>Ga0209415_10008319_pt1 | contig 18014 bp, 15 predicted proteins | sample PeaSoiSIISIP2007_FD_187696 | JGI IMG/M metagenome (GOLD analysis project Ga0209415, IMG submission 187696) | Peat soil microbial communities from Weissenstadt, Germany - SII-SIP-2007 (SPAdes) (version 2) | ecosystem: Environmental > Terrestrial > Soil > Wetlands > Peat | place: Germany... | reverse complement strand
TGCGCGTCGCGCAGGATCTCCTGGATGGAGACCATCACCGAGGTTTCTTGCCGTTCCGCCATTGTGCTCTCCCGGGGGGGGCAGGCCCGCCCCACGCCCTAACCAAAGGGTACCGATCTGTGCCCGGCTGCGCAAACGGTCGGTGCGCGGGCGCGGTCGAATGCGTCCTCACCCGGGGGCCGCGAGTGCGCTAGCTTCCGTCGTCATGGCGAGCGTCAACGCGCACATCACGGGAACCATCTGGAAAATCGAAGTCAAGGTGGGGGAGCAAGTGGCCGAGGGCCAGGTCTGCGTCATTCTCGAGTCGATGAAGATGGAGATGCCCGTGGAGGCGCCTCACGCGGGCAAGGTGGAGAAGATCCACGTGACCGAGGGCCAGGCCGTCAGCGAGGGCGACGCACTCGTGACGCTCGCCTGACCTTGGGCCGGGCGGTAAGCTCATCCATGTGAGGCGTGGACGGCTGATCGCTGTAGCCCTCGCGGCGGCGGCCTTGGGGGCGGCGCCCTTCGCCTGCAGCTCACCTCCCGCGCTGCTGGGGGCCGGCGGCCAGTGCTTTCAGACGACCGATTGCGAGCCGGGGCTCGCCTGCGTAGAGCAGAAGACCGGCCCGAACGTCTGCTCGTCGAACTTCGCGTCCATCGTGAGCACCGAGGAGGCCGGGAGCGCGGATGCTCCCGCGATGCAAGCCGCCGAGGGCGGCGAAGCGGCTCCCGGCCGCGAGGCAGGCGGCTCGGAAGGCTCGGCGCCCTCGACGGACGGCCCTGCCGTTCCGGAGAGCGCCCCCGACGTCGGGACGCAGCCTCCGCCGCCCGAGACGGGCCCGCCTCAGGACGTGCAGACCGCTCCTCCGGAGGCCGCTCCACCGGACGTCGCCCCGGACACGAGCCCCGAGGGGCCGGCGCCGGATGCCGGCGATGCTTCGGGGGATTGAGCTCGCCTTCCAGCCCGGGCCTTCACTCGCGCCATAGGAACTTCCACGGGTTGTGCTTGAGGTCGCGGATCATCTCCTGCATGTCGTCGTAGATCTCCTCGTCCATCACGAGGGCGCCGATCGTGCCTTTCCCCGTCTTGATGTGCGAGACGATGGCCTGGGCGTCCGCCGCGGTGGCGTTGGCGCGCTCCGCGAGCTGGGCGAGGTCTCCGAGCGCCTTGCGGATCCTCTCCTGCTCCTTCGCGTCGCCTACGGTCCCCGAGAGGCGATTGAGGTTGGAGAGCGCCTCGCGGGCGTCCTTGAGCATCGGACCGGCGTCCTCCTGGATCTGCGCGGTCAGCTTGTCGATGTTGTCGACGGTCCGCAGGAGCTTGGGGCTGTCGACGTAGTTGACGCGCGCGTCGTGAGCCAGGCTCCTGGCCTCGACCGTCGTCTCCTCCACGTTGGCGATGATCCTGTCGATGCGCGCGCGGTTGCCGGTCACGATGACGTTCAGGCCCTTGAGGACCCCCGCGGTGTTCGCGATGATCTCTCCCAGCGCGTCCCGGTTATTTCTCAGGGCTCCGAGCGTCGTGTCGAGGAGCTCGTAGGCCTTGGCGAGGAAGAGGTCGAGCCGCGGGGGATCGATGCCCTTGACGACGGCCCCCTCCGCGAGCGCCGGCTTGTCCTGGCTCCCGGGATCGATGGCGAGAAACTGCTCGCCGAGGACGCCCTGCGCCGTGACGTAGAAGTCGGCGTCGGCGTGGATGGACTCCATCACCCGCCGCTCGATGGCGACCTTGGTCCGGACGAGGACCCGTCGGCCCGTGCCGGGGTCGACCTTCCCCAGAAACCGCAGGCTCTCGACGCTGCCGACCTTGACCCCCGCGACGCGGACGGGGGCTCCCGACTGGAGCGACCCTGGGTTGTCGAAGTCGACGAACACCGCGTACGTCTTCTGGAACGTCAGCCCCCCCATGACGAGGATGAAGGCGCCGAGGATGGCCAGAGACACCAGGATCAGGGCGCCGACCTTGACCTCGACGGAACGCTCTTGGGCCATCGCTTACCGGACGGTAGCTTACAACCTCCCGGCCCGGGCGATGCCAGCGGCGCGCCGCGCCGTCCCCGTCTTACTTGCAGTCGTCGAACGTCAGGAGCCGGATCCGCGAGGTCCCCGAGGGGACGTCCGACTGCCGGTAAATGACGCGCCGGCTGTCGGAGCTCCACTCGTTGTCGGCCACCACTTGGTTATCGTTGGTCAGCTGCTGAAGGTTGGTCCCGTCGGCGTCGGCCATCGTCAGCTCCGTCGTGTAGCCGGCGGGGGGATTGTCGAACTCGAAGAAGATCCCGGGCACGATCCATAGAAAATCGTAGACCGGCGAGAGCGACCCGTCGTTGAGCGCCGCGACGGCTGCGGGCCGGTACCGGCTCGATATCCACGCGAGCTTCCTGCCGTCGGGCGACAGGTGGGCGTGCTCGTCCCACGTCATGTTGCTCGTCAGCCGCTTGCGAAAGCCGGTGAGCAGATCGATCGAGTAGATGTCCGTCGACAGGAAGCCGGCGCGCGTGTTCGTCGTGATGATGCTGGTCCCGTCGGCCGAGAACCCGTGCGTCTCCCACCAGGTCGTGTCGTGCACGACGCGCCGCGGAGGGCCGAGCCGCATGCCGGAGTCGTCGGAGATGAAGTCGGCGACCATCACGTCCCACGTGCGGGCCTGCGTTCGCCCCCACACGATGCGCCTGCCGTCGGGCGACCAGTTCGCGTGATAGTTCGTCGCCCAGAGGTTGCTGAACGTGAGCCGCGTGGCCTGCGATCCGTCCGGGCGCATGGCGTAGAGCTCCTGCCCGATGCCCGCGCCGTCGCCTCCGATGGCGTTCGCGTGGTCGCGCGTCGAGACGAAGAGGATCGTGTCGCCGCTGCCCGGCCGCCAGCGCGCGCCGTCGTTGTTGCCCGGCTGCCCGCACGTGATGCACGTCGGATTCGTGCCGTCCGTGTCGACCGAGTAGAGCTGCGTCCGGGCGGTGCTCACGAGCAGGGGGATGACCGCCTTCGTTCCGTCCGGCGAGAGGGTGATGCCGTCGGCGGTGCTTACGCTGGCCCCCGTCGCGATGTCGTTGACGTGAAAGTGCTTGTAGCCGCACTGCGCGTGGGGCAGAAGCGGCGTCGGCGTGAGGGGCAGCTGCGGAAGGGCCTGGCCCGGCACGAACTCCGCCGACGAGAAGCTCGTCGGGCGCGTCGGGGATCCCGTCGAGGTTTCGGTCGAACCAGCCGCCGCGCAGCTCGATCGGAAGCGTCGGCTGGGTGAAGAGCGCCGCCTGGTGCAGCAGCAGGAAGTCCTTCATGAGCGCCAGAAGCTGCGGCAAGGGAGGGTTGGTCTGGCCCGCCGCCGGCGGGGGCTCCGGCTGGGGGGCGACGAGCACCTGGAAGTCGTAGAGGAGCGCGCTGTGAATCGCGCCGAGAAGGAGAGCCGTCCGCGTCGTCCACGTCCCGCGGATCTCGCCGTTGACGATCGGATCCGAGGCGTCGCCGATGAGCAGCGGGACGGTTGGCGCGTCGTACTCGCAGCCAAGCGCGGCGGTCTGCTGCGCGAGCTCCAGGGCTTGCTCGAGCGTGGCCGCGTAAATCTGGCCCGGCTGGGGGTTGCTCGGGGCGACGCCGGTGCGCTGCGCTGGCAGGACGAAGCTGTTGATCGAGTCGACGACCAGCATCGAGCTGGCGATGAGGCTCGCGTACAGGGCGTCGCAGCTCGTCGGCGTCGTGCTGAGAATCGCCTCGGAGATGGCCAGCGCCCCGTCCCAGTTGCGCGTCGCCAAGGCGAGATCGACCTGCGCTTTGGGGAACGCCTGCAAAGCTTCGCCGGCGACACCGGTGCGCTCGGAGGACTGGGGGGACGAGGAGCAGGCGGCAAGACCGAGGAGGCCGGCCGCTGCCACCCAAGAGATGTGAGCATTACGCATGGTGGCGAAACCCTAAGGCTGCCTTACCGACCGCGTCCATGGTCATTAGTCATTGCCGCTCCGCCCGGAATAATGGGCAGGCGATTGCGAGGTCTTCGGCAGCCTCGTAGGCTGCGCACTCATGTCTCGCATGCGGACAAAGTTCGTCGCCGGCGCCTGCTTCGCCGGCGTGGCCGGACTGCTGGCGATGGGAGCCGTCGTCCTCGGAGCTTGCATCAGCTCGCTTCACGCGGGGCCGGACGGCCGGGCCGACGGCGCGTCGGGAGATTCGGGCAGCGCCGACAGCCCCGTCGTCGATGCAATCTCGGGCGATTCCGGCGAACCGGGCGATGGCGGGAACGCGGCGTGCGCCGCGTACGCGGCGGCGGAGTGCACCTTCCTGGCGCGGTGCGAGCCGGGGGTCTTGCAGGTCGACCACGGCACGGAGGCCAAGTGTGTGCAGCACATCACGGCGGCCTGCGAGTTCAACGTCACGGCGCCCGGCACGGGAGTGACCGCGAGCTACCTCGCCGCGTGCACGCCGACTCTGACGACCAAGGCGAACGCGTGCGCTTCCGGCCCGGTGCCGCTCGCCGTACCGAGCCTCTCCGACCCATGCAACTTGGTCGGCGCAGGCATGCCCGGGGCTCCGTGCGGCTTCGACGTGCAGTGCCAGACCGGCCTGTGCGTCCTGACCGGCGGGGTCTGCGGAACGTGCGCGCCGGCGGCGGCCCTGGGCGAAGTCTGCGGCCCGACGATCCCGTGTGCGAACGGCCTCGTGTGCAGCTCGAAGAACGGACTCTGCGCGACCCCCGTGCCCGTGAGCGCGTCGTGCGACTTCGACGTGACGACGGTATGCGTCGCCGGCGCGAACTGCGTTTCCGCGGACGCGGGGGCGACGAGCGGCACGTGCCTGGCCGCCGGCGCCAAGGTCGGGATGGCATGCAACACGAAGAGCGTGGGCGCGCCGCCCTGCTCGTCTCTGGCGGGTTTCTTCTGCGATCCGACGGGGCAATGCGCCGCCATCTCGTACGTCCCCACGGGCGCGACGTGCGGGGTGTCGGGCGACGGGGGCGTCGACTCCGTGTGCACGAACTTCGACGAGTGCCTGAGCGGGAAATGCACCGCCCCGATCGCGACCGGCGCGTCGTGCGCGGTCGGCGGCGAGCCGACGTGCGCAGGCGTATCGGTCTGCGTCGCGGGAGACGGTGGAGCGCCGGCCGTGTGCACGGCGCCAGGGCTCGACTGCATGGCCGCGAGTTCATTTCCATTCCAGCCGTCGAACGTGGCGATGGCCGACGTCACCTCGCGGCAAGGGAAGGCGAAGGCCGAGGACGTCGCCGGACCGTGCACCGTCAAGACCGACACGTCGTCGCCCAACACGGACTGCTTCACGAGCCCGATCGTCGTCGTCACGCAGCCGGACGGGAGCCGCGCGAACCTGGTCGTCGTCGAGTCGCTCCGCGTCGAGGCGGCTGGCGCGATACGGGCGACCGGGTCGGTGCCGCTGATTCTCGTCTCCCTCGGTGACGTGACGATCGTTGGCTCCATCGACGCGCATTCGACCGACCTGGCCTATGGGCCCGGGGGCGCGCAGCCGGCGGCCTCGGGAGCGAAGGGTCTGGGCACGGGCGGGGGCCCGGCGGCATCGGCTTCCGCGACCGTCGGCGGCGGCGGAGGCTCGTACTGCGGTCTCGGGGGCGCCGGAGGCGGAGCGACGCAGCAGGGCAAGAGCTACGGCGCCGCCGACAACCGTCCCCTGGCGGGTGGCGCATCCGGAGGCGGCGGCACCGTCGGAAGCGGCGCGGGGGGCGGCGCGGTGCAGATCGTGGCAGCGGGGACGCTCACCGTGCAGGCGGGCGGCGCCGTCACCGTGGGCGGGCAGGGGGGGCCGTCGGGTGGCGCTGCGCCCGATCAGAACGGGGGTGGCGGCGGCAGCGGCGGCGCGATCCTGCTCGAGGGGTCCTCGGTCGTGATGGGTGGCACGCTCGCGGCGAACGGCGGAGGGGGTGGCGGAGGGGCCAACGGGAAGGATGCAACGGCCAGCGCGACGGCGGCATCCGGCGGCGGGGGCAACGCCAACGCGGCCGCAGGCGGCGCGGGCGGGGCCGCGGCGACGGTCAGCGGCGGCCCGGGTTCGCCCGGCTCCGGCACCGGCATCAACACGATCAACGCCGGCGGCGGTGGTGGCGGCGCCGGCTGGGTCCGCATCAACACGTCGAGCGGTACGCCGACCGTGACCGGAGCGATTTCGCCCTCCGCGGCGGGCTGCTCGTCGACGGGACAGGTGCGCGCTGCCGGGACGAGCCCCTGATCACCACTGGCCGCCGACCTGCAGACCGTTCCCTTCACGCGCGATCATCGGTCGGATGTTCCAGCTCGCCGCGGGCCTCGCGGCGTCGCCCCTACTTGCCGTCAGCCACAGCCACGTCGCCGCGCCGAGCCCCACGACGCCCACCCCGAGGCCGACGAAACCGATCGCCTCATCGACTCTCGCCTGGTGGTCGTCGCTGTACGCCGTCGGGTTGTTGCAGTCGTTCTGATCGGGGCAAAGCTGGTTGCGCTCGCCGACCAGCGATCCCACCTGGGTGAGGAAGTAGATGCCGGTCGCGAGCGCCCCCACGCCCACCACGCCCGACGCAACTGCGCCGACCAGCCTGCTCGGCCCGGGTCCCGCGGGCGCGCCGGGCGCCCGAGGCGTCTCGGCCCCGCTCGCGCTCGGCGCGAGGAGAGCGAGGGGAGCCGGGGCCTGGAGGGCGGCCACGACGACGGCGACGCCCTGCGCCTTCTCGCCCTCTCTCACGAGGACCTGCTGGGTCGCGCTGCGCCCATCGGACAGCTCGAAACGGAACGTGTGAGCCCCGGGATTCATCGGGAGCGCACCTCCGTCGAGCTTGTTCACGAGAGGGCTCCCGTCCACCGTCACGGTGACGTCGAAGAGGTCGCTCCCGCCGCCGTCCTTCGCGGAGAGCACGACGGTCGGCAGGCTCCTCTCCACGCCCTCGAGCCACTCCCCGCAGTCCCGCTGCACGGCCGCCGGACACTCGCGCCGTGCGCAGATGCGCAGCTGCTCGCGCGCCTCGACCAGCCGGTGCGCGTTACGCAGCGTCTGCCCGTCGGTGGACGCGTCCAGGCACGCGGTCTTGTCGTCCGCGGATGCAGCGTTCGACGCGCTCGCCAAGGTGAGGAGGATCGCGCTCGCGAGGACGACCTTCACGTTGGTTCTCCTGGCTGACAGGGTTGCGGGCGCGAGGGCTACAGACACTCCGTCTTGTACTTTTTTATCCCTGCCGAGTCGATGTACCAGTTTGGGTCGCAGCTGGCCTTCGGCGAAGCGGGCGACGGGTGGACCGCCGGACGCGCCACGGGCGATGGGGGAGGCATCGCCGACGGGGCAGGGCTGGAGGCGTACGGTTGCTTCGCCGTGGTCGCCTCGGCTCCGGGTGGCAGCGCTGGTGGAGGCTCGGTCAGCGTCACGGCAGGCAGCGTGTCCGGCGGCCTCGGAAGGTCAACGCCCGGGCTCGGGAGCACGCTCCCCGACGCCTGTGAACTCTCTCGATGCGATCCCCGCCTCGAGAGCGACACCGAGCCAACGATGGCCACCAGGACGACCGCAGCGCCCACGCCTCCCCCGACGACCAGCGTCCTGCGGCCCGTCGACCCAAACGTCGTCCCCCCGAGGGGCGGCAAGGTGAGCGCGGACCCTTGCCCCGCCGCCTGCGGCGACGGCGGCAGGTCCAGCGCGCTCGCCGAGAGGCCCGCCGCCTGGATGATGCCCGAGATGCGCTCGACCAGCGCCTTGGCGCGCCTGGGCGCGAATGGCAGGAGCGCGAGCGCCAGCTCCGCCACGTTGCGGTACCGCTGGCGACGCTCTTTCTCCAGGCATTTGAAGACGATCGCTTCGAGCCCGCCCGGTACGTCGGGGCGAAAGCCGCGGATCGACGGTGCTGGCTCGCTGTTGACCTTGATCGCCAGCTCCGTCACCGAGTCCGCCAGGAACGCGGGGCGGCCTGCCATCAGCTCGAAGAGGATGACGCCCAGCGCCCAGATGTCCGTCTGCGCGTCGACGTCCCTGGACGAGCGCATCTGCTCGGGCGACATGTAGAGCGGCGAGCCCATCAAGGCCGATGTCCGGGTGACCGAGCCGGAGGCCAGCCCGCTCGTGTCGGTCATCTTCGAGATCCCGAAGTCGAGCACCTTGATCGAGAGCTGGCCGTCCGAGCGGCGGACGCAGAAGAGGTTGGCGGGCTTGAGGTCCCGGTGAACGATTCCTAGCGCGTGTGCGTCCGCCACGGCGATGCAGGCTTGGAGGACGAACTCGACGGCCTGCTCGATGGGCAAGGCGCCGCGCTGCTTGAGCCACTCGGCGAGATCGCCGCCGTCGAGGTACTCCATCACCATGTACGGCGCGCCGTTCGGAAGCGTGCCCACGTCCGTCACGCGGGCGACGTGCTCGCTCTTGATCTTCACCGCCGCGCGCGCCTCGCGCGCGAAGCGGGCCACGGCCTCGGGGTTGCCGAGCGCCTCCGGCAAGAGGAACTTCAGCGCGACCTTCTCGTCGAGCTGCACGTGGTGCGCCGCGACGACCACGCCCATGCCCCCGACCCCGATGACGCGCTCGACGCGGTACTTGCCGGCGAGCACGTCGCCTTCGCGCACTCCCGGGGCCAAACCGGAGGCCAAGTTGGAATCGCCGTGCGTCACGCTCTCCCGCCTCTGATAAGGGGAAATTCTAGCACGGGAACCGCGCCCCTAACGAGGCCGGCCGCCCTGGGCCTGCGGCGTCACGGCAGCGACTTCCACGGCGCGATTGATGAAGAGAACGGCGACGAGCAGGAGGACGCCCGCCGCGACTTGCTGCGGGTCCAGCGCATCCCCCAGGACACCCCAGGTGATGACCAGCGACGCAAAGGTCTGCGCCATCTCGGCAAACGTCGCGACCGAGGCGCGCGTCCTCGCGAGGCCCGCGAAGTAAAAGAAGGTCGGGGTGACGGCCGCGATCAGCAGGAGCCCCGCCAGGTCTTTCAACGTCGACGTGGTGCCGAGAGCGGCCCAGCGCAGGCGCCCCCCAACGTTCCCGTTCAGCGCCGCGAGGACGAGGGTTGCGACGGTGCCGATGAGGTAGCGCAGCGCAGCGCCGGTCTTGAAGTCGATCTCGATCATCGCCGCCCGCCCGAACGTGGTCGAAGCTCCCCAGCACAGCGCGGTAGCGCCGATGAACAGCAGGCCGAGCGCCAGCCGGTGCGGGCTCCGGACGGCGTCGGGGCTCCACGCCATCGTGACGCCGCAGGCCAGCGCCACCGCCGCCCAGGGGTAGAAGCGCGGGCGTGGTCGCTCACGGAGCCAGAACCACGAGACCAGCACGCTGACGACGGGCTGCACGTTGAGCAGCAGGTTGGCGAGCGACGAGTTGAGGAGCGTGAGCGCCTCGGTGAAGCACACCGTGCCCAGGGCGCTACCGAGGACCCCGCTGGCGACCATCGAGACGAGCGCCTTGCGGGAGGCGCTGCGCAGCGCGGAGGCTCCCCAGACGAGGAAGGGCAGGGTGAGGCATAACCCCATCCAGTGCTCGTGAAAGACGAGGATGTCGGGGTCGAACTTCTTGGTCAGCCGGATGCGCCAGAACGTCTCCAGGCCCCACATGGAGGCGCCCGCGATCACCAGGGATGGGCCGACGAGCTCGCGGAGGAGCGGCGAGATCCCCGGCGGTCGCGCCGCGGCGGCGGGGCCTTCGAGCTGGCGCACGAAGGGCCCGTCTCAGGGAGCTCGGCCGGGTGACCAATGTCCAGGCAGCAGGAGGCCCGCCATGCGGGCCGGTGCGCGGACGTCCTCGGCGGTCATCGCGTCCTCGGCCTGTGCGAGGAGAGCCGATCCTTCGTCGCCGCCGAGCAGCGACCCCAGGCGGTGGCGAGCCGCCCACGCGTGGAGCAACATGCCGCCGCCTTCGGCCTGCTCGATGGCGGAGCGCAGAGCCGTCTCCGCCTGGGCGCGCTCGCCGCCGGCGTTCGCCGCCGCCGCTCGCGCAAGGCATCCGAGCGTCCGGCTCCACGCGGCAGGCTCTCGCTCGAGCTGTCGAGCCAGGCGGCGCGCTTCCTTGACGCGCGCGGGCCGCGCGGCGGGGTCCGCGTCGATGGACGCGACCGCGCAGCACGCGCGCGTGTAGGCCGTGAAGCCCCGGATGAAACGCGAATGCAATAGAAAGCTCTTCCCGAGGGCACGCGCGTCACGCTCGACCCTCGCCCGGGCGCGCGCACCATCGCCGATATATAGCTCGATGTTGGCCTCCGAAGACATGGCGTACCAGTGCTGGACATTGAATCCGGTCTGGGTCCATCGATCCATCGCTTCGCGCAGGTGCCGCCTGGCCCCCTCCGGATCGTCGGCGGCGAGACTCATATCGACCATGACCGTGGAACGCAAGCAGACGGCCGTGTAAAGGTCGCCGCGCTCCTCCACTTCGCGAAGGAGCAGCCTCGCGCGCCGCGATTCCTCGCGAAGCTTGCCGGCGAAGAAGCACGAGAATATCGCGAAGAGACGGACGTTCGCGGCGGCGGCGCCCAAGCGAAGGTGCCTCAGCGCGGGCGCCACCTGGACCCTGGCATAGACCGCGTCGAGCGCTTCGAGCGCTTGCTGAAAGCGACCGCGCATGTAGAGCGCGAGGCCTCGCGCCGCCTCGACGTACAGCTCTCCCTCCGGGCCGACGCGCGACGCCAGGTCCTGGGCCGCCTCGAGCATCCTGCGTTCGCGCTTGCCCTCCGAATGGGCTGCGACGCCGAACTGGACCAGCTCGACGCACATCGCCCTCAGCGCCTGGAGGCGATCGCCCACGCGCATCGCCAGGAGCAGGCGCCGGGCCTGCATCGCCGCCCCGAGGATCACGTCGACTGTCCCCAGTCCTTCGCTGACCGCGCGCAGCGCCTCGACGCGGACGCGATCTTCTCTCGAAACCTCCTCGGGGGCCCGCTCCCGGATGCGCGTCCCGACGAATGTCAGCCAGATCCGGTAAATGACGAGCAGGAGCACCGCGCCGAGGGCCGACCGCGGCGCGCTCATCCCCATGGCGTCGAGCACCCGTCGCAGCGCGAGGGCCCCCTCGTCGATCCGGCCGCTCGAGACGAGCTGCTCGGCGGCAGAGCGCTCGAGCTCGATTCGCTCGATCGCGGTCGCCTCCTGCGCAGCCTTGCGATACTCGTCGGCGGCGTCGCTCGAGCGGCCGGCGCTCTCGAGCATCTGCGCGAGGCGCACGCGGAGGCGATGCGCGTCCGCTGCCGGGTGATCGACCGTGTCCATCGCGAGTCGAAACAGGCGCGCCGCCTTCTCGAACGCGAGCTTCGACGCTGCCTGCTCCGCGGCGCGCACCGCGCACCGCGCTCCGCCTTCCGTGTCGCCGGCCCCCAGCATGTGCACGGCGATGGATTCCAGATCGGCCTCGGGAGTCGCTTCGAGCGCCGTCGCAAGATGGCCGTGATGCCTGCGGAGGGCGGCGGCCGGAAGGAGCCCCACCACCGTCTCGCGGATGCGGTCGTGGGTCATCTCGACGACCTCGCGCCCGCCGCGCAGCCCGGTGCGCGCGAGCCGCCCGGCGCCGAGGAGAGTCACCATCTCGCCCACCGCGTCGTCGACGCCGGACGCGGTCGCGACCACCGACAGCGGCAGCGGCCTGCCCGCGACGGCGACGATCTCGATCACGTGACGCGCCCCTTCGGGGAGCCTGGCCAGGCGCTGGTGGACGACTTCATCGAGCGTCAAGACGACCAGGGTCGCCTCGTCGGCACCGACGTGGCCCCGGTTGCTGCGCACCAGCTCCTCGATGAGAAAAGGGCTCCCGCGAGATTCCCGCGCCACCGCTCGCGCCACCCTGTGAGCCGTCGCGTCGGTCGCGTCGAGCAGCGCGAGGGCCAGGCGGTGGGAATCCGCTGCGTCGAGCGGCCCGACGACGATGTCGCGGACTTCCGCGCCTTCGGGCCAGCGGCCCTGCAGCTCCGCGAGAAACGTGCTCGTCGCCGGCTCGTCCTCGCGGTACGTCATGACGAGCAGCATGGGGGGCGCCTCGGGGGGACGGAGCAGATCGAGAAGAAGCGCGGCGCTGTCGACGTCGCCCCACTGAGCGTCGTCCACGAAGAGGACGAGCGGCTGGCGCTCGGCGACGCTGCCGAGAAGCTCACGCAGAGCGCCGAATGCGCGGCGGCGCAAGCCGCGGGCGTCCTCGTCGGGCTGGTCGCGCGGCAACGCCGCCACGCCCGGAACGCGCTGCAGGACGGGGAACAGACGCCCGAGCGCCCACATGTCCTCGGGCAGGCGCACCGGGTCGTCGGCGTCCGCCAGGCGCATCAGGTGGCGGCTGAGGGCGTCGATGACGCCGTCGACCGCCTTGTAGGGCACGGCCTCGCGCTCGTACGCGCGCCCGCGGAGGACGACGGCGTCGCCCCTTTCGGCGAGCTCGTCGAGGAAGTGGTGCACGGTCGTCGACTTGCCCATTCCCGACGCGCCGCCGACCCGCACCGTGATGGATCGTCCGGCGCGCGTAGCCTCGGCGGCCTCGCGAAGCGCGCGCAGCTCGTTCTCGCGTCCAACGAGGGTCGCGCTCGTGTCGGCCCGGAGCAGCGACACGGGCGGGGCGCTGCTCTGGGAGACGCCCAGGCGACGCAGGATCTCCTTGCCGTCCGGCCGCTGCGCCGGATCGCGCTGCAGGAGGGCCATGCAAAGGGCGTCCAGATCGGGCGCGACGCCGTCCACGCAGGCCGAAGGCGGTATGGGATCGATGCGGTTCTTGAGCGTCAGAACGTCCGTGACGGAGCCGGTGAACGGCCGCCGCCCCACGAGCGCCTCGTAGAGCATCACCCCGACGCTGTACCAGTCGGACGCCGGGTCGGGCGCCGCGTCGCTCGCGCCCTGCTCCGGCGCCATGTAGCTGGCCGTGCCCACGAGCTCGCCGCTGCCCGGCGCGACCTCGGGCTCGACGTGTGACAGATCGGCCGCCACGCCGAAATCGAGGATGACCAGCCGGCCTTCTGGCGTCAGGAGCACATTGGAGGGCTTCAGGTCGCGGTGAAGCTTGCCGGCCGAATGGATCGCCTGCACGCCCTCCACCAGCTGGCGTAGCGCTGCGCGAAGCCGGTCCTCGTTCGCGGGTGACGTCGTCCGGGCGAACGTCTCGAGCGGGCGCTGCGCCGAGCCGGCCGACGCGAGCCCCCGTCCCCGCGCCGTCACGGCCTGGGTGAGGACCATCGACGGCGGCATCGAGCTGTTGCGGTCGACATCCTGGACGTACCGCCCGAAGTCCCTTCCGCACACGAGCTCCATCGTGAAGAAGACCTCGCCCGTCTCGGACGCCACGAGCTCGTTCAGGCGCACCAGGTTCGTGTGGTGCAGGTCCGCCAGCGTGCGAAACTCCTGCTTGAACCGGTAGAGGCCGTCGGCGTCGAAGCGCGGCAAGGTCTTGAGCGCCACAGCGTGCCTAAGCTCGCGGTCGTACGCCTCGTAGACCACGCCCATGCCGCCGCGGCCGAGGCACCGGACCACCGCGTAGCGCTCCGTGCCTCTCCACTGCGGAGGCTCCGAAGCACGACCCGGCGAGGCGGCCGCCAGCTCAGCAGTCATTTTATCCCCACGATGCAAGATTACACGACCGCGCGCCGCCGGTCACCCTCGCGGAGCGCTTCGGTGGTCGTCCTGCCTACCTGGACCCCCCCCTCCACCTGATCACATTTCCATCGGGCCCGTCGCGTGCCCGTGGATGAACTGCCTCACCACCCCGTCCTCGCTCGCCCGGAACGCGTCCGGCGTCCCGAGGAGCCGCACCTGCCCCTTGTAGAGCATCGCGATCCGGCTCGCGATCGTGAAGGTGCTGACGAGGTCGTGGCTGACGACGATCGACGTGACGCCGAGGTTGTCGGACAGCTCGCGTATGAGGCGATCCACGCGGCGCGCGGACACGGGATCGAGGGACGTCGTGGGCTCGTCGAACAGCACGTACCGCGGGTCGAGCGTCAGCGCCCGCGCGATGGCGACGCGCTTGCGCATTCCGTCGCCGAGCTCCGACGGGTAGTGACCTCCGAACTCGTGCATGTGAACGATCCCGAGGCGCGTCTGGGCCTCCGACAGGGCGTCCTTCATCGAGAGTCCCTTGTGCTTGCGCAGTGGGAGCGCGACGTTCTCCAGGCAGGTCATCGAGTCGAAGAGCGTCGAGTGCTGGAAGACCATCGCGCATTTCTTGCGGATGGGATGCATCTCGCGCTCGCCCTTCTTCGATATCTCCTGCCCGTCGAGCCATACCTCGCCCGAGTCGGGGCCGAGCAGGCCGACGAGCTGCTTGATGAGAACGCTCTTGCCGACACCGGACGCGCCGATGATGAAGAACACCTCCCCGTCGTGAACGTCGAACGAGACGCCCGACAGCACCGGCTTCGCGCCGAACGACTTGTGGACGTGCTTGAACTGGATCACCGAGCCTGGAGCTAACTTGTACTACGGTGGGGAGAGGTTGGCCGCAAAGGCCCCCTTACTTCACGATCTCCGCGCGCTTGATCCCGTCGAGCTTGGGGAACTTGGTATCGAGGTATGCGTTCCCCTGGCTCTGGATGCGGCCCTGGTCCGGGCCGGCGCCCATCGGAGCGCCCTCGCCGTAGCCTTTGTAAAGTGAGTCGACCACCTCCATGCCCTGGACGACCTGCGCGAACGGAACGAAGTGCATCCCGTCGAGCCGCGCGTTGTCCACGGTGTTGATGAAGATCTGCGTCGTGCGCGAGCCGGGCGCGTTGGTCTGCGCGTAGGTGATGAACCCGCGCTTGTTCGATTGCTTCCCGGGCTCGTCCGGGATGCCTTTGTCCTGCCACTTGGCGCTGACCGCGGGATCGCCGCTGATGCCGAACTGGACCATGAAGCCGTCCACGGCGCGAAAGAAGCGGGTGTCGTCGTAGAAGCCGAGCTTCACGAGGTTGTAGAAGCGGTCTGCGCCGTTGGGCGCCCAGTCCCTGTGCACCTCGACGACGAAGTCCCCCTTGGTCGTCGTGAACTTCGCCTTGAAGACGGCCGGCGCCGTGTCCTTGGCGTTCGACGGGTCGAGGAGCACGGGGTGAACGGTCGACGCGAGCGGGCCCGAGGGCGTGGGGACCGGCGGCGGCGGCGATGGAAGGGGGGGCGGCGTTGGGGCAGGGGTCGAGCTGGCCGCGGTGGCGGCGCTCGACGTGGGCTCTGGTTCGCTCTTTGCGCATGCCAGGCACGCGAAGAGCGCGGCGACCGGGACGACGACTGCGATAGGGGCCTTCATGGGGCCGCTCATAACGCACTTCGCGCCCGAGATCAGCAAGCGCGCGCTCGCCTAGCCGCCCAGCCCCTCGACGGCCGCCGTCGCCGCGAGATCGCCCGCGATGACGACGGCCAGCCACCACAAGCCGAGAAGGACGCCCCCGATGCTGCGGCGCGTGCGCACGAAGTGAACGAAGACGCACAGCGGGTGGACGCCCATGAGCCAGAGCCCGAAGATCGCCGCGTCCCGCGACTGAGGCGGCCACGCGCGCTCCAGCCTTGGCCCCGTGAGGTGTCGCTCGTCGCGAACGATGATCGTCACGACGGCCGGGAGCGTGACCGACCACGACGCGAGGATCTCGACGAGCTCGAGGTTGCCTCGGGTCACGGCGTGGAACCCACGAGGACGATCCCGACGCGCATGATCATCGTGAGACGACGCGACCTGTCGCTCGGCGACTGGCCCGAGACGACCATCGTCGTCGTCCCGTCGAACCGGGTCTCGGGTGCCAGGCGCGAGAGATCGAAATGCGTCTTCGCGTCTCCGGAGGCCAGCATCGACTCCAGGCGCGCCTGCGCCGCGGGCGCCAAGCCGGAGGCCGCGAGCGCCTGAGGGGGCGCCGTCTGAGCGAGTACGTCATCGAGGGTGCCCGTGTTGCCGGTGAGCTCGAGGAGAGAGAAGGTGTCGGTCTGCGTGATCCGGGCGTCCTTCGACGCGAGCTGCGACAGCTTCTGCCAGCGCGCGCCCAGGCCCACCTCTTCGGCGGGGAAGGGCGCGGCGAGGTCGCGCAGGATCTGCCGGACCTGCTCGATCATCTGTCCCGTCGCGCCGGCGTCCGTGACCGAAGCCGGATCGACGAAGACTTCCGTCGCCAGACCGCGCGTGCTCACCTCGGCCGTGCCCGACAGGCGTGCGATGGTCGAGAGCTCCGTCCGCATGCCGTCGGCGACCTGCGGCGGCGTGTCGCGGTTCTCGGCGACCGTGGCGGACGTGACCTGCCAGGCGTAAAGCAGGCTTCCGTCGGCAGCCACGCTCCGGGGGTCGATCGAGATAACGATGTGCAGGGGTGGAAGTGGAATTTCGGTCGGCTGGTCGCCCGGCGTCTCGGTGGACGTGGCCGTGCGGAGGTCCACGGCGAGGAGCTCCTTGCGGTCCGGTCGCCACGTGTAGCGCAGCTTGTGTCGCGGCGCGCGGCCGGGGTCGAGGAGCTTCATCGTCGCCGTCGGCGAGCCGCTCGAGGCTGGACCCGCCCGGGATTCGGAGGCGGGCGAACCGGCAGCGGCGCTGTCGCCGGCGGAGGGCGGCGCGGGGCTCGTCCCCGCCCGTACGCCCAGGGCCTCGGCGGCCGTTGGCGCGTGCGCCGCGACGTCAGCCTCGCCGGGCGCGCCCTGCGAGGAGGTGTGCCTCGCGCACCCGACGGCGAGTATCGACGCGAGGAGGTCTCTCTTCCTCACAGCGGTCCCTCCGTCAATCCGTGCACGAACTGCCGGACGCGAGGTTCGAGGCTGGACCGCGCCTGGTCGGTGGTGCCGTCGAAGATGAGCTCGCCTCGATACATCATGCCGACGCGATCGGTGACCGTGAGCAGGCGGTCGAGGTCGCTCGAAACCATCACCGCGGTCGCTCCGCTCGCACGCTGCTCGGCGCGCAGCAGGTCGAATATCTTCTGCGACGTCACCGGGTCGAGCCCGGCGGCCGGTTCGTCGTAAAGGACGATGGGGGCGCGGGTCACCGTGGCGCGGGCGACGCCCACGCGCTTCTTCTGTCCGCCGCTCAAGCTGGCCGGCATGCGCTGCTCGAGGCCGGCCAGCGACACCCGCTCGAGGCGCTCGGTGACGCGCTCGCGCACCTCGTCCTCGGCGGGCGCGTAGAGCCGCCGCAGCGGGAAAGCGACGTTGTCGAAGACCGTGAGGTGGTCGAAGAGGGCGTTGTTCTGGAAGAGCATGCCGATGCGCTTCCTAATCTGCTCGAGCAATATCTCCGAGGCGCCCGTCAAGACGTCGTCTCCGATCTGCACGGTACCGCGGTCGGGTTTCATCAGAGCGGAGATCGTCTTGAGGACGACGCTCTTCCCGCTCGCGCCCGGGCCGATGAGCCCGTAGAGGCACCCTTCGGGCACGTCGAGCGTCACGTTCTTGAGGATCGACCGCGAGCCGCCGCCCGGCTGATGGAAGGATTTACTCACTCCGACGAGGCGGATCACGAGCTTCAGCGGGACATGGGAGGGGCTTGCTGCATCGAGGCAAGCTTTGCCCGGGCGAGGCGCGAATAGAGCACGAGCGTCGCCGCGGACAGGAGCGCGACGAGCGCGACGAGGGCGACGAGCGCGGCCTGGAGCTTCTGCACCGACGCTCGCGCGACGGCGATCGGCCCGACGTGCGCGAGGTTACCGGCCCCGGGAGAGGGAGCGGACGGGCGCGGGACCATCACGACGACCACGTCGGTCGGCAGCAGCCCGGTTACTCCGCCGGCGACGAGGCGCTGAACGGAGTCCGCGCTGAGGGGCGGCGTCGCCCCGCGGTGCTCGAGAAGCACGCTTGCCGTTCCGCGCGGGGGCGCGAGATCGCGAAGCGGACTGGCCGTGGGCACGTTGAGGTGCACGCGGGCGACCAGCACTCCGTCGACGCCCTGGAGCGAGCGCTCCAGCTCCGAGGCGATCGCGGCGATGAGCTGGGCATGCTCGGCCGCCTCGCTCGGTACGAGCGAGCCCTTGCCGACGGAGTCGAGCACGCCGGGGGTGTCGCGGCGCGGCAACCCTTCGTCGCGCATGACGGTCAGCGCGCGGGCGACGTCGCTCTCGGCCACGCTCACCCGCCACTTGCCTTCCGCTCCAGGGTCGGGCTCCTTCGACACGTCGATGCTCGCGTGGTCGAGGGCCACGAAGACGCGGTTCGCCTCCGCGTCGTCGAGGCCAG
>Ga0209415_10008318_pt1 | contig 18016 bp, 11 predicted proteins | sample PeaSoiSIISIP2007_FD_187696 | JGI IMG/M metagenome (GOLD analysis project Ga0209415, IMG submission 187696) | Peat soil microbial communities from Weissenstadt, Germany - SII-SIP-2007 (SPAdes) (version 2) | ecosystem: Environmental > Terrestrial > Soil > Wetlands > Peat | place: Germany... | reverse complement strand
ACCACGCCTTCCACGCGCCCGGTGTCGAGCGCCGCCTCCGATAGGCCGCACGTCAAGGTGTCCATGCCGCACATGTGCTGCAGCGGCTGCTTGAGCGACGTGCGCGCGGCGATCGCGCCATTGCACTGGCTCGGCGCGCCGCAGGTGGCCGCGGAGCCGCCCTCGATAGAGCACGTGGAAGAAGCCTCGAAGGACCCCACGTTCGCCAACCAGCTGGATGTCGACATCACCGACATCGCCGGCGTCGACTTCGTCGCGCTCGACGCGGCGCTGCGCAACGCCGGCCTCGCGGCGGACAAGATCGAGGTCTCGGGCATCGGCCACTTTCGGCTCGAGGTGGAGCTCCCGCACATGTGCTGCAGCGTGTGCTCGAAGGCCGCCGACGATCACCTCGAGCGTCTCTTGCGGTACGTCGAGCAGGGCCGGTGGCTCGACAGCGTGACGGTGAACAAGATGAACAAGACGGTCATCGTCTATGCGCGACTGAACGCCGTGGTCGACATCGTCGACCTGACCACGGCACTCACGCGCGCGGGATTCTCCGCTCGATCGATCCGGGTAGCGTCCGGGTCCGAATCGTGAGGGCGACGAGCAGAATCGTGAAGTCCCGGCCGGGTCGTCGAAGCGCGCGACTCCGCGGAGTGACGTGGGTCTGCGCGGCGTGCGTCGCGATCCCCGCCTTCGCGCTCCCGGCCGCCGCGCAGCCTGCCCCGAAGGAGGATCCGGTCCGGGCGGAGATCGAGAGGCTGTGGGAGGAGCAGGAGGCCGCCGTCACGAGGATGCGGGTGCTGCGGGCAGAGCAAGAGGAAGCGCTCGCCAAGATGAAGGCCGAGCAGGAGGCCGGCCTCGCCGAGCTGCGGACCAAGCAGGCCGAGCTCGCGCGCGAGCAGGCGAGGCTCGCCGCGCTGCAGGAGCAGCTCGCCGCCCGACAGGCGAAGCTCGTGGCGGACGAGGAGGCGGCGCAAGCCGTGCGGGCCGCCGAGCCTGGCCCCGGCGTCGCGCTTTCGCTCGTGGGCGTGCCGGTCCACATCTTCGGCAACGCGACCCTCCGATACGACTACTCGGTTAACTCCAACCTCACCGAGTCGCTCACCAACGGCATCCAGGCCAACTGGATGCTCATGCGGGTCCGCTTCGGCGCCGAGGTCGGCGACAAGGGGCCGGTCGTCGGCGGCTTTCGCATGTCGAGCGGGGAGACCCCGAACCCCACGGTCCCTTTCGTCGCGCTCGCGGACGCGTTCCGGCCCGGCGCGTTCGGAATCGACCAGGCCTGGGGCTCGGTGCGGCCCCTCGAGGACCGGGATCGCCTCCAGGTGACGTTCGGCCGGATGAAGAACCCGTTCTGGCGCGGCTCGGTCGGTACCGTCCGCACGCAGATGGTGTGGGACGACGACGTGAACCCGGCCGGAGCCGCGCTCACCGCGCAGTTCTACAAGTCGCCCATGGGCTCGGCGCCGTTCCGGATCGAAAATACGCTCGCGTACATGCAGATCACGTCGATCCTCGACAATGCCTTCGTCGGCCTGACCGGCGTGGTCAGCGGCTTCGGCGAGCAGCTGCGCTTCCTGAGCAAGTACGTCGACGGCGCGGTCTCGTATTACGAGTGGATCAACCTCAACACCGGACTGAGCGTGCCAACCTCGCAGTTTGCCTCCGGCTTCGTCAGCACGCAGACGCCCACGTCGGCGTTCCTCCTCACTCCTGGCCTGCAGCAGACGAACACCTTGGTCAACTATGGACCCGCGGGGGGCGCCGCCACGGCGTTCCTCGATCCCACGTTCAAGACGTTGAACCCGACCGTTCAGGTCCACGTGCCGTTCAAGAACGCGATGGCCGGGGACCCCGACGGGTACGTGATCCTCGACTATGCGCACAACTTCCTCCCAGACCACCCCCTGACGGCGCAGGAGAATGTGACGACGCCGTCGCCCGCGACGTGCCCGAGCTGCACGCCGGTCAAGACCGCCAACAGTGGGCCCACGAATGCGCGGCGCTACGATGACGGCATCGGCCTGACGCTCGGCACCCGGCTCGGCGACAAGGCCTTCAAGAGCTCGTTTCACCCGATGAACATCTGGGTCACCTACCGGTACGTTCAGAGCGACGCCGTCCTGGCCACGTTCGCCGACTCCGACCTCGGCGCCGGCAGCGGCTACCGCGGCTTCGCCCTGGGCACGAATTACCGGATCTTCCCGAACCTGATGGCGGTCGTGCAGTACTTCGACTTCATGGGATTCCCTCTCATGGAAAACCACGTCCAGCGGCTGTTCCTCGACCTGATGGGAGACTTCTAGTGCACCGCCGTCGAGATGGTATCAAGCTCCTCTGTCATGGGTTGAGCTCCGCAACGCTGGCCGTGTCTTTTGCGGCGGTCGTCCACGGCTGCCAGTACGGCGCGATGACGGAGACGCTCGACATCGAAGAGCAACGGGACTTCTCGGGCATCGCCACGCCGGGCAGCGGCATCCCGCGGCACCCCAACATGCACGACCGCGCCACCTGGGGGCAGGACCTGTCGTACGCGTCTCTCGGCTACGAGGGCGCATCAACCCAGGTCCAGGCGCTCTTCGCCTTCGCCGATCCGACGATGGTGGCTCCGGCGTCGATCGAGGATCAGTCGCCGCTCCAGTTCTTCTCCACGCCGCACACGGACGCGGAGGGCGTCGGCCCGCTCTTCAACCAGCGCGCGTGCATCGGCTGCCACAACAGCTCGACGCAGAACCAGCAGAATTTCGTCGGGGGCAACGGCACCGACGCCTCCCTCGGAGCCGTGAACGTGAAGAACACGCCCGTGTCGCGCGGCGGCCGGCAGGGGCTCACCGACTACTCGATGATCACCAAGGCGGCCGGGAACCCGCCGACGGTCGCCTTCACGCTGTACGACGACTTCAACCCCACCACCGGCGCGATCGACCCGCTCGCGGCCTTCGGCGGTCCGCTGCAGCACGACGAGGCCATAGGCGTGTGCGCGATCAACGACATGCCGCCGCTCAACATCGATCCGAACCTGCAGGGTGGTCTCGATCCCGTCACGGGGCTGAGCCCGCTGGGGGAGCACCGTGCCACCGGTGAACGTGCCGCGCCGCCGTACGTGGCTCGCGGCTTGATGGAAGCAATCTACTTCGGCGACATCGTCGCCAACGAAGATCCGTTCGACATGATCAACACGACCTCGTCGCTTTCCCCCCAGCCGGATCCGAATATCTGTCCAAATGACTGCATCTCGGGGCGGCACAACGAGAGCAACGCCGCGCTCAGCTTCGTCGGCGGCGATCCGGTTATCCGCGTCGGTCGGTTCGGCCTGCGCGGGGCCGGCACGACGCTCCTCCAGTTCGACGTCGGTGGAACGCAGGGCGAGATCGGCCTCACCAGCCCGTTCTCGCCCTTCGAGCAGCCAAACCTCGACACGGTAGACCCGGAGCAGTGCAACGCGGGAGCGCCGGAGCCGAACATCACCGCCGCGCGAGTGGAGAGCACGCGCGACATGATCCGCAACATCGCTCCTCCGATGCAGGCGAGCACGCTCTACGAGGACCCGGCGACGAGCCCCGACGCCATCGCGGTGCAGCAGGGCGCGGCGCTCTTCGGGCTCGATCTCGCGGCCTTTCGCGCCAGGATGACATCGGACGACGTCGATCCTTCGCAGTTCAGCGCCGACACGAACGAGGCGCTCGCGGGGGACCGGCAGCTCGGGTGCGCGACCTGCCACGTCCCGGTCTTTCGCACGGGAGTGTCGCCCGCCAAGGTTGGTGGCCAGGAGAACCTGTCGAACCGCTGGGCGCCGATCTTCTCCGACCTGCTCATCCACCAGGATCCCGAGATCCCGTACTACTTCGAGCAGCAGTGGAACATCGCGCAGCCCACGATGACAGATCCCTCCACGTGCAATCCGGGACCGTGCGATCCGACGAAGACCATCCCGGCAGCGTTTCCCATCCAGGGCAACATCTCGCGGAGCCTCGCGGACTACGCCATCCCCCCTTCGGTGACCGGCCTCGCGAATGGCAACGAATTCCGGACTCCGCCCCTCATGGGCCTCGGCAGGGTCGGACCGCCCTTCATGCACGACGCGCGCGTGTTCCTGAACGTCATCGGCGACGACGCCTATCCGGGCCAGCCGCCGAACCCCCCGGCCTCCACGGTTTTCACGAGCGCGGACGGGGGCACGGTGCTGCAGCAGGTCACGACGATGGACCTGGCGGTGCTCGCCGCGATCGAGATTCACGACCTCCCGGCGCCTCCCATCAACCCCGGGACAATGGCCCCCGACTACAGCCTGTGCCCGAACGTGCCTTCGACGCTCGACCTGTGCAGCCGGGAGAGCTCATTCCGCAGCGAGTCGCGCAACACGATGGAGAAGTTTCACGCGCTGACGCAGGCCCAGCAGATGACCGTGGTGAAGTTCCTCGAAGCGCTCTGACGGACGGCGGCGCGCCTCGATGTCGCCGTCGCGTTCGCCGCGGCTACTTCGCCGTCTTGTACACCTTGCCGCCCTCGGTGTCGGTCCAGTAGACGCTCGTGGCATCGACTGCGATGCCGCCGGGAAGAAACGGAGCGGCCGCCAACGCGACGGGCGAGCCTCCGGCGATGGGGACCTTGCGCACGCACCCGGTGGCCTCGATCCAGTAGACGTTGGTGCTGTCGACCGCGATGAAGGCGGGGATGGCGGTGGCGCCCAACGCCACGAGGGTGACCGGGGTGCCCCCGGTCGCGGCGACCTTCATCACCGCGGGCACGACCGTGGTGGCGACGCCGCCGCCGTGACCGAGGTTCGTCCAGTACACGTTCGCGGCGTCGGCCGTGATGGCGTTCGGGCTCTGATTCGATGCGATCGTCGTTGGGGTGCCCCCCGCGAGGGGCACCGAGAGGATCGCGTTTGCCGTCGATGCGTAGACGCCCGACGCGTTCACGGCGACGCAGGGCTGCTGAAAGACGCCCGCGAGGTTCTGGCCCTTCGCGAGGATCGTCTTGGCCCCGCCGGCGATCGGCACCTTCTGGATGGTGGTGTCGCCGACCCAGTAGACGTTCGTCGAGTCGGCGGCGACGTCGATGGGGCTGTCGACCAGGTTGTTCACGAGTGAGTTGGCGCCGCCGTCGCCGCCCATGATCGGGGCCTTGTAGATGATGCCGTAGCCAGAGTCGGGGCCGGCCCAGTAGACGTTCGTGCCGTCCATTGTGAGCAGGGCGCTCTGGTCGACGTTGGTAGCCAGCGCGACGGGCGTCCCGCCGGCTGCGAGCACCGCCATGATGTTGCCCGGGCCTAAGAGATTGCTCTCCGGCATGTCGGTGGTGGTGAATGCCACGTACGTGCCGTTGGCGGCGATGCCGCCGACGTTCGCCTGACCGGTGGCGAGCGTGACGACGGAGCCACTCCCGCACCCGGCGCCGCCGCTCGAGCCGCCGCTGGAAGCGGTCCCGCCTCCGCTGCTCGACGCGCCGCTCGATCCGCTGCTCGATCCACCGCTCGATCCGCCGCCCGACCCGCCGTCGCCTCCGGCACTTGCCCCTGACGTGCTCGCCGAGCTGCAGGCCGTGACCAAACCGAGCGGGATGCAGCAAGCGGCCGCGAGCGAAGCGAGCTTCATGGTCTCTCCTGTCGAGGGAAGGCCCCCATCGTCGGGGCGGCCTAACGTATCACGCAGGAGCGAAGAGGTTACTCACCACCCCAATGCGTCGGGCGGCGTCGCCGCTTTCAAGGACAAGAGCGAAGGAGACGCGTGCACGTTCGAGGGGCACCACGGTACGGTGTCGGGAACGTGTCGGAAGGCCAAGACCGGCGAGCTGACGTGCGCCCACCCTCACCATCATCACGAGAGCGACGGGAACTGATCCCGGCTGCCGCGATCTCGACCATGCGGCGCCACGCCGGGCGGTGGCCATCGGTCGTGATGGGGAGCATCCCTCTTCTCGTGGTCGCGCTCTCAGGAGTCGCCGGATGCGAACAGCGCTTCTCCTCCGATCCTCCACTCGTGCCCGAAGGTCCCGCTCCAGGGCCCTCGTCCTCCAGCGCCATCGATGCGCTGTTCGCGCCGATCGCGGACGCCGGTGCCACGACGTCGGACTCATCACGCGCGATGTCGATTGTCTCTTGCTGGACGAATGCCAGCGGGTGCCGAGAAGGCGATGCGTCGGCCGGCGGGACCTACCGCGTCGTCTTCGGATCGGGCCGTGGCGAGATCCGATCGCGCAGCCAGGCGATGGCCGACCTCTACGAGGAGCTGAGGAATCGGACGACGGCGGGCGACCGGCTCGTGGCGGAGGTGCGGGCTCCCGGAGACGCCGGAGCCACGCCCGCGCCCGGCGCCGGTAAGGCGACGACGACGACGGCGAGCTCGAGCGGGGATCCCATCTCTCGCTGCGCGTTCCGCGTCCTCGATCGAGTCGACGAAATCGGCGAGGTCGACATCTATGTGGACCACCGGTCAGGGCCGGGCGGCTGTTCGGTGTTGTTGCGCCGTTCGGACACCGGATCGTCGGAGTGCTTGGTGCAGCCGGAGCAGTCGCCCCGATCCGGACGAACGGGACGGTGACCCGTGAATCAGAGCCCGCTCACCGGCGTCGGATCGAACGTGAAGGCGGCGTCCACGCCAAGGCCGACCTCCCCCGATCCGTTGCCTCCCCAGCACAGCACCGTGTCGTCTCGCTCGAGCACGCATGTGTGGTCCCCGCCGGAGGCGATGTGGACCACGTTCGAGAGACCAGGCACGACGCGCGGCGTGAAGCTGCCCTTCACGCCCGAGTCGGGATCTGTCGCAGGGTCGTGCCCGAGCTCCCCGTACCCGTTCTGCCCCCAGCACGTGACCGTGTTGTCTCCAAGCAAGGCGCACGCGAAGCCCTCGCCGAGACCCAGCTCGACCACGTTCGATAGCCCCGCGACCACGGCCGGTGCTCCGTTGCACGTGCCCGGAATGCAGGAGGAGTCGGCGGCCGGGTCGCGTCCGAGCTCACCCCGCGCCTTCGACCCCCAGCACGAGACCGTCGCGTCAGACAGGATCGCGCACCGAAAGGTGTCGCCGGAGACGATGCGGCGGACGTTCTGCAGTCCGGGGACGGCCGCCGGCGTCGGATGAGGATCGGAGTCGACGATCACGCCACCGTCGGCGTCGGGCTGACCGAGCTCGCCGAACCGGTTGTCTCCCCAGCACCACACCGACCCGTCCGCCGCCTTGAGGGCGCACACGGTCGCAGCCTCCGACGCGCTGATCTCGGAGACGCCGGTGAGCATTGGGATCGGTAGTGGGTCCGGAGAGCACGGTCCGCCTGTAGGCCCTGAGCAGACCAGGCCGCCTTCGGCGGGTACGACGCCTTGCACGCCGCTCAGCTCGGCCCCCCAGCAGGTCACGGTCCCCTGACCCGAGAGAGCGCACGAATACTCGTAACCGAGCGCCAGGCCGACCGTGCCGCTCAGGCCACCGGCCGGTACCGGCACGGAGGTGCTCGGACGCGAGTACCAGATCCCGGCGGTCGCGTCGCTCGCGTCGCCGCCGCTGGCATCGAGCTCGCGGCCCTGGTCATGACCGAGCTCGTTGTCCGAGTTGGCGCCCCAGCAATCCACGTGGCTGCCGGCGAATCCGCAGGCATGCCACACGCCGTGCGTGACCCCTCCGGTGACGCCGATCACGATCGTCGGCGTGGGCGACGAAGTCGGGTCGTGCAATCCGTTGCCGAGCTCTCCGAAGAAATTCGAGCCCCAGCACCTCGCCATCCCACCGTTCATGAAGCAGCTGTGAAAGCCCCCCGCCGAGATGCTGGCGCCGCCTTCCGAGGGGGCCAGCGCGTCGCCGGCTGCGTCGGTCCCCGGCCCGCTCGACCTGACGTCCGCGGTCGCCCCCTCGGAGGCTGCGTCTGCCGGAGCCTCGGCATCGACGGTCGCGTCGGCCCCGCCATCCGTCCCCGATCCCGAGCCCTTCGATGCGCTGCCGCCGCCGCACGAAGCCCCCACCGCGATCGCGACTCCCGCGATCGCCACCCGCCTCGGATCGATTCGCATCGGGGCAGGATACCCTCGGAGCTCCAGCCGTTCACCGCCACGTCGGCGGCATGCACACATTGTCTTCTCAGCCGGACCATCCGTCTCCGCCCATGACGGCCACTGAATGACCTGCGGCGGCATCGGCGCTTGGCTCTGTCGCTCACCACCAGAATGGGCGCGAAGGCCTGTACCATCGCGGGGGTCATGCTGCGCCACGCCATTCGGATCGCGGGCACCTCTCTGGCGCTCATGCCGGCGGTGGCCCAGGCGCAAGGCGCAGAACCGCCGCCGGGGTCGGGCGGGCTGACGCTGGATCAGGCCGTCCAGCTGACCCTTTCGCGGAACGAGCACGCCAGGATCTCCGATCTCAACGTGACGGTGGCCGAGGCGGCCAGGGAGAAGGCCTTCTCCGCCTTCCTGCCAATCTTGACCGCGACCGGGACCGATCAGCTGAGCGCGAACGTCCCTGCGTCGCAGAACAACAACGTGGGTACGACCGCCCTCACGCTCACCCAGCCGCTGCTCAACGCGCCGGCGTTCCCGCTGTACGCGCAGGCACGCCAGCTGGCTTACGCCCAGCGTTCCCAGAACGTCGACGATCGCCGCCTTCTGGGCTTCGCTGCTGCGAGCGCATTCTTCGCCGTGCTCAACGCGCAGGACATCCTTCAGGCGGCTCAGCACCAACTGGACAACGCCAAGGCCAACCTCGACACGACGAAGGCTCGTACCGAGTCCCAGCTATCGAGCTCCAACGACCTGACGAAGACTCAGGTCGACATGGCCAACGCCCAGCACGAGGTCGAGAACGACAAGGGCACCCTGGACAACGCGCTCGTCCAGCTGGCCTTCACGATCAACGCGCCGCCGCCGCCGTCGCTCGTGCCGCCCGCGCCCACGCTCTCTGCGGCGGCGGCGCCTCCCGCGGGCGCCGACGTGCTGGTTCGCTTCGCCCTGGATCATCGGCCGGACGTCCTCGTCTCGAAGCATCAAGCCGATGCAGCGCATGATTTCGCCTCAGAGCCGATGCTTCGCCTCCTGCCCACGCTGGCACTGCAGGGGCAGTCTTCCGGCACGACGAACCCGGGGGTCACGGGGCATTGGAACCAGGAGACCCTCACGGCGACGGCCACCTGGACGCTCTACGACGCCGGCGTGCGGTATGCGGACAAGCATTCCCGGGACGCCCAGGCGGACATCGCGGACCTGAACCTCCAGTACCTTGCCCGCAGCGTGGATGCCCAGGTGCGCGGCGCGGTCGCGCTGCTCGTCGCGGCCCAGGCGGCCTTCCGCGCGGCGACGGACGGGGTGAAGTTCGCCAAGCAAAACGTCGACGAGACGGCGATCCTCTACAAGCAGGGGCTGGCGACGGCACTCGAGCTCGTCGTTGCCAACGACTCCCGCTTCACGGCGGAGGTCAACTACGCGAGCGCAGAGTACACGATGGCTCAGGCCTACCTCGGCCTTCGCCAGGCGCTGGGGCTCGACGCTCTCGGGACGGAGCTGCGATGAGAGGGACCGCGCCGGCGTTCTTGCTGTTCTTGCTCGCGGGCATGGCGGCGCCCGCATGCAAAGTCGGCAGCGACTCGGCTCTGAAGAAGCCCAAGAGCGTCAACAAGATGGCCTATCCGGTGACCGTCGCGCCGCTTGCCAAGCGACAGGTCAAGTACAACGTCACGGCGCCCGGCTCCCTCGAGGCGTTCCAGCAGGTTCAGATCACGGCACGCGTGGCGGGCGCCGTCGACCGGGTCGGCTTCGTCGAAGGACAGGCGGTCAAGCAAGGGGACCTGCTCGTCACGATCGAGACCGACCGCTACCAGGTCGCGGTCGGGCAGGCGAAGGCGGCGGCCGACAAGGCGAAGGCCCAGGAGAAAGCCGCGGAGGCCGCGCTCGAGCGGAGAACGGACGCCGTGGCGCAGCATCCCGGCCTCATCGCGGGAGAAGAGGTCCAGACCTACGAGACCAGCGTGGCCACCACCAAGGCCGACGTCGCGGCCGCGCTGGAGAACGTCCAGGTGGCGGAGCTCAATCTCCGGGATGCGTACGTGCGCGCCCCCTTCTCGGGGGTGATCCAGTCCCGGACGGTGCAGGCGGGCCAGTACCTGAGCCCGGGGTCGGTGCTCGCCACGCTCCTTCAGCGCGAGCCGATGCTCGTGCGCTTCGGCGTGACCGAGCAGGACGCGCCGCGGCTCAAGGCCGGCATGGTCGCGAACGTGAAGCTCCGGGAATCCACGAACGTCTACACATCGAAGATCCTTCTGGTCGCCGAAGCGGCGGATCCGCTGACGCGGCTGGTGCCCGTGACCGGCCAGGTGGACGACACGCAGCACCAGTACTGGCTGCGCCCGGGAGCCTTCTGCGAGGTGTCGGTGCCCATCGGCGACGCGCGTCCCGCCATCGTGGTGCCGTCGATCTCGGTGCAGCCGACGTCGACGGGGAACGTGGTGTACACGGTCGACGAGAAGAACGTCGCTCACGTCAAGGGCGTGTCTCTCGGGATGTACACCCCGGAGGGGGGGGTCGAGATCACCAAGGGCCTCGCCGAGGGCGACCTCCTCGTCATCGAGGGGTTCGAGGCGCTCAGCGAAAGCGCCCCGGTCAACATCAAGAGCCGCACGACCGTCGAGGCCGCGGAGGCCGCCGGCGCGGCGGAGGCGGCCCCCGCGCCGGCACCCCCGCCCTCGGCACGCGCATCGGCGTCCGGACGATCGCCGGGGGGAGCCCCGCCGTGAACCTGACCGACGTTTGCCTGCGGCGACCCGTCTTCGCGTGGATGTTGATGTTCGGCACGATGCTCTTCGGGATCATCGCCGTCACCCGCATCGGGATCAGCCAGTTCCCCGACGTCGACAATCCCACGATCTCGGTGAGCATCGCGTGGCCCGGTGCGTCCCCGGAGGACGTCGAGACGGGCATCATCAACCCCATCGAAGACGCGATGTCCCAGGTCACGGGGGTGCTCACGATGACCTCGTCGGCCAAGACTGGCAGCGGTCGCATCACGGCCACATTCGACCTGTCGCGCAACATCGATCTCGCGCTCCAGGACACGCAGGCGAAGATCGCGCAGACGGCGCGCAGCCTGCCGACGAGCGCGCAGGTCCCCGTCGTCTCCAAGAGCAACCCCGACGATCAGCCCATCCTCACCGTGGGGCTCTCGGGGCCGTTCTCGCGGGCCCTGCTCGCCGACATCGCCCGGTACCAGCTGCAAGACATGCTCGAGACGATCCCGGGCGTCGGGCAGATCCAGATGATGGGCTACCTGGACCGGAACGTCCGGATCTGGGTGGACGCCGAAAAGCTCGTCGCCGCCAACGTCACCGTGAACGACGTCATCTCCGCGATTCAGAAGCAACACGTCGCCGTGCCGGGCGGGGAGATGGACAACGGAGGGCTCGCGTTCGACGTGCGCTTCCTGGGCGAGGCCGCGAACCTCGACACGCTGCGCAACATCGTGGTCTCCGGCGGCGGAAGCATGTCGCCCGTGCGCCTCAAAGAGGTCGCCCTGGTCCAGGACGGCTTCCAGGACGTGACGTCGTACGCGCGATCGAACGGCGAGAACGTCCAGGCGATGGGGATCCTCAAGCAGCCCGGATCGAACGCCGTGGCCGTCGCGAGCTCGATTCGCAAGGCGCTGGGCGACCTTCAGAAGACGCTCCCTCCGGGGATGAAGCTCGACGTCATCTTCGACACGACCGTGTTCATCAACGAGTCCGTCAACGAGATCGGCCTCGAGCTGGGGCTCGCGGTCATCCTGACGGGCCTCGTGTGCTGGCTCTTCCTCGGATCGCTGTCGAGCACGATGAACGTCCTCTTCGCGATCCCGATGTCGCTCCTCGGGACGATCGCGGTGCTGTATTTCGCTGGGTTCACGCTCAACACGTTCACGCTCCTCGGCCTGTCGCTCGCGGTCGGGCTGGTCGTCGACGACGCCGTCATGGTGATGGAGAACATCTTCCGGCACGCCGAAATGGGCAAAGACCGCCTGCGCGCCGCCGCTGAAGGCACCAAGGAGATCACGTTTGCGGCTCTGGCGGCGACGATCGCGGTCATTGCGATCTTCATGCCCGTTGCGTTCATGAGCGGCGTCGTCGGCAAGTTCTTCCTCCAGTTCGGCGTCACGCTGTCCGTGGCCGTGGCGCTCTCGTACCTCGAGGCCATCTCGCTCGCTCCCGCCCGCTGCGCGCAGATGCTGACGACGTCGTCGCACCAGCAGCGGGGCGCGGTGGGGCGCCTCGCGGACCGAGGCTTCGAGGCCCTGTCGCGTGGCTATTCGCGCGCGCTGCACCTTTCCCTGCGGTTCCCGTGGGCCGTCCTCGGCATCGGTGCGGTCGTGATGCTCTCGGCTGCCTACGCGGCGACGAGGATCCCTCAGGAGTTCGTCCCCTCGCAGGATCAGAGCCGTCTCAGCGTGCGAATCACGACGTCGGTCGGTGCGAACCTCGATGCCACGGATGCGCTCGTGCGGCGCGCCGAGACTTTCCTGACGGGGCGACCCGAGGTCATCGACGTGATGAGCAGCGTGGGAGGGGGTGCCACGAACTCGGCGTCCCTCTCCGTGACGTTCGTCGAACCGGGAGCGCGGAGGCTGACGCAGGCGCAGCTGTCGGCCGTGATCCGCAACGAGCTCAACTCCTACCCGGGATCAAAGGCGGCGGTGCAGGACCTCTCCCAGCAGGGCTTCGGCGCGTCGAAGGGTTACCCGATCCAGTTCGCCGTCCGGGGCAGCGATTGGAACACGCTCGTGACCCACGCGATGCGGCTCAAGGACGAGCTCGCGACCTCCGGATTCGCGACGGACGTGGACAGCGACTACCAGGTAGGGTCTCCGGAGCTCGTCGTCGAACCGGACCGGCCGCGCGCCACCGACCTCGGAATCAGCGTGTCGGACATCGCCAGCACGGTGAGCGCTCTGGTGGGTGGGGTCGTCATCGGCCAGTATTCGACGGGGGGGCGACGCATCGACATGAACCTTCGCCTGCAGTCGGGTCAGCGGTCCCGGCCCGAGGACCTGGGCCTGCTCCGCGTGCGCACCGCCAAGGGCACTCTCGTCCCGCTGTCATCCGTGGTCGTCACGCGGCAGGTGGCGGAGCTCCAGGAGATCAACCACGCGGATCGAGAGCGCGCCATCACGATCACGGGCAATGTCGCTGCGGGGCACGCACAGGGAGAAGCCGTAGCCTTTGCCCAGTCGCTCGGCTCGGAGTTGCCGGCCGGCTACCACGTCGTGATGAGCGGCTCGAGCTCGCAGTTCAGCGACGCCATGACGAGCCTGGTCTTCGCGCTGATCGTCGGAATCCTGGTCGCGTACATGGTGCTCGCGTCGCAGTTCAACTCGTTCCTGCACCCGGTGACTGTGCTCACGATTCTCCCGCTGTCGGTGGCCGGCGCGATGTTCGCGCTCCTCGTCACGGGCAAGACGCTGAACGTCTTCAGCATGATCGGCCTGCTCCTGCTGATGGGCATCGTGAAGAAAAATTCGATCATCCTCGTCGACTATGCGAACGAAGTTCGCGAGCACGAGGGCCTCGACGCGAAGCAGGCCATGCTCAAGGCCGGGCCGGTCCGGCTGCGACCGATCCTCATGACCGCCGTGGCCACGCTGATGGCCGCTGTGCCTTCGGCGCTCGGCATCGGCCCGGGCAAGGAGACTCGCGGACCCATGGCCGACGCAGTCATCGGGGGGCTGCTCTTGTCCACTGCATTGAGCCTGCTCGTCGTCCCCGCCTTCTACGTCGTGGCGGGCCGACGGCGAGCCAGCAAGACGCAGCTGGCCAGCGACGCTACGCCCGTCGTCGACGTGTCGGGCTCATCGTGATCGGCCGATTGAGGCGTTCGCCGTCTCACCGGGTGGAGCCGGTGCCAGAACGCGCGGTTTCGGCGGCGGTGGTGATCTTCGACAGCACCTCGTCTTTCGCCTCCGGCCACTGAGTGACGTCGGAGTGAATGGCGGCGCTGGCGGATTCGTCGACCGACTGGCCGCGCATGCTCTGCGTGACGAGGCCTCGAGCCTCGCGGTATTTCTCGAGGTCGGTCTGGGGAAGGTCCCCCTTCGCGGTGCCTTCGAGACGAGCGATGAACGTGGGGCGCGACACTTGGCTCGGCTGGCCCGCCTGCAGCTCTTCACCGATGACGGAGTGGAGCGCTTTCTTGTCGTCGGCGTTCATGTGCGCCGTCGCCTGCCCGAGCATGTCGGCGGGTGGCGCGGGCGTCGCCATCGCGCGAGCTGCCGCGGTGCCCGTGCTCTCCGCGGACGGCGGGGACTCGTGCGGCGGGTCGTCTGCGATCTCCGGCGAGACACGGACGGCGACGATGCCCACCGCGGCGGCGATTCCGACCCCGAAGCCCAGCATCGCCCACGTGCTCGACCGGATCATGGACCCCTTCTCCCGAGGAGCATCGTGAATCGCCAGGCCGGCCGCGTCAAACGTCACCGCGTCACTGCCAGACGCGCACCCAGTCGACATTCATGTTCCAGCCCTTGCCAGAGCCGAGAACGATGAACTGCGACATGCTCTCGAGCGAAAACTGGGTCTGCCCCGTCCCGGAGTCGATCGTCGCGTCGACCTGCCTGCCGTCGTAATAGAACTTCACCTGGCCGGTGCCGGTGCCGGTCGAGGTCCAGAGGCATCCGTACGTGTGCCAGCCGTTGTCCGTGTGCTGGGTGTTTCCGTCGCTGCCGACGTTCGCGGGCCACTGGTGCATCGTGGCTGTCCAGTTGCCCGGTGGGTTGCCGAAGATGGTGCCGTAGGTCTCGTAGAAGTCGATCTCGCTGTAGCTCGCCGTCGTGAGGCTCGACCCGCCGAAGCCGAAGTTGCGCAGCCCCTGGATGGACCACGACCAGAACGCCGGCCACCCCGACGACGGCGACGTCGAGCTGTTTCCGTCGATGCGCGACTGGATGTACGCCTCGAAGAACGCGTGCGACCAGTTGCCGTCGCCGATGGGCGGGAGCGTCGCGTTGCCGTTGTTGAGCGACCAGCCCGGCACCGTGATGAGCGCGTCGTTCGGCTCCCCAGGTCCGTTCACCGTGAGGATGCCGCCTGCGGAGCTCGCGTTGGTGCCCGGGCCCGCGTCCGACACGCTCACGGCCGTTGCCGCCGTCTGCACGGTCCACGGCGTGGTGCTCGTGATGTCGAACGACCAGTACCACTTGTACCCGGAGGCGGCGTTCTGCGTGGGCGCGATGGTGTCGTTCGTCGTGAAGTCGTCCTCGAAGACGAGGTGGGTGAACCCTGCGGCCGCCGCCGCGGCAGGGGGGAGGGGAGAGACCGCGCCATCGCCCGCCGGTGACGCGTCCAGGGTCGTGCCGTCATCCGATGCGTCGACCGGAGGCCCGGCTTCGACGTCGCTCCCCGCATCGGTGGGAGCGGCTGCGTCGGATAGCGAGGCGTCGGGCCCAGACCCGGCGTCGACGCTCGCACCCGCGTCGGCCGGAGTTGACTGCGTGCTCGAGCACCGCGCGGTCGCGGCGCCGAGAGCAAGCAGCAAGGGCAAACGTCGGAAATCGGAGGCGCTCAAGGCTCGGCTCTGCCGCACCTCAGCCAGGATGCCTTTTTTGCCGCGCCGCTTCGAGTAGTTTGAGATCTCGCCGATCTCGTTCGCGGCCCGCCGCCTTCTTGGCTGCGACCAGATCATCGAACCCGATGACGGAAACCGGGACGCCATCCCACTGCGCGGTCTCGCGCCGGGCGTAGGCGTCGGCGAAAACGACGCCGTCCACTCGCCGCAAGATGTCCACCCGAACGGGCGCGGCGCCGAGGAAGAGAAACTCGTCGGGTCCGAGGCCGCGCAAGGCGTCGAGGATGGCGGCGGGCGCGCCGAATCGTGTGAGCGCGCCCGCTACGGCCTGGAGGTTCTCGTTCGACGGGCCGATGAAGACGTCGAGATCCTTCGTGAAGCGCGGCTCGGCGTGGTACCCGACCGCCCAGCCGCCCACGACCAGGTACTCAGCGCTCGTGTCGGCGAATGCCGAAAGCAGATCCTTGAAGTCGGGGTGGAGGTCCATGCTTTCCGTTGATAACCCACGCTTCGACGACCGCGTCCCACATGGCCTGAAGCTTCGCCGCCGGCTTTGCGTTCACCCAGAACTCGAGGCCCTTGTCCTCGAGCTCCTCGAACGAGGCAGCTCGGCCCCCGGTCCAGGTCGCTCGACGCTCGGCGGCGCGTACTTCTGCATCGGTGTGGGCCACCTGGGCAGCTTAGCACCCTGGCGAGCCTTTTCCGGCAGCGCCCCATCGGGCCAAAGTGAGCCACCGGGAGCCGTGACCTGCATGCCGTGTCACGGTGACGGTCCCGGTGAGGATCGGAATCTTCGGTAATTGCCCATGATTGTCGATCTGGGCCAGCTGGCACCCTTCATGCGAACCGTCCTGGTACGGAGGCCATCATGCGACCGCTTTCCACTGGTTCCACGTCAACGACATTGGCCCTGGCGATGCTCGGCACCCTCCCCGTCGCCGGCGGCTGCGCGGGTCACGGCTCCACATCGACGACTCCTACCGGGCAGTCCGACTTCGTGTCCGCCCCCTTCGCGGGGCAATCGGGCGAGTCGTTCGGAGGAGCAAGCGCGGGCCTCGCGGCCAACACCGCAGCCCCCACCGCCGGTGCGGGTGCCAGTACCCAGCCGACGCGCACGGTCGAGGAGACCGATCTGTATCGACTCGAGGGGAACCGGCTCTACTACCTGAACTCCTACCGTGGGCTGATGGTCTTCGACGTCACCAACGTCGACCAGCCCAAGCTCCTCGGCCGGGCGGCGATCTTCGGCAGCCCCGTGGACATGATCGTGAACAACGCAATCGCCACGGTCGTCGTGGGTGACTGGTACGGCACGCTGGACACAGGCGCTCCCTTCCACGGCTCGATCGTGCGCGGGTTCGACGCGACCGACCCGACCAACATCAAGGTCATCGGCGACGCGAAGCTCGGCGGCTGGGTGCAGGAGGACAGGGTCGTCGGTACCGTGGGCCCCAACGGAGTTATCTCGCAAGGTGTCCTTTACGCCGTCAGCGAGGACTACGGTTGGGACTACAGCTGGGGGGGCGGTGGGCCAGTGGGCGTTGCGGGAGGTGTAGCCCTCGCGCCCGGTGGCGGCGCGATCTCGTCCTCCTCGAACGGCCCCTCCGTGATCGTCTCTTCGGTGAGCTTCGGCGGCGGGAAGGTCACGGCCGTCTCCTCCCGCACGTACGCGGGCTACGGGGGCGTCTTCAACGTGACACCCAACGCGATCATGCTCGCGCACCCGGACGTCCCCGCCAGCGACGGCGGGTACGTCGCGCCGACGCAGACCGACCTCGAGTACCTGGACATCACGGACCCCGGCGGGCAGATCGTCGAGCGGGGCACATTGCAGGTCGACGGCGTCGTCCAGACGAGCGGCGCGGACGACGGCCGCTGGAGCCTCGACTTCGCCGACGGCGTCACCGCGCACGTCATCGGCTGCGGGGGCGGCCAGTATGGCTGCGGGGGGACGAACGGTTCGTACATCCTCGCCACGGCGGACTTCTCGAACCCCGACGCGCCGGTGCTCGACTCCGAGCTCACCATCCCCGCGACCGGCTGGAGCGTGACCGCGCGTTTCGACTCGGGCCGGATGTACCTCTCGCCCGCGGACGGCTACACCAGCGGGTCGACGGTGCAGACGACGCCGCTGCAGGTCTACGACCTGACGAACCCGCTCATGCCCGTTCTCGCGGGGCAGACGCAGCTGCCTGGCAACGTCTGGTTGATGGTGCCTTCGGGCAACCAGCTCTTCGCGCTCGGAAGCGACCAGAATCAGAGCTCGTCCCAGGTGGCTCTCAACTACCTCGACGTCACGAACGCCGCGTCGCCGACGCTCATCGGCACGTCCGCGTTCGGCGAGGGGTGGGCGTCGACGCCGGCGTCCGACACGTTCAAGGCGTTCACCGTCGACCCGAACCGCCTCGGCACCAACCAGGGGCTGGTCGTCCTGCCCTTCAGCGGGTGGGACGCCGCCAGCGCCGCCTACAACAACGGCGTTCAGCTCATCGAGTTCACTCCCTCGAGCATCACGACGGCAGGAGC
>Ga0209415_10008317_pt1 | contig 18022 bp, 12 predicted proteins | sample PeaSoiSIISIP2007_FD_187696 | JGI IMG/M metagenome (GOLD analysis project Ga0209415, IMG submission 187696) | Peat soil microbial communities from Weissenstadt, Germany - SII-SIP-2007 (SPAdes) (version 2) | ecosystem: Environmental > Terrestrial > Soil > Wetlands > Peat | place: Germany... | reverse complement strand
CGTCTCTTAAGGATTCGTCCTCAAAAACGATATTTTTAGGAAGCTCGAACATCTTGTGACACCAATTGTCGTGGCTGCGAGGGTGACCGCCGTTTCCGGCGCGGAACGTCATTGCGGCCAATTTTAGGTGATTGGGCGCCCCCCGCGTAACACAAGTCCCTTCACAGGGGGCTGACGTGCCAACAGGTAACTTAGGAAACCAGCGCGGGCGCCTCGCCGATGACGGCATCCGCCACTAGTTTTTTGATTTCTCCCTGTCCGTAGCCGATCTCCTGCGCGATTTCCTGACTGTGCTCTCCGGCTTTCGGCAGGTCGTGACGCAGACCGGGCCGCACACCGCCGAGTTCCAAAGGCAAAGCGGGAATGCGAACCGGCCGGCCATTCGGCAGATTCACCTCGACCATCGCTCCGGGGAAGTTCAGGTGCGGATCCTCGAACAACTCGTCAGGACGCTTGATCGGGGCGAAGGGCAAACCGGCCGCTTCACAGGCGATTTCGATCTCGGCCCGCGTGCGCTTGCCGAATATCTCCCGAAGCCTGGGCATGAACCGCTCGCGAGCGACGACGCGCTGGCGATTGGTGGCCAACTCCGGATCGCTCGCCAAGTCTTGCAAGTCGAACGCCTCACAGAACTGCCGCCACTGGGTATCGCTGACGACGCCAACGAAGATCTGGCTCTCATCTTTCGTATTGAACACGTCATAGACCGCCCAGGCGGAAACGCGGGCCGGCATCGGCGCGGCAGGAGTGCCGGTAACGGCGAATTGCGCCATATGTTGCGCAACGAGGAACATGTTGCTCTCGAACAGGCCGCTGCGGATGATCTGTCCGCGTCCCGTCCTGTGACGCTCCTGCAAAGCGGCGAGAATGCCGATCGCCGCGAACATGCCGCCCATGACGTCGTTGACCGATGCGCCCGCCCGCAGAGGCCGGCCGGGCGGGCCGGTCATGTAGGCCAAGCCCCCCATCATCTGCACCACCTCGTCGAGCGCGGCGCGCGTCTCATAGGGACCTTTCAGAAAACCTTTGAGCGAACAATAAATGAGTCGCGGGTTCGCAGCACAAAGAGCATCCGGGCCAAGCCCCTGCTTTTCCAGCGCCCCAGGCCGGAAGTTTTCGGTGACCACGTCCGCGCTGGCGATGAGCCGGCGGGCGAAGGCGATCCCTTCGGCGGATTTCAGATCGAGCGTGATACTGCGCTTGTTGCGGTTGTAGGTCGGGAAATATCCGGCGCCCGATCCCAATAGGCGGCGGGTGTTGTCGCCTTCGCCGATCGGCTCGACCTTGATCACATCCGCGCCGAGGTCGGCCAGGACGACGCCACAGGTCGGACCCATGACCATATGCGAAAATTCGATGACGCGGATACCGGCGAGCGGAAGCGGATTGGTCATCTTGGTGTTCTCCGTAGATTGATTTTCGTTGTTTCCGAGCGGGCCACCAGCCGAAGCTGACGGCCCACTGAGAGCGTTACGAGCCTGTGTCACAAACGCTCTCCTTGCCGCTGTGTGGCATCGGTCGCCTTGCCAAGCACGAAGGGCAGCACGCCGCCTTGGGCGAAATAGGCCGCTTCCTGTTCGGTATCGATACGGACCCGCCCCTGGACGACCGTCCGGCCATGGCGAGGATGTTCGATCACGACGTCCACCAAAGCCCGCGGCTCGATGCGCGCGCCGTCTATTTCGATGGTGATTCGCGATTCGATGTCGACGGCGAGCGTGGCCGGTGTCGAGACAAGTTCGATCGGGAGAACGCCCATCAGAGCGAGATTAGCGCGATGGATACGCTCGAAGCTCTGAGCGATAACAGCACGGACGCCAAGCATCAGCGTGCCTTTCGCCGCCCAGTCGCGCGCGGAGCCCGCGCCATAGTTGTTGCCCGCCACAATGACGACCGGCGTTCCCGCCTGGGCATAACGCGTCGCGGCCTGATGGACGGAGACGACGTCGCCGGTCGGCACGTGAACGGTGAAACCTCCCTCTTTCGGCGCAGCCAGTTTGTTCTGCAGGCGAACGTTGGCGAAGGTACCGCGCGCCATCACCTCGGCGTTGCCGCGCCGCGCTCCGTAGGCGTTGAAATCCGCCGGTGACACCCCTCGTTTGGTCAGCAGATCGGCCGCCGGCCCGCCAGGCTCGATGGCGCCGACAGGCGAGATGTGATCGGTGGTCACGTTATCGCCCAGCACAAGCAGGGGAACCGCATCGCGGATCGCCGCGCCCTGTCCATCCACCCGACGGACGAAAGGCGAAGGTCCGATATAGGTGCTCGCATCGTCCCAGGCGAAGGTCGCTCCGATCTGCGTCGGCAAAGCGTCCCAGAGCGCGCCTCCCTTGAATATCTCGGCACCCGTTTGAGCGAAAGCATCCCGCCCGACATGGCGCTCAACGATCTGATCGATGGTCTGGTCGTCCGGCCAGATGTCTTTCAGATAGACGGGTTTGCCCGTCGCATCCGCCCCCAGGGGCTCTTTCTCGATATCGACACGCATGTTGCCGGCAATCGCGTAGGCCACGACCAACGGCGGCGACGCGAGATAGTTCGAACGGACCAGGGCATGAATGCGCCCCTCGAAATTGCGGTTACCGGAGAGAATGGCGGCGACATCCAGATTTCGTTCGCGAATCGCCTTCTCGGCCTCCGGCACCAATGGTCCCGCATTACCGACGCAGGTGGCGCAGCCGAAGCCCACCAACGAGAAACCGAGATCCGCCAGGGGAGCAAGCAAGCCGGCATCGTCCAAATAACGGGTAACGGCGCGCGATCCCGGAGCCAGCGAGGTCTTGATAGGGGCGCCGACGCTTAAGCCCCGGGCGACGGCGTTACGGGCGAGCAACCCGGCGGTGACCATGTTGCGCGCGTTTGACGTGTTGGTGCAGCTGGTGATCGCGGCGATGACGATGTCCCCGTTGCGCAACGCGCCATCGTCCGCCTGGACGTCCGGGCCAAACGTTGCGGGAAGATCGGCAAGGTCGACCCGTTGATGCGGACGCTTCGGTCCGGCGACACAACGGTTGATCGTGCCGAGATCCATCTCGACGATCTCGACATAGTCCCGTTCCTGATCCGGATCGGCCCACAGGCAGTTCTGCTTGGCGTAATCCTCGACGGTCTTGATAACCTCGGGATCGCGTCCGGTCATGCGGAGGAAATCGATCACCCGCTCATCGATGGGGAATAGCCCGCAGGTGGCGCCATACTCGGGGGCCATGTTGGCGATCGTCGCCCGATCGCCGACCGAAAGACCGGCCAAGCCCGTCCCAAAGAATTCGACGAAGCGACCGACCACGCCGACAGCGCGCAAACGCTCGGTCACCGCAAGCACAATGTCGGTTGCGGTGACGCCTGGACGGGCGGCCCCGGAGAGACGGACGCCGACGACGTCCGGCACCAGCATGGAGACAGGTTCGCCCAGCATGCCGGCTTCGGCCTCGATTCCACCGACGCCCCAGCCGAGCACACCCAGGCCGTTGATCATGGTGGTGTGGCTATCGGTGCCGATCTGCGTCTCGGGAAAGACGAACCCGCTGACCTCGTCACGCGCGACCACTTGGGCCAAACGTTCGAGGTTGACCTGGTGAATGATGCCATTACCCGGTGGGACGATGCGAACGCCGTCCAGCGCCGCCTGCGCCCATTTCAGGAACTTGTAACGTTCGCTGTTCTGGCCGTATTCGTCCGCGAGATTCCGCTCGAAAGCGTCCTTGCTGCGCGCATGATTGACGATCAGCGAATGGTCGACGATGAGATCGACCGGCTTGGTCGGCCGAATGGCCGCCGGATTGCCGCCGGAACGCCGCACTTCGTCGCGCATCGTCGCGACGTCGGTCAAGGCCACCAGACCGGAATAGTCCTGCATCACGATCCGGCTCGGCTGGTAGGCGATCTCGTCGGACTTACCCCATCGCGAGGCCCGCTCGGCGACCCAAGCGATATGCTCGGCGGTCACTGAAACGCCATCTTCGTGACGGAGCAGATTTTCGAGCAGAATGGTGAGCCCAAATGGCAAGCGCCGGGCTTGGGGAAACCGCGCATACAGATCGGGAAGGCTCATAATGGTGGCCTTGCGGCCACCAATCATGCATTGCCGCATCACCCCGAAACTATCGAGGGGCCGGCCGCCAGGACGTCGGGTCATCAAATCGCTCCCGACTTCAGATACGCCCGGCCGTCCATGATGACGCGCGCGGTCCGCCCGATCACGGCGGAGTCAAGGGTCAACTGGCCTTTGCTCGGCCCCAGTTTGGTGCGCACTTCCAGCCGGCCGCCGGGATGGCCAATGCGGACGGCATAGGGCTCTCCCACTTGCGACGTTCCTCGATAAGCCTCGTTGGCGATGGTGCCCGGAATGCCCGAAGCGACTGCGGTTCCGATCGATCCGGTGGCGGGATGTGCCTTGGAAAAGGCGCGCCGCGCCATCGAACGCGACAGGATGTCGTAGCTTTCCCCTTCGAGAACGGCGCCGTTCAGGGCGGTGTAAGTGCGCGGCGCGGCGACGACGAAAACGAGCGGATTGACCCGGACCTTCATTTCCTCCTCGACACCTGGCCCCTCAAGAAAACCAATCGAGCGTGAAACGATCGCTCGAACCGCTTCCAGCCGGTCGATCAGCGCCACGTCGGCTTGCAGCGCCTCCACGCCAGCGAGGGGATCGAGCCCGACATCCTCAGCGCGCAGAAAAATGCAGAGGTTGGCGGCGTCGATCACACTTGCTTCGAGATTCGGCAGACCCGGCACATCGAAACGATCGACCGCGTTGCCGGTCGGTAGAATGCCGCGGTTCATCGCGCTTCCCCCGAAATCGCCGAAGTCGAGATCGATGCGGGCGCCAGTCCCGGGGACGCCGCCGATGGCGAAATCGCCACGCACCGCAGGTCGCCCACTCAGCAGCGGCACGGTCGCGCGCAGGCAGCGGCCGGTATTGACTTGGTGGATGGCGACCACAACCGAGTCGCCCTCGGCCTTCACATACCCCTTGTGCACAGCGTAGAGCGCCGAACCGGCGGAAATATTGCCGCAGTTGCTGGTCCAGTCGATGCGTGGAATAACGGTGCCCACTTGGCCGAACAAATAGTCGATCTGGCAATCCTTGCGCGTGGGCGGCCCCATCACGGCGAGCTTGCTGGTCAGCTTGTCGGCGCCGCCCAGACCGTCGATCTGGCGCACATCTGGACTGCCGAATAGGTCGAGGATCACATTGTCGCGGGCTGCGCCCACTTCGGGTAAAGAATCGCGTTCGACGAAAATGCCTTTACTGGTGCCACCGCGTACAATTGAACAGTCCAGGTATTCCATAGCCATTCCCTTCCTCTTCTTAAGACAAGCGACCAAGCTGGCGAGCGCTCATCACAGCTGAATTCCTTTTTCACTTATCGGCTTCGCGGGTTTGGCACTCAAACAACCATTGGGGCAGCAAAGACCAACAATCTTTCAGTCACTCGACCGCGCCACCGAATTGGATTGACACGGCGACGCGAGCTGCTGACGACGGCTAGCTAGAAATCAGGCGAAGGAATCGGTCGCGGGAAATTAGAAGGGAAAGGAAGGCCTTTGAACGCCTCGTGCACGTTCAAATCTGCCAGGCGGCACAGAGCGTCGATAGGTGCCGGGCGCCAAAACGCAGCATTCCGCCGTCGCAGCAATGCCTGCGGAGATCTACCGGTCTCCCCCTCCGCCTGCTTGCCGCCTTGCCCCTACAAAAAATTAAGAAATACCGGCCGTTTCACGACAAGAGACATGATGAGAATCGGGATACCGCTCGCCGTGGTCATGTATGCGCTGATCGTCATATGCATGGTCATCTATTGGCCACGACTGCGGCCGCGCCGGTCGTCCGGCGAAAGCCGAAGCCGCCGGATGGCGGCGCTGGCGCCTGAAGGCGCTGATGAATTCTCATCAGCGCAGGTTGGTCTAAAGCCCTCGCATATGGCGAGGGCTTTAGATTCATGTGGAGAGGCGACGAGCCGGATCGCCCAGTGCGGATATTTTCGGATTCAGAGAAAAGACGCTTTCCGAATCGACAGGCCCCATTCCGTCATACCATTATCCGATTTGGCCCGAATTCCGCGCGGGTTTATAAAGCCTTCCGTTTCGCCTCGTCATACTCTTTGTAATAGTTGGTCAGGCGTTCGACTTCGTTTTTCGAGCCGAGGATGACGCCGGTCCGCTGATGCAAGGCCGTCGGCTCGACCTCCATGATGCGTTGGCGGCCGGTGGTCGCGGCGCCTCCCGCCTGTTCGATGATGAAGGCCATGGGGTTGGCCTCGTAGAGCAGGCGCAGCTTGCCGCCCTTGGCGATGTTGTCGCGATCCGTCGGATAGAGGAAGGCGCCGCCGCGGAACAGAATCCGATGGACCTCGGCGACCATCGAGCCGACCCAGCGCATGTTGAACGCCTTGCCGCGCGGTCCGGACGCTCCCGCCACGCATTCGTCGACATAGCGTTTGACCGGCTCGTCCCAAAATTGCCCGCGCGACGCATTGATGGCGAATTCCTGTCCGTCTTCCGGAATGCGCATATTGGGATGGGTCAGCACGAAAACGCCGACATTCTGGTCCAGGGTGAAGCCGTTGACGCCATTGCCGCTGGTCAGCACCATCATGGTCGACGACCCATAGAGCGTGTAGCCGGCCGCCACCTGCTTGATGCCCTGCTGTAAAAAGGGCTCCTTGGTGTTGCAGTCCCCGCCGTCGGGTAGGCGCAGAATGGAGAAGATGCTGCCCACCGCGATATTGATGTCGATATTGGAAGATCCGTCGAGCGGATCGAACAACAGCAGATAACGGCCGTCGGACCCCTGCACGGCATGCACGTCTTCCAGTTCTTCCGACGCCATGGCGGCATAGTTGCCGCCCTGCTCGGTGATATGCATGAAGATATCGTTGGCCAGAATATCCAGCGTCTTCTGGTCTTCACCCTGCACATTGCGTGAACCGGCATAGCCCAGATTGCCGGCCATGGCGCCGCGGTTGACTTCGTTCGAAATCATCTTGGAGATTGTGCAAATATCGGTGAGCAGCGCGGTAAAGGAGCCCGTTCCACCAAGGCGACGCTGCTCTTTGATGAGAAAAAGTGATAGTGTAACTCGCTTGTAAGATGACATTGTTAAGCCTCCCTGACGATCTTTAGGCATGTTTTTTGGCCTTATGTTCAATATGTTATTGCTACATACACTGTATTTCTCGCAAAGACGTGACTATAAATCTATTTTTTCCAGCATTTGCTTGGTGATCAGCGTGATTCCCTTCTCGGTTCGGCAAAAACGCTTGGCATCCAATTCGGGATCCTCGCCCACCACCAGTCCCGGTGGCACGACGCAGCCACTGTCGATGATGGCCCGGCTGATTTTCGTGCGGCGCCCCAGTTCGACGTCGGGAAGAACCACCGAATCTTCGATCGTGGCATAAGAATTCACCCGAACATTGGTGAACAAGATGCTTCGGCGAACCGTCGCCCCCGAGATGACGCAGCCGCCGGAAACCATGGAGTCGGCCGCCATACCGCGGCGCTCGGCGGTATCGAAGACGAACTTGGCCGGTGGGCTTTGCACATGCGCGGTCCAGATCGGCCAGTTGTTGTCATAGAGATTGAGCGATGGCGTCACCCGGCACAGATCAACGTTGGCTTCCCAATAGGCGTCGATCGTTCCCACATCGCGCCAATAGGCCTCGTCCGCGCCGCCATCCATGATGCAGGAATCCTGGAAACGGTGGGCGACGAGCTTGGCGTGGCCGACCAGCGACGGGATCAGATTCTTGCCGAAATCATGATCCGAGCCCAACTGGGAGGAATCCTTGAGCAACAGATCGTAAAGCAGATCGGCATTGAAGATATAAATTCCCATGCTGGCCAGGGCGAGGCCGGGATTGCCGGGAATCGGCTCGGGATGCGGAGGCTTCTCGTCGAACCGCTGGATGTTTCCATCCCCGTCGATCGCCATGACGCCGAACTCGGAGGCCTTGGCGATCGGCACCTCGATGCAGCCGACCGTCACCGCGGCGCCTGAGGCGATGTGATGGCTCAGCATCTTGCCATAGTCCATTTTGTAGACATGGTCGCCCGCCAGGATCAGCACATAGTCCGGCGCATGGTTGCGAATGATGTCGAGGTTTTGGAACACCGCGTCGGCGGTTCCCTGGTACCAGTGCTCTTCCTCGCCACGCTGCTGAGCCGGCCAGACCTCGATGAATTCGTTGAATTCGCCGCGCAGGAATCCCCATCCGCGCGACAGATGCTGGATCAGGCTGTGCGCCTTGTACTGGGTCGCCACGCCGATTTTGCGGATCCCCGAATTGATGCAATTCGACAAGGCGAAGTCGATAATGCGGAATTTCCCGGCAAAGGGAATGGCTGGTTTGGCGTGCCAATCGGTCAGCGCTTTAAGGCGACTGCCGCGACCGCCGGCCAAGACGAGGGCGAGAGTCCGGCGCAGGCTTTGCGTGAGGTCGCTGCCTGATCCGGGGATGGAAAGTTTATGCGACTGCTCCATGGCGTTTCCTCTTCTTTTCTTTGAATTGATAAGCGGTTCCCTATTGATCTTTCGCGTGTCAGCGAGGCGATCGCTGGCTTACGGGTGTCAGCTTCCAGATGCCTTCGTTGTAGTCCCGCATCGTGCGGTCGGTGGAAAAACGGCCGCTCCTGCCTGTGTTGAGGATGCTCATGCGGGTCCATCGGTCGTGGTCGCGGTAAGCGGCGGCGGCCCGCGTCTGGGCATCGACGAAGGCGCGGAAATCAGCGGCCACCAGCCACGGGTCATGAGGACTGCGGATGGCGGAGATGATGGGATCGAACAGGCCGGGCTCCAGATGGTTGAAGCGGCCGGATTCCAAGAGTTTCATCACCCGGGCGAGGTCGGGATCGTTTCTGATGATGGCGTTGGGCTCGTAATGACCGCGGGCCGCCTCCACCTCTCCGGCGGTCAGGCCGAACAGGAAGAAGTTATCGTCGCCAACCGCGTCTCGGATCTCGATGTTGGCGCCGTCCAGGGTGCCGATGGTCACCGCGCCGTTCATCATGAACTTCATATTGCCGGTGCCCGAGGCTTCTTTGCCGGCTGTGGAGATCTGTTCCGACAGATCGGCGCCGGGCGCGATGACCTCCATGGCGGAGACCCGGTAATTGGGCAGGAAGGCCACTTTGAGACGTCCCGCCACTTGGCTGTCGCCGTTGATCGTTTCCGCGACCTTGCACACCAGAGTAATGATGCGCTTGGCCATGATATAGCCTGGCGCCGCCTTGCCGCCGATCAGCACGCAACGCGGCGTCCAATTCCGGTCGTCGCCCGCCTTCAACCGGGCATAGAGATGGATGACATGCAAGATGTTGAGGAGCTGGCGCTTGTATTCGTGGATACGCTTGACCTGAACGTCGAACAGGGCGTCGGGATCGAAGCTCACGCCGCAATCGCGTTTCACCAGTTCGGCAAGCCGTATCTTGTTGGTGCGCTTGGTCTCGCGCCAGCGCACGCGAAACGCCGGATCGTCGGCATGACCGGTCAACTGGCGGAGATCCTCCAGGTCGACGATCCAGCGATCGCCGATGGTCTCGCTGATCAGGCGGGCCAGAGCGGGGTTGGCGGCTGCCAGCCAGCGACGTTGGGTGACGCCATTGGTCTTGTTGTTGAACTTATGCGGCCATAATTCGAAGAAGTCGCGAAACAGCCCCTCCTGCAGCAATCGGGAATGCAGTTCGGCCACGCCATTGACCGAAAAACTGCCGACGATGGCCAGATAAGCCATGCGGATCTGTGGATCATGTCCCTCTTCGATCAGCGACATACGGGCAAGGCGGACGCGATCGTCCGGCCAACGCTCTGCCACCTCGGCGAGAAAGCGTTGATTGATCTCGCAAACGATATCCATCAAGCGGGGCAGCATGCGTCCGAACAATCGCGCCGACCACTTTTCCAGCGCCTCGGGAAGCAGGGTGTGGTTGGTGTAGGCCATGCTCTTTCTGGTGATGGCCCACGCCCGGTCCCATTCCAGACCATAATCGTCCATCAGCAGGCGCATGAGTTCCGGCACCGCGCAGCTGGGATGGGTGTCGTTGAGCTGGAAGCAGTTTTTTTCGGCGAAATGTGTGAAATCCGGGCCATGGCGCCGCACCCAGCGGTCGAGCGCGTCCTGGAGGCTGGCGGACGCGAGAAAATACTGCTGGCGAAGACGCAGCGCCTTGCCGTTTTCGCTGGCATCATTGGGATAGAGAACCATGGTGATGTTCTCGGCCGCATTCTTGGATGCCACCGATTCGGGGTAGGACCCGGCGTTGAATTCGCCGAGGTCGAATTCGTCGGTAGCCGCCGCCTTCCATAAGCGCAGCACGTTGACGGTGTCGTTGCGGTAGCCCGGAACCGGAACGTCATAAGGAATGGCCAGGACGTCATGGCTGTCCACCCAGTGGAACCGCATGCGCCCCTGGGCATCGCAATGAGACTCGGTGTGACCGTAATAGCGGACGCGGCGGGTGCGCTCCGGCCGTTCCAACTCCCAGGCGTTGCCATTCCTGAGCCAGTGATCGGGTTCCTCCACCTGGCGGGCGTTTTCGATATGCTGACGGAACATGCCGTATTCATAACGGATGCCGTAGCCCATCACCGGAAATTGCAGGGTGGCGCAACTGTCGAGAAAACAGGCCGCCAAACGTCCGAGACCGCCGTTGCCGAGGCCGGCGTCCTGCTCGGTATCGGTCAGTTCCTCGATATCCAGGCCCAGGCGGTGCAAGGCCGCTTCGGCAGCGTCGTCCAATCCGAGATTCATCAGCGCATTGGCGAGGGCCCGGCCCATCAGAAATTCCAGGGACAGGTAATAGACGCTCCGGCAATCCTGTTCCTCATAGGACTGGCGCGTTCGTTTCCAACGCGCCATCAGGCGGTCGCGTACCGCCATCACCAGCGCCTGATAGGGATAGTGCGACAGGTCGCTACGGTGATCGCGGCCCGAGAAATTTCCGTAATAGCGCCGGATGTCGATGGCCAAGTCATCGCCGCTCATGCCAATGGCGGGCAGCTCATAGAGTTCAGCCGTGGGCTTGCTGATCTGCAGTGGCTTAAAACGTCGCGACGGAACGATCTCATTCATTGTTCGGTCCCCATGCTTTCCCTTGGACGAGTCGTTGAGACGTCGATCAAGGACCTGCATCAAAGAACAGACCGCTTCCGCAGTCGTTTTGGCAATTAAGGACGAGGAGTGCTGACCATCGCTGACGGCGAGGCGTCTTCGCAGGATGGCTATGGTGCGCGCGCCTGCCGATGATCAACTTAAGCGGGCGTCTCGGTCGATATGGGGATGCCTTGAACAGACGTTTCTCGATGTCCGGCGATGGCCGTCATGAGAAAAGCCGGCATCTCATCCGACGTGAGATGCCGCGTCCTTAGTTGAGCAGAGTCAGCCCCGGCTCGGGCAGGCTCAACGGCTGCGCCTCCAGACCGGCATTGGCGAAGATGACGCATGCGGTGGTGGCGATACAGAACGCGAAAGCAAATTTGGCCATTCGGCCCTCCCTGATTTGTAGATTATTTACGAGCTCTACTGATGTGCAGCCTACGCCAAAGCGTGAAATTTGAGCCATGCAATTTCATCAACTCTCGCCATAAAGAACCACAAGGCGAATTTTGCGCTTCTGAGTGGCAAATCCGTGAATTGGCCAGTCCGTCGATCCGCCGAGACTCGGCGTGAAGGGGGGTGTTTGTTACGGGGGTATGTAGAAAAAAAACAGGCGCTTCCGCGATGATTTAAGGCGAAGCACGCATCCGTCATTCGTCTGATGAATATTGGATTTTCACTGAGGCTGGGAAAAAGATCCTGAATATCGACTAGATGAAGATATTCAGATGTTTCCTCGTAAACAACGTATAAGCGTTTCCGATGATATTATTTATAAATAGGCAACGGCCTTCCCTGTCGATCCTTTGCACGCATTCTCCTAACTTGCTGGATGTCTGCCGGTATTTGAGGCAGTCGTGTTCCCCGGCCCGGATAAGGGGTGTTACCGCCGTGGCAATGGAGGCTGCGAAAAAAATGCTGGCGACTGCTTACGTGGTACGACTCTCGATGGTTGTCTTTTTGGGTGGTTCTGCGCTGTCATTTTACGCTCTGTATCGCCTCGCGGATCGCGTTGCGCGAGGCCGGGCAAAGGTAAAGTCGTCCTTGTTTTCGCGGACGGATCGCTGATTACCCAAGCGGCGGTGTCGTTCTTAAGACAGCCGGTTCGCCCATGTGGCCTTTTTGCGGTGACGCCCGATCTGTCTGCGATCGTCTCGCGATGGCATCTTTGGCATGCGCCAAGATGCCATCAGCGTCCGCACCAGATCGGCGGCCGCTTGTCGAGGAAGGCATTGATGCCTTCCCTCGCGTCCTCGGCTTCGAGATTGGTCACCATCACTTGCGCCGTGTAGGCGTAGGCTTCGGACAGCGGCAGTTCGGCCTGGCGGTAGAAGGCTTCCTTGCCGACGGCCAGGGTCAGCGGCGATTTGGAGGCGAGTTTCAGAGCCAAGGCTCTTGTCTGCGTCGCCAAGTCGGCGGCCGGGACGATTTCGTTGATCAGGCCGAAACGCAGCGCTGTTTCCGCATCGATCAAATCGCCGGTCAGCAACATCTGCATCGCCGCCTTATGTCCAACATTGCGCGACAGGGCCACCATCGGCGTGGAGCAGAACAGCCCGATATTGACCCCCGGTGTGGCGAAACGGGCGGTATCGGCGGCCACCGCCAAGTCGCAACTGGCGACCAATTGGCAGCCGGCGGCCGTGGCGACGCCGTGAATCTGGGCAATCACCGGTTTGGGCAGAAGGACAATGGCTTGCATGAGCTCAGCGCAATCGGCGAACAGCGCTTCGGTGTAGGTGCGATCGTAACGGGCCGCCCGCAATTCCTTGAGATCATGGCCGGCGCAGAAAGCCGGCCCGGCGCCCGCCAAAATAACGACCCGCACGGTCTCGTCGGCGGCGAGAGTTCTCAATGTATCGGCCAAGGCGCGCAGCATGCCTTGTGACAGGCTGTTGCGCGACTCCGGGCGGTTCAGCGTCACCGTGGCGATACCGGCGGCATCGTCACGAAGCAGGAACGCTGTGTCGGTCATGCGGCACTCCCTAATTTAAGTCTGCGGCCGCAACCATTTGGCGGCCAGATCGGCTGAGGACAGCGGGCGATCGAACAGATAGCCTTGCGCCGTATTGCACCCCAACGTTTGAAGCAAAGTGCGTTGCGCTTCGGTTTCCACGCCTTCGGCCAGGACTTCGAGATGCAGGGTTTTGCCAAGTGCGACGACGGCGGCGGCGATTTCGATGGCGGCCGTATCGTTGGGAATGTCGCGGACGAAGCTTTGGTCGACCTTGAGTTTGTCGATCGGAAAGCGTTTCAGATAGGCAAGCGACGAATAGCCGGTGCCAAAATCGTCAATGGCCAGACGGACGCCCAATGTTTTCAGGGCTGCCAATTTGGCTTCGGCATCGGGACCGAATTCCATCAGCCCGCTTTCGGTGATTTCAAGTTCAAGACACTGCGCCGGTATGCCGCTGTCCAAGACCGCGGCGGCCACCGTGTCCGCGATATCGGCTTGGCCGAACTGCACCGAGGACAGATTGACGGCCATAATGCTCAACGGGTGGCCGGCATCGAGCCAGACCTTCATTTGACGGCAGGCTGTGCGCAGCACCCAATTTCCCAACGGGATAATCAGCCCGTTTTCTTCGGCCAAGGGAATGAAACGGGCGGGCGGCACCAGTCCGTCCGTAGGGCTTTGCCACCGGACCAAGGCTTCCACGCCGGTGATTCGTCCGTCCGCCATGGAGACCAACGGCTGATAGTGGAGCAGGAATTCGTGCTGTTCGAGTCCGCGGCGGAGTTGCGCTTCCAATTTGACGCGCGCATTGGCGGCGATGGTCAAGGCCTCGGTGTAATAGCGAAATGTGCCGCGACCGCCGCCCTTGGCCTGATAGAGGGCGGCATCGGCGTTGCGGATGATCGGGTCGCTGGCCCGACCGTCGTCGGGAAAGATGCTGATGCCGACACTGGTTCCGATATAGAGCCTGTAGCCGTCAGGAAGCGTAAATGGCCTCTTCATTTCTTCGATCAAGGACTGAGCAACCGAAGCGGCTTCCTGCGGGTTGGGAAGATCTTCAATCAGCACGGCGAACTCGTCGCCGCCTAGACGGGCCAGAGTGTCGGTGTCACGCAACCGGGCGAGCAGGCGCTCGGCGACCATTTGCAAAAGGGTGTCGCCGACCGGATGGCCCAGGCTGTCATTGACATTCTTGAACCGGTCGAGGTCGAGAAACAGCAAAGCGCCTTGTCCACCGTTGCGTTCCATGCGGTCGATCGCGTGATCGAGGCGGGAGCGGAGCAATAGGCGATTGGGAAGATTGGTCAAAGGATCGTGGTGGGCGAGATGCTCCAGCTGACGTTCCGATTGTTTGATGCGGCTGATGTCGGTGAAGGTGCTCACATAATTGAAGGCTTGCCCTTGTTCGTCGCACACGGGGCTGATGGTCAACCAGGCCGGAAAGATCTCGCCGTTCTTGCGGCGATTCCAGATTTCACCCTGCCAGAAGCCGTCTTCCGCGATGGTTTGGGAAATCCGTTGATAGAAGGAGGCATCATGACGACCGGACTGCAAAAGAGCGATGTCGGCGCCCAGGAGGTCCTTGTCGTCGTAGCCGGTAATCGCGCGGAAGGCCGGGTTCACCGTGAGAATGATGCCGTGAATGTCGGTGACGCTGACACCTTCCTGCGTATTGGTGAAGACGGCGGCGGCGCGGCGCAGTTGGGCTTCGGACTCGCGCCGATCGGTGATGTCTTGAATCATGCCGACCATGCGGGTCGCCCGATTCCGATCATCGTAGTGGGGGTGGCCGAGGTTGGAAATCCACCGGGTTTCGCCAGAGGGCGTGACTATCCGAAACTCCGAGCTGAGGAGCGTCCGTGAGGCGAGACATCGGGCGATGTCGTGCTTCACCCGGAAAACGTCATGGGGATGCACCAATTTGATGAAATCGCGCAGACGGGTTTTGGTGTGGGGTATTTCGGCAATCTTGAAGCATTCCGCCGACCAAAAGGTTTCATTGTTTTGGATGTTCCACTCCCAGACGCCGGTTTTCGACGCGGCAAGGGCCAAGCGAAGCCGTTCTTCGCTTTGGCGGAGCTCTGCTTCCGCCGTCATTCGGGCGTGACGCTCCCCCATCTCGCGCAGAGAGCGTTCGATGGCGGGGATCAGTCGGGTGAGATTATCCTTCAAGATGAAATCCCAGACCCCGAGCTTGAGAAGCTCGACGGCTTTTTCTTCGCCGACGCTGCCCGAGACAAGAAGGATGGGCATATTCGGATAGCGGGCGCGAAGGATCGGTAGGGTGTCCTCGAAACACATCCCCGGGACATTGTAGTCGGACAACACGAGAGACCAGTTTTCCCGGTTCAGCGCCTTGTCCAACGATTCGGGCGTGTCGACCCGCTCCGAATGATGGTCGAGAGCCATTTTGGTAATTTCGCGCTCGATCAGGCGAAAGTCGCTTGGATTGTCTTCGATGATCAGGACGTTCAGCCGAACGGCGCTTCTTCGCGCCGTTCCATCGGCGGCTCCTTGCGGGCGGTCCAAGATTGGAGGAGAGAAGGCGGCGCGCGCGAATCCGATTTCGGTCGGCGCACGGTCGTCGGCGGTGTCGTTTTGCGCTTCCTGTCCAGTGACTGGGGGCATTTCTTCCATCGTCTTCCCAATCCATTTGGGATACCGCCGGAGTGATCGGCTAGATCCGCGGACTTATCGCTTTTGACGCAGAACGAAAGGCTTGAAGCGTGATGACGAGAAGACATGCCATGCTATCAATTCTTCACGCGCGGCACCGCGATGTTTTTGCCGTTCATTTGTGATCGCCCGCCGAGCCTGTCTTGTCGGCTCAGTTTGGAAAATTGATAAGGCATCCTATAATAGAATAACTTGTGGTGACAATGATATTTAAGGGTGAAAAATAGGGGCTAGAGGGGCGGTTGTGTCGAAAGGGTGAGGCCGGCCAAAGGCAATTCGGTGGTTTCCTTGACCGTCGAGACTGCCATCATCGAATTGATTTCGCGGACGCCCGGTAACCGGGAGAGTCGCTCGAAAAACAGGCTTTCATAGGCTTCGACGTCGCGGGCAACGATGCGCAGCAGAAAGTCGACTTGGCCCATCAGGACATAGCATTCTTGAACCTCGGGAATGTCGGAGATGGCGGTGCGAAACGCATCCATCGAATTCCCACCATGCGCCTCCAGTTTGACATGGGCGAAAATCAGCAGATTGAGCCCCAATTCCCGACGGTCGAGCAAAGCGACGCGCCGCTTGATCAGCCCGGCTTGTTCGAGGCGTTGGATGCGTCTCCAGCAGGGAGATTGAGAGAGGCCGACCGCTTCGCCGACTTCGGCGGCCGAGATGTCGCCTTGGCGCTGCAGGACGTCGAGAATTTTCCAATCCAGCTGGTCGAGCTTCATCTGCATGAATTATCCAATAAAATACGTAAGTTCACATTATTCATGCGAATATAAGGTGTTTTTCTAAAGCTTTGCAAAGACTATGTGGGCGTTGGCGGATATTCTTAAGAATGACGAAATCATCCGCTGTCATGCCGAAAGAACGGGTCCCAAATGAACGCTTCCTTGCCGCCGACCCTGACCACCCATTTGGTTTCGGTCATAGCCGAACCCGATCCCTGCCTGATGGCCCGTATGACAGGCGTGCTGGCGCGTCTCGATGTCCTGCCGGTGCAGATCTACGCCCGGCTCCGTCAAGGTGTTGACGACACGCTTGGCGGTCGTGACGCCTCGACGGCTTATCTTGAGATCGATCTCTATCTCGCGGCCGACGCCAACGATCGGCGGGAACGCCTTGTCGCCTTATTGCGCGCCATGGTGGGCGTCGAAAGCGTGGCGGTGTCCAGCTAACCCCTGTTTCTCATACCCATGCCGCCAGCATCGCATTTTGGGGTGGTGACCCGGTAAGTCGTGGCTCGATGCCGCCGGTTGACCGCCAATAATACGACCCGTCTGGAGAATAAATCCAGGACAACGGCCAGTCTGAATGGATTCGTCAGAAGATTTTCAATAACGGAATTATCTTATCATTAAGCGAAACTGACGACAAGATCGATCGTTGTGGTTTATTATCCAATAATTAATCTATATTATATATGAGGAAATTACTTTTCAACACTAACAATGTTTTGCGTTAACCTATTTTTATTCGTACTGTGGGACGTCAGATGTCTACGCCGAAAAAGTTCTACTGAACGGCTATGCTCTCACGGGGCATCTGCAGGAGACAATGGTGCACAGTTCCGTTTGTTTGTAAAATTCGTTCATGGTGCGCAAAGCCGTTGTTGATGTGGAGGCGAACTTGACGACACGAAAGATGGATCTGAACCTGTTTCGTGTTTTTGAGGCGGTGATGCAGCATCGGAGCGTCAGCGCCGCCAGCCGCGAACTGCGCCTGACGCCATCGGCCATAAGCCATGCGCTTTCGCGGCTGCGTCAGGCGCTTGATGACGAATTGTTTGTCTTTGGTGACGGGGGCATGGAGCCGACGGCTCGTGCTCTCGAACTGGAACCGGGAATCCGCAATGGGCTTGGGACCATTGATGCAATCGTCGGCTCTTCAGCGTTTGTTCCATTCCAAGCGATTCGTACATTTCGCATTGCCGTGACGGATTATGCCGCGGTCGTCGTTCTTCCTCAAATGGTTGCCAGGTTGCTTGCGAACGCGCCGCAAATCGATTTGCGTGTCTTTCCCGCCAATCGTGTCGATATCATCCGTCAACTCGACGATGGTCGCTTGGATTTCATTGTCGGATGGTTCGACGATCTGCCAGATCGGCTGCTCCGGACGACGCTTGTTGAGGAGCAAGAAGCGATCGTTGTCCGTGCCGGACATCCCTTGACCAATGGTCCACTGACGAAAGAGCGCTTGTTGGAGTTTTCCCATGTGGTGGTTGAGTTGACGGGAAGCGAAGGGCAGGCGGTTGACGGCTTTCACGATGAACGGGGGGCGTCGCGTCGGGTGTGGATCG
>Ga0209415_10008316_pt1 | contig 18023 bp, 15 predicted proteins | sample PeaSoiSIISIP2007_FD_187696 | JGI IMG/M metagenome (GOLD analysis project Ga0209415, IMG submission 187696) | Peat soil microbial communities from Weissenstadt, Germany - SII-SIP-2007 (SPAdes) (version 2) | ecosystem: Environmental > Terrestrial > Soil > Wetlands > Peat | place: Germany... | reverse complement strand
CTCGGTCGGGGGCCATGAGACAGGTTGTTCCCAGGGATTTTCGCAGAGTTCTGGGGTTTTGGGGAAGGGGGTTGGGGGAAGACGGGCTTTTGCTACAATGAGCACGCCGCACACGTGGGCGCTTAACTCAGTACGTAACCGCTAAATCCCGTTGATTCGGCTGTCCTTAGCTCTCCGGGAATACGAAAACGCCCCTATTCGGGGCCGGTTCTTTGCCCAAGTTTTGCCCAACTGCGGCCCATGGTCGAGGTCCTGCTCAAGCCCAAGGCCCGCTCCGGCAGGTCCATCGACTGGATTCTGACGGGCGAGGAAGTGTAGACGTATTTAAGGAGCAGCCCGTTGCGCTGCGGATGGTTCGTAGAGATACTTCTGAAATCCTACAAATACCTTGCTTATTTCTTCGGGGCTGCCGAGGTCTTCGATGGCGTCGGCAATGGAATTGGAATACTTCAGGCGGAGCAGCGGCGTTAGCTTCTCTTGGTCAAGCTCATCCACCCCGACGCCCACATAATGAGCCAACACGAAATCGAGGAAGGTCTGCTGCTTGCTGTTGAAGTGCTTGTTTATGGCCACTTTCGCTCGCGCGGCGCGTTCTTCGCGCGACAGCGGCGGCAAGGCATAGGCAACGTGCGCGAGCACGTCGAAGAGGTCGCTCTTCTCCGCGTCTATGATCTTTTGCATCTCGACGAGTTGCTCATGGCCGAACCCCTTTTCCGCAAGTCCCTTCAACAGTTTCTTTCTCGTATCCGGGGCGCTCCAGACTTGCCGTAGCTCGGCCTCGTTCTTGAAAAACTCCGGCAGCTTGCCGAACAACAACTCCATAAATTGCTGCGCGGATATCGGAGTTCCATCTTTGTGCCAGAACGTTGTCGATACCATGTGCTGAATGGTGCGCTCTTTCCCATCGGCAAGCTTCACTCTCGCTACTTTTATACAGACGCACGGACGGCGTCCGCAGATCGGGCAGATCTTGTCCTCCTCGGTGCACTCGCACGGGCTTTTTCCACACACCGGGCACGGTTGCGCCTGCGGCGGCGTCTTCGCGCATTGGCAGGGGTGATAGCCGCACTTCTTGCACGGCTCCGGCTCCAGCGGCTCCCCGTCCCACTCCGGATCGTTGAAATGCAGATAGGCCTTCACGAAGTCGTAGATCGTGAAGTAGTCCTTGCCGTCGTACAGCCGCGAGCCGCGCCCGATGATCTGTTTGAACTCGATGATGGTGTTGATCGGGCGCATCAGGACGATGTTGCGCACGTTGCGGGCATCCACGCCGGTCGCGAGCTTCTGCGAGGTGGTCAAGATCGTCGGAGTGCTCCTTTCGTTGTCCTGAAAGTCCCGCAAGTGTTGGTTGCCGAGCTCCCCGTCGTCGGCGGTGACGCGGTGGCAATAGTTCGGGTCCGTGTTCGTCTTCATCTGGTTGATGAGGTCGCGCACGGCCAGCGCGTGGTCCTGTGTGGCACAGAACACCAGCGTCTTTTCGCTCTGGTTGATCTGGTCCATGAACAACTTCACGCGGTGCGCTTCACGCTCTTTGATCTCTATGATCTTGTTGAAGTCCGTTTCCGTATAGCGCTTCCCGGTCTCAATTTCGCCTTCCACGACTTGGTCATCCGGCGTGTAAACGTACTCGTCGAGCGTGGTAGATATTTGCTTCACCCGGAATGGCGTGAGGAAGCCGTCGTTGATGCCCTCTCTGAGCGAGTAAATATAGACCGGGTCGCCGAAGTAGGCGTACGTGTCCACGTTGTCCTTGCGCTTGGGCGTTGCCGTTAGCCCGAGCTGCACTGCGGGAGCGAAATACGTGAGAATGTCGCGCCAGGTGCTTTCGTCGTTGGCTCCCCCGCGATGGCACTCGTCGATGACGATGAAGTCGAAGAAATCGGCTGGATACTCGCCGAAATACGGCGAGGGTTTGCCGTCCTTCGGCGGACCGCTCATGAACGTCTGGAAGATGGTGAAGAAGAGGCTCGCATTCTTCGGGACCTTGCCCTTCTTGCGGACATCCTCCGGCTTGATGCGAACGAGAGCGTCTTCAGGGAACGCCGCGAAAGACGTGAAATCATTGAAGGCTTGGTCCGCGAGATTGTTGCGGTCGGCCAAAAACAGGATGCGCGGCCGGCGTGTGGGCTCTGCCCCGCTTTTCCATTCATTCAGATTCCACCGTGCGTTGAAGAGCTTCCACGCGATCTGAAACGCGATGGATGTCTTTCCTGTGCCGGTGGCGAGCGTGAGGAGTACGCGGTTCTTTCCGTTCACTATGGCGTCTAGCACTCGGTTGACGGAGATATCTTGGTAGAAGCGGATGGTCCAAGTTCCGCTTTTATCGGGAGTTGCAATCTTGGCAAAGCGGTCGCGCCATGCGTTCGCCTTCGCGAACGTCAGGTTCCAAAGTTCGTCTGGCGTGGGAAAGCCGGGCTTCTCGCCTTCCTTGCCGGTTGCCATGTCGATGCCGTAGACACCTCGCCCATTGCTGGAATAGGTGTGGCGGATCGCCATCTTGCCGGCGTAATCTTTCGCCTGCCCCACCCCCTCGGTGAGGTTTTTGTGCCACTCCTTTGCCTCGATGATTCCGACCTTGGTGTTGCGATAGATGAGAACGTAATCCGCTTTCAGCGGAGCCGCCCGCCGGCCATATCCCTCAAGACGCCCCAATGTAATCGGGTAATTTCGAGAAATGCGGCTGCCTTCAACGACGCCCCACCCCGTTTCCTTGAGCGCAGGGTCAATATGCAGGGCGCGTGTGTCGTCTTCTGAATGGCAGTGTTCGCACATAGGTGATCTAAAGTTTTCCAGTAAAGGCCTGGTGCAGCAGCGACTTTTTGAATGCCTCCAGCGCGGCGAGCTTGTGCTCGTAGAGGCTGGCGAGGCGTTGGGTTTCTTCTCGGAGGTCGTCGAGCTTGCTGATGATCGCTCGCTGTTCCTCCCGATTCTCTGGGAACGGGATCATATTGCTCAAGATTCGCTTCGGTGCGGTGTGCTTAACCATTGTTCCGGTCGCTGACCCCTTGATGTTCTTGAGAAAACCCTCAGTCATCATGAAGTAATAGAGCAAGCGCTTCTCGATATGGTCATTCAAGAAGATCACCCGTCCGATTCGCTGATTGTGGAGAACGTCATCCGTTTCGACGAACGCTGGCTTGCCGAGAATTTTCATCTTTGACGAAAGGTCGGTCATCACGACAACCAAATCGCCCACGTCGAATTGAAATTCGGCAGGCGGCTCGCCGCTGAATCGCTTGGTGTTCTTCTCATCGAAAAGCAGCTTGCCGTCCTCCGTGAAGTTGCCGGGAGTGATGACTAGCGGATTGCCCTCGGGTACATCGTTTGAGAAATCCGCGCCATCAAATGCAAATCCGTGTCTAATGTCGCATAGTTCCGAGAGCGGTTTCTCCACCCAGCCTTTGCCGTGCTGAGTGAAGACGGATTGGAGGTGGCTTTCGAACAGTGCGCGGGCGTTGTGGAGGTTCTTTTCGGCGTTGGCCTTGGCGGTCGCGATGCCCTCAAACGCTTCGTCGAGGATGCCGACGATCCGCTTCTGTTCGGGAAGCGGGGGAAACGAGATTTTTATGGCCTTGTAGGCGTCGCCATCCAAATTGCGTATGCCAGTGGAGTGGCTCTGCATCCCTTCCGTGATGCCAGAGAGATAGGTCCAATGTAGAAGCTTGTGTAAAAATCGGAAATCGAGTTCGCGAGGATCAAGCACTCGGAGCGCGGCGGTGAAGTTGCTGAACGAGAAGTTGCCATCTTCTTTGTCGAATAGCACAACCCGACCCACTGGTTGCTTCGGACCACCCCCGGACTTTTCAAGGATGATGTCGCCGAACTGGAGGCGACGCTTTTCGAGCTTCTTCGCCTCTACGTCGAGATACGCGATGTCTGAATCATCCAGCGTTCCTTCTTTGGTGAAGTTGGTATTGCGGATGACGCCGACATTCACATAGGGCGGTTTCTCGCCCTTCCAGAGCCCATTGGTGAACTGGCAGACGTCATCCAGCGCTTTTGTTTGCCACCCGTTCTTCATAGCAGCGCCTTGATATTTGCCAGCACCTCCGCGCTCTCGGCGTCCAGCGCGACGATCTCGTCCATGATTTTCCGCGGACTGCGGTGCTTTATTTCCTCGCCGCCATTAGGGTTCTTCACGGAAAGGTCAAAGGTCTCTTTGTCGATAGTCTTGGCGTCCACGCTCCACGATTTTGGCGAGTCGGCGAACGTCTTTTGCAGCTTCACAAATTCGGCGAGGTCGTCGTCGTTGAGCGGGTTGGTTTTCCCGAGGTTGCGGCCGGGGTCGAGCTGGTAGTACCAAATCTTCCGCGTGGGCGCGCCTTTCTCGAAGAAAAGCACCACGGTCTTCACGCCTGCACCCAGGAACGTACCACTCGGGCAATCGAGCACGGTGTAGAGGTTGCAGCTTTCCAGCAACAGCTTTCGCAGGCTGACGGATGCGTTGTCGGTGTTCGACAGGAAGGTGTTCTTGATGACCACGCCGCCACGCCCCCCGGCCTTGAGCATCTTGATGAAGTGCTGGAGGAACAGGAATGCCGTCTCGCCAGTGCGGATGGGGAAGTTTTGCTGCACTTCCTTGCGTTCCTTGCCGCCAAACGGGGGATTCGCCATTACCACGTCGACACGGTCTTTCTCCTGAATGTCGGCGAGGTTTTCGGTGAGTGTGTTGGTGTGGATGATGTTGGGCGCCTCGATGCCATGCAGGATCATGTTCATGATCGCGATGACGTAGGCGAGGGACTTCTTCTCCTTGCCGTAAAAAGTCCGCTCCTGGAGAGTCTTTACGTCCTTCGTCGTCAAGCCCGGCTTTGCGGTGAGGTATTCAAACGACTCGCAGAGGAATCCCGCCGAGCCGACCGCGCCGTCGTAGATGCGCTCGCCAATCTTGGGCTTCACGACCTGGACGATGGCGCGGATGAGCGGGCGCGGGGTGTAATACTCGCCGCCGTTCCGCCCGGCGTTGCCCATGTTCCTGATCTTGGTTTCGTACAGATGCGAGAGCTCGTGTTTCTCCGTTTGGGAGCGGAAGCGCAGTTCGTCGATGTGGTCGATGATCTCGCGCAGGTTGTAGCCGCTGTGAATCTTGTTCTTGATCTCTCCGAATATCTCCCCGATCTTGTATTCAATGGTGTTCGCGCCGCTCGCCTTCTGTTTGAAGTTGTGGAGGTACGGGAACAGCTTCCCGTTCACGAAGTCGCGGAGGTCGTCGCCGGTCAGGGCCTTGTTGTGGTCGAGCTTGCCGTCTGGCCCCTTGGGCGCGGCCCAGCTTTCCCATCCGTAGGGCTTTTCGAGGATGTGTGTGTATTTCTTCCCTTCGAGCGCTGCTTCGGTGGCCTTGTCCTGCTCTAGGTCGTCGAGGTACTTCAAGAAAAGCAGCCAGGACGTCTGCTCGGTATAGTCGAGCTCGGTGGTGCAACCGGCTTCCTTCCAGAGAATATCGTCGATGTTCTTGAAGGCTTGTTCGAACATGCTGTGAGTTGAAAGTTGGGTGTCTTGAGGAGGCACTTCCGCGGTCTTCGGCGAGGCGCTTGGCATGATCGTTAGCTGCTGCGCGGATAATATCAATATTCGGGGGTTCGGCGTTGTGGTGCTGGTCGTGGGCTTGCGCGCCAGGGTGGTTCCTCCCCCGCACGGATACTCTCATCGTACCCAATTGCCAAATCCTTGCAACGGCTTGAGGCGGGTTCCTCCGGCCCCGTAAGCGAGATCTAAACTTTCTGCCATCCAAGGGAGGGTCCGCCGGGAGCCTGTATTTCTAAGTTATTGAAAAATAGACAACTAAATATGTTGATTTTCGCTTCAACACAACATTATAGTTGTGTTGCTTGATACCGAGGCTCGATCCCGAAGGGAAGCTGCCGCCGGGGATTCACCCCGTTACCTGGGCGGAGCTCGAAGCTCATTGCGGGTGGAATCCCCGACGGCGACGGTTGCTGTCCGGTCTTCGCCGCGCGGCGGAGGTCCTTAAGTCCGTGGGCTGCCGGACACTCTACGTGGACGGCAGTTTTGTTGCCGGTAAGCCGGCCCCATCCGATTTTGATGGCTGTTGGGAAAGAGCGGGCATGGATCTGCTCAGATTGCAAGCCGTCGATCCGGTGCTGCTGACATTCGTGAACAGGCGCGTGGCACAGAAAGCGAAGTACTTCGGAGAGCTATTTCCGGCAGACACGGTGGAGGGCGGATCAGGTCTCACCTTTCTCGATTTCTTTCAACGCGACGAGGATGGCAACCCGAAGGGGATTCTCGTGTTGGACCTGGGGAGCTTGTGATGATCAAAAACGAACGGCAATACCGCATAACGAAAGCCCGCGCGGAGGAATTCGAGCGTGCGCTCGCGGAGTCGTCGGCCAAGCAAGCTACTACCGCAGAGGGCAAGCTCTGGCTGAAGGTCCAAAACGAGGCGCTCGGCGATCAGCTCGATGAACTTCGGGAACAAATAAAGCAGTACGAAGAGCTGCGCACAGGAGGCCCTGGTGCCGTGGAAGTGAGTTCGTTCGAGGATATCCCGCGTGCGCTGGTAAGGGCGAGAATTGCTGCCGGTCTTACTCAGAAGGATTTGGCGGAGCGCCTCCGCGTCAAAGAGCAGCAAATTCAGCGTTACGAAGCAACCGATTACTCCGGCGCCAGCCTAGACAGAGTTCGAGAAATCCTGGATGCACTCAGCGTGAGACTGGCGAAGGGAGTCCTGTTGCCTCGAAGCAGCCGTACTCTGGGAGAACTTATCAGACGCATGGAATCTATTGGGCTGTCGAAAGAGTTCGTCCAGAACCGACTGTTGCCGAAGTCGCTTGTTGCGAGTTCGTATGCCGGGTTTTCCGTCGAAGATTCGGCAACTCAAGTCTGGGCTTTGGAAGCAGCCGGGAGAGTAAGCCGCATCTTTGACTGGCCGGCAGATCTGATCCTAAGTGATGCGCCATTCGCACTCCGCAAGGATGTGTTGGCTGAAGCTCGTTTCAAGGTTCCGGCGCGAACTGACCAGCAATTTTTCGCGGCGTACAGCTTATATTCACATTATCTGGCGCTCGTGCTTTTGCAATGCACGTCACATGTTAAGCCTCGGCATGCAATTCCAACAGACGCCGATTCCCTGCGAACCGCAGTAAGTGCGGGTAACCGTATTACGTTGGAAAGGCTGTTGGAGTACTCCTGGGATGAACTGGGAATCCCGGTGCTCCCATTGAACGATCCTGGGGCGTTTCACGGTGCATGCTGGCGGATTAAGGGTCGAAATGTCATCGTCCTCAAGCAGCGGACGAGATCGTTCGCAAGATGGATCATCGATCTGCTCCATGAGCTTCGGCACCTCTCAAGGCGACCTTCGGACGAGGATGTGGCCATTGTGGAACCAGAGGTTCTCGCGAAAGATTCCCCACCCGAGGTAATCGACGAAGAGGCGGAAGCTACAGATTTCGCTGGCGAAGTTGCCTTGGGCGGCCGTGCGGAGGAGCTGGCCCAGAAGTGTGTCGAGATGGCAAGCGGAAAACTGGAATTGCTGAAAACAGCCGTTCCCAAAGTCGCCAAGAAAGAAAGCGTACCTGTCGATATGCTGGCCAATTACATGGCTTATCGGCTCTCGCTGCAAGGGGAAAACTGGTGGGGTGCCGCACAGAATCTCCAGCCGCGAGACGGCAATCCGTGGCAGATGGCGAGAGATCTAGTCCTTGCGCGTGCCGACTTTCGTAATGTGAACTCCATCGACAAGGAGTTGTTGCTCCAAGCCCTGTCGGAAACGGAGTAAGCAATGAAAATCGTCAAAGAACCGAAACCCGGAAAAAAGAAACTGCCGCCGTTGAAGATTACGTGCACGAGTTTGGCGTGTAACGATGGACTCCATTGCTTCCGGCAGGCGAAGAAAAGGGGCGAGGAACATCTCAAGGGTGGCAAGTGCCGTGATTGCGGTGCGGACCTCGTTGACTTCACCCGTGTGCAACTGCGCAATATGAAGGACCTTGAATACACCTTCCGGTCGCTGAAATACGAGTTGATCCGCCATCATTTCTGGCACCTGGAAATCGATCAGCGCGCCGTCAATTACGCCCATCGCAAGGGAAGGATCGGCATGCGCGCGGCGGCAGAGCACCGCATCCGCAAGTCCGTGGGTCCGGCGGAGCCTGCGTTTGATGGCCGGCAGACCGGTAAGAGTGGGAATCCGCTGTACTACGCCCAGCACGCCACGGCAACGTGCTGTCGCAAATGCATCGAGTATTGGCACGGCGTGGATCAGAAGCGACCATTGACCGAAGAGGAGGTGCAGTACTTCACGGCGCTGATCAACATGTTCATTGACGAGCGGCTTCCGAACCTGCCAGAGAACGGAGAAAAGGTTCCGGCCATGCGAAAGTCCGATACCGTCGAATCGAATCGGAACGAGGAATAGATTCCGTGCCATTCTTGCAGACCGATCAGCTGGCGGCTCGTTACCGGACTAAGGCTCTCAACTCGCCGGAACGGCAGGTATTGGTCACCAATTTTCTGGGCACCCAGCAGGAGCAGGACCTTAAAGAGCCGGCCAACTGCGCCGGATTTGGCCGTGTCAGGCATTTCGTCCGCAAGAGATCCGATGACTGGCCGTTGAATCCGCTGCCGCTTGATCCTGCGGCCAAGGCGCTGGGTCTTGCGCACGGTGAGGAACTTCGGACGCAGGTGTTTCAAAACGCCGTCTGTAATTGGCGTTGCTGGTACTGCTTTGTTCCGTTCGGGTTGCTGGACGCGAACAGAGCCCACTCCAGCATGAAGACGGCCGGCGAGCTGATCGATCTTTGGCTGGCGGAAAGCAACCGCCCCCGGGTGATCGACCTGACCGGAGGCCAGCCCGAACTCGTTCCAGAGTGGGTGCTGTGGATGATGTCTGAACTGAAACGACGCAATCTCGATCGCCTTGTGTATCTCTGGTCGGACGACAACTTGAGTTCGGACTACTTTTGGACCGCTCTAGGCGCCGCGGACCGCGAATTCATCGCGTCATATCCGATGTATGGGAAAGTGTGCTGTTTCAAAGGATTCGACGAGTCCTCGTTCTCTTTCAATACGATGGCGTCGCCGGAACAATATGACCGGCAATTCGAGCGCATGCGACGGTTGCTCGGACTGGGCGCACTCGACTTGTACGCGTATGTGACGTTCACAACGCCTGAAACGGATGACTTGCATGCAAAGGTGAGCCGCTTCGTCGACCGTCTCCAGGCGCTCGATGAGAACCTGCCGCTCAGGACGGTGCCCCTCAAGATCGAGGTCTTCACGCCGACCGCCTCCCGCATGAACGGGCAACGCAGCATAGCCCTCGATAACCAGCTTCGGGTAGCTGATGCCTGGCGTTCTATCTTGGCCGATCGATTTGCGAGCGAGCAAAGGGAATTGCGGATCTGTGACGTGCCGCTGCTGCAAAGGGTGACGCATGGATCTTGAATTTCAAAGCAGGGTGCGGGAATGGATTGCTGAGAAACTGCAAGGGACAAACCAGATGTCCTTCAGCGACCTGGTTTGTGCGCTGCCCGGAGTGCACCCAAACGATATCGCACGCGAACTCAACCATTTCGGGCTGCAGCCGTTAAGGAACGATCCGAAGGAACGTGGAGACGGCGTGTATTCCCAAGACCGTCTGCCAGTTCCACATCCCCTGGACTACGACTGGCGTTTCACCGAGGAGAGCCGCTTGCTCCTCCTCGGAGAGATCGAACAGGTTGCTCCCACACTTGAGGATAAAGTAGTTTTTCTCGGAGCCCCGACGCTGTTCCAGGCTGCGCGCGATGGGGCGATTGCAGCACGATGCTTTCTGATCGACGTTTGCCCGGAAACGGTTTCCGCTCTGCGCCGCAACTTTGCCGGTCAAGCGTTCTTGGCTGACATTCTGACGGATGAACTTCCAGCTCTTGCCGGGACCGTCGTTATGGCGGACCCTCCGTGGTACGAGGAGTTCGCTCAAGCTTTCCTGTGGGCATCCAGCCGAATTGTTCGGGTCGGAGGAACGATTCTACTTAGCGCACCGCCGGTGGGCACCAGGCCTGGGATCGAGCAGGAGTGGGGCCGCACTCTTGCATTCGCCAATACTCTAGGTTTGAAATTCATAAGGAGCGACCAGTGCCTGCGCTACGAGTCGCCTCCTTTCGAGCGGAATGCGTTGCGAGCCGCCGGGCATCCTGAAGTTGCTTCGGCGTGGCGACCCGGAGTCCTGGCAAGATTCGAGAAGGTGCACATTGTTGAAGCCACGAGGCCGAACGTCACAAGCGGCAGGGCTCGATGGGTGGAGCGATCAGCCTTTGGAGTCAGATTTCGCATGCGTAGAAAGAGTTCGCCCGCGATAAGAAATCCGGCCCTGATCGAGCTCGTTGATGGAGATGTCCTTGCGAGCGTCAGCCGTCGCGATCCTCGCCGCGAGCACGCTGACGTGTGGACGTCTGGCAATCGCATCTTCGGCTGCGTGGATACCGAGGCTCTCACGCGGGTTGTTGAAGCGCTCGCCTCCGGTCACCGAGCTGATACTTACGTCGAACGCCTGGTCGGTAGAAAATTGACACTGATTGAGCAAGGACTTGTGCTTGGGGCAGCGGCACAGGTTTCTTGCGTCATCTCGCGAGAGTTGGGGGAATACCTTCTCGGAATATGAGGGCTGTGTCAAGCACCTGGCAACATGAATGCAGACGACAGCTGGAGATGCTCGTTGCGGCCGGTGGTTGTTTTCAAGACTTGGCGCGGGATTCGCGGTCTAGGGACAAACCTCAACTTCATCTTGCGGTATTCCTGGAGCCATATCTCACGTTTATCTTGGAAGGAAAGAAGACTGTCGAATCGCGTTTCTCATCAGTTCGCTGCGCTCCGTACAAGAAAGTCCACACGGGCGATTTCATCCTATTGAAGGGAGCAGGCGGTCCGGTAACCGGACTGTGTCGTGTGGAGGCCGCTTGGTTCTACACGGTCAATTCCCAAACGCTAAACGAAATCCGTAGCAGTTTTGCGCAGCAGATCTGCCCGGCTGAATCGGACTTCTGGTCTGCCCGCGCAGGTTCCTCATTTGCAACGCTGATCAGTCTCATAGATGTGAAACCGCTATCCCCGTTTTGTGTCGGGAAGCGGGATCGCCGCGGATGGGTGACCCTTTCATAGGCACCTCTTCTCGCCATGCCTGTGTGTATCGTCGCATTATCGAGCAGGATGGGCGCCGGAAAATCGACGCTAGCAAGAGCTCTTGCCGAGGAGTTTTGCTGGCCGAGAGTTTCGTTCGGCGACTACGTGAGAGGCGTTGCGCGCGACCGCGGGATGGACGAATCGCTGCCCACACTTCAGAACTTAGGCGAAGTGCTAGTCGAGGCCGATGCCGGGTCTTTTGCTGCCGCAGTGCTCTCAAGCGTTAACTGGAAATCCGGAGCGGTGGTCGATGGAATTCGTCACGTCGAGGTGTTGGACGCCATCCGGCGTGTCGTATCTCCGCTGCCTGTATTTCTCATTTATGTTCACAGCGAAGAATCATCGAGGATTCGTAGGCTCCTGGAGCGTGGTATGACCCACGGCGAGATCCAAGCCGCTGACGCAGGCTCGACAGAAGCCCAGGTCAAAATCATACTTCGGGATCGCGCAGACCTTCACGTATCTGGTACCAGCGACATCGCGAAAACAGTAAAAGAAATATCAGAGTGGTTACGAAGTAAGACCTCACAGTAGAGAAGCTCCTCCGCTTGAACCCAGGAAAAAAGTCGCCGAATCACTCCGGCGACTGTGTGTTACTGCTCTCCTGCCAGGAACGTCCCCAGCTTGGCCGTGGCCTTGAACCGCGGGATCGGCTCCAGCTCCTTGAAGGCTGAGGTGAACGCGTTCGAGAGGGTCCACTTGGTGCGCAGAGCGAACTCCGGCACCTGCGGATCAAAGTACAGTTCGTGGACCCGCCGCCCCAAGTGCTTCGGCGCGTCGAGTTCACCCTGGACGAACGCGCGGTAGATCACGAGTTTGGCTTGTTCGTCGCCAAGCTGCAATGCCTTCCAGGCCTCGACCTGCTGGCGCATAGGCTCGAAGTTGCGCTGCATCCGGTCCACGCCGACTGACAGCGCATCGGTGAGGCTCAGGCGCTTGGTGTGCTTGGCCAGCACGGGAGTGAAATCCCCGTGGAACGCCATGTTGTCGCACACCAAAACCTTGTAGCCGACCGTGAGCGCCAACCTCAAGGATTTGTCGTTCGCGTTACGAACGCCAAGGGCGAAGCGACATCCGTCGAAGGTGGTTTCGAGGTCCAGGACGCCGAACATCTTCATGCCGTCCGTCGAGACCGCATAAGCTTCCCTGATTACGTTGATGTGCCGGAAGCTCAGGGTTTCAGTCAGGGCATCCACCAGTTCAGCGTGAGCAATGGGTTGATGCGTGTCGGTTGCCGGCGGCGCCGGAATCGTTCCGAGTTGTTCGCGATCTAACAGCTGACTTCCTGCGTGTGCAAGTAGGCCTTCCATACAGTCCTCCTAGTTGGAACGTTTTTCTGGCGTGAGCCAGAGGTCTTCGCCGAGCAGGCGGTAAAGGGAAAACTCAAACCAAGTGGTTTCGCGGCAGGCAGAACACCGGAGAAGCATTCCGATGCTCATGTCCGGGTAGAGGAAAATTGTTACGACGCGAAGCTTGATGACTTCGCATTCGTGACAAACGATGGCACCGTCACGACGGTTAACGTCCACTGCATCCTCCTTGAGTTGTGAAAGAGCTAAGGTGAAGGGACTGAGCCCTTCCGGCGGCCTCCCGATTGCGCAAGGTGAAGTAGAGGCCGGGCGGAAAGGTTCAGCGTTCGCTTGCGCGGTGCCCGTAATAGGCGAGGGCGAGCGCGGCGGCGTCAAAGATCGACATGCGATAGTGTTCGTGCTGCCAAATCTTGATGCGCGGCGGCGGTAGCTTCCAGGCAAGATCAGGAAACCGCTTGGCGACGTGTGCGGCCAGATCGTCCTTGTTGCGCACCGCTCCGGGGAACATGCGGTCTATTTGTTGCGGGGAGACGAGCCGAACCGCGATCCGGTCCATGCCTTCGCGCTGAATCGTATCCAGCACGTCCTCGAAGTGCGCCTTCCGGCGCAACTTCTCCTGTACGCTGCTTTTCAAGAGGACGACGGCTGGCTGGAACTCCGAGAGAAGAAGTGCAAGCCGGTGGCCGACAGGAACACTGCGTCCGGCAAGGTTGCGGAGGCTTCTCACGCCCCAGTCAAGCAGCTCGTCCGGGCCTTCGAAGACCACGAACCCCATGCTGCGCGGGCGGAGATCAAGCGCGAGCACTCGCGGCGCGCCGGTTCTGAGGATCATGGGCGAGGAACGAGCCGCGTCGCGCCTGGAGCCAAGCCAGCTTGCGCGCGGTGCGGTACTCGTGTCTCTTGTTGGTGCCGACCTTTGAACCAAGCTGCGCGGCGAGCTTATCCACCCGCGCGTCGATATCGCTCGCGGTTGATTCGCGCATGCCAGCGAACAGTTCTCCGGCTGGGATGCCGAAGATCACCTCAAGCGCCAGCGCGGTGCGCAGCAAGGGCATGCGACGCCGCTTCTCCATCTCCGACACTGGCCCGCGCGCTCTCACGCCCAGGAGAAACGCCAAGTCACGCTGGCTGAGGCCGGCGCGTTTTCGGTAGGTACGCAGATAGTTTGGGAGCTTGGTTGTCCTCATGAAGTCTTGATGAACTTGCTTTCAGGATAGGGAAACGTAGCAGATGCACTAGCACGGAAAAGGTACCGCCGACGGTACCCTTATTCGTGCCAATGAGTAGGATGGCTACATCGACAAAACTCGCAAATTATACACTCTTCCACGCTTTTTGTTAAGAGCAGTTGAACGGGATGCCTGAAATCTGTATTATTCCGCCGCTTGTAAAGGAGAAACTCGAACATGAAGGCTTCTCCTCACCCCCAGTAGTTATTGGTCCTCAACCAGAGAACATACCGGATCGGTGAAAGCCTTCGCCCCTATCCAATCAGTTTTGAAGTGATCACCGAGGCCTACCTCGAACCAGCGCCGATCGAAACTCTCTCCTTATATGCTTGTCCATCCGTAGTGAACCTGGTCGCGGTAGCGCGGGACAACTTGACAGCGCTTTCCGTCATGCTTAAATGAAAACAAACCTACCAGTCACCCAGCCAGTATGGAGCAAGTTCCCGACAATCATAAGGACAACAACACTCCCGCTTATACGACACAGTCGCGTGTTCTGCTGTTCGTCGTTGTAGCTGTCATTGCTTTCGGTGGCGTCGTTTTGTACTGGAGAGAGCACCCTAACGAGACCCCTAACTGTCCTGACTCAATGGGATCACGGGAAATCGGAGTCTCTTCAAACCTTGGAGCCTATTACAACCAGAGATTCGGCTTTAGTTTTGCCATTCCTTCTGGATATCGACTCGCAACCGATCTGATGCAATTTCTCAACGTTTCATCCGCATACCCCATTGCAAGTTGGTCGCCTGAGAACACGGAAGAAGTCGTGGTCACCGGAAGTAATAAGTTACAGGAACAGGCGTTTGTTCAATCAGCAACAGACGGTGAAAAGAGCATTAACTTTACTAATGTGACAGGCTTGCCACGTAGCACATATATTGTTGTCCTAAATCTGGATCAGAAGACGGTGCAAAGCGATCTCAGTGTGCCGTACCAGCATGTACTGGTATCTGGCCTCCAGGCGATCCGCTACACTGACTTGGCGAACGAAGAAGTCGTGGCAGTCCCCTACGACGGGCGCGCAAAGCTGGCCAATGGGGATCCTGCAAGGACCATATTCATAAAAATGAGTAATGCGACGGATAGCTTTGACCCCAGCGCATTTGGCGCAGTCATCGCCAGCTTTTGCTATGTTAGAAGCTAACAGTCGGCAGTCTATCGTGTGCCAAATCCTGATTGAATAGAATCTCAAATTGTTTTTGCTGGTCCGCCGACCATCCGCCAAAAACTCCGTATCCAAGCACGTAATCGAACGCCTGCATCGGGGCGCCGCCGTTAATTTCATACCAATTGACCGCGGCTCTGGCTTCAGATGGCAAATCGCGATTTGCTTGGATTTGGAGTTGCTCATTCTTTGCCTGGAGCAGACTAATAACCGTAGATGCAAAGCTGACGACCCCAGAGAGCGCGGTTTTTGCCCATGACTGTACGATCGCTGCCCCATTATCAACGAGGTCCTTTGCAAAGCCGGAGTTCACTATGTCTAATGCTGTAAGGCCGGACGGATCAACATCACGTATGGGATTATTAAGGGCGTAAATGTAAGCGTTGAGGGTAAGCGGTGACGTTCTGCTCCCTGGGAACAGGTCACGTGCGAGCATTCTACCGGAGGTCGGATCATAGTATCTCGCCCTGAGATAGTAGAGTCCCGTCCCTGGGTCGAGCGCCTCGCCGGTGAACCGGAACTTGTTCTTGGTGCCCACGCTATCCGAGACCGAGAGCAGCGCATTGCCCCAGGGATCGTAGACGTAAGCTGCCGCCGGCTTTCCTGCGGCGTTGGTAAGGGCGATCACACTTCCCAGGCCATCGTAGTGATAGAAGTAATTGAAGTTGGAGCCCGATTCCTCGATGAGCCCGAGCCCGTATGCATACGTGATGTTCCCGTCCGGACCGGACTCCTGCAGCACGACCGGAAGGGCGGTTGCGACATCGTTGATGTAACTGTAAGTGCCGGTCCCGACCGACTGACTAACGCGGTTGCCGTCGCCGTCGTACGCGAAACTGCTGTTCTTGATGCTGCCGGCCACAGACATCAAGCGATTGGCGGCGTCGTACTGGAACGTGATCGGTTTCGCGCTCGGATTCGTCCGGAGGGAAATTTCGTTGCCGTCCGCATCGTAGGTGTACGTCGCTGATCCCGCCATGAGGAGGCGATCCGCTGCGTCGTACGTGTAGTTCTTAGTACCCAACAGTGGGACTGTTTGCTGGGTTCGATTACCAACTGCGTCATATGCCCACGTGCTCTTCAGCGGTCCGAGTTGCGCGCTGATCAGCTCGTTCAGGGCATCATAGGCGAAAGTGGTGGGCACGCCGGCCACGCTGAGCGCCGTGCGATTGCCGACTGGGTCGAGCGTGTAGCCCAAATTGAGGAGTGGCGCGCCTCCGGCAGCTACGTTCACAACGCTGGTCAGGCGATTGGCCACGTCATAGCTGAAGGCCATGGCGGCTCCGTTGGGATAGGCCGTTCTCGTGAGATTGCTGGCCGCATCATACGAGTACATCGTGATGTGTGCCAGCCAGTCGGTCACTTGCGACAGCCTGTTTGCCTGGTCGTAACTGTAATTGACGACCTTGGCATCGGGATACGTCAGCTGGCTGCGGTTTCCCACGGCATCGTAGCCGTAGCTCACGAGTTTGCTGCCCGGCTGCGTGACGGTGATGAGGCGATCCAAGGCATCGTAGGCGTAGGTTGTGGTGCCGTGGCTGTCCACCATGCTCATCCGGTTGCCGTTCGCATCGTAGGCGTAAGCGACGGTCTTGCCGTCCGCGTAGGAGATCCCCAGCAACCGGTTCAGGACGTCATAAGTGAATCGGTTGGTTTGCCCCTTGGCGTCGGTGACCCCGAGCACGTTGCCCACTGCGTCGTAGCCGTACAAGGTCACAAACGAGAGCGGATCGGTGATGGCTGCGAGGCGGTTCAGGGAGTCATACGAGTATGCCGTCGCATTTCCCTTGGCGTTCGTGAACTTGGTCCGATTGTTGCTGGGGTCGTAAGCGTATTGCGTCACGTGTCCAAGCGCATCGGTCACGGTTGTCAGATTGTTCGTGGCGTCGTAGGCGTAGCTGGTCGCGTGGCCGTTTGCATCCGTGATCTTGAGCAGGTTGCCAACCGCGTCGTAGGCAAACTGGGTCTGGTTCCCCAGCGGATCGGCGATCTTTATGAGCCGGCTCACGGCGTCATAGGTCGCGCTGGCAGTGTGGCCGTTGGGATCGGTGATCGAGGTCAGGCGTCCGATGCCGTCGTAGGCTAACGTCGTACTGTGGCTCAGAGCATCGGTGATGCGGGTGAGGTTGCCGAACGAATCGTACGTAAATGCGGTGATGTTGCCACGCGCATCGGTCTTGGATGTGAGTTCGCCAAAGCTGTCGTAAGCGAAAGCGGTGCTATTGCTCAGGGCATCCTGGATGCGCGTCAAGTTCCCCTTCGGATCGTAGGTGAAGTTCGTGGTCTTGCTCTTGGCGTTGGTGGCGGAGAGGAGGTCGTTGAGCGAGTCGTAGGTGAACGCCACTGCGTTCGTAAGCGGGTCGGTGATGCCGGTGACGTTCCCTTGCGTGTCATAGGAGAAGTTCGTGGTCTTTCCGTTCGCGTTGGTAACGCTTGTCCGGTCGTTGCTGGCGTCGTAAGTGAAGCTCGTGGTCCCGCCTGCGGCGTTCGTGATTTGCACGATGCGCAGTGAGGAATCGTAGGCGTGAATCGTCTGGTTTCCGCGCGCATCGATGATGGTCGTCTGGCCCGCTCCCGGCGTGTTGTAGGCAAGCGTGGTGGCAAAGCCTCGCCCGCCGGCCTGAGAAATCACGCGACCGGAGGAGTCGTACGCATTCTGCAGCAGAGTCGAGCCGTTGGGCTGGGTGATTGAGTTGACTCGGTGGTTCGAGTCGTAAGCAAATGTGGTCACGCCGCCGGCGGCGTCGGTGGCCTTAATGAGGTTACTGCTCGCGTCGTACTGGAACGAAACGGTGCGGCTCGCCGGGTCCGTAATCTGAGTAATCCGGTTGCTCGCATCGTACGAGAGAGCAAGACTGCGCCCCACCGTGTCAGTGATTTGGATGAGTCGCCCGCTGCCATCGTACGTGAGCGAGATCGTGTTGCCATTCTTATCCGAGACGCTCGTGAGCGTGCCGGCGGTGGAGAAGAAATATTTTGTCTGGTTCTTCTGCGTCAGCGTGAAGGTATTGTCTGCATTCTTTACCAGCGTGCTCAAGACTCCCGGCGGCGGTATATAGTTCGTGCCGCTTAATGTGAAGGTCTCGCCGTGCCCGTCGCCCCAGCGAATGTTTACCGTGCCGCTAGCCTGCTTAATTCATCAGTCCTGAGATTTGCTTGCGATGAGGCGGGAAGAGTTGCTGGAGGAGTTGAACG
>Ga0209415_10008314_pt1 | contig 18025 bp, 18 predicted proteins | sample PeaSoiSIISIP2007_FD_187696 | JGI IMG/M metagenome (GOLD analysis project Ga0209415, IMG submission 187696) | Peat soil microbial communities from Weissenstadt, Germany - SII-SIP-2007 (SPAdes) (version 2) | ecosystem: Environmental > Terrestrial > Soil > Wetlands > Peat | place: Germany... | reverse complement strand
GACGCCCGCCTGACCAAGATCTTCGAGGGCACCAGCGAGATCCAGCAACGCATCATCGCCGACGCGCTCCTGGGCAAACCGACGATCCGGGGTTCGAACTAACCCGCTTCGTTTCTGGTCAGCCGTATGGCGCGCCGGAGCGGTTCGATCGCGCCTCGGCGAATGTCAGCGCACGTCGGGGGTGGACGTGCTATGCTTGCTTTTCCAAGGGAAAGCCGGCTCTCCGCCGGACAAGGTGTGAAACCGCCGCGCTCCGCGCGTCTTCCGCACCGCTCCTGAAAGCCGAGACATGGGCGAACGCCCACAAGGCGCCGACAAGGGCGTCTCCGGCCCCCTGTCGCTGGATGGATTGCACTCGCGACGCCTTTGGCGCTCCGGGCGCGCAGCCCAGCTGAAGCTGCTGACCGCGCTTCGCGGCACGGGCGCCCTGTTGTGGTCAGGCGGCTCCATAAGCGCCACGTACGAACTGGACGTCTTCTCGCGCGGCGCCGTGCAGACCGTCAGCGGCCAGCTGGAAGGCGACTTCTCCGCACTCGTTCAGCGGCCCGCCGCCAATGAGGGCGAGCCGTCGGATGCCTGTCGTCTGCGACTGGACGACGGTCGCGAGATCGAGATCGATCTGGTTTCGCTCGAGCAGGCCACCGTCGCCTTCGACGCAGGTGAAGCTTCGGCGCGCGTTACCCTCCTAGGTTCCGGCGCGGGCCAGCCATGATCACATACGCTGTCGTTCAGGAGCCTCATGGCTGGGCCATTCGGGTGGGGGGCCACATGACCTCGCCGTTCAGGTCGCGGGAGAGCGCCGTCCGCAAAGCCAATCAACTCGCTACCGCGTTGCGTCGCCACGGCCAGACGGCCTCGGTCATGATCGAAGGTGTGTTGTAGATGAATCTGTTCGCCGCAATCTCCGGCCTGTTCAGCCCGCGTGCGTCGCCTGACGCCATCCGCTCCGAGATCTTCTTCCTTGGAGGTCGCCATCGCGGCGAAGTGCTCGCGGGGGCGATCGAGGAGCTCAAGGCGCCCAGCCTTGGCCCCGACCGCGCGCGACTCCTGCGAGCGGTCATCGATCGACTGACCCGCACAGCCAAGGTCGCGTGAGGTAGGGGGCGTAGGGGGGCGTAGTCGCCCGCGGCTCCCCCGCCTGTTGTCGTGGCGGTGTGCCGGGCCTAGCGTCGACGCGGGAGGATCCCGCAATGACCGAACTCCTGACCGCTGAAGCTGACGAGACGGCCGCGCCTGAGCGGACAGTCACAAGAGCCCTGACAGAGCATCTCAGCAGCATGACCCTGCAGGCGATGTCGCCGGAGGCGCTCAGGGTGGCCAAGCAGTGCTTGCTGGATTGGCTGGGCGTCACGCTGGCTGGGCGGAATGAGCCGCTGGTCGACATCCTGGTCGCCGAGCTGGCGCCAGAGGACGCCGCGGGCGGGGCGACCGTCATCGGTCGCGGCCGGCGCGCGCGTTTCGACGATGCGGTGCTGATCAACGGCGCCATGGGCCATGCGCTGGATTTCGACGATGTGATCATGCCGATGGGGCACCCGACCGCTCCGGTCGCTCCGGTCGCCCTGTCGCTCGCCGAGCACACAGGCGCGGCGGGCGCGGATGCTCTGATGGCCTACATCACAGGCGTTGAGGCGGAGTGTCGCATCGCGCGGCTGGTCGGCTCCTCACACTACGCCAAGGGCTGGCATGCCACCGCGACGCTTGGGACGTTCGGCGCGGCGATGGCGGCCGCGCGCCTGCTGGGCGTCGAGGGCGAGGCCCTCACCCACGCCTTCGGTATCGCTGGAACCCAGGCCGCGGGCCTGAAGAGCGTGTTCGGGACCATGTCGAAGCCGCTGCATCCGGGAAAGGCGGCCGCCAACGGGCTGCTCGCGGCGCGGCTCGCGGCACGAGGTTTCACGAGCGACGTCTATATCCTTCAGTCCAAGCAGGGGTTCACCGACACCCAGTCGACGACGGCGAACGCCGACGCCGCGCTCGAGGACCGCGTCCAGCCTTGGGTGGTCGAGGCGCTCTTCAAGTACCACGCCGCCTGCTACCTCACGCACGACTCCATCGAGGCGGCGAACGCGCTTCGTGTCGAAGAGAAGATATTGCTAGAAGCCGTGGAATTCGTGTCGGTAAAGGTTCCACCCGGACATCTCGGCGTCTGCAACATTCAGGATCCGCAGACTGGGCTAGAGTGCAAGTTCTCGCTGCGCATGACGACTGCCTTGGCGCTCGCCGGCGAGGACACCTTCCAGGACGGCCTGTTCACTGACGAAACCGCCCGCAGGCCAGACCTTGTGGCGCTGCGAGGAAGGGTCGAGATCGACCCGACACAGGTGGGCCGCGGGTGCGTGGTGACGGTGCGGCTGAAGGACGGCCGGACACTTGCCCGCACCGGCGACGTCTCCCAGCCGATGCGCGATCTCGATGCGCAGCAGGCGAAGATCGAGCGCAAGTTCCGTCATCTGGCCGTCCCGGCGATCGGGGAGGGAGCCACCGAGCAGGTCATCGCCATCCTCCGCGACCTGGAGCGACAGCCGGACGTCCGTTCCCTGATGTCCGTCTGCGCGGGCGGGCGGGCATGAGCGCGACGGCAGAAGCGGCGGCGTTGCAACCGGACCTCTACGACTACGACTTCGAGAACGACCCGATCGCGACGCTCAATCGGCTACGCGCCGAGGACCCGGTACATTGGTCGAGACACGGCTTCTGGTACCTGACACGCTACGAAGATTGCGCGACGGTCCTGAAGGACCCCGTCCGCTTTTCGAACATGGCGGCCGGCTGGGGCGGGGAGAACCCACTGGCGCGCAAGGGCGACGGCGCGGGCCAGTCGAAGGACGAGCAGGGCATCAGCCGCAACCTCGCCGTCTCGTTCAACCAGATGGATCCGCCCGCTCACACGCGGATCCGAGCCCTAGTGGTTCAGGCCTTTTCCCGCCGTTCGATCGAAGACCGGCGCGACCGCATCCAGGCGGTGATCGACGAGCGGCTCGCCGCCGCCGCGGCCAAGGGCGCCTTCGACCTGGTGACCGACTTCGCTTTTCACGTGCCGATCATCGTGGCCAGCGAGATTATCGGCATCCCGGCCGATGACCGCGAGGCGTTCCGGAGCGCGTTCGAGAAGACCGCGGCGCTCATGGCGCCGAAACGCTCCGAGGAGTCCTGGGCCGAGGCGGTCGAGGCCGGGCGGTTCGTCGGCCGCTACATGCGCGACCTGATCGCCGAGCGCCGCGCCGCGCCAAAGGACGACCTGGTCAGCGCCTTGATCGCCGAGGAAGACTCGGGCGGCGCACTCAGCGGCCCCGAACTCTCGTCGGCGCTCAGCACGATCTACACCGCAGCGGGCACCACAACCGAGCGCTTCATCTCGAGCGGGCTCTATCTCCTGCTATCCCACCCGGAGCAGTGGCGCTCTCTGGTCGCCGATCGGGGTCTGCTCCCTGGTGCAATCGAGGAGATCCTGCGTTTCCACCACCCGACCCAGTCGACCTCCACCAACCGGCGTTGCATCGTAGACATCGAGATGGGCGGCAAGACCCTGAAGGCCGGCGATACCGTGCGCGTCGGCCTGGGGGCCGCCAACCGCGACCCGGCCGTCTTTCCCGATCCCGACCGGTTCGACATCAGGCGTAAACCGGCCGCGCCAGCGCTGTCGTTCGGCGTCGGCCCGCACTTCTGCATCGGCTCGGCGCTGGCGCGCTTCGAGGCCAGGCTCGCGATCGAGACGATCGCAAACCGCTGGCCGAACCTGCGGCTGATCACCACCGCGCCCGTCAAGGACCCGCGCCGGCACGACCGCTATCGCGAGATCGTCGTGACGGCGACCTAGCGCATTCGCTTCGCGAAACGGCTTCCGACGCGGTCAGGCCCCAGTGCTTGCCCCCGCCCGGGTTCCTGGACAGCTAACGAGCCCCCGGCGCATATGCCGCCATGGATCAGCAAGCCATCTGGGGCGAAGAGGCGGCCCGCCACTACGACACGCCGGGGATGGGCATGTTTGCGCCCGACGTGTTGGGACCAACCGTCGATCGGCTCGCGGAGCTCGCGGGGAAGGGCGCCGCGCTCGAATTCGCGATCGGCACGGGCCGCGTTGCGATCCCGCTGCGCGAGCGGGGCGTGCCGGTGACGGGTATCGAAAGCTCGTCCGCAATGATCGCGCAGCTGTGGACGAAGGTGGACGAAGGGACGCTTCCGGTCGTGCTTGGCGACATGGCGACGGCCACAGCGCCAGGGCGCTACAGCCTCGTCTACCTCGTGTTCAACACGATCACGAACCTGCTCACACAGGCCGAGCAGGTCGCCTGCTTCCGCAACGCAGCCCGACATCTCGAGCCCGGCGGTCGCTTTGTGATCGAGACTTTCGTGCCGGACCTCAGAAGGCTGCCGCCTGGCCAGGACGCCGTGGTGTTCCATTCCGAACCTGGCTACTTCGGTTTCGACACCTACGATCTGCAGAAACAGCAAATCGTGTCGCATCACTTCTATTTCCGGGAGGAGGATGGGCGAGGTCGCGTCTTCCGCTCGCCGCATCGTCTTGTGTGGCCCGCCGAGTTGGACCTGATGGCGCAGTTGGCGGGGATGGAGCTCGAGAGCCGGCATGCCGATTGGGCCGGTTCGGAGTTCACCGCCGAGTCACGCTCGCACGTGTCCGTCTATCGGGTTCCGCGGCAGGGTTAGCCGATCAGCGGGCGCTAGCTCCGCTTCCGGTTCGCGAACGCCGCGAGGCGCTCGCGCATGTCGGGGCCGACGCCTTCGCCGCGGAAGACTTCGTGCGCCAGGCCTTCGTCCAGGGGCATGCCGTCGGTGGCTTCGAGCAGGCGCTTGTTGGCCGCGTGGCTGTGCGGCGAATTGGCCGCGATCTCTTCGACCAGCGCGTCGATCGCCGCATCGAACTCGGCATCGGGCGCGCAGGCGTTGGCCAGACCCATCGCCTCCGCCTCGCGGCCGGAATAGGTGCGGCAGGTGAACATCATCTCGCGCGCCTTGGCGCCGCCGACGCGCCGGGGAAGCCGCTGGCTCAAGCCCCAGACCGGGGTCAGCGCCCACCGGGCGTGGGTGTCAGCGAATTTGGCGCTCTCGGCGGCGAGGATGATGTCGCCGGCGAGCGCGAGCTCCAGCGCGCCGGTGTAGCAATGGCCGTGCACGGCGCTGATCACCGGCAGCGGCAGCGTCGCCAGCGCCTCGATCACCTTCGCCTGGTAGTTGGGGCGTGGCAGCCGCTCGCCGGCGGCGATATCGCCCAGATCGTGTCCGGCCGAGAAGCAGCGTCCTGCGCCGCGCAGCACGACCACCGCCGCGCCGCCGCCGTCGGCGGCCAGGCTCGCCACGTGGCCCTCCAGCGCCTCGAACACGGGCACGTTCAGCGAGTTCAGCTTGTCGGGCCGGTTCAGGATCAGGTGAACCGCGCTTCCACGGCTCTCACGCAAGACGAGGTCGGACATTTCGCACTCCCGTTCGGGCGTCTGCGGCCCCGGCTCATTAACCTTATCGCTTTTCGAAATCACAAGCCTTCGCTGCAATCCTTGAGCGAACAAGGGAGGCCGCGATGCTCGCTGCCGTCTTCAGCTTTCGCGGCAGGATCAATCGCCTGCAATACTTCGGCGGCCTCGTCGGGCTGTTCCTTTCGTTCGTTGTCGCGGGCCTCGCCGCCGTGCTCAGCATCGGCGATCTCAGGCTCGTCGAGCAGGAGCCGACGAGGGTGTTGCCGCTCCTGGCGATTGCGTTGATCGCCGTGCCCCTCTGGATCTGGGTCAGCCTCTCACTTCAGGCGCGGCGCATTCGCGACATCGGATTGAATCCCCTGTTCGTGATCCCCGCCTACCTTCTCTTTGAAGCCATCGACCAAGCGATCGGAACGAGCATGGCCGGCGCTCCGGTCGCATCGCTCACGTCTGTCGCGTCGATGATGCCACACCACACCGTGCTCCAGCCGGTCGTCGACCTGGCCTATAGCTTGGCGCTGCTATTCTGGCCGGGGAGGGCGCGCGACGCGCCGCCAGCGGCCAGCTGGGCCGACAACGTCAAACTCCCGGATCCGCCGGCGACGCCGACGCGAGCGCCCGCGCCCATGCGCGCGCCTGAGCCGGCCCGAGCGGCGGTCGCTGTTGCCGCAGGTCAGGCGCGGCCAGCCGGACCGGTTCCGTTTGGCCGGCGCGGCCTCTAGGGCCTACACCTTCTCGAGCACGTGGATGGCGCAGGCGGAGCCCATGCCGACTACGTGGGTGAGGCCGATGCGGGCGCCTTCGACCTGACGCTTGCCGGCTTCGCCACGCAGATGCGTGGTGATCTCGTAGATGTTGGCGATGCCGGTGGCGCCGAGCGGGTGGCCTTTCGACAACAGCCCGCCGGACACGTTCACCGGCACGCGGCCGCCGAGCGCGGTCTCGCCGCTATCGATCATCCGCCCGCCTTCGCCGTCGGCGCAGAGGCCGAGGTTCTCGTAGTGGACGATCTCGGCGGTGGCGAAGCAGTCGTGCAGCTCGACCAGGTTGACGTCCTCGGGCCCGACGCCGGCCATCTCGTAGGCGGCCTTGGCCGCCATCCGGGTCACCGCGTTGAAGTCGGGCATGACCGTGTTGCGCGGGGTGTAGGGGTCGCTGGTCATCGCCGAGGCGCGGACGCGAACGGCGCGGTTCATCAGGCCGAGCCGCCGGGCCGCCGTCTCTGACGCCAGCACAGCCGCGGCCGAACCGTCGACGTTCACCGAGCACATCAGCTTGGTGTTGGGATAGGAGATCATCTCCGCGCCCATCACCTCCTGCAGCGGCGTCTCCACCTGGTACATGGCCTTGGGATTCAGGGTGGAGTGGTGGTGGTTCTTCACCGACACCTTGGCGAACTGCTCGAAGGTCGTGCCGTAGTTGCGCGTGTGCTCCATGCCGACGTGGGCGAACACTGCGGGCATGGTGCCGGAGCCGAGCAGGCCCTCGGTCGGGATGCCCGCCCCGCCGCCACCGCCGCCCAGGAGGCCGCGGCCCATCTGCTCGACGCCGACGGCCAGCACGACATCGTAGATGCCGGCCTTGATCGCCGCCCAGCCTTCGCGGAAGGCGGTCGCGCCGGTCGCGCAGGCGTTGGCGCAGTTGACCACCGGGATGCCGGTCTGGCCGATTTCGCGCAGCACGCGCTGGCCGACCATCGCGCCGGCCTCGCCGAGGTTGCCGCAATAGAGCGCCTGCATGTCGTCGATGGTGAGCCCCGCATCGTCCAGGGCCATCAGGGCCGCCTGGGCGCCGATCTGCGGGACGGTGCGGTCCGGGAACCGGCCGAACTTAATCATGTCGGTTCCGACGACGTAGACTTCGGTCATGGCGAAGAGGCTCCTTAGGCCTTAGCGGGAGTAAAGAAATAGGCGAGGTAGCTGTTGCCTTCGCGGTCCTTGCGGCCGGCATCGCGGAAGACGACGTCCACCGGCATGTCGAACTTCAGCGCTTCTGGGCTGGGGACGATATCGACCAGGTTGCCCTTCAGCGTGCCGCCGCCGTCGATGTCGACGATGGCCGAGATGAACGGCACCTCGACGCCCGGGAAGTTCCGGTGCACCACGGTGAAATTGTAGAGCTTGCCCTTGTTCGACAGGCGATAGGCCTTCAGCGTGTCGCGCTTGCGGCAGGCGGCGCAGGACGGGTGGCTCTCGAGGAACACCTGGCCGCAGTTCTCGCACTTGTAGCCCTCGAGATAGGGGTCGCCGCTCTCCGGGATCTTGAGGAAGGCGACGACAGGCAAGGGCTTGGCGGCGACTTGGGTTTCGCTCATGCGAGGCTGAACTCCATCTGGATCGCTATCTTCTAGGCCAAAACCGGTGGCCGGGCCATGCTGACCCTGCGTCAGCCGCCATCGCCGCCGTCGCCTTCGAGCCACTTGTTGAACACAGGCGCGCGCTTCTCGCGGAAGGAGCGGCCGCCGTCGCGAGCGTCGGCGTGGTGGTCGGTGACCGCCGTCCTGACCGCGATGTCGTCCAGGGCCAGGGCGAAGCTCGACTCCGCGGCGTTGTAGAGCGAGCGCTTGAGCATGCGCATCGCGACCTGCGGACCCTCGGCCAGCTCCTTGGCGAGCGCCATAGCGGCGGGCATGAGCGCGTCGGGTTCGACCACCTCGTTCAAGAGGCCGAGGGACAGCGCCTCGTCGGCGCTGACGATCCGCTTCCTCAGGCAGAAGTCGAGCGCCTTGGCGAGACCGATGTGCTGGACGAGCAGGTACTGGCCGCCCTCGTCGGGCAGGAGGGCGAACCGCAGCGTCGCGCTCCCCAGCTTCGCGGCCGTCGAGCCGATGCGGAAGTCGCAGCAGAGCGCGAGCGACAAGCCGGTCTGGATCGCATGGCCGTTTATGGCGGCGATGGTGATCTTGTCGAGGTTGCGCACCGCCAGATTCAGGCCCTGCGAATAGACGCGGAGCGCGTTGGCGGTGCCGATGCCAGTCGTGTGGCCGCGCGCGATCTTCTGCACGCTGACCGGCGCATGCTCGGCGTAGCCGCCCATGTGGTCGCCGGCGCAGAAGCCGCGGCCGGTCCCGGTGAACAGCACCACCCGCACGGCGTCGTCCATCTGCACACGCGTGATGAGCTCGATCAGGTCGCGCTTCATGCCCTGGGTCAGCGCGTTCATGCGGTCGGGCGCATCGAAGGTGATCGCCAGGATGCCGGGCGGCGCCAGCTCGACGCGGAAATCCTTGAAATCGAAACCGCCGTAGGTGGCGGCGCGGGGCGATGCATCGTCCATCGGGGTCCTCCTATCGGCCGTGGAAGACGGCGGGGCGCTTCTCGAGGAAGGCGCGGGCGGCTTCGCGCGCGTCTTCCGTGCGGCCCATGCGCGTGTGGCGCTCGGCCTCGACATCGAGCATGCCGGGGAAGTCCAGACGCATGGCGTCGTTCATGTTCGCCTTGATCGCCGCACAGGTCAGCGGCGCGAAACCGGCAACCCGCTTGGCCTTCTCGCGCACGAAATCCATCAGCGCCTCGCCCGGCATCACCGCCGAGACCAGGCCGATCCGCTCGGCCTCGTCGGCCCGGAAGCGCTCAGCCAGCAGGTAGAGCTCGCGCGCCTTTGCCGGCCCGACGATGCGCGACAGCGTCCAGGTGCCGCCGAAGTCGCCCGAGAGGCCGGCGGTCATGAAGGCGGTGTTGAAGACGGCCGTGTCTGCCGCATAGCGGATGTCACAGGCGCAGGCCCAGGCGAGCCCGGCGCCGGCGCAGGCGCCATTGATGGCCGCGAAGGTCACCTTCGGCATGTCGCGCAGCAGCTGCGAGCTGCGCATGCGGCTTCTGAGGTCCGCGATGCTGCGCTGAACCGGGATCGGGCCGCTCGGCCGCGCCGCGCCGCCGCCCCGGCCGGCTGCGGCCATGCCCTGCAGGTCGCCGCCGGCGCAGAAGGCGCGGCCGGAGCCGGTGAGGATCACGGCGCGCACGCCGTCGTCCGAGGCGGCCGCCTCCAGCGCATCGAGCGTGCCCGTGAGCAGGTCCGGGCTCATCGTGTTCATGGCCTCGGGCCGCTTCAGCGTGATGGTGGCGACAGCGTCCTGGACCTCGTAGTCGACGGTGCTCATGGGATGTGGCCTATTCGTTTTCGTGGCCCCGCCAGAGGGCCTTCGGAGAACGATAACGCAGGAGCGGCGGCATGGGTGAGATTATCAGCGGGGAGCGGCGGATCGACCTGGCCACGCTCGACGAGCGCGCCGCCCGCGCCGCCTCCGGCCTGAAATCGCTGGGCGTTGGACGCGGCGACCTTATCGCCATCTACCTCAGGAACGACTTCCCGTTTTTCGAGGCGAGCTTCGCCGGCGGGCTGATCGGCGCCTATCCGACGCCGGTGAACTGGCACTACGCGGCAGACGAGGCGCGCTACCTGTTCGAAAACTCCGGTGCGCGCGCCATCGTCATCCACGCCGACCTGGTCGAGCCGATCCGCAGCGTCTTGCCGTCCGGCGTGCCTGTGTTGGTGGTCCCGACCCCGCCCGAGGTCGCCATGGCGTACGCCATCGCGCCCGAGGCCTGCTCTGTTCCGACCGGCATGACCGACTGGACCAGATGGCTTGAAGGCTTCGAGCCCTACAAAGGCCCGCCCGAGGCCGCGCCCGGCACGATCATCTATACCTCCGGCACCACAGGGCATCCGAAAGGCGTGCGCCGCGCGGCGCCAACGCCCGAACAGACGGCGATCTACGGCCGCGTGGTCCTCGGCGTGATGGGCTTCGACGGCCGCGCCGGCCCGCCGGGCGACATCGTCACCGTCGTTACCGGTCCGATGTACCACTCGGCGCCGAACGCCTACGGCACGCTCGGCGTGCGAAGCGGCGCGACGGTGATCCTTGAGCCCCGCTTCGATCCCGAGGGTCTCTTGGCGCTGATCGAGCAGGAGAAGGTCACGCACCTGCACATGGTGCCGATCATGTTCACCCGGCTCCTCAAACTACCGGAGCAGGTGCGGGCGAAGTACGACCTCTCCTCGCTGAAATTCGTCGTTCACGCGGCCGCGCCGTGCCCGGCGCCGGTCAAGCGGGCGATGATCGAGTGGTGGGGGCCGGTCATCAACGAGTACTACGGCTCGACCGAGATCGGCCCGGTCACCTACTGCACCTCCGAGCAGTGGCTCAAGCACCCCGGCACGGTCGGCTGCGCAGTGGACGGCGCCGACGTGCGGGTGGTCGATGCCGACGGGAAGCCCTTGCCCCTCGGCGAAACCGGCGAGGTGATCGCCAGGATCAACGGCATGGCCGACTTCACCTATCACGGCGACGACGCCAAGCGCGCGGCGTCGGAGAAGGCCGGCCTGATCGCGCCTGGCGACGTCGGCTACTTCGACAAGGATGGTTTCCTCTACCTGTGCGACCGGGCCAAGGACATGATCATCTCGGGCGGGGCCAACATCTATCCGGCCGAGATCGAGGCGGAGCTGCACAAGATGCCCGGCGTCGCCGACTGCGCGGTGTTCGGCATCCCCGACGAGGAGTTCGGCGAGGCGGTCTGCGCCGTCGTCCAGCCCCAGCCCCAAGCCCGGCTCACCGAGCTCGAAGTCAAGATCTTCCTCAGGCCCCACATGGCCTCCTACAAGGTGCCCAAGCGGGTCGATTTCCATGCCGAGCTGCCGCGCGAGGACTCCGGCAAGATCTTCAAACGCAAGCTGCGCGAACCCTACTGGGAGGGTCTGGACCGGCGGATCTGAGCGGCTGCAAGCGGCGCGAATTGACGGGCCAATCGCGCGCGTGCGAGCGTTCCAGCCAGCGGAGGCATCCCATGAGCGACACGCTGCAGGCCCTGAAGGAAAGCCCTGAACGCACGCCGCACAACCTCTGGCGTCGCGAGACGCCCGGCGCGGTCGGCTGGCCGCACTCGGCGAGGCCGGGGGCCAAGAACAAGTACTTCATGTTTTCGGCCGACACGCACCTGGTCGAGCCGGCGGACTATCTGAAGGATATCGAGCCCGAGTATCGCGAACGCACGCCGAGGCTGGAAACCCGCCCGGATGGCTCTCAGTGGCTGATCACCGAGGGCAACCGGCCCCAGCGCGTACGCGGGGCGCAGAATGTCGATGCACGGGCTGGGGCCGGCGCGGCCGGCGGGGCGGCGGCCGTGTTCAGCCCGCTGGACGAGGAAGACGCGCTGCGCAACGCGACGGGGCGCACCGTGGAGCAAAGGCTCGCGGACCATGCCGCCGATGGCGTCGATGCCGAGCTGATGTTCCCCAACCGCGGCCTGATCGGCTGGGCGACGCCGGACCCGGTCTTCGCGATGGCCATGTGCCGGCAATGGAACCGTTGGGCGCACGGCTTCTGCGGGCCGCACATGCAGGGCCAAAGCCCGCGCATGCTGCCGGCGGCCCTGATCGCCGCCGGCGACCAGGCCGGCGCGATGAAGGAGATCGTCTGGGCGGCCGAGAGTGGCTTCCGCGCCCTTTGCCTCGGTAACTCGGTGATCTATGGCCCGAAGCAGTACGGCGAGCTCGAGTACAACAACCCGAGCTTCGAGCCGATGTGGAGCCTGATCGAGGAGACGGGCCTCGTCATCACCTTCCACGTCTCGACCGGGCGCGATCCGCGCGCGGTCGGTGGTTCGGGTGGGGCGATCATCAACTACGCGTGCCATTCGATGGAGACCACGATCGAGCCCTTGGTGCAGATGATCGCCTCGGGTGTGCTCGAGCGGCATCCGGGCCTGCGCGCCGGCCTGGTCGAGAGCGGGGTGGGATTCGTGCCTTGGCTCCTGGAGACGCTCGACCATGCGGCCCGCGCCCACTACTTCTGGGTCAGGCCGCATCTCAAGGAGCTGCCGAGCGTCTGCTTCCGCCGCAACTGCTTCGCGACCTTCCAGGACGACCCGGCGGGCCTGAAGATGGTCGAGGCGTACGACCTTACCGACAACTTCCTCTGGGCCAACGACTATCCTCACCATGAGGGCTCCTGGCCCCACTCCGCCGCCGCCATCGAGCGCAACATGGGCGGAATCAGCGAAGAGTCCCGCGCCAAGATCCTCGGGCTCAACGCCGCCCGCCTCTTCGGCCTCGATCCGAACGCCTACGCCTAGCGTCCGCGCCGCGGAAGCGGCGCGGCGCTAACCGGCTGTCCTCCGCCATTGCGCTAGCGTGAACGGCGGAGCGGCGTCAGGATGGTGCTCGAAGACGCATTCGACTTCGGCGCCGATCACGACGTCCTGGCGTGGGTCGCCGAGCAGGTTGCCGAGCATGCGAACGCCGCCGGCCTGCGGCAATTCGACCACGACCACGACGTAGGGACAGGCGTCGGCGAGCGCCGGGTGCACTGGGTGCCAGACGCGCGTCCAGCTGTAGATCACGCCCTTCGGCTCGACCTCGACCCACTCGACATCGAAGGTCTGCGTGTCGTAGGCGATCCACTGCGGCGGAAACTGGTAAACGCCGGTCTTCGCATTCCGCTGCACCATAAGCGCCTCGCGCCTCAGGCCCTCCCAGTAAGGGGCGGAGAGGCCGTTCGGCTCGGGAACCGGGATCGGCAGGCCGTCGGGCAGGTAGGCTTCGGACATCAGAGCACCGCCTCCGAGCCGAACAGCACAGTTGATACCGGAGTCACCATTGGCCCGGCGATCGTCAGCGAGACCTGGGCGCTTGGGACCTGGCTGGTCGACTGGCCGCGCAGCTGGCGCACCGCCTCGATCTCCAGCTCCAGGCCGTGCATATAGCATTCGGCCAGGTTGCCGCCGCTGGTGTTCAGCGGAAGCTTGCCGGAGGGGGCGATCAGGTTCTCGAGCTTGAGGAAGTCCATCGCCTCGTCCGGGGCGAAGAAGCCATGCTCGACCAGGCTCATGAGCACGCCGCCGGTGAAGTTCTCGTAGGCCTGCACCACATCGACGTCGCCTGGGCCAACGCCCGCCATCTCGTAAAGGCGCGGCGCCAGCGTCTGGAAGTGCGAGCTCGCCAGATCCGGCGTCGCGAACCCCGCAGGCGTCGAATGTACGCGGTAACCGGCGCCGATCGCGGCGCCGAGCACGTAGGAGGGCGCCTGCTTGAAATCCTTCGCCCGCTCCGCCGGCGTCATGATCAGAGCGGCGGCGCCGTCGTTCTCCTGGCAGCAGTCGTAGAGGTGGAACGGCTCGGTGATCCAGCGCGAGGCGTCGTAGGCCTCCTCGGTCAGCGGACGGCCGTACATGATCGCGCGCGGGTTCGCCTGAGCGTGGTGGTAGGAGGCCATGGCGATGGCCCGCAGCGCCTCCTGGCCGATGTGATGGTCGAACATGAAGCGCATCGCTTTGGGGGCGTACCACTGCGCCGGCGACATCTGGCCGTACGGCGCGCTCAGCGCGACGTCGCCGTAGACCGTGCGTGCTCGCGGGCCCTGGCCGAAGCGGCCGAACTGGCCCTGCGCCAGTGCGCGGTAAACGACGATGCAGTCGGCGAGCCCGGCGGCGATCGCCGCCGCTGCGTTGGCCACCGCGCCGGCGCCGCCCCCGCCGCCGCCGCCCCACTGCATGTTCGAGAAGCGCAGCTCACGCACGCCGAGTGCGACCGCCAGCGCGGGGGGGTCGTTGCGGTCATTGCTGTAGGAGGCGAAGCCGTCGATGCCTTTGGGATCGATGCCCGCATCCTCGCAGGCCGCCAGGATCGCCTTCAGGCACAGCTTGAACTCCGGTTCCGGCGCCTGGCCGTGCCGGTAGTAGTCCGTCTCGCCGACACCCACGACGGCGACACGTCCTCGCAAGCTCCGAACCGCCATTGCGCCTTCCCCCCACCGCCCCGTGTCACGCCTTGGGCGGCGTCGCAAGACCGGGGGCTGGAGCTTCCTGTTGCCGAAAAGCGCCAGCGTTGGCATCTGGGCGTCGTTGCGGCGGTTGCCGACGCCGTCGCCAGCTTGGGGAACCGCCGCCATGGGCGTTGAGGCGAGGTGTATCTGCCGCTGGCAAGAGGGCGCCGGCGAGGTCAAGGCGCTCCTGGAAACCCATGAGCTGATATTGCGGGGCGGGCTCAAGCGCCGCTTTCCATTTGCCGCCATGGCCGGCGTGAGGGTGGAGGGCGAGGACCTGCGTTTCACGAGCGCCGGCGACGATGTAGCCCTCGCCCTGGGCGCCGATCGCGCCGGACGCTGGGCGAAGAAGATCGTCACGCCACCGCCCTCGCTGGCCGAGAAACTCGGCATCGGGCCGTCGTCCAAAGCCTTGGTGATCGGCCAGGCGGACTCTGACGCCCTTCAGCGGGCGGTGGCCGCCGGCACGGCCGCCTCCAGCGACGAAGCGCGCCTCAGCCTCGCGGTCGTCGCCGATGCAGTGGCTCTAGAGCAAGCGCTTCGCGTCCACGAGACCCTGCCGCGCGGAACGCCGATATGGATCGTGCACGGCAAGGGACCGCGGGCGCCGTTCGGCGAAGGCCCGGTGCGCAACTTCATGCGAAACGCTGGATACCGGGACACAAAGGTGTCCGCCGTCTCCGACGACCTCTCCGCGACCCGCTACAGCCGCTCCTAGAGGCGACGCCTCGGCGCCCGCGGCCGCGGCTAGACTGGCACGGTGATGTTCTTGTTGCCGAACACCGCCTGCCAGTTCTCGATCTCGCCGACCACGGTGTCGTCGGCGGCATGGGCGATGTCGGCGATCAGCCCGTAGTCCAGAGCTGCGTCCGTCGCGGCGAGAAGCGGCTGGATACGAGCGTGCACGCCGTCGAGCTTGTTGGCGGTCACTTCCGAGATTGCGGCGAAACGTTCGAAATCACCGAAGTAGCGCACGCCGGCGATCGCCCCTCCGAAGGTCGGCAAGAGGACGTCGAAGAAGTGCAGCCATTTCGACGCGATCTCCTCCGTCGCGCGAGAGAGGATGGATGCCGCGCCAGCCTCGATCATCAACAGCGAACATCCGACCGCGACGATCGCCAGCACGAACAGCCGCTCTGCGAGCCTGTCCAGGTTGAGGTGGACGTTGGTCAGGCGACGGGCCTTGGCCTCGTGATAGTCGCGCTGGCGTGTGACGTGGGTGTCGAGCATTTCGCGCAACGCCATGCGCAGATAGGCCTGGGTCACGCTGACCTGCGGCAGGCCGACATCGCGAAGCCCATAGCGGGCATACCACTCCGGCCAGGAGGTCTCGGCCCCCGCGGGCCAGCGCCCGGGGGGGCGTGCGACGCCCAGCGCCAGGAGGATGGGGCTGTGGCGGAAGTATTCGGCGACCCTGCGGGTCTGGAACCAGCGCTTGTGCCAGCGCTGCCGCTGGCCCAGCCAGGTCACGCCCAGGATCGCGCCCAGGAACAGAATCTCGATTCCGGCGAAGAGCGGCGTCTCGCGCGAGCGTGTCAGCGGGATGGAGGCGATGCCGCTCACGATCGCAAGCGCCGAGAAGGCGAAGTTTGCAACCATCCCACCACGATAGGCGTCCGACAGCCGCGCGGAGACGGCGTCTGACCATGCGAACCGTTGCAGGACGTCGACTTGGATCTTTCCGGGCAAGGCCGGGTCGCCGCCCGGCAACGCCTTCAACGCGCCTAAGAGTTGGGCGGCGGAGCCGGTCGCGATGGCGTTTGGCGACTCGTAGGTCTGACGCAGGCTGCGCAAGGGTCGCCCCTCGCCGCCGAAGACGGCTTCGACCCGCCGGTAGGCGTGCCACAGCCGATCGCTGTGCGGCCGCCAGGATTCCGCATCCAGCACCGCGATGTCTTCGCGCGCGGCCCGATCCTTCGGCGCGGCCGGGCGGAGCGCGTCCCGCACCAGCGCCGGCAAAGCGCCGGTGCGATCGGGCGCTGGCGCATCAAGCGTGGCGAGCGCCTCGAACGTGCGCAGCACGCGCCAGCGCTCTGGCGCATTGACGTTGATCCAGATCACGGGCGCGCCCTGCTTCAGGGCGGCCGCGATCGTGTGGCCGGTGCCGCCGACGAAGACGTGCGAGGCGCCGTCCCAGACCCCGATCAGGATATCCGACTGTTCGATCATGACGCGGGCGGCCATGCCGACCCGCTCGGAGCAGTGGGCCGCGAATGTGTCGGCGGCGCGCCCGTCGTTCGGCCGGTCGAGCTTGGCGAGGTAGAGCGCGGCCATGGCCTCGTCCTGGTCGGCAAGGGCGAAGGTGCGCGCCACCCTCTCCAGCGCCGCGATGCGATCCGCGCGCGCCTTCGTCTCGGCGCTCAGGCCATCGCTGCCGGCCAGGATCGCGCGCGCTTCGGCGGCGCCGCACGGCCGTGCGTTGATCGCCCGGTTGAGATCGCGCCCAAAGGGGAGGGGGGCGACCAGCTCCCAACCGCGCTTCAGCGCCTGATCGGACGCCAGCTGGTCGACGCCATCGGCGAGCAGATTATGCAGTCGGGTCGGTGCGACGGGCCCCATGCCGAGCAACGGCGGTTCGGCGGCGACGGCAGCGTCGATCCCGTCCAGGATCTCGCCGAGGACAGCCGCGATCGCCGCCTCGTTCGCAGCGTAGGCCGGGTTGTCGATCCGATGGCCGGTAACGGCAAGGCTGAGCCGTACGCACGGAGGCGTGGGCGCATGCACGGCCTGCGCCGACTGCGCAGCCATGTTAGCGGCTGCTCTCCGTCGCGCTCGCATCGATGCGTCGTCGCACGTCCTCGAGAAAGGCTAGCCAGGCGGCATCGTCGGGTTCGCCCTGCCAATGGCTGAGGTTGGCGGTCTGGGTCAGCTCGAACATCACCGGACGCTCGCATGCTTCGATCATCGCCGGCAGCAGTGTGCCATTACGGTCGCCGAGAGTCGCTTCGGCGCGCACCCAACGGGAGGCGACCGAGCGCTTCGACCAGAGCACGACCACCGCTTTGGCCGAACGCAGCGCCGTTTCGGTCACCTCGTCGTAGGCCTGGCCAGCGCGCAGCGTCACATCCCACCAGACGTCGAATCCGAGCGCGGTGAACGCCTCGGCGAAGCGGCGCGCGATGGCTTGGTCCTCGCGATTGTAGGAGAGGAAGATGTCAGGCGCGGCCACGGGCGCGCGCGCATCCTCGCCGCCGAGGCGTCGTAGCGACTGGCGGCCGACCGTCAGCACCGCGCCGACCGGCAGCACGGTCGGCTCCGTCACCCGGGCGCCGTCAACGAAGGTGCCGTTGGTCGAGTCGAGGTCCGTCACCACAAGCTCGTCGCCCTCGACGGCGATGCGGCAGTGGGCGCGGGAGACTTCGGACTCGGGCAGGACGATGTCGGCCGGCGCCGATCGGCCGAGCGTCGCACCCGCGCGTGCGATCAAGTATCGCCGCCCGAGATAGAGGCCGTCGATGAGCTCAAGACTGTGGAGCGCGCGGTCGAGCGCCGACTCCGCGCGGTCGGCAGCCGTCATGATCCGGGTCTGGTCGACGTCCAAACGGAACGCTCCCCGCCAGAATTGCGCTGGCGCACGGTGTAAACTTACCACGCCGCCGCCATCAAGTCTGCGCACGCGTTGGGAGTGTGCCGTGTGGCGGGGCATGCCCTTTTCGGGCAGTTGCTCACCGAAAGCGGCGCATCGGCGCCCAGGGACGTCATTCGCACTCCGGATCCGGCCACCCAAAGCCTTGGCGTAGGTGGCGGACGGGGTGGGATTCGAACCCACGGTGCGCTTGCACGCACGGCGGTTTTCAAGACCGCTGCCTTCAACCACTCGGCCACCCGTCCG
>Ga0209415_10008311_pt1 | contig 18027 bp, 18 predicted proteins | sample PeaSoiSIISIP2007_FD_187696 | JGI IMG/M metagenome (GOLD analysis project Ga0209415, IMG submission 187696) | Peat soil microbial communities from Weissenstadt, Germany - SII-SIP-2007 (SPAdes) (version 2) | ecosystem: Environmental > Terrestrial > Soil > Wetlands > Peat | place: Germany... | reverse complement strand
TCGCGCTCGGCTTTGTCGTCGGCGGAGGACGGTTTTTCGCGGGGTATCCGATCACTCCGGCCACCGAGGTCATGGAGTACCTTCAACGGTATCTTCCTCCGCTCGGCGGTGTCGTCCGTCAGGCCGAAGACGAGCTCGCGGCGATCAACATGGTGATCGGGGCGGCGTACGCCGGGGCCCGGGTCATGACCTCCACAAGCGGCCCGGGGCTTTCGCTCATGACCGAAGGGATCGGACACGCCTCCACCGCCGAGATCCCGGTCGTGATCGCGGACTGCCAGCGCGTCGGCCCGTCGACCGGGCAGCCGACCCGCCACGAGCAATCGGACCTTTCGCACCTGGCCAACCTCGGCCACGGCGAATACCCGCGCTTCATTCTCGCTCCCGCCGACCCGGTCGACTGCTTCGACCTCACGGTAGAAGCACTGAATCTCGCGGAGCGCTGGCGCCTACCGGTGATCCTTCTCCTCGACCAAGCGCTCTGTCAGAACACCACCACGAGCGCCCGCTTCGACCTTTCCAAGGTGCGCATCGACCGGGGAAAGCGGCTCTCCCCCGAAGCGACCGCGAAGCTCACCCAGTACAAAGTCTACGAGCACAGTTCGGACGGCCGGAGCGCCTACGCTCCTCCGGGAACACCGGGAGTTTGGTCCGAAGTGACAGGCAACGAACACGATGAGTGGGGACACGTCTCCGTCAACCCTGCGAACCGGATCAAGATGATGACCAAGCGAATGGAGAAGATGGTCCACGCGCGGGCGGAACTCCCGTCCTGCCGCCTCTTCGGACCTCCCGACGCCAAGGTCGGGATCATCGGATTTGGAAGCACCTCGGGGCCGATCCTCGAAGCCCAGGGCCTTCTCCAGCATCGCGGCGTAGCGACTCGTTATCTCCAGGCCCGTACGCTCTACCCGGTGCCGGTGCATGAGATCGACCCGTTCTTGAAATCGGTCGACGTCGTCTACGTGGTCGAGCACAATTACACGGGCCAATTCTCCCGACTCCTCCGGGAGACAATGCCCTGGCACCACGCGAAGCTCCGGCCGGTCGTGAAGTACGACGGGTTCACGTTCCGCGCCCCCGAGATCGTCTCCGCGATGAAGGAGGTGCCCTAGGATGGTGCAGTCCGCGAAGCCGGTCCCTCCGATCTGGTGTCCGGGCTGCGGGGATTTCGGCGTTCTGGCTGCGGTCAAGAAGGCGGCCGCCGAGCTCAAGATCCCCACCCACGAGCTCGTGCTCGTCGGCGGGATCGGTTGTTCCGGCTCGATCCACAACTTCCTCGAGATCAACGGGATCCATGCGCTCCACGGCCGGCTTCTGGCCCAAGCGGTCGGCGTGAAGCTCGCCAACCCCTCCCTCACCGTCGTGGCCGCCGGCGGCGACGGAGATGGGTACGCGATCGGAATGGGCCACTTCATGCACGCGTTCAAGAAGAACGCCTCCCTCCTCTACATCGTCATGAACAACGAGACCTACGGGCTCACCAAAGGCCAGGCCTCTCCGACCAGCCAGATCGGGTTCGAGGGGAACGTCGAACCCCCGTTCCATTCCATCCTGACGGCGCTCTCTATACCGGCGCCGAACTTCATCGCCCGGACTTTCTCGGGAGACCCGAAGACCATGATCGCGATCCTCACGGAGGCGCTGCGGTTCAACCGCGAGGGCCGGGGGTTCGCGTTCGTCGAGGACCTTTCCCCGTGCGTCACCTACAACGACACCTACAAACTTTGGCGCGAGAAGGTCCTCGACGTCTCGACCCTCGAGGGCTACGACCCGACCGACCGCAAGGCGATGTTCCGGCTCTGCCTCGAGACGACCGAATCCGGGCGGATCCCCATCGGCGTGATGCATCGGCCGAGGGTGGCCGCGCGGGACGGTCTCGAGGTCAAGCTGGTCGGCGAAGGCCCCGGGCCCGTGCGGTCCGATATCGAGCTCGCTCCGAACCTTGCGGCCTACCAGAAGCTCCTTTCGGGGCTCGCGTAGGCACCCCGCCCGGTTGCCCTCGGCGCGAGCGCGCAGGGGGTGAGCACGATCTGGCTCGGAATCGATGACACCGACAGCCCCGAAGGGGGCTGCACCACCTGGGTTCTCACGGAACTGCTCGCGCTCGCCCGGGAGGAGGGGGTCGACCTCATCGGCGAGCCGCGCCTCGTTCGGCTGAACCCGAATATCCCGTGGAAAACGCGCGGCAACGCGGCGCTCTCGGCGCGATTCGGACGCGGGCGAGGTCCTCGACGACGTCTCGGGGAGGTCTCCGGCCGCCCCCTGTGGAGCTATCGGGACGGCGGCCCGCTTCGGGCGTTGCGGGAGAACCTCTTCCTCGATCGAGCCTGGGAACGCGTGCGGGAGAGCTCCCGACTGGGAGAAGCCCACACCGACCCGGCGTTGGTCGCCGTCCGCCACCAGCTTCCGGCGCAAATGTACTACCGCGCCGTGCGAGAAGTCGTTCCGGTCGAGGAGATTCATCGCTACCTCGACTCCGTCGGGGCCGTCGTCCACGCCGAAGGGGACGGGCGCGGAGTCGTCGGCGCCAGTGCCGCGATTGCGTGGCCGGGGCGACGGGTCACGTGGGAGATGATCGCCTACCGCCCCCTCGCTCACGAGGGCGCCCGGCGTCGGGTAGATGCCGAGTCCGTGCGCTCGGTGGCCCGGGCGCACCCTCGGCTGTTCCTCAGCCACGACCCACGGACCCGGCGCTTGCTCGTCACGCCCCATACGCCCTGCCCCATCCTGTTCGGGCTCCGGGCGACCGACTCGGAGTCACCGCTCCAAGCTCGGAGCGGCGTGATCTCCGAACCCGTGGACCGGTGGGTTCTCTACCGTACGAATCAAGGCACCGGTGATCATCTCCGCAGCCGGCTCGCACGGGAAGTCGGTCCGTTCGAGTCCGGCCGAGTCTCGGGCCGCGTCCTCGGGGAACCGCGGGTTCTCCACGGGGGCCACGTGCGTCTTCGAATCGAGGACTCCGAAGGCACCGCTCTCGAAACGGTCGCCTTCGAGCCCACGAAGACCCTTCCCGCGGTCGTCCGAGCCCTCTCGCCGGGAGACCGGGTCGTCATTTGGGGAAGTCGGGACTCGAGCCCGGTGCTCAAGATGGAAGGCCTTCGTGTCGTTTCTCTCGTTCCTCGCTGGAGCGCTCCCTCACCGCCTTCCTGCACCGAGTGTCACCGGCCGACCCGGTCGATGGGCACCGTTCGCGGGTACCGATGCCCGCGATGTCACCGCCGATATCCACCCGAAGCGGCCCAGCGGGTTCGCAAGCCCCCCACCCTGCGGACCGGGGTGTATCATCCGACCCCCTCCGCGCGTCGCCACCTCGCTCCGCTCGGCCCCGAAGCGTAGAGCGTCTTTCCGCGCTCACCGAGAGCTTTTGAGGTGGTCCCCACATTCAATTGCTGGGTCCGGCTCCATGGGAGCGCGCATCGGCACGACGACACTGTCTCGCGTCTTCGTTTTGGTGGCCGTTCAAGCCTTGCTCCGCCGATTCGGATTCCCCCGTCGCCCAGGAAGGAGCTAGCGCCCTTCCATGGCGTCGTGTCCCGCGTGCGGCTCGGAAGTGACGCCGGAATCGCAGAAGTGCCCGGAATGTCATCTTTCCGTGACGCTCTTCTCGGCCGTTCGAGAGGCCGCCGGTACCTCCCCCGATCAGGACCCCACCTACATTCGGACCATCGGAGAGTTGTTGGCCACCGTCGATCTCGGAAAGCCGAGCGTCGCTCCCGCCCTGGCCTCTTCGCACGGCCTGATGAGCCGACCCAAGCGCCCCGCGACGGCCGGTGGCCCTCCTCCCGAGCACCCCCGGACCGCGAAGGCGATCGCGCCGCTGAAGGACCTTCCCGAGCTCCCCTCCGGCAGGACGGACGCGCAACTCCGCAAGCGGATCCGAGAATACTTCGAGCTCGGCCGACGGATGGGCGCCGATTTCACGGACTTCGAACTTCGCTCGAACGCGGCGACCCTCGCGGGGGACGAGAACTCGCTCGACGTGCTGGCCCGGGAGATGTTCGTCCACCTGGTGAGCGGCCTCGCCGAGGAGTTCGAGGCCACGATCGCTCAGCGCAACGAGCTCACGCAGCTCGTGCCCACGCCGAGCGCCGACGTCGAGCTCGACGCGATCCGCGAGTCGATTCGCCTCGGGGACTTGCCCGGTGCCCTGCGACGCCTCACCCACGTCCGGGACGAACTCCTGCGCGTGGAAGAGGAATGGGAGGTGGGCCGGATCCTCGTCACCGAATGCGACCTGCTCGTCCAGACCATCCGCGAGCTCGGCGGGGACCCCGCTCCGGCCCAAGGTCCTCTCGAGGAAGGGAGAAAATTCCTCTCCCGAGGACGTCGGACCGAGGCCGAGAAGCTCCTCGCTCGGGCGGCGGTCGCACTGTGGACCGTTCTCGAACCCCGGTTCTTCGAGGACCTTCGACGCATCCGGGACCGGTTGAACGACGGTCGAACCTCCGGAGCCGACATCGCCCCCGCGGTCACCGACCTCCGGGACGTCGCCACCGAACTGCGGCAACGCAACTTCGTCGGAATGCTCGTCGCCTTCCGTCGCCTGCGGGCATTCGCCGACCGGCTCACGCCGCTCGGGTCGGTCGACGTGGGGGCCGGCGTCCTCGCGAGCGGCGTGCGTTCCGGCCCGTCGGCATAGCTAATTAACCGGGCGGCGGTCTTCCGGCCGTGCCGTTCGACGCCTTGCGAGGATTCCGAGACTATCCGCCGCCCGAGGCGGGGGCCCGCTCGGAGATCCGCCGTCGGATGAGGGCGGCGGCCCGTCGAGGAGGCTACGTCGAACTCGAGACGCCGTGCGTCGAGAGCTTCGAGCTTTACCAGACGAAGAGCGGGGAAGGCATCGCGGCCCAGACCTGGATGTTCCACGACAAGGGAGAGCGGTTGGTGGCGCTCGTACCGGAAACGACTCCGTCGCTCGCCCGCGTCTTCGCCGCGCGGGCGAAGTCAGAGCCGCTCCCCGCCAAATGGTTCACGGTGTCGAAATCCTGGCGGTACGAGGAACCCCAGGCCGGAAGGACGCGGGAGTTCCTGCAATTCAATCTCGATATCCTCGGAGTCCCGGGGGTCGAGGCCGAGACCGACATCCTCGCGACGACCGCCCTCCTCCTCGACGACGTCGGGGCCCAGGGCCTCTATGCGTTCCGGGTGAGCGACCGAGCCATCGCGGAAGGCCTCGGGCGCCGGGCCGGAGCGAAAGAGACCGGCCCTTTCTTCCGGGCGGTCGACCAGTACCGCAAGATCCCTCCCGCGGAGTTCGAAGGAGAACTTGGGGCCGCCGGCGTCTCGCCAGATCGGGTGGAGGAGCTCCGCTCCTTCTTCGAGAGCGCCGGCACCGGGATTCCCGCAGCGAACCTCGACCGGTTCCTCTCCGAGCTCTCGCGCGAGGGTCTCGACACCCCGGCCCTGGAGGGGGTCGAACGGCTCCGCAAACTGTTTTCGCTGCTCGAGCGGGCCGGACTTTCCGACCGCACCGTTTTCGACCCCACCGTGGTGCGCGGCCTGGCCTACTACACCTCGATCGTCTTCGAGGGGTACGCGAAGACGGGGGACTCCCGGGCGTTGTTCGGAGGCGGACGGTACGACCACCTCATCGAATTGTTCGAGGGCCCCCCGACGCCGGCCGCGGGGATCGCCATCGGGGACCAGACGCTCGAGATCCTGCTCAAGAACGCCGGTCGCTGGCCCGAGGGCGAGCCTCCGCTCGATACCTTCGTGGCGGTGGCGGTCGCCGACCCGGCCCTGCAGGCCGAGGCGATCGCGATCGTCCAGGAGCTGCGGCGCGCCGGACGGAGCGCCGACTGCGACCTGCTGTCCCGGAACCTTTCGCGTCAGCTCAAGGAGGCGGCGCGCCGCCGGAGCCGCCGTGCGCTGATCCTGGGCCTGCGGGAGGCGGCACCGGGTGCGCTGGTCGAACGTGATCTCGCGACGGGTGAGCAGCGTGAGGTCGCTCGGAGCGCGGCGGTACGATCGGAGTGATCCCTTCGAACGTTTCCCCGTCCCAGAGGAGAATCCCCGGGGGCGACTCCGCGCCCTCCACATATCCGTACCAGTAAACGACCGCTCCTTCGCCGAAGATCTCGGTGTACGGGCCGAGCTGGCGTCGCAGGTTTTTCCGCAGCTCGACATCGTCCCCGAAGTTTGCCTTCGATTCGATCCACGTGAGCTTCTGGCCGTAGAAGATGATCGGCTCGTCAAGGAGCGCGTCCGGGGTCTTCGCGTACTTCCCCCGAAGGTCCTTCTCCGTCCGGAAGCCGATCCCGTGCTTCTCGAGCCACCGTTGGAGGCGGTCTTCCCCCTTGCGACCCCGCTCCCGCTGCAGCTCCATCCCGTGCGGAGAGTAGATCATGTCCGCGGCGAGGAGCTCTTCGATCTCTTTGCGGAGCCGCGCGTCCGGGGCGGTCTCGGGATGCAGGAACGCCCCCCAGACCTTCTTGCGCGGGATGCCGAGCTCCCCGAGCATCTGTTGGCCCATCAGCACCGGCGGGAACTTCCATTCCCGCGCGATGTCGAGGACGGAGCGGCCGCGCTTCCACTGGGACACGAGCTTCGGCAGCTGGCGCTTGACGACGTAGAATCGACGGGTCGCGTCCCGGGTGACCCGATGGGTGTGGATGACGAAGAGCAACTCCTCGTCCCGGTGCTCGGTGTGGGCAATGCGGTGCACGTCCTCGTAGGTGACGAGGGAATCGTAGAGGCGCTGGTAGGTCGCTCGGTCCATGGAGGTACGCAGTCAGTAGATGGCGCCCCGAGCCGCGAGCGGGTAAAACGTTGCGCCGAAGGACGCGGGGTGGCCCGGGCGGTTTCCGAATCTCATTCTCGCCAATCCATGCCGATGGTCCGGAGCCGAACCTTCGGGATCGGGGGAGGCCGGCGCTTATGCCGAAATCGGGCGACCCGCTCCGAGACCTCGCGGACGCGCGCGAGAGGGAAACCCGTCAGGGAAGCGATCTCTTCCTCCGTGCGAAGTTGTTCGAGGCCGTAGAGGATCTGGTCGACGTCCCCGTAGGAGATCCCGAGCTCCTCTTCGTCGGTTTGCCCTTTCCAGAGCCCCGCGGTGGGGGCGCGTTGCTGGATCGCTTCGGGCACTCCGAGCTCCTTCGCGACGCTGCGAAGGTCCGTCTTGTACAGGTCTCCGAGGGGCACGATGTCCACGCCGCCGTCGCCGTATTTCGTGAAGTAGCCGAGCAGGAGCTCGGACTTGTTTCCCGTGCCGGCGACGAGACGATGGCGCTCCCTCGCGATGGCGTAGAGGACGGTCATGCGGATTCGAGCCTTCACGTTCCCGAGCGACACCCGGTCGGTGAGCTCGGGAAGGAGTGCGCGATACGCTTTCTCGACCGTCTCGATCGGGACCGTTCGCGTTTCGATCCCGAGGTCGCGAGCGTACTCTTCCGTCTCCTTACGGAGCGCGTCCGGGAACGGGGCGTCGGGGAGGAGCACGCCGAGCACGTGCTCGGCACCGAGCGCGTCCCGGGCGAGGCGGGCGACGAGCGCACTATCGATTCCCCCGGAGAGTCCCACCACGACCCCGTCGGAACCCCCTCCGAGCGCGTGGGCCCTCAGGAACTGGTGGATGGTGTCGACCGCGTGCATCGGAAGCCGGGGCACGAGTCTGCTCACGCCTCTACCCCCAGCGGCATGTAGTCGAGCGTCGTCCGCCACTCCGACCGGCAGGGGCAGTCGAGTTCGTCGAGTCCGGAGAAATCCTGGGAGAGCGACGCCTCCTCGATCGCGGCGAGGACCCGGGCGTCGCATGCGCCGCAATTGTGCGGGCCCCGGGCCAACCCACCGGCGGTCGGGAAGGAAACGAGCCGCGTGGTCCCGCGGACCGCGGAGCCGTCGCGCAAGACGTCTACGAGCGACCAGAGCCAGGGCGGTCGGTATCGTCCTCGGTGGTACAACCACTCCACCACCGTGCCGTTCTGGATGTGCACGGGATTCACGGAGATCGAATCGAAGTGCGGGGCGGCTTCCCGAACCGACCGGACCACATCCGCGACGGCTTCCGATTCCGTGAGGTAGGGCGGCTTGAGGAGCAGGTAGGCCTTCCGCCGGACCCCGAGCGGGCCGAGTCGGTCGGCCGCGGCGAGGTACTCGGAAGGAGGCGAGCCTTTGTTGACGAAGCGTCCGAGCACGGTGGGGTCGGTGGACTCAAGCCCGAGTGCCACCTCGATCTCGCCGGCGAAGGCCCCTCGCAACGGGTTGATGGTCTCGGGAAGCGCGAACTCCGGCAACGTTTCGAACAGGAATCGTCGGGCGCGCCCCGAGAAGGCCGCCACGATCGCCGCCCGGCTCGCCGGGTCGACCTCCCGGTCGTCGAGGAAGCTCCCCGAGGTGTAGATCTTGATGTACGGCTCGTCCTGGTAGCGAGCCAGAGCCCGGGAAAGTTGTTCGGCGAGTTCCTCCGACGTCGCGGACCGTCCCAGCGTATCCTTCGAGTATCCGCACATCGAACACCCTTTGACATCGGCCCAATAACAGCCGCGCGTCCGAAGAATCAGGACGAACGCGCGAACGCGCTCGGGCCCGATCGCCTCCGCCTCGACCCACTGGTTGACGTACCGGCGCGCCTCGCCCGAAGGGGCCGGCTCGGGGCGACGGTCCCGAGCGATGAAGCGACCGATCGATTCCGGCGTCACGATTCCTCGATGGCGATTTCGACGACGTCGTCGTCCTTGATGTGCAGAGTCTCTCGCAGCCAGTCGCGCGCGATGAACTCGATGACGTCCTTGTAGTGCGTCCGGTCGGGATGGATGAGGTGGCAGGGGTGTCCGTTCATCCGGGCGGGAAAGCACGTTGCCCCACCGAACGTCCGGCCGCTCGCGTGAAACCCGTCGATGCGGATCCCGCTCCATTCGGAGACCAGCGACGCCTTTCGAAGGGCTTGCGCCCCCACCCGCACGTTGAGCGTGCCCGGGTAGGGAGAGTATCCGAGGCGCTCGGTGAACTGGATGACGTACCCCGGCTGGCTGAGGTAGTACCGGCCTTCTCCCAACCCCGAGGTCACCTTGCCCGAGAGGGAGACCTTCGCCGGACCTTCGAAGATACGGCGATACCCGTGGTACTCGCCGCGAAGGAGCTCCATGGCGGCCGGGGTCAGGAGAAGTCGCTGACGTCGTTGCGCCAGGGACCGGGTGAGGAGACCCTTCGCCTCGAGCGCGAGCAGGTAGCGGTCCGCCGCCTGTTGGCTGACCCCGATCCGTTCGCCGATCTCCCGGGAGGTGAAGACGACGGGGGCATGGTCGCCGCCGGCGATCGCGAGCAGTTTCAGGACCGCGAGCGCCTCGCCCTTCGGGCGAGGACGACCGGAATCGAGGCTGGCGCCCGCAGACGGTCCCATTAGGACGACTTCCCTGCGGCGCCCTGCGGGGCGTTCAGGGTGACGACGTTCGACCCTCGCAGGACGACGCGGCCGAGGTGGCGAGTGACCTCGGAGGTCCGCTCCTCGGCATCCTCGAGGACGAGGTTCATGTGTTCGTCGACCCCGACGAGCTTGCCCGTCAGCGAACGCGTGTCCTTCAACTCGAGGGTCACGCGCTGCTGCAGCAGGCGCTCGACGACGTGGGCCGGGCCATCGACCATCGACCCGCGGACCCGGACTCGGCCCTTAAGCGTTTTCCGAGCAGGGCGAACGATATCTTGAGACCCGTATACGGTCGGGTGTGACACCGGCGCACGTCTCGAAAGGCCTGGACGACGTGGTGGTCGGCCAGTCCCAGGTCTCCTGGGTTGGAGGGAACACCGGCGACCTGGTCTACCGCGGTTTCGACGTACGCGCGCTCGTTCCGGGAGTGCCGTACGAGTCGATTGTCCATCTGCTCCTCTACGGTGACCCGCCCGCGGTCGACCCGTCGCCCGAGGTCGTCCTCGCGTTGAAGGCGAACCGAAACCCCCCCGCCGCGGCGGAGCGGGTCGTCGATGCCCTGACACCGCAACTCCCTCCCCTCGAAGCCCTCCGAACCATCCTCTCCTCCCTCGGGGACGGCACGTACGGTTACCCTCCTACCCTCGAGGAAGGGTTCCGACTCATCGCCCAGACGCCGGTCCTCCTCGCGCGGTTCGTTCGCCGATCCCGGGGTCAGAGTCCGGCGGGTCCTCGCTCGGAGCTTTCTCACGCAGCGAATTACCTATGGATGCTCAGCGCGACGGAGCCCACGGCGCAACAGGTTCGGGCCCTCGAAGGATATCTCTGCCTGCTCGCGGACCACGGGATGAACGCCTCGACGTTCGCGCTCCGGGTGGCCATCTCCACTCAATCGGACCTGATCAGCGCGGCGACGGCGGCTCTCGCCACGTTGAAGGGGCCGCTGCACGGGGGCGCGCCGAGCCGGGTCTCCGAGATGCTGGACGCGATCGGGACCCCCGAGCGGGCCGAAGCGTGGATCTCGGAGCGCCTTGCGCGCCGAGAACTCCTCTTCGGGTTCGGGCATCGGGCGTACAAGACCGAGGACCCGCGCGGCCTCGTGCTGCACCAGATCGCACGGTCCGTCGCCGACCCGGCCCGGTTCGCGCTCGCCGAGGCAGTCGAGCGGGCCGCGCTGGCCGCGCTGCGTCGGGCCCGACCGGAGGCTCGACTGTTCACGAACGTGGAGTACTACAGCGCCCTCGTTCTCGAGGCGGTCGGTCTTCCCCGGGAGATGTTCACCCCGACGTTCGCCGTGGCCCGCACGGCGGGATGGACCGCGCACGCGCTCGAGCAGGCGGCGGACAATCGGCTCATTCGGCCCGACGTCGAGTACATCGGACCGGCGAAAGGCCGCGAGTGGCCCCGGCCCATCGCCGTCCCGTGAGCGAGCGAGCCTCTACGGCTGGCCCTTCTCGCCGTTGTGGTCGGAGTCGACCACCTTGAAGTCGGCGTCGACGGGTCCCGTGCCCCCTGCCGGAGGAGGCTCCGAGGTCCCGCCCGTCGGGGGGGCCTCGCTATGGGCGGCCTCGGGCGGGGTCGCGGACTGGTAGAGCTTCTGGGCGACCGCGTGCAACGCCTTCGTGAGTTCGTCGGTCTGGTCCCGGATCTCCCGGAGCGTCGCGTCGCTCTTGCCGATGGTCGCACGCAGGGCCTTCACTTTGTCCCGAAGGTCGTCCGCTTCCGGGCCGGAGATCTTTTCCTTCTGGTCGGCGACGACCCGCTCGGCTTCGTACGCGAGGGATTCGGCCGCGTTCCGAGCTTGGATGAGCTCGGCCCGCTCGCGGTCCTTCTCGGCGAACTCCTCGGCCTGGTGGACCATCTTGGCGACCTCGTCCTTCGAGAGCTTGTTGGACGCGGTGATCGTGATCCCCTGCTTGCGGCCCGAGGCGAGGTCCTTCGCCGAGACGTTCAGGATCCCGTTCGCGTCGATATCGAAGGAGACCTCGATCTGCGGGATTCCCCGGGGTGCCGGGGGAATTCCCGTGAGGAGGAAGCTCCCCAGCGGCACATTGTCGGCCGCAATCGGCCGTTCGCCCTGGTAGACCTTGATCTCGACCGTCGACTGGCTGTCCGCGGCCGTCGTAAAGATCTGGCTCTTGTGCGTGGGGATGGTCGTGTTCCGTTCGATCAGGTGGGAGGCGACACCTCCCAGGGTCTCGACCCCCAGCGAGAGGGGCGTGACATCGAGCAGGACGACGTCCTTCACTTCGCCCGCGAGGACACCGCCCTGGACGGCCGCGCCCGTGGCGACACATTCCATCGGGTCGACCCCGTGCTCGATCGGGCGGCCGATGCTCTGCTCGAGGAACTTCTGGACGATCGGCATCCGGGTGGGGCCACCGACCAGGACGACGCGGCTGATTTGGTCCTTCGTGACCTTGGCGTCCTTGATCGCCTGGTCAACCGGAGCCCGGCATCGGTCGACGATCGGCCGGACGAGCTCCTCGAGCTTCGCTCGACTCAGAGGCAAGGCGAGGTGCTTCGGTCCCTCGTGCGTGGCCGTGAGGAACGGGAGGTTGATCTGGGTCTCCATGGTCGAGGAAAGCTCGATCTTCGCCTTCTCGGCGGCGTCGCGCACGCGCTGCATCGCCATCTTGTCCGAACGGATGTTGACGCCGGATTCCTTCTGGAATTCCGCGGCGATCCATTCGGTGACCGCGTTGTCCATGTCGGTACCGCCGAGCTGCGTGTCGCCGCTCGTCGACATGACCTCGAAGACACCCTCTCCGAAGTCCATCAGGGTGACATCGAGAGTGCCTCCGCCGAGGTCGAAAACGAGGATCTTCTGGTTCTTGCCGGCCTTGTCGAGCCCGTAGGCGAGGGAGGCGGCGGTCGGTTCGTTGATGATCCGAATGACCTCGAGGCCCGCGATCGCGCCCGCGTCCTTCGTCGCCTGGCGCTGGTTGTCGTTGAAGTAGGCGGGCACGGTGATGACGGCCTTCTCCACCTTGTCGCCGAGGAACGCTTCCGCGTCCCGCTTGATCTTCTGGAGAAGGAACGCCGACAGCTGCTGCGGCGTGTACTTCTTTCCGTGAAGGGTGTACTGGTAGTCCGTTCCCATCTTCCGCTTGAAAGCAGTGACCGTACCTTCGGGGTTCGAAATCGCCTGCCGACGGGCCGGTTCTCCGACGATCAACTGCCCGTCTTTGGTGAACGCGACGTACGACGGGAAGGCCTTGCCTCCGCCGACCGTGGTTCCTTCCGAGCTCGGAATGATGACAGGGCGCCCGCCTTCGAGCACGGCCGCCGCGGAGTTGCTGGTCCCGAGGTCAATCCCGATGATTTTCGACATGGTTGTGCTGCCGGGGACCCCGCCGCTGCGCCGCAGGAACCCCGTCTTCCTTCGCGATAAGTAAGAAAGCGCTCATATAAAAAGATAGATATCTGCCTCGGACTGGAATCCCGCCTCCGTGGGGCGCGTCCATGCCTCAGTGACTTTCTCGGTCCGCTGCAGACGGTTTCCTCGCTCGCGAGCCTACTTTCGAGGGAGGGAGGAGTAGATTTCAACGAGGTACCCGTCCGGATCCCTGAGGTGGATGGTTCGTATCCCCCAAGCGGGACGATTCGTCGGGCCTCGAAGGAGGCGGACCTTTCTCCGGCGCAGTCGCGAGGCGGTTTGGTCGACATCTTTCACTTCAAAGACTAGGGCGGACCGCCCGACGTTCTTCTCCGGGTACCGGCCCGAAGTGAGTCCCACCGCGGAGGCCATCAGCTTTCGATCAAAGAGGGCGAGCAGCGGCCGGCCCTCCCACGCGAACGCTCCGTACGGAGGGTCGCCGTGCCCCTTCACGGGGGTGAGTCCGAGGCGGTCACGATAGAAATGATAGGACTTTCGAAAATCCCGGACCAATAGCCGGACTTGAGAGAACTCGAGGCCCACCGCAGAGGAACGCGCCATGGCCAACCACCGTTCCGGTCTACTTGAGCCCGGGGGACCGGGGCGCGAGCCCGAAATCGTGCGGGAAGACCGGGGGAACGCGCGGGCGGGCCTCAGGTATCCGAGGCGCCGATCCGAGCCGGATCGGTGGCGAGGATGGCGATCGAGGTATGGGACACCCTCGTGGGCCGGGGTGAGTGGGAAGCGCCGACCTGGAGACGGGTGCCGCTGAGCGCGACGGTCTCGGGTTCCACGCTACGATTGATCGTTACTTCGTTGACGATGATCATCATTTCGAGCGCCATCACCAGATTGGAGGCGATCCGCTGCGCCGCGACGGCGACCTTCCGGTCGGCGACGCGTCGGGCGATGAGCTGCCCAAGGTCGGCACCCTTCGGAAAGATCTCCTTGATCTCGTTCAGGTTCGCGTTGGCTCCTACGACGGAAAGGTGACCGAACGCCTCCATGGTCCGGGTCAGTATGAGGTCGAGCTGCTCGATCCGGGTAAGGAGCTCGTCCTTCACCGGCCGGGGCGTGGCTCGGAGGCCGGCGAGGTTCGCCTGCAGGTCCGTTCCGATCTCATAGATCAGGTCGCCCGTCACCTCGAGCACCTTGGCCACGAGGCGGTCACCGATCTGATAGTGGTGGCTCTCGACGTCGATGTTCCGTGCCATGCGCGGGTTGTCGGAGGAGAGCAAGAGTTGCCGGACCACGAGAAGGTACAGTCGGTCCACCTCCTCTTCGAGAGATTCGATCTCCGGCAGGTCCTCCGCGCCGCCCTGGGTGAGGGCGGAGTGACAGACCTTGAGCTCGGTCTGGAGCAACTGAACGACCCGGTGGAGGAGGCGGGGAAGTTCGTGCTTTCCGGGGTCGATGAAGTTCTGGATCTCGACCGTGGCCGGGCTATCGGCCACGACCGTCATGCCGAGCGTCCGGTCGACCACTTGGCGAATCTCCTTTCTTTGTTCGACCGTGAGACCGTGGCGCGCCGTAACGATCACCTGGTCTTGTCCCGTGATGTAGCTTCCGACCAGGAGACGCCCCAGCAGATTGGGCGGCGCTCCCGTCATGTCGATTCGCAAAACCTTCTGCGCCCTCCCGTCGGGAAGGCCTGGCTCGAGTCGCCCCTCCCCCAGCTCGTGAGCCGTATAGACCACGGCCTGAGGGAGGGGCGGGTCGGAGGAGGCGAGGCGTCGTTTCGATGCCATCTCCGACCCCTGGGTCTTTCGATCCCTTTCTTCTCGTCCTTCCGACCTACGGGGCCGACGTCAGGTGCGCCGGCAGCGTGCTGGCCAGGTAGAACATCGCTGCGATGCCCGCGAGCGCCATCATCGCCACGAAGACGAGCAACGTGGTGCTGATGTAGACCGGCACGTGGAAGGTCGTCTTCACCGTCTCCGTCGGGGCGTCCGAGGACTCCACTGGGACGATCGGTTGGACCGCTCGGCTCGCGCCCTGAATCGACGGGCGCCGGCTGGGGGTCGCCACGTACGAGGGCTTCGCGAAGAGCGAGCTCTCCGGGTGGGCGAGGTAGTGGTCGGTGACGATCGTTGCGGGGAACGAGAGGATCCCGGCGAGTCCGAACGCGCCGTAGAGCATGAACGTCTCGAGCGGCGCCTTCGTCATGTGCAGGATGTAGCCGTTCCACCCGTAGGAGATCGCGATGCCGCCCGCGACCAGCGCGAAAATACCGGCATACTGGAGCTTCGAGGTGGTAGCCATACAAACGGCCAGCACCACGAGCGTGATCCCGAACAGGAGGAAGACATCCGTGAACAGGATGTTGTAGCTACCCGGAAGTGGCCACGCCTCTTCCGCCCATACGGCGAGTGCGGTCGAAATCACGCCGAGGCTGCCGAGGGGGATGGCAGCGCCCTTGAGCGCGCTCTTCACTCCGGCCGCGTCGTTGTGACGCATCGCCAGGAATACCGCCACGCCTACGTAACCCACCATGACCGCGGCCATGATCAAGATGGCCTGTTGGAACGCCAAGAAGTCGACGAACGCCATGGTTACCACTTCCCCTGCGTCTTTCGGTCCGCGACCTGCGAGGGTCGCTTCTCGATCTCTGCACGCTGGGCCAAATCGGGCACCCGTGCCTTTCGTCGCCAGTCGGCTCTGTCGAACACTCGGAATCCTTGTCCTGGTCGCATGTGACGCCTCTGAAGGGGAGAAGGGTCTCGAAGGTGATGCGGGTACGGTCACGGCCGTAAGGAGAGTAAGGAGACCGGCGGGGGGGGTCCCGGGCGCACGAAGGTGGTCGGGCAGACCGTTAATGACCCCGAGATTATGCGGTCGTGATGCCGCGGGCTCGGAAGGAATCGCCGGAGACTCCGGCTGCCCCCGGATTCACACGGCGAGTCCAGCGGACCGGCTCCTCGTCCCTTTCGATCACGCTCCCGAAGGCTTGGACCGATTCGATGAACCTCGACACGGGGGATACCCTTCGATTCCGGGACCTCGGCGGGGGGCGCCTCGAGATCAGCCCGGCGAACGCCGAGACCCCGTCCGACCGTCGTCAGAAGCTCCTGCGGATCGACGCGAGCGGCGCTCCTCCCAAGCTTCTCGCCCGACTCCTGATCGGGGCGTACATCACCGGTCAGGACCAGATCATCGTCACGTCTCGCTCGGGCCTCACTTCCGAGCAACGCCAGGAGGTCCGGCGCACCGTCGCCCACGTCCTCGGGATGACGGTCGTCGAGGAGGAGTCGGGAGCGGTCGAGGTGCAGAATTTCGTCGACCCGGGTCGCTACCAGTTCCATCGCCTCCAGAGCCAAGTAGTTCGAATGCTGCGCTCCGAACTCGAGACCTGCCGATCGGTCCTGACCGGGGGGAACCGCGCCGCCCTCCAACAGCTCGGACCCATGGAGGATGAGATCGACCGATTCTATCTCCTGATGGTCCGCCAGCTCCTGCTTTCGTCGGACGATTTCCAGGTGGCGCGGGACATCGGCGTGGAGAGCCACCACTACCAGATCGGATACCGATTGCTCGCGAAGGTCCTCGAGGTCACCGGAGACCTGATCTCGGGCGTGGGCCGCGAGATCGGCGACAACCTACCCGGGCTCCACCGCTTGCCGAAGCCGGCCGTCACCGGCCTGGTCACTCTGATCGAGCGAGTCGAGAGTCTCCTCGAACGAACGATGGACGCCTTCGGCCGCCTTTCGGTGGTGGACGCGAACGCGAACCTGAACGAGATCGACCGGCTCCTTCCGACCGATTACAAGCTGGGAGACTCACTCGCTCGCCATATCTCCGACCGGCGACTCGCGGTGGCCGCCCAGCGTGTCGTCTCGAACCTACTGATGGCGCTGGAAATGCTGGTGATCATCAACGAGGTCACGATCAACCGCAGCGTCGAACCCGAGAACGTCGCGAAAACCGACCGTCAGGTCACCATGCACTCCCGCGAGCCCGCAGAACGCTGAGCCGGACCCGCCGTCGAGGGGGGCGTCGCTCGCGCGAAACGGCAGGGGAACGTAATGAGGGGGCCGGGTCCTTGCTACGGGCACCAACCATGACGAGCTCCTGCCCCGACTGTGGCACTTCGATGGAATTCGACGAACGCGAAGTGCACCTCCGCACCGGAACCTGCCCGTCGTGCTCGAAGGAGTACGCGTTCGTGGAAGGGTCGACCGTCTCCGCTCGCCTCGCCCGGGCCCCGGCCGGGGGTACCGAACCCTCGGAGGTCGTCGCGGTCGTGGGCGAAGGCGGGCCCGAGTGCGACGAATGCGGCGCCCCGCTTTCGTTCAAGGAAGGTAAGAACGGTTCTCTCGAGGCCGTTTGCGCGGACTGCGAGATCACTACGATTTTCGTCCCGCAGCGAGGAGCCCCGAAGCTCGAGCGAGAACGGGAAGCCCCGAAGTTCGAACGAGAGAGGCCCGAGAGGTTCGACGCGGAAGCGCCTCGCAGTCGACCGTGCCGGAAATGCGGAGCTCCCCTCCGGTTCTCGACGGGCGACGACGGGATGCTGGTCGGTGAGTGCGAATCGTGCGGGAACCGATTCACCCTGCCCCCCCGCAGCGATAGCGGCGGTGGGCGAAGCGACCGGGGAGGCCCCCGATATGGACGCCGCGAGTTCCGGCCTTCCTCGGGAGGTCGTCCTCCCTATCGGGGTCGAGGCGGCTACGGGGCCGGTCGGCCCTCCGGTGGATACGCCCGTCGCGGGCCTCCCCGCTCCGACGATGACGACGACCGCCGGAAGCGGCGGCGGCGAGAGGATTAGGTTCGCCCGGGTACCCGGGCCCGCGGACTTCCCGCGCCTTCAACGGGGCGCGAGGGCGTGGCGGGGTTGGTAGAGTCCGACCTCGCCTCCGCCGGGCAGCTTGATGTTCGTGATCGTGCCCCAATCCCGCTGCACCGGAGTGGAAAACCCGACCTTCTTCTGTTGGAGCACTTTGAGCGTCGCCGTCAGGTCCGCACACATCAGATAGAGCTCGTGGGACCCATTCTCGTGGGCGGGATGGACCGCCACCTCCGCGGGCGGGAGAGCGAAGATCAACCAACCGTCTCCCGCGTCGACGTGCGGGAATTTTAGGACGTCTCGAAAGAACTCTCGGTCCGCTTCTGCGTCCTTGCTGAACAGGACGAAGTGGGCTCCGCTGATCATCGTTCTCCCCGAGCGGGAGCTCGTCGTCCCTACTTAGAGGGACGGGTGGTGAGTGGGTGCACTTATGTGACTTCCGCCCGCGGCGGTTCTCCGCGGATCACATGGTTCTCCGATTGTGCGTTTGCGGGC
>Ga0209415_10008310_pt1 | contig 18028 bp, 16 predicted proteins | sample PeaSoiSIISIP2007_FD_187696 | JGI IMG/M metagenome (GOLD analysis project Ga0209415, IMG submission 187696) | Peat soil microbial communities from Weissenstadt, Germany - SII-SIP-2007 (SPAdes) (version 2) | ecosystem: Environmental > Terrestrial > Soil > Wetlands > Peat | place: Germany... | reverse complement strand
ATGCGCCTCGCTCGCGCCTCGCCAGCGGCCCAAAATCCTGCGCGCCTTAGTGCCATCTTGAACGCTCATTGGAATTAGCATCGGCTCCGGTCGCCAATGAAGCGATTCTTCGAGTTTGAACGTCACCAAACCAATTACCGCCGGGAAATAGTGGCGGGTTGCGCTACCTTTCTCACCATGGCCTATATCATGGTCGTGAACCCCGCGATTCTCGAAACGGCGGGTATCCCCAAGGGGCCTTCGACGACGGTTACGATTCTGACGGCGGTGTTCGGGACCACGCTGGCAGGGCTCTACGCGCGGCGGCCGTTCGCCATCGCCCCTTACATGGGCGAGAACGCCTTTATCGCTTTTACCGTGGTCAAGGGGATGGGTCTGTCGTGGCAGGTCGCCTTAGGCGCAATCTTTCTGGCGGGGATCTTGTTCACGGTGCTCACCGTGATCAAGGTGCGGGCCTGGATGGCTAACGCCATTCCGCTCTCGCTTAAATGCAGCTTCGCCGTCGGCATCGGGCTATTCCTGACGTTCATCGGCCTGAACGACACGGGGATCGTGAAGCTGGGGGTTAAAGGCGCGCCGGTGGCCCTCGGGGCGTTGTCGAGCCCGCAAACTCTGCTGGCGATCGCCGGCTTTCTGCTCATCGCCTGGCTGCTCGTCAAGCGGGTGCGCGGCGCTATCCTCATCGGCATCCTCGCAATTACCGCTGCGTCCATCTGGCTCGGCATCACGCCCGCTCCGCGCCATTGGGTGACCTTGCCGCCGAGTCCAGCGCCGCTGTTCGGGCAGCTCGATATCGCGGGCGCGCTTTCGCCAAAGGCCCTGCCCGTGGTCGCCATCATCTTCGTCATGGCCTTCGTGGATACCCTGGGGACCTTGATCGGCCTCTCCTCGCGCGCCGGGCTGTTGGACGCGCGCGGCGACCTGCCCGAGCTGGAGAAACCGATGCTCGCCGATGCGCTCTCCAACCTCGCCGCCCCGTTAATGGGCACGACGACCTCGGGCGTCTATATCGAGTCGGCCGCCGGCATCGAAGAAGGCGGCCGGACAGGCTTGACGGCGCTGGTGGTCGCGGCCCTCTTCGCCGTGTCGTTGTTCTGCGTGCCGCTGTTGACCGTGGTCCCGCCCCACGCTTACGGCACGGCCCTGATGGCCATCGGCATCTTTATGATAGCTCCCGTGAAGCGCATCGATTTCGAGGACTACACGGAGTTAATCCCGGCGTTTCTGACGCTGGTGCTCACCTGCTTCACCTTCAACATCGGAGTGGGCGTAACCGCCGGGTTGATCACCCATCCGGTCATCAAGACGCTGGCCGGGCGCGCCCGCGAGGTCGCCCTCGCCCAATGGGCCCTGGCCGCTTTGTCGCTGGTGTTTTACCTCTGCTACCCTTACCAATGAATCCGACACTCCGGTGGATGGCGGCGTTCCTGATGGGAACTGGCCTGGCAACGGCGGGCGCCGCCGCAACCTCTGGCGCCGAACCAGATCGTGCTTCTCATCCGGCCCTGCGGACCATAGCCCTTGAAAAGCGATACCTGAATCTGCCGGTGAAAAACGGCGCTCCGATGCGGCATCTGGCCCTGGTCATCGATGGGCGAGCCGCGCGCCAGTTCGATATCGAGTTGGCGGAGGGCGCCCCGGACTGGTGGGCCTTCCTGGACCTGGCCCCCTTCAAAGGCAGCCGGGCTGTCATCCGCGCGGACAAACTGGCTGAAGGTTCCTCCGCACTCGAGGCCATCGAGCAGGCTGACCAGATTCGGGACGCGGGGAGTCTCTATCGCGAGGCCTTGCGTCCCCAGTTCCACTTCTCGACGCGCCGGGGCTGGAACAACGACCCGAACGGGCTGGTCTTTTGCAAAGACGAGTACCACCTGTTTTACCAGCACAACCCTTACGGCTGGAACTGGGGCAACATGCATTGGGGGCACGCCGTCAGCCGCGACCTCGTCCACTGGCAGGAGCTGCCCATCGCGCTCTACCCCGATGAACACGGCCCGATGTTCTCGGGCTCAGCCGTGGTTGACTGGAACAATAGCGCCGGCTTCCAGACCGGCGAGGAAAAGCCCCTGATCTGCATCTTCACCGCTGCCGGCACCCCGTTCACCCAAGGCCTGGCTTTCAGCAACGACCGTGGACGGACGTGGACCAAGTACGCGCACAACCCGGTCCTCCCCCACATCGTCGGCGGCAACCGCGACCCTAAAGTCATCTGGTACGCGCCCGCAAACAAGTGGATCATGGCGCTTTTCCTGGACCAGGACATTTACGCCCTCTTCAGCTCGACCGACCTCAAACAATGGGAACGCCTGAGCGACGTGCCCTTTCCGGGCACCTCAGAATGCCCCGAGCTCTTCGAAATCCCGCTGGACGGAAACCGCCAGAATAGCCGCTGGATCTTCTATGGCGGCAATGGACGCTACTTGGTCGGCAAGTTCGATGGCAGAACCTTCACGCCGGAGTCCGGTCCACAGCCGCTGAACTTCGGCAATTGTTTCTATGCCTCCCAAACCTTTACCGACATCCCTCCGGCAGACGGCCGCCGCATCCTCATCCCCTGGGGGCAGGTCGCCTTGCCGGGCATGCCGTTCAACCAGATGATGGGCCTGCCGGTCGAACTGACCCTGCGCACCACCGGCCGGGAACTCCGGCTCTACGTCAACCCAGTCAAGGAACTCGCCTGCCTCCGCAGCCGCCGCTACGCCCTTGAGCCGCAACCGCTCTCTCCGGGCCGGAACCCTTTGGCCGCAGTCAAGGCCGAACTCCTCGAAATCCTGGCCGACATCCAGCCCGGCGGAGCGGCCGAGTTGGGCTTCAAGGTGCGCGGCGTGCCGGTGATCTATGACGCGCGCAAAAAGGAACTCTCCTGCCAGGGAAAGTCCGCGCCCCTGCCCCTGGTGGACGGCAAACTGCGCCTCCACCTGTTCGTGGATCGCGCCTCGATCGACATTTTCGGCAACGACGGCCTGCTCTACATGCCCATCGGCGTCATCGTCCCCCAGGACAACGTCTCATTGGACCTCTACGCCCGCGGCGGCGAAGCCAGAATCCACTCCCTCGAGGTGTTCCAGCTCATGGGGTCCGTCCCGGAAAGTTGAATTTGGGGTTAAGGAGCCGTCAAGAAATAAGGGTGGCAAGGTGCCGCCGGGATTCTGCCGGCCAGCGAGGCGCGAGCGAGGCGCATATCCTCTGATACGTAACGAGCGAGCAACGAAGCTGGACGGCAAAAGACCAAGGCAGCTTGCCACCCTTATTTCTTGACGGCTCCTAAGGCTGGGACAGACGGAAAAAGAGATTCCCGCGCGCTGGCCGGATGGTAATGCTGTTCGTGCCGTTCAGAGTGGTGATGGAATTGGTGTTGGCGCTCCAGTTTCCACCGGCGAGATTGGGATTCTGCTGCAAGGTGTAGCTGCCCGTGTCGGCCCAGGAAATAACGACACTACTGGGGCTGACAAAGGTAACGGCCAGGTCGGGCACCGCGGAGCTTGGCACGGTCGCAATAATGCTCCAGAAACCGCCGGTCAGAGAGTAACCGCCGCCGGTCATCACGCCGCTCGCATCCGTCTGGCCGATGGTGCCACTGACGGTGTATTGGCTGTTGCTGCTGGTGCCGCCGCCGCCGGCCATTTTGTACCAGTCAATTGCGTAGGAGTCCGCGAAGCTGCTGCAGGGCATTAGCAGACCCAAGAGGAGAAACCATGCTTTCATAAGCGCCTCATTTCTTTTCGGCGAGGGATTGCACCAGTTGTTCCAATTCAGCGAGCCGTTTTTCCATCGAATCCACCTTCGCGGCTTTGGCTTTCAACGTCTCGATCTCCACCTGCTTCTCATCGAGCTTCTGGTTTAAGCCCTGAATGGCGGCGAGCGCCACGCCTTCCTCGTCCACCGTAGCGATGAATTTGTCGTCCGCACCGACCGCGAATACGGCGTTGAAATCCTGGGCCATGGGGCCGATGTGGCGCGTGTCGGCGTCGGCCTTATAGCTCCATTGGGTGATTGGCAGCGAGGCGACTTTATCCAGGACCGACCGCGGGTTGACGGGCGCGAAATCCTTCTTGGCGTTGCGGTCGCTGTGCTGGCTAAGAGCGCCGAGGATGGTCAGGTTGCCCGAGCCGTCGAGCCACATTTCGTGTGCGTTATGCTGGCTCGTAAAAAAGACCAGGCTGCCCGCGCCCTCGCCATTGCCGCTTCCGGCGGAGATGATGGACCAGCGATGACCTCCGCCGGAATTGTTAATGCCGAGCCACGTGCCCATGGAGTAGGAACCATCAACGATCGCCACCGTTTGGTTGGTGCCGCCCACTACGTGAAGCGGGGCCTGTGGGCTGCCGGTGCCGATGCCCACTCCGCCCTCAGCCCGGATCAAGAACTGGTCGGGAGCGGTGGAAGAGAAGGGCGTGCTCTGTGAATCCGCCCAGACGAAAGCACCTTGGTCAACGGCGAAGGCTTGCCGCCCGGCGGCAAAGGTATAGTCCGCGTCGCACGCATTGCCAAAACCGCCGGGAATAACTGCAAATTTGACGTCGTTGGCGATCTCGTTCTCACTGCCCCCGCCAATGGCCGAGTCGTTGGCGAAGGTTTCAATGGTGTTTTGTTGGCCCCCGCCGATGACCGCGGCAAAGGCGCTGTTTTGGATCGTATTGAACAAACCCCCGCCGATGGTCGAGTATTGTGCGCTGGTCTGGATGGTGTTGCCACCGCCGCCGCTGAGGGTCGAGAACAGGGCGTTGGACTGGATGAGGTTCTCCCCTCCCCCGCCGATGACGCCGAAGTCGGCGGACAGTTCATTGGTGAAAGCAGTGCCCAAAAAAGACGTTCCCAAATAGTTCGTCGCCCCGCCGCCGCCGATAAAGCCGCCCGCCACCCCGGCCGCCACCCGGTTGTTAGCGGAGCCGCCCAGAACATTGGGCGCCCCGTTGGTGTTCGGCTCCAATCGCAGCGCCCGGGCCCCGTTGACCCGCAATTCCAAGGGCTGGTTGTCTGTGGTGCCGACAAAGTTCCCGTTGGCCGGGCTGGCGCCGCTGTTGCCCGTCAATGTCCAGGCGTTCGCGTTCACATTGCTCAATCCCGCGCCGTTGCCGGCAAAGCTCCCGACGAACGAGTTGGCGGGATTATCCAGGGTATTCACGCCGGTAAAGAAGTTGGTGCCGAGGAACGTCTGTGACGCGTTGCTGGGGGGCGCGCCAATCGTCAGCGTGGCGGCGGCCGAGTAATTCTTGCCGGCGTTTTGCACCTCGAGGCCGGTTACGGAACCACCGGAAACGATGGCGACGACGGTGGCGCCCGAGCCCGTCGCGTCATTTACCGCAACTGTCGGCGGCGTATTGTAGCCCGAGCCGCCGCTGGTAACCGTCGCCGCCGTGACGAATCCGCTGGTGACCACCGGCACGCCACTGGCGGGCTGGCTCGTGTCCGGCGTGTAGAGCCGGGCGATGTTGGTGTTTCCGCTCGACACGTCGCCGGCGGTGATGGCGTACGGCGTTGGTGTGACCGGTTGGCGCGGGTTGAGCGCGTTGAACACGCCATTGCCATTGGTGCGCACACCGATTTGCACCCACAACGCACCGCCCTCAAACACCCCGCTTCCAAAGTCCAGCGTGGTGGTGAACAGGCCATTGGTGACGCCTACGGCGGCGTTGGTGAGCGTGACGCCGACCTGGCTGCCGCCGCTGCCGGCGGTGAAGAGCGAGAAGGTCAGGTCGTAGTTGCCGCCGGCCGGATTGCCATTGTCCGTCAGGTTGCCTTGGTAAGTAAAAGCCGTGCCTTGGGCTGAGGCCAGGTTGAGGCCGCCCAAGAGCCCGGAAACGAGCGCAAGGCATGCCAGGAGTTTGCGTTTCATGGTTTTTTCAACGTTTGGTCGCGTGTGCGGTCAAAGCCGCCGCGGATGAACTTTTTTGGCTGCAATAGCGGACTCTAAACCATCAGGATACAGGATGCAAGCGATAATCCATACGAATTCTCCTTTTGCGTGCGCGACGAGATCCGTGCCGGCCCAGGCGAAAGAGTTCCATCGGCTGGCCGGGGTCGTGCTTATGTCTGTAGTTCGACAGTGCTGTCAGCGCCGCTGGAGCTTGGGAAGAGGAGGTTGCGTGATATTCGCCTAAGCCCGGAGCAGAGCGGTGTGTGCCATCGGCGGCCAGGCTCGGGAAAACCGACACCGCCACATTTTATCTGACGCATGCCTCAAAACCCTGGGTCTGGTGTGCCTTGCAAAACTTCGGTGATGGCGTCTATCTGGGTGGCGCCTGGGGGCGCATCCACGCGGACCTCCCCGCCACCCCGCGCGACCCGCTGGGCACGCGCCTATGCGACCTGGGCTTCAGGCCAGCCAGCTGGGGCATCTCCTGGAGCTTGTCTAAACTAGGGCGCCTCCTGCTTGGCGGGTTCGGCCCTACTGGCGGCGGCCTCCTGATTCTTGGCCGCCTGCTTGACTTGCTCGGTGACCTCGTCGATGGCCTGTTTCTGCGCGTCGTTAAGGCCCGGGGTCTGCTTGAGCTTGTCTAACGCCGCCAATACTGGATCATACTTGCGGTAACGAAGGTTGAAAGTGACCTGGCCCAAGAGGCGCTGGGCCTCGGGCGAGGCCGTCGCAAGCGATCGTCGCAGCTTATTTATAGCCACCGGCACACCGCCATAGGTCACCATCTGACTCTGCGCGGGCGCTTGCTTCTTGCAGCCTGCGCCCGCCAGGGCGACCACGGCAGCCAAGGTGGTTCCAAGTATCCGGGTAGTGGGTTTCATCATAAAAGTGGAAGCGACTGTCAGGGAACGGTGAACCCGTGGCGACAGGGCAAGCGAAGCAGGCCCCGCCCGGAGCCTCTTCCCCAAGAACTAACTAGCGCTTTCATATTGGTTCAAAGAAACGGTCAATTACGCCCGTCGCCAACCAGCAGATATGTCAAGCGTAACTCGGCCCATCGCCTAAGTCACGACATTGTTTACCACCCAATGTCAAGTGGGCGCATGACAGCATGGGGCCAAAGTCCTCCAGGGGACCCATGCTCGAAATGTAGGTGGCCGACTCGTAGTCCCGCACCGGGCGGCCCTTCTCATCGTGCGGATCAACTCCTGGCCGCCCATTTCCGGGCGGCACCCAGCGGCGGGAGGGTGGAAGCCGCTTCGGTGTTGCCTTATCCAGAAAGTCCCGTAAAATATAACCATGTTAATGAACCTGCCGTTAAGATGAAACCAGATCATAAAATGTTTTCGCGCCGTGCCCCTGCCGGCGCCTTCACCCTGATCGAGTTGCTCGTCGTCATCGCGATCATTGCCATTCTGGCTGCGATGCTGTTGCCGGCGCTGTCCAAGGCAAAGCTGAAATCCAAGGACATCAACTGCCTCAACAACTGCCGGCAGATTGGTCTGGCCTTCGCCATGTACCTGAGCGACTTCGGCGGCACCACTATCTCTTACAACAACCCTGATGGCACCGATTCGCTTTGGATGAGCCGGCTCCAGTCACTTTACAACCAAACTCAAGTGCAACGGGTCTGTCCGATGACCCCGGACCCGGGAGCGAACTGGGTATCGAAGAATACCGTTACCGCAGCCGACGGGCCTAACCCCGATTGTGGGTTGGCCGACTACCCCTGGGACTGGGGTTCACCGTTGCCCGGCAATAACCCCTACAACCACGGAAGCTACGGCATTAATGGCTACATGTACTCCCAGTCCGGCACTACTGCGGAGGGCTACTTCAACAAGGAGTCCGCCATTGTATATCCCGCCCAAACGCCCTACTTCTCGGACTCGATCTGGGTGGACGGTTGGCCGGAGCCGACGCAAACTCCGGCCAGGAACCTGTACACCGGGGCGGACAATGAAGGTGGCCTGGACCGCCTTTGCATTGCGCGGCACGGAGGCAATGGCCCTGCCGCTGCGCCGCGGCGGGTCACCCCGGGCGCGCCCTTGCCGGGCTCGATCAACATCGGCTTTTCCGACACCCACGCCCAGCTCGTCCCGCTGCAGAATCTTTGGGGCCTCTACTGGACCCGGGGTTGGGTGGTGCCGGCGAAGCGTCCCCAGTAAGGAGGCGTTCAAAAACTAACCGGGATGATTGCCGGACATTCCGGCGGGGCGTCGTCGCGCCACGTTTTGTCCCAGCATCCCCCCCTTTTTGTTTTCCAGCGGCGCGGGCCTTTGCCGCCTGTGAATTGCTCGCTCGCCGCGCCGCTGAAAAACAAAAAAACGGGCTTGGTCGAGGTCCCCGGCCCGTGCAGTCAATCGGCCCCACCCACGCGGCGACCGGATCTTGCCAACCGCGGGGCGACCGAATAGTCGCCCAGGGACCGAGTGTGCGTGAACAGTTGGAAAAGGCCAGGGCCGCAAGTGGCCGTCGGGCCTTCATGCGGTTGGCCGGCGCGGTCGATGGCCCGCGCACCCTCTCCCGGCGCAAGGGTTTTTCCCCATCATGAAAGGCATTGCGGCCCTGCCGGCAGCCGGCGGCCGGGCCCGGCCGGCCGCCCCATGCGGCCCCGCAGGTGGGAGGGCTTCCGACGTGCCCTACGGCAACACGATACGCGCAACGCACCGCCCAGGCACGAAGGCGCGCGCTGGGTTCAGGGCGGGAAATGCACTTCGCGAGGGCTTGACCCCTTTCAGGAAAACCGAATGAAAGATCATCACTCCCCTTGACATCCGATGGAACACGCTTTATCTTTCCATCGACAGTCGATGTAAACGACCAAACCATTGAACAACGATGCAAAAAACTGAACTCCTCCAGGGCACTCTGGATATGCTGATCCTCAAAGTCCTTAACCGGGGACCCATGCACGGCTTTGGCATCGCTGAGCGCATCCAGCGGCTATCAGATGATGTCCTGAGCGTGGGTGAGGGATCGCTCTATCCCGCGCTTTACCGGCTGCAAGACCGGGGCTGGATCCAATCGGAATGGGGCCAATCCGAAAACAACCGCCGGGCGAAGTATTACACGCTGACCAAGGCAGGCCGAAAGCGGTTGGAAGTGGAAAACGAGGGCTGGGATCGGCTCTGCCTTGCCATCCGTCAAATCATGCAATCTGCCTGAGGTCAGAATGAGTGCCTGGCGCAAAATCCGCGCTGCGGCCCGCGCGCTGTTTCGGAAACGTGAGCTGGATGCCGAAATGGATGCTGAAATGCGGGCGCATATCGAGATGCGGACTGAACAGAACCTGAAGTCGGGCATGGATCCTGACGAGGCCCGCTTCACGGCTTTGCGGCAATTCGGTTGGGCCGAGTCGATCAAAGAGCATTGCCGGGCGCAGAGGGGAGTGACGTGGTTGGAGAACCTCGTTCAGGACGCGCGTTACGGTGCGCGGATGCTGCGAAAGAATCCCGGGTTCACTGCGGTCGCCGTGCTGACCCTCGCGTTGGGCATTGGCGCGAACACCGCCATTTTCAGTGTTGTGGATGCGGTACTGTTGCGTCCGCTCGCTTATCCCGACTCCGGACAATTGGTTTGGTTGTGCGAGCGGGGACCCGATTGGTCGGGTGGATCGATTTCATATCCCAATTTCACCGACTGGAGAGATCAGCAATCGGTTTTTGAAAGATTTGGCGTTTACACGGGGAACAATTTTCGGAATCCACACCATGAGGGAAATCCGAAACAATAATGTTGCGCCGGAGCGACTTAATCTCGGCTTGCTTGGGGGGTTCGCCGCCCTCGCCTTGATCTTAGCCATCATCGGTCTTTATGGCCTTCTCGCCTTCACCGTCACCCAGCGGCAAAGAGAGATCGGCATACGCATGGCTCTTGGGGCCCAACGATTCGATGTTCTCAATTTGGTGGTGGGACAAGGGATGCGGTTGGTCCTGATCGGCGCGTGCATCGGACTTTTGGGATCATTTGCTTTGACCCGGGTCTTAACCAGCGTGCTTTTCAAGGTCGAGCCGACCGATCCGCTAACTTTTGTCACCGTGACGTTGTCACTTTGCGTCGTGGCCTTGCTGGCCTGCTATATCCCGGCTCGTCGCGCCACGAAAATCGATCCGATGGTGGCGCTCAGAAATGAATAACCCTGACGCGGCGATGATCCGGAGGCGTGGCGTAGAGCCAAGATGGAGTTTGACCTCCGACGGCGCGCGCCTAAACTGGCGGCAGAATAACCCGACCCAAAAATGAAAAATCCCATCATGATGAACCCAGAGCCGTTCTCTCGCCGGAGCTTCTTGAAAACCACCACTGCCGCCGCGACCGCCGTCACAATCATCCCCCGTCACGTGCTGGGCCAGGGCCAAACCCCGCCCTCTCAAAAACTCAACATCGCGGCCATCGGCCTCGGCGGCATGGGGTCGGGCGACGTGGCCTCCTGCGCGCAGGCCGGCGAGAATATCGTGGCCCTGTGCGATCCCGACCGGAACCACCTGGCCGCCAATGCCAGCAAATACCCGGGCGCCAGGCTCCACACCGATTTCCGCAAGATGCTCGACACGCAAAAAGACATCGACGCCGTCACGATCGCCACGCCCGACCACATGCATGCCGTCGCAACGGCCACGGCCCTGAGGCTCGGCAAGCACGTCCACTGCCAAAAGCCGCTGACCCACAGCGTCTATGAAGCCCGCATGATCGGCGAACTCGCCCGCCAGACCAAGCTGGCCACCCAGATGGGCAATTTCGGCCAGGCCGGCGAAGAGCCACGCCTCGTCGCCGAGATGATCCGGGCCGGGGCGATTGGCAACCTCAAGGAGGTGCATGCCTGGTCCAACCGCAACCCGGACATCTCCCAGCGCGGCGTCGCCCGGCCCAAGGAAACGCCGCCCTGCCCCGCGTACCTGGACTGGGACCTCTGGCTCGGCCCCGCCCCTGCCCGGCCCTATCACCCCTGCTATCACCCGTTCGCCTGGCGCGGTTGGTGGGATTTCGGCACCGGCGTGCTGGGTGACATCGGCTGCCACGAGCTTTCGGCCATTTTCAAGGCCATGAAACTCGGCCACCCCGTCAGCGTCGAGGCCTGCTCGACCAACTGGCAGCGCCCCCGCGAGATCAGCAACGAGACCGCTCCGCTGGCGTCGATCACGCATTACAAGTTCGCCCCCAGCGACACCCACGGGCCCCTGAGCATCCTCTGGTACGACGGCGGGATGCGTCCGCCCCGCCCGGACGGTCTCGGCCCCGGGGAGAAGTTCGCCGAGGGCGATGGGACCATGTATGTCGGCGACCAGGGCATCATGCTGCGCGACCGCCTCATCCCCGAATCGAAGATGAAAGAGTTCGTGCGCCCGCCGCAGACGCTGCCGCGCTCCCCCGGGCATTGGAAGGAGTTTCTCGAGGCCTGCCGCGGGGGGAAACCCGCCGGGTCGAACTTCGCCGATCACGCCGCCCACCTGGCCGAAGTCGTCCTGCTGGGCAACATCGCCATCCGCATGAACCAGAAGCTCGAGTGGGACGCAACCAACCTAAAGTTTCCCAATTGCCCCGAGGCGGAGAAGTTTGTGAATCCGCCGTACCGGGAGGGGTTCACGGTGTAAACGAAATACCAAGTCGATACGGCCCAGTTGCTCTCGAAGCTGCTCGAAGGTTTTCCAGTCCAAGAGGTCGGTGTCGGCCAGGCCGGTGACCGTTTGCACGATTTTCGGCGAGTCCAGAAACGGGCTGAGGGTGAGCGCGGCGTGGCCAACGGCTTCGGCCCGCAGGCGGACAGTAGCCGGCACTGAGATTTGGCCCTGGCCGGTGTTCAAGCGGTGGCGTTTGCCGTCCCGGCCGACGGGTCCTTCGAGAGTAACTTCGGTGAGCGAGCCGGGGAGGCACTCGCCCGACTGAGCATCCACGATGCGCGCCTGGACTTGCGCCCGGACGGGCAGGGGAGGGCGATAGTTTTTGGCCGCGAAATAAAAGGCGCCGCTGAGGGCGATTTGTCTTTGGGCATCGCTGCCCAGCACGCGCACGCAGTACCAGGCGCTCTCGTTTTCCTCGAGCGCAAACTCGGTGCGGAGCGAGTTGGACCGCCCGTCGCCGGCCGCCTGCTTGAACGGTTGCCCGTTGCGCAGCAACTCGAGGCGGGCGATCCCGCCCGCATCGCTGCCGCAGGCCCAGGCCTCGACCGCCAGCACATGCTTTTGCCCGTTGGCGGCCAGAGCGCAGCCCGGCGGCGCCCCGTCGAGTGTGGCGATGAGCAAAGGGCCGGTGGTGGCAAAGGTCCGCCCGGCCGCCGTTGCCTGGGCAACTTTCGCCAGCGAGAATTGACCGGTCACGAAGGTGTAGGTGCGGACGATGCCGGGCACTCCGCCCCCGGGCCGATCGAAGCAGGCGTCGGACGAGGCGGTGGCCGCCAACCGGTAGCCGTGGTTGAGCAGCAACGACCACAATTGGAAGGCCTTCGCATTGGCCGCGGATTCCCCTCCCGTGGTGAGCACGTCCAAGCCGTCGTAAGTCGGCCCGGCCAGCGTGTCCAACGGCAGCTCGACCGCCATGTTCGAGACCCGCATCCGGTCCACCTTCGGGTAGCCGCCCTGTCCGCCCCAGGACCCCATCCACCACCGCGCCGGGTGAGTATAAAAGACCGCTCCGCCCTGCGAGTGGATGAGGGCCTGCGATTCGAAGTTGGCGTAGGTCGGTTTGCTCGACTCGTAATCCCACGCGCTGGCCTCGAGCAGCAGATGAATCACGTCCAGACCCTCGGCGGTTCGCCCCCGCATCCCGAGGTTCCAGCAGTGGCCCAGGCATCGGCCCGCGTCGCCTTGGTAATAATTCTTGGGGGCTTCCAGGTTCCAGTTCAGCAGGCAATCCCGGGTCGAGCGCGGTTTCAACTCCGCCTCGAGGGCTTCCGGCGTGGCGGGCTCGACCGTCCAATTCTGGGCCAGGCATAGATACTGCAGGTCCTCGGCCCGCGCGGTGAGCGCGACGAAATCGAAATCGACGGGCACAGTCCGTTCCCCGTGCAGCATGTGGGCGTGGCTGTCGCCGCCATACCACCCGCGTCTGCGCAGGTCGACGCGACGCCGCAGCACCAGGGTCAATTCCGTCTCCCGGCCGGCCGGCAGCTCGAGCTGCCGCTCCACCGCCTCGGTCTCGAACCCGCGAGTGACCCGGATGCGCGTTCGGCCAGGGGGCAGTGCCTTGGTGAACCGGCCGGAGCAACGAAAGCCGGAGTTGAAAGAGCCGTTCTCGACCAATAGCTTTCCCTTGGCGTCGGTGATGGTGACCGTGCAGGGTGTCAGCGCCCCGGTCCCTTCGTCTCTGATGGTCCCCCGCAGGGTAGCCTCCTGGGCCGTCGAGGCGGCGATCCCGGCCTGGAGAATGACGGCCGCCAGCCAACCGGCGGTCCGGTTTGGAAAGCCCGCCCCAGTGCGGCCCGAGATCGGTTTCATGACCGCAGCATGACCGAACCGGCCGGGGCTGTCACCGAAAAGCTTTAATGGTCGAGTTGGGAACCAGCCAAGCCGTTCAACCGTCGGGTTGTGTTAGGGGGAAGCCTCGTGAGTTGGCCGTCCAGCGTGCCCAGCCTCAACGCACTACTGGCTCGAACTTCCGGGCATGGTGGATTTCGTTACGCGATAGCGGGCGGACTTGAGCGGCCAAAACTTTTGTCACCGCAACCGTTGAACCGGCGAACGTGGTAAACTCGAGCATGAATCTCTTGCCGCCCTGGTAAACATGCACGACCGCGCCCACGTCGCCCGCCGCCAGTCCATGCTTCGGCAAGTTCACCTTCAATACCACGCTATCGAGTTCAGCAATCATGCCTCCAAAGGATACGCGGTAATGAAGCGCGGCGCAAGCTTGCCGGTTTCTACAAGCCAGATCGCGCGCACGCGTGGGTGGCGCCCCGAGGGGGTCGTCATCCTCCCCTCAATGACATAAGTGATGCCGTCCGCATCGGACAAAATTTCTGCGACTGGATTCTCCCGTGCATGCCCGCGCAGCGCCGACGCCAATTCTTCCCATCGCCCGCGGTGAAATCCAAAATGAATAAAAAACTCCGCCTTTCCTCCGCCAATCGGATGTTCGAGGTGCAACAAATAATCCTCAACTTTGCTGCGCGGGACAAGTGTAGATTCGCAGCCGGGAAGTTTCATGTTTTTCCTGCAACTCGGTGGCCTTTATTTGGATGGTGACTCGACGTTCAATCTTCCTGAAACAATGGACTCCACCGCGAACTCGCCGCCGTTGCTGCCGTCTGCCGGGTCGAGGCGGATGCCGGTGATGGTTTTGCCGGCCCAGAGGGCATGCCGGCCAACTTCAAAAACATACTCGCTGAAATCGGGGCCGGGCTTGAGCGGGAGACGCATCCCTTTGTCTTCCCCCCAATGGGGGCTGTCCTCGGTAGTCCAGAAGAAGCCGATGGCAGCGCCCGTGGCCGACTGGGACTTGACCCTGAGCTTGTCATCGAGCCGGCCTTGGACTCGAAGGCGAGTGCGGTGCAGGTAGGGGTTGGACCCGGTTGCCAGGCCTTTGAGCAAGCCGCCTTCCACACGCAGGTTTTCGACCTCGTTGGCCGGCATCCAGCCTTCGAGGCCGCGTGCAAAATCAAAGGCAATCACGCTCAACCGGCTGGAAAAAGCGCTGCCTGCCCGAGGGTTCGCGCCGGAGATTTCCAGCCGGTACGGGCCCGGCGCCGAGAGCCGGATAACGAGGAATCCCTGTGCGCCCAGGTACTGCCAGCCGGCGGCCCGGGACTGCGGCAGGCTCGAGCCGTCGACCAGTACTCGAGCTGGCTTTTCAAGGCCGGCCACGGCCACACAGCCGCTTTCTCCTTCTGGAAATTGCGCCTGAAAACTGAGCACATTGGCTTTCCAGGCAGCGTGGCTGACCTCGGCGCGCGTGGTGATGCAGCAGCGGCTGTCCCCGGTCCCCACTTGGGTGGTGGCTGGCTCGAGGTCCCGGCCCAGAAGCTTGTAGATGTTTTTCAGGATCAGCCCCGGCTCGAAGAGCCAGGGGCATTTGGACCAGTCGAGCGCACTGAAGTTGTCGGGCCAGAGGGCCACGTTGGGACCGTCGGCGTCCTGCTGATAGAGGGCGCTGACGGTTAGCCCTTCGGCCACGCGTCGCCAGGGAAAGGAATGGTCGTAGTCCGCCAGCTTGAGCAAGGCGTACGCATAGCGCAGCCCATTCCATTGGACCGGCTGTCCGATCCAGGAACCGCCGTACCAGGAACCGCCGAAAATCGCAATCGAAGCATAGCGCAGGATCGGCTTGCCGGGCGGGTTCCACACGTACACAAAGGGCAGGCCGGTCCAGGCCCAGCGGACGGCCTCCGCGAGGTAGTGTTCCTTGCCGGAGCAGCGGTAGGCCTCGACTTCGGCGTCGATGGCGTCCGCCGCGGCGAGGATGTCCGGCGAGTGGACCGGGCATTCCCAGACCTGGGCGGCGCGGGGCACGGCAAACCGCTCGAGAAAAGCCAGCGGCTTTTCCGCCGCCTCGAAGAGAGCCGTGTCGCCGGCCACGCGGGCGAATCGCAGGACCTGGTACAAGCTGGCGGCGCAGGTGCCGGCTTCGGCCGCCCGGTCCGGGCCGAGCAAGGAATAATCCTGGCCTTTGAAGACCCCGCTGGTTTCCACGCGGGTCCTGAACCGCCAGGAGCCGTCGGGGTCCATGGCATCGAGGCGCTCGAGGGCGGCTTGCCTCAAGGCCTCGAGGTGCGGCGCCGGGTCGGCCCAGGTGAAACCGAGGTCATCCGATTGCTGCGGGCTGAACCCGCCCAGTTTTTCGGCGAGCGCGGCCCGGTCGTTGCACTTGCGCCGGAGGCCGTCGTCTTTGGTCATGAGGGCGGCCATGCGGAGTTGGAAGGCAAACGGGGCGGGCCGCGCTTTGGGGCTCAACAGCTCGCCGGCGCCTTTGGAGGTCCACCACTGGCGCTCGTCCTCCACCCAGAGCGACTCGAGGAACGCCCGGGCGCTGAACTCAATCTCCTTCAAATAACTGCCCCGCGGGAGCGTCGCCAGCTCCGGCACGCCAAAGGTCTCAAACCACCTCGGCAGACAGGCCAGCGATTGCCGCGCCGGGGTCACCGCGGCAATCCAGGCCTCGAGGCGCAACGGCGCCTGCGCCCTGAAAGGATACGGCGCCGCGACGGCTTCGAGGGTATTGGAACATACCCAGCCGGGCACGGAGGGCAGGAACAATCCCATCAGGTGATTCTCCTGCCCTTCGATGAAATTGGGCGAGGCAAAGACCGCTGCCGGCCGGTCGTTGGCCCCGTCCCATTTTTGCAGGCAATCCCAATAAAGCGCCAGGGCGGCGTTGCTGCTGGAAAAGGCCATCAACGGCACGGTGATTTTGTTCGGGTGCGGCACGAAACGGACATAGTAATCCGGGTCGCGCATGTCGAGGTTCGAGGAGGAGGCCTCGTCGCCCGACAGCCATTCCAGGCCGCAGAACAAGCCGTCGTTCTTGTGGGCGCCGAAGGTGCCTTCGCCGAAATGCAGCGTGGGTCCCTGGAAATGCACGAGCGAGCCGTCCTTGTCCGGCGTGGCCTCATAGACCACCTTGACGCGGTCGTCGTTGGAAAGCACGAAAGAAAAATGGCAGTCCCAGCGGGCGCCGGTCCCGTCATCGAGGGAGCGCGTGAATTCGAGCCCGCACGCGCCGGGCCCGGGGTCCGCCGGCTTGAAATGGTCGGCGTAGAGGAAGCGGCGGGAGACCTCCGCGCCCTGTTTTACGACGAGGTAGCTCAATTCGCCCGCCACGGCCAGGCGCGTCCAATGGTTGAACTGCCAGACATCCACCGCGAACACGCCGTAGCCGAAGTCGTTCGTGGGGAAGACCAGGCGCAGATGCCGGTTGCCGAGCACGAGGGTCCCGCCGGTGCGGGTCAGGCCCGGCTGGTCGAAGGCAGCCCCGTCCATGGGGATTGGCCCGGCCACGACGACCTTGGCGGATTTTGACACCGGCTCGATACCGGCGAAGAGCGCGCGCGCCTCGACGTCCGAGGCCAGCGCGCCGTTGCCGAGGAGTTTCCATTCCAGCAATGCCGGCCGGTCCCGCAAGACGGCCGGGAGCCGCGCCGTCCGCTCGCCTGCCAGCAGAACCAGGCCTGGCGGCAGCGCGAGTTCGACGGTCCCTCCCGGCAGCGGCCGGCCGCCCGTGTTAGCTACCTCGCAGGCGACCGTGAAGGGACTTCCCAACGCGAACGCCGGCCGTGGCACCTTGAGTGACAGCGACAGTCTTGGGGGAAACAAGTCGCGGATTTCGTCCTCGCTCAAAGCCCGGTCATAGATTCTAACATCGGCGATGGCCCCGATGAAATTCTCGCCGATTCGAAGCTGGTGGTGTGTGAGGGCCGGCGTTCCGGTCCTGGCTCGGTCGGCCTTTGCGCCATCCATCCATAGGTGGAGACTGGCCTGGTCCCAGACGGCCACGACCTGGTGCCATTTCGCCGGTTCCGGAACTCCGACCTGCACGCGCGGTTCCGGGTTGCCGTCCAGGAAGGCGAAGAAGGAGAGCTTGCCGCCCTCGGGCGGATTGTCCAGCCGCAAGAGATAGCCGTCCGGCAGTTCGAGGATGTGCTTGTAAGTGTCGGGTTTGTCATCGGCAGGCGAGATCAAGGCCTGAATCGTGACGGGTCCCTTGAGCCGGCTTGTCTCTGCGATCGCCGCTTCGACATACGAACTCCCGTCGAAACAGAGCGCGCCTCCCGAAGGTCCCTCGCACCATCGGGCGGCGCCGTGAATCACTCCGTGGTAACCATGCCCGGTCACATCCTGCACCGCCCTGCCGGACCCTTCCTTGAAGCTCCACCAAGCCAGCGGACCCGCCGTGCCGGAGGTCTCAGGCGCTGCCGCAGGAGACGCGACCCGCCCCGCCAGAAAGAAGGCCGCTCCCAGCATGGCGGCGGAAAGGCAGATGGCGGGTCCTGGAATTCGGCGCCTGGCGCCGGTTTCGCGGTTCATGGTTTCCCGGAAAGCCTTCGCCATCCAGTGAGCGGTCCTCTGAATAATCACGCGCAAGGTTCTAACCCTCGTCCCCGCTGAGGGCAAGCCGCAAGAACTTGGCAATAATCGGGCGGCGTTCAAAGAGCAAATTCGGTCAAACTGCAACTCAGACAGTGGGGGAGGGCTCTCAAAAACGGCTCCAGGCGGGCTTTTTTGAGGTCGCCGCTACCTCTAC
>Ga0209415_10008309_pt1 | contig 18031 bp, 17 predicted proteins | sample PeaSoiSIISIP2007_FD_187696 | JGI IMG/M metagenome (GOLD analysis project Ga0209415, IMG submission 187696) | Peat soil microbial communities from Weissenstadt, Germany - SII-SIP-2007 (SPAdes) (version 2) | ecosystem: Environmental > Terrestrial > Soil > Wetlands > Peat | place: Germany... | reverse complement strand
GATATGCTCCTCGCTCGCGCCTTGCCAGCCGCCAAAATCCCGGCGTCACCTTGTAAAGGTTATTTCTTGACGGCTCCGTAGCGGCAGTCATCAGACGCCGGTCTAATCCAGCACCGGCTCGCTGCCGTCGAGCATCTTGACTTTGTTGTGGAGGAAGTATTCCCGGGTGAGGGCTTTGACGCTTTTCTCGCGGTGGTCGTAGAGGCGCTTGAGCTTGCGGGGCTTGTGCCTGGCCAGGGCATAGTGCGTGAGCAGCGGCATGGCAATCGTCGAGTCGGTGTAGCAGACCACCGCGTCCGGGAGCCGCTCGGGATCCACCTTGCCCCAGCTCACCGCCTCGCTCGGCGTCGCGCCGGAGAGCCCGCCGGTGTCGGGCCGGGCATCGGTGACTTGGAGGAAATAGTCCTGGCCGAATTCCTTGATGCGCAGGACTTCCTGAATCTGCGGCTCGGTCTGGAGCACGAAATTCTTCGGGCTGCCCCCGCCCCAGAGCACGACGCCGCTCTTGCCGCCCGCCCGTTTGGCGGCCAGCACAAAGGCCGTCGTCTCGTTCACGTCAGTGGAAGGGTTGAGGCGCAGCTTGTTGCCGCGCAATTCCACCCCCGCCACGTTCATGCCGATCGTCGAGTCGCCCGGAGACGAGGTGTAGCACGGCACTCCCGCCCGGTAAGCCGCCGCCAGGACCGAGACGTCTTTGAGCCCGGCCTTCCGTTCCCATTCCGCGCAATACCTGCCTAGCAGATAGTGAAGTTCGGCAGTGCCCATCTCCTTTTGAAATTCCGGCTGGATGAGGATGTCCCGCAGGATCTCGTCCGTCGCCATGAGGCAATCGCTGTAGCCCAGCAGCACGTCATAGACCCGCACGATGTCGTTGTTCCGCAGGTCGGTGTCGTCGAATTTGAAACTGCCGGCGCGGACCGGGTAATTGAGCGCGAAGTGCATGTCGTGGTAGAGGTTCGCCCCGGTGGCGGCCAACCAATCCACGAAACCGGCCTTGATCAGCGGCACGATGCTCGAGCAGCCCATCCCCGCCGGCGTGAGCGCCCCTGCAAAGCTCATCCCGACCGTTACGTCCTCCTCGAGCATCTTCCCGGTGAAGAGCTGGCACCCCTCTTTGAGCCGCGCCGCGTTGTACGCCAGGAATGTTTCATCGATCAGGTCGGGCGTCTTTTCTTTGCCGGTGACGTTCCGGGGCAGTATCCGCTTGCCGGACAAGTACTTTTCGCGGTTGGGACAATGCTTGCGCTTGAGCCACTCGGGCATTTCGGACAGCTCGGGCCGCGCGCGAACGTGTTTCATTTTGGTCTTAGCCATAATCAATATCAATCCTGCTCCTAATCTTAATCTTAATCTTAATCTTAATCCTGCTCGTAATCTGCCTCCTGGGGAGCAAGATTAGGATTAAGATTAAGATTAAGAGTCGGGAAGCGCCATCCAAAAGCCGTGAAATCCGCCCCCCGCCCCTACGGACACACCAGCCTGAACTGCGCTTGGTCGATCCAGCCCAGGGCGCGGCTGGTCCGGATGAGCGCGTAGGGGCCGTGGGCGCGCACCCACCGGGCAGCCTCGCCCGCGCTGAGCCGTGCAATTACCTGGGCGTCCCCGGTCGGCGTCAGCCGCAGGGGAGCATCTTTTTCCACTATAAAACCGAGCCGGGCGCGCGTGTGGACCCCGAAGTGGGCCGGCACACTGAGCAGGAACACCATGATGCCCAAGGCCGCCACGGCCTGATGCCAGGCCGCTTTGCGGCGCCGGAGGATGCCCGGCAGCAGGACCATGCCCACCGCCAGCCACAAGCTCGCCCCCGTTATCCAGGCCCACCAGTTCATCGGCAGCCACGTCGAGACCACTTCATTCCAGGACAGCTCCGGCGCCTCGACTTGGGCCGCCTTGCGCGCAAAGCGCAGGTTGCTCCGCGCCGCCCGGTTGAATGGATCCAGCCACAACGCTTGCTCCCAGGCGACCATCGCGCGCCCGGCCTGCCCGCCCTGCCACTCGGCGTTGCCCAGATTCTGAAGCGTGCCGGAGGCCGGCTGGCGCCCGGCGGCCTCGCGGAACGCTCGAGCCGCCCCCGAGTAATCACCCGCCCGATAGGCGCCGGCGCCCTCCCGGAACAAGGCCTCCACCGAGGCCGCCCCGCACGGAGCCGCCACCCCTATCCCCAACCCGAGCAGGAGGACTTGGAAACCAATGCGACCCGACCAGCAGGCTGGAAGCCAGCTCCACGCGCTATCCAACCCGAGCAGGAGGAGTCCAATGCGCCAGCGATTCACTTCGCGGTTCACAATCTGCTCTCCATAACCTCGAGCACCTTTTCCAACTCGGGTTGCAGCGCCAGGAGTTCCTTCGCGTCCGCGCCGCCAGGGCGGAACCGCGCCGCATCGGTCAGGACAAAAAACCGGCGCGCCACTTCGGCCGCGCCTTCCGCGAATTCTTCCCTGCGCTCTTCGCGCTCGCCGCGCCGGAGCGCAGCGGAGGCGGGTTCTTGGGTGATAACCGCCTGCTCCTTCGTGGCCCCGGCACAGCATTGCTTCAACTGCTCGAAGGCAACCGTGCCGTCACGGATCGAAAGCTCGCCAGGCCCTAGCCCGGATATTTCACAGCCTAAGGCCGGTACCGGGCTCCCGAGGCTGCGTAGCGCAGGTTTCCAACCTGCCGTGTCGCCGACTTCCAGTCGGCAGGCTGTACCTGCCTGGTCAAAGCTGCGGATTGGAAATCCGCGATACGGCAGACTGGAAGTCTGCGCTACACCCCGCAAGAGCGGAAGCACGTCGGTGCCGACCAGCGCGCGGGGGTCGGCCGGATAATGGGGCGCGCAGGCCGCCTGCATGGCGGCCACGGCAGCCTCGCCAAACCGACGCGCATCCCCTGCGCGCGCCGCCCGCTGCAACGCCCGCCGCTGCCGTCGCAGGGCGCGCCTGGCCCCCCGCCGCAACACGACCTCCGGATGCTGTTCCAGAAATCGGCGGCGCCGGTCCCACGCCCAGAGGCCGAAAAAGGCCGCCGCGGGGGCCAGTTGCACGAGCAGGAACCAGGGCCGCCGCTGCACCGGCGCCAGCGTGGCCGCGGCCAGTCCGGGCCCGGGCGCCAACCCGCTCAAGCCCGGCTCCTTCTCGGACTCCTCCGACCTCCGGTCCGCTTGTCCAAGGACGCGCAGGTCCCCGCCCTTCTCCCCGGGTAGAACGCTAACCGGGACGGCCGGGATAGTCAGGTCCACATAGACCGCGCGTTTGGGATCGAAGTAGCTGAACGGAATGGGAGGCGTCGCCCGCGCCGCAGTCGTGAGCGGAATCAGTGTATAGACGAAGGTGGCCGACCCCTGCGCGAGCGGCGGCTGCCGCCCCGGCACCCCGAAAGGCGAAGGCGGCGGCGACACTTCAGGCGTAGCCGCAAAAACCTGCCAGTCCGGGACCTGCGGCGGCGGCGGGGCTGCCAACCGGCCCACGTTGCTCTCGCCACGAACGGTGACCGACAGCTTGACGGTTTCACCGGCCTGCAGGGGGTCGGCCATTAGACGGGGAGGTTCGAGCGAGAAGCTGCCAATGGCGCCCGTGAAGCCGGGCAACTCGCCCTGCCGAGGCAAAGGGCGCACTTGCAATTCAACTGGCTCCGAGTCCAGCAGCGTAAACTGCAGCAGGTTGACGGGAACCGGCCTTGGACGGCCCGCGCCGGGCATCGGGCCGAAATAACGGCTGCCCGCGGAGAAGCCCTGGGCGAAGACGGTGAGCTTGCCGGTCTGGAGCGGCGTGAGCACCGTTTCGTAGATGTAGGCGGCAACCACGCCCGCCCCGCGGCGCACCGGCCCCACCTGCTGGCGCCCAGCCGCTTGATCCACCAGCACCCCCTCGCCATTGAGCTGCACCTGCATCAGCGTCTGCAATTGCCCGGACGCGGAAGGACCCAGCAGCACGCGCACCTTGATCGCCTGACCCGCATAGAGGTTGGTCTCCGGCACCTCCAAAACCAACCCCTGCGCCGGCGCCATCGAGGCTGGCGGCGAGTCCACGACGCTGAATTCCGCGGCCGGCACCGTGACGGGCTTGCCATCAACGGTCACGGTAAACTCCGGCACCGTGAACCGGCCCACCCGCGGCGCCCGAAGATGATAGTTGAACGCCGTGTGCGGGAGGAAGTTCGTCCCGTTGAAAAGCATCATCTGCCCGTGGCCGCCCGCGCGAAAACCCAGTTCCGGCGGCGCGTTGAGTTTCTCCGGCCAGACCACCGACTCTTCGAGCGCATTCAAGCTCACCCGGTACACCGCCCCCTCGCCCGGCCGCACCGCCGGCGGGTCGAAGAAGGCCACGGCCACCGCGTTCGAGGGGATCTCCGTCTTGGGCTGCGACATCAGCAGCGACATGTAGGGATCACTCGACGGGCTGATTTGGGCGCCCAAACCGGACCAAGGGACAGCGAACAAAAGGACGGCGAGCAACAATGCCGAATTGTTTAACCGCAAAGAACGCAAGGAACGCAAAGAACGCTTCACCATGTTGGGCGGTTGCGGTTTCGAGGTTCCTGTTGGGTTTGGCCCATCGGAAGACGGCGTTGGGCGTCGAGCCTGAAACCCTCGAGCAGCCAGCCGGCTTGCTCGGGAGAGACCATGAGTTCCTCTCCCTCCCTCGAAGGGCCCTCCTGCTGGCCCGGCTGAGGTCCCTTGGGCTGATCCTCCTCCTCCTCGTCTTCGTCATCCCCGGTTGCCCCGGGCGGCATGTCCGGCGCGGGCACCTTTCCCTTGAGTTGCTTCATTTTGTCCCCCAGGTCGCGCTTCTGGTCGGCCATGGCTTGGGCCAGTTGCTGCAGCTCGCGCAGCGTGTCCACCAGCTTCGCAATCCACTGGTCCACCACCGCGGCATTGTACCGGGCGTCCGCCTCGGTGCGATTCAATTCGACCGCGCTGCGGAAATCTCCACCCGCGCGCTGCCATTTGTTGAGCGTGGCTTGGTGGGCTTCCAGGGCGCGCCGGACGGCAGCCATGGCGGCTTTAAGTTCCCGGCGCTGGCCCCGGCCCCGGCGGTAGGCCTCGACCATCTTGTGCAGGTCATCCGCCGCCAGCGCCTCGGCGGCAGAACGTATCGCCTGGTCCGTCCGTTGCGAGGCGGCCTGCCCGGCCGCAAGCGTCGGCCTGCCCGGCGGACCCTTTTTCAATTCCTCGGCGCCCTGGCTGAACCGGACCAGGCCCAGGTTGTAAAGCGCGACCGGCTGCAAGGATTCCTGCTGGCTGGCCAAGGCGCTCTCGAGCAGCGGCTCCGCCTCCCTGAGCTTGCCCTCGCGCAGCTTCAGGGTGCCTGCATTGTAGAACTCACGCGGAGTCGCCGGCGGAGCCGGCTCATTTGGAGCCGTGCCCCCGGCGAGGGCGATGAGGCCGCCGCTGAGCGCATAGGCGCATAAGAAATGTCCAGGTCGTATCATGGCCCGTTAGGCCCCTAATATACCCTGTCGCTGCCGCCAGCACAGGCCAAAGTTGCGGGTGCAGTGGGGATGTTTTTTATTTTTCACTCGGAAAGGCCTTATTGGGCTTTAGGACTTACGAGGCGGACTCGCTGAACTGCTCGAATCGCTGCCGCCACATCTTCATCATTGGGCGCCAGTCCAGGCCATCGCCGGCGCGCAGCGCGGCGCGATAGGCGACTTCACCCGCCGGGTCCGTTGGGACCAAGTCCACGGGCGGCAGCTCCAGATGGCGCAACAATTCACGCAGGAAGAGCCGCGTGACGCGGCCGTTGAAATCGGTGAAGGGGTGGATGGAAAGGAGGCGGCCTTCGGCAAAGGCCAGCGTTTCCAAAAGCAGCTCATCCATGCGGCCCGGGGCGTTCTCCAAGCGCACGCGCAGGTCTTCGCCGTAATCACGCATGAGCATTGGCACGCGATAGGGTGGAGGTGGATGATGCTCGCCGACGCGGACCTCCGCGTCGCGCCAGCGCCCCGCCCACTCTGGGCAGAGATCGCCGGCGATGGCGCGGTGGAACTCGAGCAGGAGGTCCGGGGCCAGCGCCTGGGCGGCGAAGGTCCCTGCGGCGATGTCGCGTTCAACGCGCAAAACACGCTCGGCCAGCAGCGGGGCCAACTGGCTATAGCTCAGGAGCCCGCGGGTTGTCTGGATGTAGCGGGTAGCGCCGCCTGGCGGTGAAGCTTCTGGAGCCATGAAACCTCAACCGGTTCGCGCTCGAAGGCCATGGACAAAGCGACCTGCCTCGGAATCCGCTCCCAGCGAATCCGTTGCTGCGCTTCGGCGCCCAACCGCCGCCATCGCTCGATGCTTTCGGTCCATTTCATACCAAAATAACTTAACCGAATTCGGGCCTCTCACCAAGTGAAAACAGAACGGTTTCATGCGGTACTCACACAGGCCACCAGCCACAGTTGCCACGCAGGATTCCTCGTCCTCCAATTCAAATGAAATGAAGCGGGTCGCCGTGTAAATGGGTTTGTGTCCATGGGAGGAGTGTAAGGGGATGGACGGGGAAGAGTCATTCTACCGCTTCAGCACCCGCCCGCCTCCTGTCCTCTGTTCCCCACCTCGGCCCTCGACCTTCGGCCCTCGAACTTCAGCCACTTCGACCTTCGGCCCTCGAACTTCGGATTCCCGCCGCTTCGCGGGTCCGTTTTTCGCGGCCCAAATGCAGGCCAAGGCGGCAAGGCCCAGGGTCAGCAAACCGCTCACCGCCAGGGCGCCGGCGTTGGCATATTGAGGCAGGAAAAACAAGGAGGCGGCGCCCACGGCCGGGCCGGCGAAGTTCCCCAGGCCAATCGCCGCTTCGTGCAGGCCGCCATGCTCGCCCTTGGTATCACCGACGTCCATCGAGTAGAAGAGGGAGGAGTAGTAAATCAGCCCCACTGCGGCGCCCAAAACGAGCTGGGCCAGCACCAGCACGGCCAGACTCGGCACGGTCAGGATGGCGGTAAAGGCCCCGATGAGCGCCAGGTAAGCCAGTAAGAGCCAGCGGAAACGGTAATGCCAGCCGTCCCAGAGCCACAAGGTGAAGAAGGCGCCGAACCGCGCGAAACACCAGACCGAGCAACAGAACCCGGCCAGCGTCGTGGAGAGCCTCAGTTGCACCGCCAGGCCGGGGATGACCGCCACCAGGGTGTTGATGGCGATATAGGCAAAGGGATTCGCCAGCCACGCCATCCGCAGGAACTTCCTCGCCGTGAGCGGGGCCGGGGGTCCCGCGGCGGGTCCGGCCAGGGCTCCGCCAACGGATTCCAGGCCGGACGCGACGCCCGAGGAAGGAGAATGCCAGGCCCCGACGGCAGCTCGAGACTCGAGCCGCCAGGTCAGCCCGAGGAGAACCAGATAAATGGCCGCCGGGAGGCAGAACAGGCTCTTGAACCCAAACTGGGTCAAGAGGGCGCCCCCGAGGAAATTCGACACCGCCGCCGCCGCCGCCCAGACGATGTTGTAAACCCCCACCATTTGCTGCACACCGGCGCGCGTCTCGCCTTCACAGACCATGCCCTCGAGACTCGGCCAGGTGAAACACATCCCGGCGGCCGCTACCAACGTGACGCAAACGTGGCCGCGCGCCGACTCCACCTGCAAGCCCGCCAACATCGCCCCAAGCATTAGGCCCCAGCCAAGTTTCAGCGCCTTGAAATAGCCAAACCGCTGGCCATACTTGCCGCCGAGCCACGCGGACACCGCGCACACCGCCCCGATCAGCGCCGCCAGCTCGAGATTGGCCCGGTTGTCGAACCCATGCCGGGCCTGCATGAAAAAATAGAAATAATAAAAATAATAAACTACGGCGAAGGAGTTGAGACCCTCGAGGACAAAGACCTCGGGTTTGAGTTTGCGCAGCGGCATCGAAACAGTTGAGCGTTGGGATTAATAGTCATAGAGCCCGCTGTCCCGCGTGTAACCGCCGCCGGGACCGCCGCCGGGACCGCCACCCTCTTCCTCACCGCCCATGAAGTCGCCGAGCACGTCCCCCATGTCAGCCTCGATTTTCTCCGGATCTTCCCCGGCTTCGAGGCGTTTGATGGCCACGTCCAGTTCCTTGGGCACGGTCCCGGGCGGCATCAGATCTTTCATCTTGCGCATCATCTGAGCCATGTGCCGGGGGTTGTTTTCATCCAGGTGCTCCATGTCCTGCTCGAGCTCCTGCATCGCCCGCTCGACGCGCGGATCGTCCAGGTCCGGCATCGGGCTTTCGTCGCCTTCAGCCTTGGGGGCCGATTCTTTGAGGCCCCGCGGCAGGGCGAAGGCACTGACCTGCTTCGCCATCCCCGTACGGCCGCACTTGGGACAGACCGGCTCCCGCTCGGGGTTGAGCCGCTTCGACAGAAAACTGAAGATCACCCTGCACTTCGGGCAGGCATATTCATAAATCGGCATAGTTAATTTCGATGCGGACATATTACCCCAAACCGCCCGCGGCGCAATCCTGTCGTTGACGGCGGCCGGCGGGGTTCGCATTATGGGGTGGTTTGTGGCGGCGGTGGACGCGGCCACCGGCCCGTGTGGGACTCAACTAACCGGAGATGACCATGAATTTGGACGCTGTGTATTCGGAATTGACCTTGAAACCTGCCGCCAAGCTTGCGCTGGTGGTGCTGGACGGGCTGGGTGACGTGGCGACGCGGCAGCAAGGCTACCTGACGCCGCTGGAAGCGGCGGCCACGCCGAACCTGGATGGGCTGTGCAAAGACTCGGCCCAGGGCCGGATGCATCCCATCGCCCCGGGGATCACGCCGGGCAGCGGGCCCGGCCACCTCGGCCTGTTCGGCTACGACCCGCTCGAGTACCAAGTGGGCCGCGGGGTCATCGAGGCCTTGGGCTTGGGCCTGGACTTGCAGGCGGGCGACGTGGCGGCCCGCGCCAACTTCTGCACCCTCGACCCCAGCGGCGTCGTCACCGACCGCCGGGCCGGCCGCATTCCGACGGAGACCTGCGAGAAGCTCTGTGCCAAGCTCGCCGCCAAGGTGCAGCGCCTCGGCGACACGGCCGTCATCATCCAGCCGGGCAAGGAACACCGGTTTGTGGTGGTGTTCCGGGGCCGGGGCCTGGAAGGACCCGTCACGGATGCGGACCCCAACCGGGAGGGCTTTCCGATCCCGGCCGTCACGCCGCGCGACCCGAAGAATGCCGGGCAACAGAAGGTCGCCAAGCTGGTGGCCGATTTTTACCGGGCCGCCTTGCCGGTCCTCGCCCAGGAAAAACCGGCCAATGCGTTCCTCATGCGCGGCATCGCCCATCAGCCGCACATTCCCCTCTTTGAAGCGCGCTACCGGCTCCGCCCTGCGTGCCTGGCGGTTTATCCGATGTACAAGGGCCTGGCGCAACTCGTGGGCATGAAAAAGATCGAAGGGCCCCAAACCATCCGCGAGCAGTTCCAACGGTACGTGGCCGAATACGACAACTTCGATTTCTTCTTCATCCACTTCAAGTACACGGACAAGTACGGCGAAGACGGGAATTTTGCGGCCAAAACGAAGGCCGTCGAGGAGTTCGACGCCGCGCTGCCGATCCTGCTGGGCAAGAAGCCGGACGTGCTGGCCATCACCGGCGACCACTCGACTCCCTGTGTGGTCAAGGGCCACTCCTGGCATCCGCAGCCGGTGCTGCTGCACTCGGCCTATAGCGGCGCGGACAAGCTCGAGCGGTTTACGGAGACCGGCGCCAACTCCGGCTCGCTGGGGATCTTCGAAGCCAAGTACCTTATCCGGCTGATGCAGGCCAATGCCAGGATGTTCGACAAATTCGGAGCGTGAGGGGCGGGCGCAGTATGCGAAGACGCTCCGTAAGCAGGCCGAGCTTAAGCGGTTGACTGCTAATCGCCATCAGCTTAGCTTTTGCCTATGAGCACAGTGAGAGAATTCAAGGCGGCTGCGGAAAAGGGTGCGGGGGTGAAGCAATTCATCACTGAGACCCTTATGAACTTTCAAAAGGGGCAGCTCACACTCCAACAAGCAGCGGATCGCCTCTTTACCAAAAAAATATACCGTCAGTCCCCAAAGGTGAAGAGCAATCACCGGCTCAAGAATCTCTGCGCCGCCCTTCAGCGGGAGCGGAATACCGCTAAGATCCGGGAACTCAAACGCACCTTACGCCACGAATTCTACTATGGTGACCAGGCGCCGGCCACGCCACCGCCTCGGTGGATGGAACGACCCGCGCCTGCAGTCCCCAATGCTGGCGCGTGACCGCCGGCGAAATCCGAAGCCCGAGGCCCCGAAATCCGAAAAAGACGGCCAGTCGACCTGGAACTCGCGTTCTTCCCTCCAAACCCTGCCACTGCGCAAACACAAAAGGCAGATGGCTATGAACTGCGAGTGGCAGCCTATACCGACACCGTATTTCGGCTCCAGCGCACCTTGCTACACAAAACGCCCACCAGCGCGCTTCCCCTTTCGGATTTCGGATTTCCTTCGGATTTCGGATTTCGGGCTTCGGATTTACTCAGTTCCCGTGCCCCTCAGCCAGCGCCACCACCCCTACCGGTCGGGGCGCGCTAACCCTCGAAAAGGCGCCCCCCACCCCCCCGGCATTAGGGGAGGACGCTCCGCACCCCAGGCATTCACCCCTCGACGCTGGTTCCGCTACGACCCCTCATCGGGACTGAGCAGGTGACCAGGGTGCCGTTCTTGCCCAGGCCTTTGATGGTGAGGGAAGCGCCGACGAGGTTGGCACGGTAGCGCATGATGCGCAGGCCCATGCCGGCATGGGGGTGGTCTTGCAGATCAGGGAAGGGCAGGCCGTTGTTGCGGACGGAAAGCACGACATGGTCCGGTTGGCCGGCCAGGCTGAGGGTGACCCGCTTGGTCTTGCCGTGCTTGATGGCGTTGGTGACGGCCTCCTGGGCCACCTTGTACAACTGGGTGACCACTCCCGGTTCGAGCGGCGGGAGGTCGCCTTGGGTCTTGAACCGGCAGGAGATTTGGAAGAGTTCCCGCACGCGAGCGGCCAGGCTCTCGAGGGCGCCGGGCAGGTCGTTTTCCTTGATGTCGAGCGCGGCCAGGTCGTGGGCCAGGTCGCTGGCGTGGTTCATCGCCTGCTCGACCAGGGCCTGGATGCGGGCGGCCTCCTGGGCCTCTTGGGCGCCGGATTTGGCCAGCTTGTGTTCGAGTCCTTTGGCCATCAGCGCGATCCCCGAGAGTCTCTGGCCGAGGTCGTCGTGCAGGTCCAGGCCGATGCGGCGGCGTTCTTTTTCCGTGATTTCGAGCAATTGGTGTTCGAGGCGTTCCCCTTCCAGGATGGCGGCCTGAAGTTTGACGTTGGCGGTCTTCAGGTCGGCGGTGCGCTCTTGGACGCGCACTTCCAGTTCGCCATGGGCCTTGCGCAGCGCCTCTTCGGCGTTGCGCCGCCGCAGGAATTGGCCGATCTCAGTGCCGATGGTGTTCATCATATTCGACACGACCAGGTCGGCCTCGAGCTGGCGGACGGTCAGAAACTCGAGGACGCCGAAAAAGCCGTCGGCATTCTGGATGGGAAAAGCGACGCCGCTTTGGAGCCCGGCGCGGGTTGCGAGGTTGCGCCGGTCGAAACGGGAGTCTCCGGAGAGGTCAGTGGTCCAGATTGCTTGGCGTTCGAGCCACACGCGGCCGGGGAGGTCGGCGCCCAGGGCAAAGCTCAAGCGGCGATTTTCTTCAAGGAAAGCCAGGAGCGGGGCCTGCGGGGCGCGCGTGGCGAGGCAGCCGGGCCGAAGCGACTGGCGCTGCTCAGGTTCAAACACCCAAAGCGCCCCGACGTCGGCCTGCAATCCTTCGAGGAGCAGCCGCACGATTTCCGGGCCGGCGTCCTCGAGCGACTGGCTGCGGGCCAGGAGGCGCGTGATCGCGTGCTCGGCGGCCAGGCGGAGCTCGGCCCGCTTCCGGTCGGTAATGTCGGAGGCGGCGCTGACCCAGCCGGTGATTTGGCCCGAGGAGTCGTGCAGCGGGGTGACCTGGAGGAGCACGTCCAACCGCTGGGCGTTTCGGCGGCGAAAGCGCAGCTCCAGGGCCGGGGCAGGTCCCGGTTGGGCGGTGGCAACCTTGGCCAAAGCGGCACGGATGACCTCGCTCTGGTCGGGCGGCCAATAGACAAAAGGCGGGCGGGCGCCGACCAGTTCGGCTTCGGTCCAGCCGACCATGGCGCAAAAGGCGGGGTTGACATGGGTCTGGCGGCCGGCCAAGTCCACGGTGGCGATGCCGGTCGGGATGGAGTCTTCAATGGCCTTGCGGAAGTTGTGCTCCTGGTCGAGCCGCTCCTGGTCGAGCCGCCGCTCCCGCCGCATCGCGGCCTCGCGCAGCTCGCGCTCGACCGCCGGGCCGAGCCGCGAGAGATTGCTCTTCATCACGTAATCGTGCGCCCCCGCCTTCATGGCCGCGACGGCGGTATCGTCGGTGATGTTGCCCGAGACGACGATGAAGGGCAGGTCGAGGCCCTTTTCCTTTACCAGGGCGAGCGCCTCGAGACCATTGAATTGAGGCAGCAGATAATCGGCGACGACCAGGTCCCAGGTCTGGCGTTCCAACGCGGCGCGCAGGGCGGCGGCGGTCTCGACGCGTTCCCAGACGGCCTCGTAGCCGGCGCGTTGCAGCTCGAGCTCGAGCAGCAGGGCGTCGTTCTCGCTGTCCTCAACAATGAGGGTCTTGAGTCGTTTCATCGGGGGAACCGCTTGGGCGGGGCAGCGTGAAAAAAAAGGTGGCGCCCTGGCCCGCCGCGGCCACCGCCCAAGTCAACCCGCCATGCCGGTGAATAATGCGCCGGACGATGGCCAGGCCGACGCCGGAACCGGAGAATTCGCTGGCGGAGTGCAGCCGCTGAAAGACGCCGAACAACCTGCCGGCGTGCGCCATGTCAAAGCCGATCCCGTTGTCGCGGACAAAGAAGGTGAATTGGGGATCGGCCACGGCGCCGAACTGGATGGAGGCGCGGGGTTTGCCGCGCGTGAATTTCCAGGCGTTGCGCAGCAGGTTGTCCAGGGCTGCGCGCAGCAGCGATTCATCCCCCTCGGTGCAGAGATTCGGGGCGATCAGCACCTCGGCGGGACGCTCGGGTTCGGCCTGGCGGAGGTCGGCGGCGATGGACTCGGCCAGGGCGCTGAGGTTGACGGACTGCGGACGCATCTCGCTCCGGCCCACGCACGAGAGCCTGAGCAAGTCCTGGATCATACTGTCCATCTGCTGGCAGGACTGGCAGACGCGGTTCAGCAGCGCCTGGCCGCTCGGCTCGAGCTGGGAGGCGTGGCGTTCAAGGAGGAGCTCGCTGAAACCGAGAATGCTGCGCAACGGGGCGCGCAGGTCATGGGCGACGGAGTGCGAGAGGGCCTCGAGCTCTTGGCTTATCCCTGCCAACTGGGCGGTGCGCTCCGCCAACCGGCGTTCCGACTCCGCGTTGAGCCGCCCAAGCTCCGGCGCGGCCTGAAGGCTCTCCCTCCGCTCGCGATGCGTGACCTTGGCGGCCATTCCCTCTCATTTCGTTTCGCGGCGGGCGAGGACGGCGCCGCCGGTGATGCCGGCGTCATCGCCCAGTTTGGAAGCGATGATTTCGACGCCTCTCATGGAACCAGGCATGGCGTAGTCCTGGGCGGTTTCCACGATGACCCCCATCATTTCGTCGGCCAGAGCTTCGATGACCCCGCCGCCCAGGACGACCACTTCCGGATTGAGGATATTCACGAGGTTGGCAGTGGCCACGCCGATGTACTGGGCGGCGCCGTCCACGATGCGGTCCACGAATTTGTCACCCCGGCGGATGGCCTTGCGGAGGTCGCCGCTGCGGAGGTCGTCCAGGTCGTTGCCGAGCAGGTCGGTGAGCACGGTTTTTTGGCCGTCCTTGATGCCGGCTTTGATCTGCTGGAAAATCGCGGTGCGGCTGGCCACCGCCTCGAAGCAGCCTTTGTTGCCACAGCCGCATTTGGGGCCGTTGACCTCCAGCACCATGTGTCCGATCTCCCCGGCGGTATGGCCAAAACCGCTGAACAGCTCGCCGTTGAGGATCAACCCGCCCCCAATGCCGGTGCCGACGAAGATGCCAATCATGTGGCGGGGCTTGGATTTGAGTTCGGCCACGTGGACGCCCAGCGCGCAGATGTTGCCATCGTTCTCTACGAAGACCGGCACGCCCAGTTCTTTCTCGAGCGCTTTCTTGAGCGGCACCTCTTTCCAGCCTTCCATGTTCGGGGCGAAAATGACCGTCCCGGCGTCGAAGTCCACCGCTCCGGGCGCGCCGATGCCGATGCCCGCCACCTGTTTGAGCGTCAGGTCCGCCTCGTCCACCGCATCCTGGACGCAGCGGGCGATGCGCTCGACGACGGCCTCGACGCCGCGCTGGGATTTGGTGCTGACCTTGGCGGTGCTGAGGGCCTCGAGCGAGTGCGTAAAGACGCCGGCTAGAATCTTGGTGCCGCCCAAGTCAACGCCGATGATGTATTCTGCTTTGGAATTGGTTTCCGCCATATCGTCACTTTCCCGCAAGCACCGCGCCGATTTTCTTGCGCAGGTCGGCGTTGAGCGCATCGGCCGAGCGCAGCCCGTCCACGATGGTAAAGCCGTAAGTGGTCTGCAAATGCCGGAAGGTCGTCTGCATCATGACCTGGTATTTCATGAAGCTGTCGAACATGTCGCGCGAGAGCCCGAGGTCCATGCCGCTTTCCCAGTAATCCAGCGCGCTGTTCTTGGCGAAGCTGCGCTGCACCAACTCCTCGGGCGGCACGTTGAGGTAAAAGACGGCATCGGGTTCGAGGGCGGTGCCGTAAAGGTTCTTGAGCCAGGCCTCGTCCATGCCGCGGACCATGTCGCGCGCCATCAAGGTATAGATGTAGCGGTCGGCCAGCACGACGAACCCGGCCTTGAGGGCGGGCAGGATGATGTTCTCGAGCTGATCGGCGAAGTCGGTCGCGTAAAACAGGCTCAGCGTGGTGCGGCTCAGGATGTTCCCCTCCTGCGCCTGCTCGAGTTCCTCGCTCACCAGGGTCGAGCGCTTCAGGCCCACCTGCACGGTGGCATGGCCGCAGCCCTCGAGCCATTCCACCAGCAGCGCGATCTGCGTCGAACGCCCGGAGCCGTCCGCCCCTTCCACCACGATGAGCTTGCCGGCCAGTTGGTCCAAGTCGACGTTGGGGATGCCGTGCCCGTAAAAGCGCCGGCGCGAAGGGCCGGGAACCACGATGTGATCTTGCAGGAGGCGTTTCATTCCACCGGTTCCTCCCGGTTCGAGATGAGGACCTTGGCCGGCGGGGGCCGCTCGGCGCGCCGGGTGAGCAGGGGCCGCTCGGCGCGCTGGAACTCGGCCAGGTTCAGCCGCTGGGCCAGCAACTCCCGGATGACCCCCTGCTGCTTTTCGACGAGGGCATTGGCATCGATCCCCACGAAATTAAACTCCGTGCTCATGGCCAGGTATTGCTCCAGAATCCGCCCCTGGAAGATGCGGAAACTCTCATACGGATCGCTCGAGAGCCGCAAGTCCATGCCGGCCTCGAAGTACTTCAACTGCGGCCGCCCATCCAGTATGCGCTGGAGCGAGACCTGCAAATCGGCCTTGAAGAAGAAGGTGAGATCCGGCAGCGCGGCGAAGTTGTAGATCCCCCGGACCCATTCGGGGGGGCAGCCGCGCACCACGTCCCGCGCGAAGGCCGTGAAAATATAACGGTCGCACAGCACCAGGTAACCGGCGCGCACCAGGGGAACCAGATGGCGCTCGTAACGATCCGCAAAATCGGTCGCGTGGATGAGGCTGAAGGTCGTCGGCGTCAGCAGCTCTCGTTTCTTGCCTTTGCTGGTGGCCGACTTGACCAGCTCCGAAGAGTTCCACTCGCTAAAATAGACCTTGAGCCCCTGCAGCTCGAGCCACCGCTTGAGCAGGTAAATCTGGGTGGACTTGCCCGAACCGTCCAGCCCTTCCACCGCGATCAGCCGCCCGGGAAAATTGAGTTCAGCGAACGTCTTCATCACAACGTCCGCAAGACTAAATCTTCGCGGCCACAAGACAATGTTTTTCGCAACGCTTTGGGGAGGAGGGTCGAGGGGCGAGGGGCGAGGGGCGAGGGGCGAGGGAACGAGGGGCTGCCCCCGACACTCGACCCTCGACCCTCGCCCCTCTACTGCTTTTCGGCCCAGTGAATTGCCATCGCCCCGCCCAGCAGGTTCAGGACCCCGACCTTGGCCAGGCCCAACTGGCGCAGGTGGACCGCCAAGACCTGCTGCGCCGGATACTGCGCCAGCGATTCGAGGATATAAGCATAAGCGCTGGCGTTGCCTCCGAAAGCCCAGCCCAGCAAAGGCACCAACAAACGCAGGTAGCCAAAGTAAAGACCGCGCCAAAGCGAGTTGTCCGGTTTGCCGAAGTCCAGCACCCCCAGGCGCCCGCCGCGCCTGGCTACCCGCTGCATTTCCCCCAACCCGGCCTCCCAGCTCGCCAGGTTGCGCAGCCCGTAGCCCACGGTCACGATGTCGAACGAATCATCCGCAAAAGGCAGCCGCTGAGCGTCCCCCCGCACGAACTGTGGGCCTTCGCCCGCCGCCCCTCCCCCTTCGCCCCGCCCACTCCTTGCGGCCGCGACTTCCAACATGGCCTCGCTGAAATCCAGGCCCACCGTTTCCGCGCCCGAACGCGCCAGGGCCAAGGCCAGGTCTCCCGTGCCGCAGCAGACGTCGAGGGCGCGCAGCCCGGGCCGGGGACCGGCCAACTGAACGAGGCGGGCCTTCCAGCGCCGGTGCAGCCGCAAGCTCTGCAGGTCGTTCAGGAGGTCGTAGCGCCGGGCAATGCCGGCGAACAACTCGTTCACCTTCGCGGCCCGCTGCTCCCCCGGCACGTAGTAGGTCTGGCTCAAAGGTCTATCCCATTCACGCCAGTTTCTTCATCGTGCGCGCGTAATCCTTCACCGTGGACTTGATGACTTTGGAGACTTCCGCTCGCGACGGTCGCGGGCGCAGGGGCGTGAGGGTGATGGTGCCACCGGCGTGAATCTCAACGTTCACTTCGTCGCCGGCTTTAAGATGGGCCAGCTCCAGCAACGCGGAGTCAAAAATGATGCCCTGCGAATTACCCACTTTACTGATCGTCTTCACCATGATGCAAAACCATGTTTTACGGCGTGCTCCATGTCAAGGTCCTCCGTGACAGGCACGGCCGGATCAAGGCCTCGCCGGAGCGCATCCTAACCCGCTCAGCCCGCCTCCACGAAAAAGCGGCGGCCCAAAGCGGTGGAATGCATCGCACTCCAAGCGCTTCGCGACCACGACACCACGTCCGTATCGGGCGAAGCCTTTGGAGTGCGCGGTATTCCCGCGCTTTCCGTTGGCTGCGCACCTCTGTCGCGCGCTCGAATCCAGAACGAGAATACGGCTTCACATCGCCAAAGGGCGCAACACCTCCTCGCTAATCATCCCCAGGGCGAGATGGAAAGCTTGGGTGAACGCTCCAGTCGACCCCAGCACCTCGTCAAGGTGACATCGGTTAAGGGCGATGTGCGCATGGGGCCCCGGGATTTCACTCGTGCATAAGTGCAGATGAGGTCCTTTTTTGTATATCGCATGTTCGGCCTGGTCTGGTTCATACGGATCGCAATGCAGAGCCATCAACTCTCGCTCCTCATCGGTTTGTTGTTTCAGCGTCCTGAACAGGCTCAAATACGCCCTGTACAGACAGGCCTGATCCGCCGACGTCAATCTCCATAGCTCAAAGTACATTGCATGCACGCCGTTCACGAACGTCGGGAACCGCCAGGACCTATAGTCGCTCTGGGGTGGGGAACCAGAATGCACTCCGATAATGTATTCCCTCCTTATCGAGCGCGGTCGCCAAGCCGGTCGCCTCGATCTACTCGTTATCTGCGTCAGCATTTCAGACACAACGTTGCCTCTGGAACTTAACTCGGTTAGCGTTAGCGTGACGTTTGGCAATTATTCCTCCATGCCGATGCCCCGGCGCTCATCCGCGGTCAAACCGTACAGACCGGCGACCAGGCCGTCGAGTTCACGTTCCAAAGCTCGCGCCGCCTCGCCGTGCGTGCAAGTTAGGCGCTTTTCGACCAGGCGCAGGATTAGCCGCATTGTGGAGGACCCGACCTTTGAGGGGTCCGGGACAGGTGTTTGGGACAGCGTTGCAGCC
>Ga0209415_10008307_pt1 | contig 18033 bp, 14 predicted proteins | sample PeaSoiSIISIP2007_FD_187696 | JGI IMG/M metagenome (GOLD analysis project Ga0209415, IMG submission 187696) | Peat soil microbial communities from Weissenstadt, Germany - SII-SIP-2007 (SPAdes) (version 2) | ecosystem: Environmental > Terrestrial > Soil > Wetlands > Peat | place: Germany... | reverse complement strand
CCTGTCGGTGATCGCCGCCTCGACGCCGCTGTTGCTGGCGGCGGCGGGCGAGCTCGTCACCGAACGTGCCGGCGTGCTCAATCTCGGCATCGAAGGCATGATGATCATGGGGGCGGCCTGCGGCTTCGCCGGCGCACATTTCACCGGATCGGTCATCGTGGGGGCGGTGTGCGGGATCCTCGCCGGGGCCTTCATGTCGGCGCTGTTCGCGGCGCTGACGCTGGGGCTCGCCGTCAACCAGGTGGCGGCCGGGCTCGCGCTGACGATTTTCGGCATCGGGCTGTCGGGCCTGATCGGGGCCGGCTTCGTTGGCGAGCGCATCGAGACGGCGCCCCATCTCCATCTGCCGCTCCTCACCGACATTCCGTTGGTCGGCAGGATCGCGTTCGGCCAGGACGGCTTCGTTTACCTTTCGATCGCGCTGGTGGTCGGCATCTGGTGGTTCCTCTACCGCACCCGCGCCGGGCTCATCCTGCGGGCGGTCGGCGACAATCACGTCTCCGCCCATGCGCTCGGCTATCCGGTGCTGCGCATCCGCGGCTTGGCGGTGCTGTTCGGCGGCGCCTGTGCGGGGCTCGGCGGCGCCTATTTGCCGCTGGCCTACACGCCGTTCTTCATTTCCGGCATGACGGCCGGCCGCGGCTGGATCGCGCTCGCCCTCGTGGTGTTCGCGTCGTGGCGGCCGACGCGCGTCGTCATCGGGGCGTATCTGTTCGGCGCCGTCACCATCCTGCAGCTCCACGCCCAGGCGTTGAGCCTGCCGATCCCCTCGCAATTCATGTCGTCCTTGCCGTATCTCGCCACCGTGGTGGTGCTGATCGCGATCTCGCGCCGGCGCGGCCTTGCCGGGTCGGCCGCACCCGCGTCATTGGGGCTCGTCTTCGTGCCCGACCGTTGAACCTGTCTCCGGCTGCGCGGACGGGCGCCGCGGCTGGGGAAACCATAACACCCGTCGATGAAACCGGAGTCGAACATGCGATTTCCTCTCGTTGTGACTGCTGCTTCCGCCGTCGCCGCCGCCGCGCTCGCGGCCGTGACGATGATGCCCACCGCCAACAGCGCCGAGAAGGCCGCCGAGAAGCTCAAGGTCGGCTTCATCTATCTCGGTCCGGTCGGCGATTACGGCTGGACCTACCAGCACGAGGTCGGCCGCCAGGGCCTGGTGAAGGACATGGGCGACAAGATCGAGACCACCTATCTGGAAAACGTTCCGGAAGGTCCCGATGCCGAGCGCTCGATCGAGCAGCTGGTGCGCTCCGGCCACAAGCTGATCTTCACCACCTCGTTCGGCTACATGGACCCGACCCTCAAGGTCGCCAAGAAGTACCCGCGGGTGAATTTCGAGCACGCCACCGGCTACAAGCGCGACAAGAACATGGCGACCTATTCGGGCCGCTTCTACGAGGGCCGCTACATCCAGGGCCAGATCGCCGCCAAGATGACGAAGACCGGCGTGCTCGGCTACATCGTGTCGTTCCCGATCCCGGAAGTGATCTCCGGCATCAACGCCACCATGCTGGGCGCGCAGTCCGTCAAGCCCGACATCAAGGTGAAGATCATCTGGGTGAACACCTGGTTCGATCCCGGCAAGGAAGCCGACGCCGCCAAGGCGCTGCTCGACCAGGGCGCCGACGTCATCATGCAGCACACCGACTCGCCGGCCGCCATGCAGATCGCTTCGGCGCGCGGCGCCTACGCGTTCGGCCAGGACTCCGACATGATCAAGTTCGGCCCCAAGACCCAGCTCACCTCGATCATCGACAACTGGGCGCCCTACTACGACGAGCGCGTCAAGGCGGAACTCGCCGGCAAGTGGACCTCGACGGACACCTGGGGCGGACTCAAGTCGAAGCTCTTGGTGATGGCGCCCTACACCAACATGCCCGACGACGTGAAGAAGATGGCGATGGATACCGAAGCCGCGATCGTCGCCGGCACGCTCCATCCATTCAAGTGCCCGGTGGTCGACCAGGAGGGCAAGACCGTCGAGTGCAAGAACGGCAAGAACCTGGAAGACGGCCAGATCCTCGGCATGAATTTCTATGTGAAGGGCGTGGACGACAAGATTCCGGGGAAGTGATTCCGAGCCGGTAAGGCGCGGAATTCAATTCGCCGCGATTTCCTTGCGCGTAATTGCACCCGGCCGGTCAACCGGCCGGGTGTTTGTTTGGCGTGTGCGTGATCGTTTTGCCAAGCTGCACACCCGGCCGGTGCGAACGCCGCTGTCGGGCGGTCACTGCTCCTGCGCGGGTGCGGGCTCCGCTTGCGTGCGCACGCGGCGATCATGCCGCGCTGTCGTCACGCGCGGCTGATAGCCGAGGTCGGAGCGCGTGAAGCGCTCGATCGGCGCGGCGTAGCGCCCACTCGTTGCGCTCTGTGCCGCGGCGTCGCCATAGGATTGCGACCACGCAGTGAAGTTTTGCGCAAAGGCGCCGGTCGAGATCGCCAGCGCGCTGGCGGCAAGCGTTGCGAGAAGCAGGGTCGTCTTCATCTTAAGTCTCCCGGTCTTGAGGTGGTGGTTCGCATCGGGCCGCAAAACCCCCGCGACGTCCGTACATCGGCGACGTTGGATGATTCTGGTCCCGCGCGAAGCAGCGCTCCCGACACGTGCGAACACGTATCATTCGGCCGCCGTCACAAGTTGGCGTGCCATCGGCTTCGTGCCAGGGCCGCACACGCGATCGTGACCGCGCGGGCGACTTCGATCACAGCCGCGACAGCGGCTGTGGCGAATTGCGTGCACTGTGACGCGAGAAGAAAATCGGCGCTGCTGCGGGAGCAAAATCTACCGCGGCACCTCGCGCTCGCCGTGCTCCGCCAGCAGCGCCGCGAGCCGCTTGCGCATGATCAGGCCCGGCCGGTCCGACGGCATGTGCATCTCGACCTTGCGATCGACGTCGACCACGGCGTCGGGGTCGGTCGATTCGAGAATCTCGCGGTCCTCCGCGATGATGACGGCGTCCCAGTCGATCAGCTCCTTGGTGGAGCAATCCTCCTCGCGATCGTTGCGGAACAGGATCTGCACGAGCTGGATGCTGCCGTCGTCGATCGGGGTCGCCGAGTTGAAGATGATGTGGCGCAGCCCCGACGGATATTCGATGTCGAGCGTGCGGCAGAACGGCATGAACCACGCATTGCGCATATGCCGCGTGGTGACGGGATCGCTGGTGCCAGTCACCCGATAGGCTTCGGGCGGGTTGTTGATCGGCACGATGGTTTCGGCGCGGAAACCGTAGTCGGTTTCGACGAGCTCGTACTTCTCGGGCTTCGGCCGGTCTTCCTGCCCGAAGGTGGCGCGGTGGACGAAGGAGAAGTGCGCATTGTCGAACGAGTTCTCCATCATGCGCAGCGCCCCGCAGTTCCAGCGATCGTCGAACTGGTGGATACGGCGGTATTTGGCGTCGCGGTCTTCCGGCATGTCGGGGATCGGCAGCAGCGGCTCGTCGAGCACGACCCAGGCGTAGCCGTAGCGCTCCTCGCAGCGGAACGATGGGACGCGGGCGTTGGGGAGGGGCGTGTCGGCCGGGAACTGCGGGATGCGCACCAGTTGGCCGGTGCGGTCGTAGGTCCAGCCGTGATAGCCGCACGTGATATTGCCGTCATTGCGCCAACCCTTGGACAGTTTCGCGGTGCGGTGGCAGCAGCGGTCGCGCAGCGCCGCCGGCGCGCCCTCGCGGTCGAGAAACAGCACGATGTTCTCGCCGAGCAAGGTGAAGGGCTTCGGTCCGTCCTCGAGCTTGTGGATCGGCAGCGTCGCGTACCAGAAACGCCGCAGGACTTTTTGTTTGGTTGCGAGCATGGTGTTTCCCCGACGGTTGATCAGTTGGCGATGCGTTTGACGATCGCGGCCGCGTCGCGCCGCAGCTTTTCGATGTCGAGGCCCGGGATGGCGCCGTTCTCGACCACGATGCGGCCGCCCACCATGAGGGTCTTGAGGTCGGCCGCGCCGGCGCCCGCGACCGGCCCGATGAGGGTGTCGTGCAGGCCGAAATAGCGCGGGCTCGACAGGTTGAAGATCGCGATGTCGGCGAGCTTGCCGGGCGCCAGCACGCCGATGTCGGGAAAGCCCAATACGCGGGCGCCGTTCACGGTCGCCCACCGCACCACCTCCTCGACGGTGGTGGATGCGGCCCCCTTGGCAGCCCGGTGGGTATGCCATGCGCTGTTCATCTCGCTGATCATGTCGGCGGACTCGTTCGAGGCGGCGCCGTCGACCGCGAGCGATACGTTGCCGCCCAGCGCCGCCATGCGGTCGGCGGGGGCGATGCCCGAGCCGAGCCGGCAGTTCGATTGCGGGCAGTGGGACATGCCGGTGCCGGTCTCGACCAGCAGATCGATTTCTTCGGCGTCGAGATGGACGAGGTGCGCGAACCACACGTCGGGGCCGAGCCAGTCGTGCTCGGCGATCCAATGCACCGGACGCTTGCCGAACTTCGTGAGGCAAAACTCCACATAGTCGTTGGTTTCCGACAAATGGCTGTGCAGGCGCAGGCCGTGGGCGCGCGCCGCCGCCGCGATGACCTTCAATTCGTCGGGCTTGACCGACCATGGCGGCGTGGTCGGCGCGAAGGCGACGCGGCGCATGCTGGCCGGGGAGGGGTCATGGAAGCGCTGGGCACAGGCCATGATCGACTTGATCATGGCATCGAGCGGCTCGACCGGGATCGGACGCGCCTCGGGGCCGTCCACCGGCCGCGCCACCGTGCCGCCGCCGCGGCAGAACACCAGCCGCAACCCGAGTTCGCGGGCGACCTCGAAGATGACGTCGGCCGGGTCGAACCGATAGGTGTCGCAGAACACATAGTGGTGGTCGGCCGCCGTGGTGGTGCCGGACAGCAACAGCTCGACGAGCCCGATCCGCGCCGCCGTGCAGAGGCCCTCCTCGTCGACCTTCTGCCAATAGCCGTGCGGCACCGAGCGCAGCCAGCCCATCAGCGGCAGGTTGATGCCGGCGCGCACGCCCTTGAGGATGCTCTGGAACAGATGATGGTGGGTCGAGATGAGGCCCGGATAGATGACGCAGCCCGTCGCGTCGATGATGTTCTCGCCGGGCGCAGGCGCGAGATCGCCGATCGCCGCGATGCGGCCGTCGACCACGCGGATGGCGCCCTCGGCGCGCATGGCGTCGCCCGGCAGGCCGGTGAAGATCCCGTCGGCACCGCGGATCAGCATCGAGGTCGAGATGCGGGGCGCGCTCACGTTTCGGTTCCGACTTCGCTTTCGTGCCATTCTCCGAGCGCGAGCCGGGACAAGGCGACCATGATGACGAACAGGCCGACGCCCGCAAGCGTGATCAGGAACAGCGCCGCGAACATGCGCGGGATGTCGAGCTGGAACCCGCTCTGCAGGATTTCGTAGGCGAGCCCCGAGCTGCGCCCGCCGGTGCCGGCGACGAATTCGCCGACCACCGCGCCGATGAGCGCAAGGCCGCTGGAGATGCGCAGGCCGCCGAAGAAATACGGCAGCGCGCTCGGGATGCGCAGCCGCAGCAGCGTCTGCAGGCGTCCGGCGCGGTTCATGCGGAACAGGTTGATCAGCCCGGGATCGACGCTGCGCAACCCGAGCGTGGTGTTAGAGATGATCGGGAAGATGGCGACGACGGTCGCGCACACCGTGAGCGCGGCCTGGGTGTTCTTGACGAAGATGACGATGAGCGGCGCGATGGCGACGATCGGCGTCACCTGCAGCAGCACCGCATAGGGAAACAGGCTCTTCTCGATGAGCCGGCTCTGCACGAACAGGAACGCGATCAGGGTGCCGAGGATGATGGAGGCGGCGAACGCCTGCACCGCCACCCGCAACGTCATGCCGAGCGCGCCGAGCAGCGTCGGCCAGTCGCTCGCGAGCTTCGCCGCGATGTCGGTAGGCTTCGGCAACAGGAACACCGGCACATTGCCGGCGCGGCAGGCGATCTCCCAGAACAGCAGCAGCGCCACCCCGACCAGCGTCGGCGCCATAATGGATACCGCGGTTTCGGATCGCGCGAGGGGGGGCATCACGCCACCGATGCCTTCGCTAGCAGGCCGGATAATGTGCGGCAATATTCCGCGAAGCGTGCAGAGTTGCGGAAGTTTTCGGCGCGGGGCTGCGGCTCGTCGATGCTGAGCGTTGCGAAAATCCGCCCCGGCACGCTCGCCATCACGATGACGCGCGACGACAAAAACACCGCCTCGTAGATCGAGTGGGTGACGAACACGGTGGTGAGCTTGCGCTCGAAGGTGAGGTTGACGAGGTCGTCGTCGAGCCGGTTGCGGGTGAATTCGTCGAGCGCGCCGAACGGCTCGTCCATCAAGAGGAGGTCGGGGTCGATGACGAGGCTGCGGGCGATCGAGGCGCGCATCTTCATGCCGCCCGACAGCTGGCGCGGATAGTGGCGGGCGAACGCGCTGAGGCCGACGCGCGCCAGCGCCGCGCTCACGCGTGCGCCGGCGGCGGCCTTGGGGGTGCCGGCGAGATCGAGCGGCAGGCGCACGTTGGTCTCGACGCGTGCCCACGGCATCAGGGTCGGATCCTGGAACACGAACCCCAGTTGGCGGCCTTTGGAGACGACGTCCCCGTAGCCGGCGCGCCACCACAGCAGGCGGCCGTCGGACGGCTCGATGAGGTTCGCCATCAGCTTGAGCAGCGTGCTCTTGCCGCAGCCGGACGGGCCGATCAGGGTGACGAACTCGCCCTGCGCGATGGTGAGCGCGATCGGGGCGAGCGCGCGCGTGCCGTTCGGGAACACCTTCTCGGCCGACAGCACCTCGACGGCGGGTGCCGTCTCGGCTGCCACAGCCCGCGGCTCGGTCAGCGCCAACACCGTCGCCTCACCCGCTTGTCCCATTGCGCGCGACCGCGCTCTGTTCTTTGAACGTGCGCATGATCCTGTCCGAAACTCCCGCGCCCTCGGGACAAGCCCGAGGGCAGGCTGTTCGCGATCGTGCGCAGCCTTATATCACATCGACTATTACATCGACAGTTTGAGTCCCTTGACGAACCGGTCCGTATAGGCGGCTCGCCAGTCGACCTCGGGCTTGAGGAGGCCGGTCGCGACCGCGGAATCGTAGGTCGCCTTCCAGCGCGCCTGCGTCATGATGCCGATGCCGAGCGTCGCGGCATCGCCGCCGTCGAGCACCTTGAGGCGTTTCATCTCCTCGACCCCGAAGGCGATCTGCTCGTCGCTCATCTTGGGATTGTCGATCTTGATGAGAGCGTTGCCGGGCGCCGGGTTGCGCAGATAGTCGCGCCAGCCTTCGAGCGAGGCCTTGACGAAGCGCGCCACCGCGTCGGGGTTCTTGTCGACGAACGCTTTGGTCGCCACAAACGTGGTGCCGTAGGGCGGATAACCGTCGTCGGCGAACAGGAAGAATTTCGCCGGGATGCCGGCCTGCTTGGCGGCGAACGGCTCGGACGACGGATAGGCCTGCTGCACCAGGTTCTTGTCGGCGAAGAAGGGCTGCAGGTTGAAGGTGTAGGGCCGCGTCTGCTCTTCGGTGTATTTGTATTTCGCCTTCATCCACGGCCACCAGGTGGAGCGCCCGGGCGTCGCCACCAGGATGGTCTTGTCCTTGAGCTCGGCGAGGCTCTTGACGTCCGGGTGGGTCATCATGCCTTGCAGGTCGTACTGGAACGACGTCGCGACGGTGATCACCGGCAATCCTTGCTCCAGCGCCTTGAGCACCTGGAGGTCGTACCCCATCATGACGTCGGTTTCGCCGCCGAGCAGCAACTGCATGCCGTTGACCTGCGGGCCGCCCATCTTGAGGACGACGTCGAGGCCGGCCTTCTGGTAGAGCCCGGTCGCCTTGGCCTGGTAGAACCCGCCATGCTCGGCCTGGGCGAACCAGCTGGTGAGGAAGGTGATCTTGTCGGCCGCGAGGCCGGCATTGGACCACAGGATTACGCCGGTCGCGGCGGCGAGGGCCGCCTTCAGCGGGTGAAATGCACGCTTTCGCAAGGTGGTAGTGGACTTGGCTGGCATGAGGGACCTCCTGGCCTTTGCGGCTGTTTGAGCAAGGGCGATGCCAAACCGAATATTACTGTCATTCCGGGGCACGCCGAAGGCGTGAGCCCGGAATCCATGGCCCCGGACGGGAATAGTATTGAGGGATCAGGGGTTATGGATTCCGGGCTCGCCGCTGTGCGGCGCCCCGGAATGACATTCCCTTGCCTATTTCGCAAGCAACCGCACGGTCCGGCGGCAAACCGGAATCCCAAATAAAATGCCGGCCCGGACGTCTCTGGGCCGGCGTCAGAGTTCCTATTCCGCCGGATGCGCCGACAGCGCCTCCTCGGGCGGTGAGATATCGACCGATACAAATTCCGGATAGCGGGCGAGGCTGTAGATGAACGCCGCCACGATGGCGTAGGCAACCGCGACGGTCGGCGTCACTGCGACGCCGATCGATTCGCCGTGCATGAAGCCGAAGAAGGTCAGCACCGCGCCGGCGAGCGCGAAGGCTGCGGCTTCCGTGAACCTGCGGTCGATCACGAATGCTCCGATCGCGCCGAGCACGAGGCCGGTGAGGATCGAGCCGCCGCCCATCACTTCGAGGCCGTGATAGAGGACACCGACGGTGCCGAGCTTGTCCATGCCGATCGCGGCGGCGCTGGTGCCGGCGGCGCCGAGCGCGCCGTCCATCAGGGTCTTGCACCACGCCGCAAGATGCGGGGTGAGGGCGAGCACCACGGCGGGAGCATGCTTGAGCGGCGTCGTCTGGTAGGCCTGCGCGCCGATCAGCATGCCGATGTAGAGCAGGATCGGCGATATCGCCACCACCGGTATGAACGCCAGCAGCACCGCGATGATGCCGAACCACGCCAGGATGATCACCATCAACCCGGTGGCGGCGGAATAACCGATGCGGCCGCCCATCGCCTTCCAGCCCGGGTGCCCGATATAGACCGCGTTGATGAAAGGGTTGCCCATCAGGCAGCCGATCAGGCTGACGACGCCGTCGGCGGTCAGCACGCGCGTGGTCGGGTAGGCATCGCCCGCGGCTTCGGCACTTTCCACGTTGTCCATGGCCTCGACCAGGTCATAGATGCCGAACGGGATCGCCGTCACCAGGATGACGCCCAGATAGTCGAAGCCGGAAAACACCGTTCCGAATGCCGGCAGCGGTACCGAGAAGCCGAAGCCCGCAACCGCCCCGGCGAGCTTTTCCAGGCTCAGGCCGCCGTAGTTGAGGCCGAACAGGTTCGACCCCCACGCGATCGCGGTGCCGACCACGATGGCGACGAGGCCGGCCGGGATGCCTTTCGGATACTTGACGCCGCCGAACCAGCTCACCGTGATGATGGCGAAGCAGGTGAGGCCGATCACTGGCGTCATGTACATCTCGAGCACCGGGCGCATCGAGATGAAGGTCACCGAGACGCCAGCGAGCGTGCCGAGCAGGGCCGCGCGGGGCGTGATCTTGCGGATGATGGGGGCAATGAAGCCGCCGATCATCAGGATGAAGCTCTGGAAGAACACCCAGACGAGGCCGGCCTGCCAGCCCTTTTCGGGGTCGCCGCTCTTGAGCGCGATCGGCAGCATGATGACGAAGGTGACGATGAACATATGCGGCACGCTGATGCCGGACGGCAGCGCGCACACGTCGCTGCGCCCCGTCTTCTTGGCCAATTGGTAGGCCAGGAAAGCGTAGTACATGGTGGAGAGGAACATCATCAGCCCGACCGCCGGGAGGATGCGTCCGAACACCAGTGCGTCGGGCATCTTGAGCACGAACCGCAGCAGCGCGGTGAGCGTCAGCATGTTCACGAGGATGTTGGTGCCGAAACCGAAGAACGCATTCCAATCGCCGGGCGTCCACAGAGTCGGGCGATATGTCGAATCCGCCATAGCAATCTCCCATCAGGCGCAGTTGGGTCTTCCCGCCAGGGAACGGGTGTCTGCAAGGTCCGCTTGCCGGGGAATACGGACCCGAAGACACCCGCCCCTGGCGGGGAGATTCCGCGGAGGGAGCCGAAAGAGCAGGCGGTGCGCAGCACCGCGGCTCAAGACGATTTCAACATCCTTCCGAATTTCGTATGTGCAAAACCCCATCGCGTCATGGCCGGTAACGTCGTCGCCGCAATCCACATCCCCACGATTTGCGACGACCGCCACCTCCGTCCCGCGTATGTCCGCGCAAAGAGCGTGCCAGCTCGCGGCTGGTGCTAATTTTCGCGCAGCATGCCGTGCGAAGCGCCGAAAAATGCCGGTCCCATGGGGCGGAGTAGGGTGGAGGCGCGCGCCGTCGGCGGATGATGCGTGCCGCACCTACGCGCGCGAGGTGGCCGTGTGACGAATTATTGACGCGCGCGATCAATTTGCGGTCACGGAAAATGTGCAGGGGAGGGGATGCGTAACCCTTCCACGTCATGGCCGGGCATAGCCCGTCGAAGACGGGCGTAAACGCCCTGATGTCCCGGCCATCCACGCCTTGCTCGTCAAATCGAAAGAAAGCGAGGCGTGGATGCCCGCGACAAGCGCGGGCACGACGAACTGTCACGCTGCGGTCGCCATTTCCATGCCGGCGAGGAGGGCGCGGGACGACGCCACGGATCCGAAGATGCCGCCCTGTGCCTTGACCATCTTCAATCCCATCTCGTGGAATTCCGGGAAATAGGAGGCGCAGCAGTCCGACAGCGCGATGCAGCGGTAGCCGCGGTCATTGGCCTCGCGGATCGTGGTATTGACGCACACCTCGGTGGTGACGCCGGCGACGAACAAAGTGTCGATGCCGCGATTGCGCAGCATGAGGTCGAGGTCGGTCTGGTAGAACGCGCCCTTGCCGGGCTTGTCGATCACCGGTTCGCCCTTGATCGGGTAGAGCTCGGGAATGATGTCGTGGCCGGGCTCGCCGCGCACCAGGATGCGTCCCATCGGGCCGGGCGCGCCGATGCGCGTCGCCGGATCGCCGCGCAACACCTTGTGGGGCGGCGCGTCGGTGAGGTCGGGGCGATGGCCCTCGCGCGTATGGATGACGAGGCCGCCGCGGCTGCGGAATGCCGCGAGCACGCTGCGGCACGGCTCGACCGCGGCCTTGAGCCGCGACACGTCGTTGCCGAGCGCGGCGCCGAACCCGCCGGGCTCGAGAAAGTCGCGCTGCATGTCGATGATGACGAGCGCGGCGTGGGCGAGGTCGACGGCGAGCGGCGCCGGTTCGGCCTCAATTCGGATCGTCGGCATGCGGCACCTCCTCTGTGGCTCGCTCGCAACGGCAGCGGATTTTGCCAAAATCCCGCAAGACCAAAATTCCGCAAGATTTGTGCCAGCAAAACCGCCGCCGCAAACCAAATCGGTAGGCGCGAATTCATGCCTAATTCTTACGCAAACGCAATCGCATCAGAGGCAAAGCCACCCGGCCGGACCTCCCCGGAAGCCCGCAAACCGTGCAACAGCGCTGTGAATCCAATGCTTTGCGGGCAGCCGCGCTGAGTGCTTCGGCGCTGGCACGACCTTTGCGGAACCAAGCCATATTTCTGCTTTCTGTCGTGGGGAGTCGTCCATGAAACGTCGCGAATTCTTGAAATCCATGACGGCGCTGGCCGCTGGCGGCGCCTTGCCGGCCGCACCCGCGGTGCTCTCGCCCGCCAAGGCCCAGGCGCGACAGGAAACCCTGCTCATCGTCTCCGAGAGCGGCCCGAACAACATCGACATCCACGGCGTCGGCACCACGGTGCCGGGCTACGAAGTGTCGTGGAATTGCTACGACCGGCTGATCAGCCACGAGATGAAGACCAACGAGAACGGCACGCCGTATTACGACCGCGACAAGTTCAAGATGGAGCTCGCCGACGACATGAAGGTCGGCGACATGTCGGTGACCTTCACGCTCAAGAAGAACGCGGTGTTCCAGGACGGCACGCCGGTCACCGCCAAGGACGTGAAGTGGTCGCTCGACCGCGCAGTCACGGTCGGCGGCTTCCCGACCTTCCAGATGGGCGCCGGCTCGCTCGAAAAGCCCGAGCAGTTCGTGGTCGTCGACGACCGCACCATCCGGGTCGATTTCCTGCGCAAGGACCGGCTCACCCTCCCGGATCTCGCCGTCATCGTTCCCTGCGTGATGAACTCGGAGCTCGTCAAGAAGCGCGCCACCGAGAAGGACCCGTGGGGCCTCGAATACACCAAGCAGAACACCGCCGGCAGCGGCGCCTACCGTGTGGCGAGCTGGACACCCGGCACCGAGGTGGTCTACGAGCGCAACGACAAGTGGGTGGGCGGCCCGCCGCCCAAGATCCGGCGCGTGGTGTGGCGCATCGTGCCGTCGTCGGGCAACCGCCGCGCGCTCTTGGAGCGCGGCGACGCCGACATCTCCTACGATTTGCCCAACAAGGATTTCGTCGAGCTCAAGAATCTCGGCAAGCTGAACATCATTTCGACGCCCTACAGCAACGGCATCCAGTACATCGGCATGAACGTCAAGATGCCGCCGTTCGACAACCCGAAGGTCCGCATGGCGGTGGCCTACGCGATTCCCTACCAGAAGATCATGGACGCGGTGCTGTTCGGGCTGGCAAAGCCGATGTATGGCGCAGCGGCCGACTACAAGACGCAGGTGGCGTGGCCGCAGCCCGACAAGGTCACAACCGACATCGCCAAGGCGAAGCAGCTTCTGGCCGAGGCCGGATATCCCAACGGCTTCGAGACCACGATCTCGTTCGATCTCGGCTTTGCCGGCGTCAACGAGCCGCTGTGCGTGCTCACCCAGGAGAGCCTCGCCCAGATCGGCATCAAGACCACCATCAACAAGGTGCCGGGCGCGAACTGGCGCACCGAGCTCAACAAGAAGACGCTGCCGCTCTACACCAACGTGTTCTCGGGCTGGCTCGACTATCCGGAGTACTTCTTCATCTGGTGCTATCACGGCCAGAATTCCGTCTTCAACACCATGAGCTACCAGTCGAAGGCGATGGATGCCTTCATCGAGGGCGCCCGCGACGCCGCCGCCGTCGGCAAGACCGCCGACTACGAGAAGAACGTGAAGGGCTTCGTCGATCTCGCCTACACCGACATGCCGCGCATCCCGCTGTTCCAGCCCTATGTGAACGTCGCGATGCAGAAGAACGTCACCGGATACCAATACTGGTTCCACCGCCGGCTCGACTATCGCGCGCTCGCGAAGGGGTGAGGGGGATGCGTAGGGTGGGCAAAGGCGCGTGGCACGGCATGAATGCGACGATGACCCGTTTGCGCCTTTGCCCACGCCGTCCGGCGTCCAGGTCTGACCGCGTGGGCAAAGGCGCGAGAGGACAACGCAAACAATTTCTTTCGTGCCACGCGCCTTTGCCCACCCTACGGGTCGCACCGCCATGCTGAAGCAGATCGCCAAGCGCCTTTCGACCGTGATCCCGAGCCTGATCGGGGTCATCATCGTGACTTTCCTGCTCACCCGGGTGCTGCCGGGCGACACCGCCGCCTACTTCGCGGGCCCCGCCGCCTCCGCGCAGGCGATCGAGGAGGTGCGCAAGCAGCTCGGCCTCGACAAATCGATGCCGGAGCAGTTCGTCCGCTACGTCACCGATCTCGCCCATGGGGACTTCGGCAAGTCGCTCACCACCGGGCAATCGGTCACGGCCGACATCGCGACGCGCCTGCCGGCCTCGGCGGAGCTGACGCTCGTCGGTCTCATCGTCGCCATGCTGATCGCGGTGCCGCTCGGGATTCTCGCGGCGGTCAAGCAGGGCTCGTGGATCGATCACGCCTGCCGCGTCATCGCGACCGCGGGCGTGTCGCTGCCGGTGTTCTTCACCGGCCTGCTGCTCGCCTATGTGTTCTACTACCAGCTCGGTTGGGCGGCGGAGCCGCTCGGGCGGCTGAGCTTCCTCTATTCGCCGCCGCCGACCTACATGGGCTTCTACCTGATCGACAGCCTGATCGCGCGCGACTTCGAGGTGTTCTCCGCCGCGGTCGCCCAACTGGTGCTGCCGGTGGCGACGCTCGCGATCTTTTCGCTCGCCCCCATCGCCCGCATGACGCGCGCCTCCATGCTGTCCGTGCTGGCGTCGGATTTCGTGCGCACCGCGCGCGCCGGCGGGCTGCCGTCGCGCACCGTGATCATCACCTACGCGTTCCGCAACGCCATGCTGCCGGTCGTCACCACCCTCGGCATGGTGTTCTCCTTCCTGCTCGGCGCCAACGTGCTGGTGGAGAAGGTGTTCGCCTGGCCGGGCATCGGCTCCTATGCGGTCGAGGCGCTGATCACCTCCGACTTCGCGCCGGTGCAGGGCTTCGTGCTCACCATGGCGGTGCTCTACGTGCTGCTCAATCTCGCGATCGACCTGCTCTACGGCATCATCGATCCGCGCATGAGGGTGGAAGGATGACCCAAGCCGTTCGCGTCGACACCGTCCGTATCGACACCACCGAGGTCGCAACCGCAGCGCCGGCGCCGGCCACCATTCCGGCCGCCCCCGCCGCAAAGCCGGCGGCGCAGCCCTCCGTGTTCAGCCACGCCGTCTATGTGATCGGCGAAAACCCCGTTACCGGGCTCGCCTTCGCCTTGTTCCTCCTCATCGTCGTGTGCGCCGTGTTCGGGCCGCTGGTCGCGCCCTACGATCCGCTCGCCAGCAACACCGACGCCGCCTACCAGGCGCCCACGCTCGCGCACTGGTTCGGCACCGACCAGCTTGGCCGCGACATCATGAGCCGCGTCATCGTGGCGACCCGCCTCGACCTCGCCATCGCGGTGTTCTCGGTCGCGCTGGTGTTCCTGCTCGGTGGCGTTTCGGGCGTGATGGCGGGCTTCTACGGCGGCTGGACCGACCGCATCGTCGGCCGCCTCGCCGACACCATCATGGCGTTCCCGCTGTTCGTGCTCGCCATGGGCATCGTGGCGGCGCTCGGCAACACCGTGACCAATATCGTGATCGCGACCGCGATCATCAATTTCCCACTCTATGCGCGCGTCGCCCGCGCCGAGGCCAATGTGCGGCGCGACGCCGGCTTCGTGCAGGCGGCGCGCCTCACCGGCAACGGCGAGATGCGCATCGTGCTGACGCAGATATTGCCCAACGTGATGCCCATCATGGTGGTGCAGATGTCGCTCACCATGGGCTACGCCATCCTCAATGCCGCCGGCCTCTCCTTCATCGGCCTCGGCGTGCGGCCGCCGACCGCCGAATGGGGCATCATGGTGGCCGAGGGCGCCGCCGACATGGTGAGCGGCAAGTGGTGGATCGCGTTCTTTCCCGGCGCCGCCCTGATGGTCGCGGTGTTCTGCTTCAACCTGCTCGGCGACGGCCTGCGCGACATCGTCGATCCGCAACGCAGGACGTGATGAGGGCATGTAGGGTGGGCAAGACCGCATCGCCGACGCGCCTGCTCCGCTTGCACGAGCCTATCGTCGATGCGGTCTTGCCCACGCGGTCAGGCTGCTCCGCCGGACAGCGTGGGCAAAGGCGCGCACCGTCTTCGCTCATCACCGACGTTGTGCCACGCGCCTTTGCCCACCCTACGACCTAACCGGACCCCCGCCATGACCGACGTCCCCCTCCTCACCGTCAGCGACCTTACGGTCGAATTCGCCACGCGGCGTGGCAAGGTCCAGGCCGTGAGCCACGTCAACGTCACCGTCGCCAAGGGCGAGACGCTGGGCATCGTTGGCGAATCCGGGTCGGGAAAATCCGTCACCTCCTACGCGGTGATGCGCATCCTCGATCGGGCCGGGCGGATCGCGGGCGGATCCATCGTGTTCGGCGGCGTCGATGTCGGCAAGGCCACCGAGAGCGAGGTGCGCGACCTGCGCGGCCGGGAGATCTCCATGATCTTCCAAAACCCGCGGGCGGCGCTCAACCCGATCCGCAAGGTCGGCAAGCAGATCGAGGACATCCTGCTGCATCACGTCCAGGCGGCGCGAAGCGACGTCAAGCAGAAGGCCATCGACACGCTCGCCCGCGTGCGCATCGCCAATCCGGAGGAGCGCTACCACGCCTATCCGTTCGAGCTGTCGGGCGGCATGTGCCAGCGCGTGGTGATCGCGCTCGCGCTGGCGTGCCGGCCGCAGCTCCTCATCGCCGACGAGCCGACCACCGGCCTCGACGTCACCACCCAGAAGGCCGTGATGGACCTCGTGGTCGAACTGACCCGCGAGCGCGGCATGTCGACCATCCTGATTACCCACGATCTCGGCCTCGCCGCCGCCTATTGCGATCGCGTGGTGGTGATGGAGAAGGGCAAGGTGGTGGAGACCGCGCCGTCGCGCCAGATATTCGCTGCGCCGGAGCACCCTTATACCCGCAGGCTCATGAAGGCAACGCCGCGGCTGGGCATCGGGCTGCGGGATCTGCTGCCGGCGGACGAGCATTCTTCGCCTCCCCCTGCAGGGGGGAGGCCGGCCGCGCAGCGGCCAGGTGGGGGCAATGGCGCCGCCCACCCCACCCCGCTCGCCTGCGCTGGCGCTCCGGCGATCGACCCTCCCCCTGCAGGGGAGGGTGAAGCGAAGGCGCCGCTCCTCACCGTCGAGAACCTCGTCAAGGAATATCCGCGCAACGACATGACGAACGCGCTCGCCAAGCTGTTCGGCCGCAAGGTGGAGGAGGCGAAGCCGTTGCGGGCGGTCGGCGGCATCTCCTTCGACATCAAGCGCGGCGAGAGCGTCGGCCTGGTCGGCGAATCCGGCTGCGGCAAGTCGACGACCTCCATGATGGTGATGCGGCTCCTCGACAAGACCTCCGGCAAGATCGAATTCGGCGGTGAGGACATCGGCGCCATCCCGGCCAAGGCATTCGCCACCCTGCCGGCGCGCAGGCGCATCCAGATGGTGTTCCAGGACCCGACCGACAGTCTCAACCCCCGCTTCACGGCGGCGCGCGCCATCGCGGACCCGCTGATGCGGCTCGGCGGCGTGCGCGGCGGCGACGCGCTGCGGGCGCGCTGCGAGGACCTCGCCACCCAGGTGGGCCTGCCGATCGAGCTGCTCGACCGCTTCCCGCACCAGCTCTCCGGCGGCCAGAAGGCCCGCGTCGGCATCGCCCGCGCGATCGCGCTGCGACCGGAGCTCATCATCCTCGACGAGCCCACCGCCGCGCTCGACGTGTCGGTCCAGGCCGTGGTGCTCAATCTCCTCCAGGACCTCAAAGCGCAGCTCGGCATGAGCTACCTGTTCGTCTCCCACGATCTCAACGTAGTGCGCCTGTTGTGCGACCGCGTCATCGTCATGCGCGCCGGCGAGATCGTCGAGCAGGGCGCAAGCGACGACGTGCTCGGCGCGCCGAAGTCCGACTACACGCGCGAGCTCTTGTCCGCCATCCCACACCCCCCGATGTGAGTTCGTCATGGCCGGACCTGTTCCGGCCATCCACGTCTTTCTTGTTGGCAAAACAAAACGTAAGACGTAGATGGCCGGGACATAAGGGCGTTTACGCCCGTCTTCGACGGGCTGTGCCCGGCCATGACGACCCCCCAGAGACATTCGCCACATGCCAGCCGATCAACTAGACGACTTCATCGCCGCCTCGGCACGCGCGCTGGCGCTGCCGGTCGATCCCGCCTGGTATCCGATGATCCGCGCCAATCTCGAAGTGACGTTCAGGCTCGCCGCGCTGGTCGGCGACTTCAAGCTGTCCGACCTCGCCGAGCCGGCGCCGGTGTTCCGGGCCTGACATGAACGACCGGCCGGAGGCGCAGGCGACAGCGCAAGGGGGAGCGGAAGCGGGGACCCAAGCGGCCGCCGCAGCGGAGGCATCGGCGCTCGGCATCGCCCGCGCCGTGGCGCGCGGCGAGGTCACCGCCGCGGCGGTGGTCGAGGCCGCGCTCGCCCGCATCGGCAGGCACAATTCGGCGCTGAACGCCTTCACCGACGTCACCGCCGAACGCGCGCGTGCCCGCGCCGCCGCGATCGATGTGCGCCGCCTCAAGGGCGAGCCGGCCGGGCCGCTCGCCGGCGTGCCATTCGGGGTGAAGAACCTGTTCGACGTGAAGGGCCTGCCGACCCGGGCGGGCTCCAGGATCAACCGCGAGCTGTCGCCGGCGGAACGCGACTCTCCGCTGATCGAACGGCTGGAGGCGGCCGGCGCCGTGCTGGTGGGCGCGCTCAACATGGGCGAATACGCCTACGACTT
>Ga0209415_10008306_pt1 | contig 18034 bp, 18 predicted proteins | sample PeaSoiSIISIP2007_FD_187696 | JGI IMG/M metagenome (GOLD analysis project Ga0209415, IMG submission 187696) | Peat soil microbial communities from Weissenstadt, Germany - SII-SIP-2007 (SPAdes) (version 2) | ecosystem: Environmental > Terrestrial > Soil > Wetlands > Peat | place: Germany... | reverse complement strand
GGAAAGCTTGCACGCCGTGACCGTAGGTGTATGCGCCGCTGCCAAAAACTTCCTTCACACCCGCCGCAACCAGCCGCTTGAAGCTCATTTCGGTGAGACGGAAGCGAGTGGTATGGCCGCCGCTGGCTTTGAGATCGCGTGCTTCCATGTCGCCAATCAAATCCCAGAGAGTCTGCATCACGGGACGCTGGGTACCGTCCGGGAGCGGCTTCTTGATTAAGCGAATGGTTTCGTCGTCGAGACCTTCGGCGCCAGTAACGCCGACGATCACATGCATGGGCATGTCGACGCCCGCTTCAAGACAATTGCGCAGACCTTCGCCACCATAGGCGTGACACGCGACGCTGAGGCCGCGGCGATGCGCTTCGTCGACGATCGCTTTGTCCTCTTCGAGCGTGAGCGACGGAACGTTGATCATTTTGCCATCGGGGGTGAAGGCTCCGGCGCCGGCGGGGTCGGGATAACCGCCGCCTTCGTAGTCTTCCGTATCGTAAATCTTGATCCAGTCGACACCGTAGTGCGAGTGCTCACGCACAGCCGCTCGCGCAAGCCAGGGCGAATTAATGTTGCCCGCGAGCTGGAAAGCATTGGGACCGGCGGTTTGGCTGAACGGAGTGACGACGGAGGGGGCCGGATAATAACCGGCGGCGCGTGGATTCAGTTGGGGACCGGAAACCTGCAAGCGCGGACCGGGCACTTGGCCTTTGTTGATGGCGTCGCGCAGCTCGACGGTGGCATAGGTATAGGGCGAGCCCATGTCCTGGAGCGTGGTGAAGCCCGCGTTGAGATCCCGGAGCGCGTAGTTCAGGCCGGAAAACGCGGCGCGCGCGTCGTTGGGTTGCTGGTCCTGCATCAGGTGGACGTGGCGATCGATCAAGCCGGGGAGCACGGTGGCGCGGCTGAGATCGATGACTCGTGCGCCCGGCGGGATCGAGACCCGATCGGCGGGGCCGGTGGCGGTGATGCGATCGCCTTTAATAAGGATGACCTGGTCCTTGAGCATCGCGCCCGACTTGGAGTCGAAAAGATGCCCGGCGCGGATGGCGACGCCTTGCGAAGGAGGCGGCTGCATGTCCATGTGAGAAGCGTTGAAAGGTCCGGCTTCGGGGCGCGTGCCTTGGGCATAGGCGGAGATGTAGAGGACGAAAATCAAGGATAAGAGACGGAGTGTCATTTACGTGCTGACAGTATATCCGCTTGCTCACGCGCGCGGCTCAGTAGATTCCGTGGACCTGCGCATTAGGGGAAGCGTTCACGCGCAGATGTGGGTCCGAAACCTATTTCTCTGCCGACAACGCTGACGTCTCGCTCCCGCAGACGATCTTCTTGGGCGGGTGCCAGTTGTCGATGTCCTCCATTGGGCTGCCCGGCATTACACCCGGCATCGCGCCCGAGCGTCTCAGTTGCCATACATGAAAGATCGCCTTTAGCCGCTTGTGGCGCCTGAACACATAGATGCTGTCCGATTCGCCCTGCGGATCGGCTGCCCCCTGATACCACGTGCGGGACATCGAGTTTTCCTGCATCGTGCGAACCAAGTTTCTGCGGGCGTCCTTAGCCGAATGGAGATGCAGCACCGACTTCAGCCAGTACCGCAAATCGCCCCCGCGCTGGTTCAAGTCTCCGATCAGTTGCCTTGCGATATAGTACGCATCCTTGCCGTATACATTGGTGTGGTTGTTGTAATCGGACGCGTCAGTCTGAAAGGTGAAGCGCACGGGGGTGAAGTCCTTCAGCGAATTATCAGAAAGCTGAGAATCGAGCGTGGAGTCCGAGAGAATCACCATCGGCTCTGGTCCCGGAAAGATCTGGAGCAGCCCGTGGGCCTGCTCGAGTTCACCCGCATACAGCACACAATCCGGATTCAGTTTCTTGGGACCCGCCTGATTCACGACTTGATCTAGCCTGTAATTGCCGACGATGGCGGCCCGATCACCCGCTGGCGCGCCTTCATTAAACTCGTCAATTGCGTCATGATAAGCCTGACTCAAATCGTTCGCGTAGGTCTCGTTACCGGGCTCTTTGTCCGACACGATCAGGAATCGGCGCAATTTGTGCTGGGCGGCGAAGCGGATGGCTGCCCGTCCTTGTTCTTTGTTGGTAGGGGACAGCTGCAACAAGGGAGCGAGCGCGAGGTCGTCGAAACACTTAACTCCTGATTGATGACATTTCACCAGCAAATCCTCATCGCTGGCAGTCGTAGTCAGCACCGGCACGGGCGGATCGGACTGGAAATAACTGGGCAACGAATCTTCCACCAGTTGGCTTGGCAGGTGTAAGATCACCAAAAGTGTATCGGCGCGTTTTGCCAGGTCGTTCGCTTTCCCTATGGCGGCCTCGGTCGTTGGTTCGTCGATTCTCTCGACCCTTACTTGTACGGGAACATCACCCACGCTGAGCCCGTCGGTCTGAGATAGATTTTCAATGTTCTCGAAGACCGCCATGGTTTTCTGCTCAGTGCGCGGGTGGGCTACAACGTAAATCGTGTAAGGATGCGGTTTGGGTGGATCGATGAGCCAAGCAACCACGACGGCGAACACAGCCGCCCAAAAGATCTCGCCTTTATGCTCAATCGCCCACCGCTTCATGACCCGCAGACTACGGCGCGCTCCGCCCTCGACCGCTTCGACCGCACGCGTCTTGAGGTCTTCTCCCGGCGGCTTCACGGGAGTTTCTGCACGCGGGGTCGCGTCTTTATCGGTTGGAACTTGAGACTCTTGAGTTCCCATGAAAGCGCCTCCGGGTCAGCTGCCGACTTTAAGCCAGCCTTTTCGCTTTATCCACGAATTGGCATTTTAGAAAATGACTGACATTACAATATACACCTAAGCGACGTGGCGTGTGTCTCAATTTAACTGTTAACCCAGCGACAGAGGAAATGGCGGAGAAAAGTTGAATTTCATGCGAAATACTATGCTCGCCATTTGACTCTGAACTGTCTGTTTGGCGGGCTGAGTCAGGTGTTGAGGCGATCGGGACGAACGACGGCAATCGGATCAGGAACGAGGGCGAGGCCGGTGTTGTAAGCGGCGGTAAAGGCGTCGAGCCCGTGAGATCCGCCGTTGACGAGGCGGCGAGCTTCGCGGAGATCGCCGGCGGCCAGAGCGGCACGGATTCTCTCTTCGTGAGTTTTGAGGAAACTGGCCAGCAGTCGCGCGGCGATGCCGGGAAGGTTCGCGAGGTCCGGATTCTCGATGAGCTGCTGGCCCAGTCCGATGGCGACGCCATGGAATGCGTAGTTGGCGCGGCCGGTAAGTTGGATGAAACCGCGGCCTTTGAAGCGCTCTCCGTCAGGCGCGCCTTGGTTGCCGAGATCGGCGCGCGAATCGTACAGATCGAAAGGATGCCCGCCAGGCGAGGTATTGAACGGGCTCTCGAACTCGCTGATGGGGAGGAACGATCCGGTTTCCGCGCGAATGGTGGCGAGCGCCATCAGGATCATGGACGTGTCGGCCAGCTCGGGCGCAATCAGGGCGTTGAGCACGAACGGGAGATTCGATTCGATATTGGCCCGAGGAGCATCCGGGACGATCTGGGCGGCCATGTCCACCGTGATCTCGCTCATGGCCCCAGTCTAGGTCCGGATGTGCTTTCTGAGCCTTCCGATCGCCCCCAAGTCAGTCCAAAACAAGCAAAGGCGGAAAAATCGAAGTCTGTGACCGAACCAAACGCGCTGTGCCCGCGTATAATCCTCCATGAGATCCCTGCGACACGTCTTTCGACGATTCGGCCGCGCTCCGATGTTCACCTCCATCGCGCTGGTCACGCTGGCGCTAGGCATCGGCGCCAACACGGCCATCTTCAGCGTCGTCAACGGAGTCCTGATCAAACCGCTGCCTTATCCCGAAGCGCAGCAATTGGCTGGGGTTTGGCACCTGGCGCCGGGCGTGGCTGGAATCGCGGGCAACATCAATTGTTCGCCCACCATGTACTTCACCTATCGCGAGGAGAGCCGGACTTTTCAGCAGTTCGGTTTGTGGTCGAACGACGGTGTGACCGTGACGGGCGTGGGCGAGCCGGAGCAGGTCCAGGCGCTGGACGTCACCCATGGAACGCTCGATGCCTTGGGCGTTCAACCGGCCATGGGACGCTGGTTTTCCAAAGCGGATGACACTCCCGGCGCGCCCGACACGGTGATGCTGACCTACGGTTACTGGCAAAGGCACTTTGCTGGAAAAACGGGATCCGTAGTCGGTCAGTCCTTAATTGTGGACGCCAAGCCGCACACCATTGTCGGTGTGATGCCGCAGAACTTTCGTTTCTTGAACTCGGGCGCGGATCTGATCCTGCCATTGCAGTTCGATCGGAGCAAAGTGTTCCTGGGCAATTTCAGCTATCAGGGCATCGCGCGGTTGAAGCCCGGCGTCACGCTGCAGCAAGCCAACACCGACGTGGCGCGAATGCTGCCGATCTGGTTGAATGCATGGCCGCCGGCGCCCGGTTTCAGCAAGGCGCTGTTTGAGAATGCCCGATTTGCTCCCAAGGTCCAGCCCCTGCAGCAGGAAGTGGTGGGGGATATCGGCGCCACGCTTTGGGTTCTGATGGGAACCATCGGGCTGGTGCTATTGATCGCCTGCGCCAACGTCGCCAATTTGTTATTGGTGCGGGCCGAAAGCAGGCAGCAGGAACTGGCGATCCGCGCCGCACTGGGCGCTGGATGGGGACGTATTGCGGGCGAGATGCTGCTCGAAAGCCTGACTCTTGGCGTGCTGGGCGGAGCATTGGGCCTGGCGTTGGCGTATGCGTCGCTGCGCATGCTGATCGCTCACGGACCAGCGACGCTGCCCCGGCTGGATGCAATCGGAATCGATCCGCTGGTGCTGGGATTCACGCTGCTGGTTTCGCTCCTGGCGGGCCTCTTCTTCGGCCTGATACCCGCCATCAAATATGCCGGGCCGCACCTGGCTACGACGCTGCGCGGCGGCGGGCGCACTATGAGTCACGGCCGCGAACGGCACCGGGCGCGCAATTTATTGGTGGTGGCACAAGTAGGGTTGGCGCTAGTACTGCTGATTGGCTCAGGGCTCATGATTCGAACCTTCCAGGCATTGCGCAGCGTGCAGCCTGGATTCACGCATCCCGAGCAAGTGCAACTGCTGCGTATTTCAATTCCAGACACGCAGGTGAAGGAGCCCGAGCGTGTGATGCGGATGCAGAACGAGATGATGGACAAGCTGGCGGCGATTCCCGGCGTGACCTCGGTCGGGTTGGCGAGTGCCGCGCCGCTCGAGAGAATCAACAATCAGAACGATCTGCTCTATGCGCGAGACAAGACCTATTCGTCGGGACAAATTCCGCCGATCCGGGCGTTCCGGTACATCTCGCCAGGGTTTCTGAGAACGGATGGGACGCCCATGATCGCCGGGCGGGACTTCACTTGGACCGATGTGTACGACAAGCGCCACGTGGCGATGGTTTCTGAAAACATGGCGCGAGAGATGTGGGGCTCGGCGGCGGCCGCGCTGGGCAAGCAGGTGCGCAGCGGACTCAACGACCAATGGCGCGAGATTGTAGGCGTCGTAGCGAACGTGTATGACAAAGGCGTGGATCAGGAAGCCCCGGCGATCGCCTACTGGCCGTCCCTGCTGGATCACTTCGAGCTCGAAGACGTGCGCGCCACACGCTACGGCGTGTTCGCCATCCGTACGAATCGTGCGGGCACCGAGAGTTTTCTGGGAGAGGCGCGGCGAGCCATCTGGTCGGTGGACGCAACCGTGCCGGTGTTCCTGACGCGTACGCTGAAGAATGTATACGACGAGTCGATGGCGCGAACGTCTTTCACCTTGGTGCTGCTGGGGATCGCGGGCGCGATGGCGCTGGTGCTGGGCGTGGTGGGTATTTATGGCGTCATCGCGTACGCCGTCACACAGCGGACCCGAGAGATCGGCATCCGCATGGCGCTGGGAGCGCAGCCGGCCGGATTGCAGGGAATGTTCGTGCGCCAGGGATTGGTGTTGGCGGCTGTCGGCGCATTGCTGGGCCTGGTGGCGGCTACCCTGCTCACTCGTCTCATGTCATCGCTGCTGTTCAAGACCACGGCGCTTGACCCGGCGACCTACGCAGTAGTCTCGGCGGTCTTGATTATGGCTGCGGCGCTGGCCAGTTACGTTCCCGCCCGGCGTGCGACGGCAGTGGATCCGGTGGAGGCGCTGCGGACGGAATAAGCTGAGCACTGACGATCCGATCCCGCAAATGTGGGGAGTTGGGAAGTACATTTGGGCCGATACCAACGCTGACGATTACGTTCGGGATTTGCGTTCTAATTGGTATGGACCTACGCAGGCCTCCAGCGAAACGCCGATTTGATCCCGCCTTACCTGACGTGGCGCCGGTATACAATGGCTGGCTGGAGCGTTATGGCAAAAACATGGATGGCAACTGGTGTATTGGGACTCTCTCTGGCCGGAGCGGTGTCAGCACAGAAGCCGTGTGACCGGGCTTGTCTTGAGGGCATCGTGGACCAATACCTGGATGCGGTGACCGCGCACGACCCCAAAATGGCGCCGCTGGCGAACAAGGTGAAGTTCACTGAAGACGGCCAGAAGCTCACGATCCCCGACGGGCTGTGGAACTCGATGGTGGGCAAGGGCACGTATCGATTGTTCGTCAGCGATCCGCAGGCCGGGTCGGTAGCGTTCATCGGGACGATTAAAGAAGAGGGGCGAACGGCCGGCGAGCCGATCGCGAGCGTGATCGCGCTGCGCCTCAAAGTGGTCAACCGGCAGATCACGGAAGCGGAGACGTTCGTGGTGCGGAGTCCCGATTCGGCCGCTCGGCTGGAAAAGATCGGCACGCCAAATCATCTGTTCTTGGAAGCGGTGCCGGAGGCGCAGCGGATGTCGCGCGCGGATTTGATCAAGACCGCCAACATGTACTTCACCGGAATGCAACAAAATGACGGGAAGGGCGAATATCCTTTCACCGACGATTGCAATCGGATCGAGAACGGAATGCAGGCGACCAACGCGCCTTTGAAAGAGGGCCAGACGAGGCCGGATCCGGCGACTGCAACCGGCTATTCGGCGGCCTGGGGCTGCAAGGAGCAGTTTCAATCGGGCCTGCTGCATTTCGTGACGCGGATTCGCGACCGGCGGTACGTGGCCGTGGATCAAGAGCGTGGGCTGGTGTTCAGCTTCATCTTTTTCGATCACTCGGCGGGGAAGACGCGGCATTTCGAGACACCCAGCGGGCGAGCCGTGGTGGCGGGGCCGACGCAGCCGTGGACCTGGGAGCTGGCGGAGATGTTCAAAGTCGAGAACGGCAAGCTGCATCAGATTGAAGCGGTGCTGCAGCGCGCGCCGTATGGGATGACGTCGGGATGGAGCAGTTGGGAAGAAGGCATGACGGATCGGGCCCGGGATGTGACGGGAAAATAGCAAAAGCAAAGAATTCAGAATTCAGAAGGCAGAATTCAGAATCAATAGGTGCTGGCGCGGGAGCGCAATTGCGCCGCGGCATGGAACCAATCTTCTTCGGGGGATCCAGAGGGGCAGCCTCGCGCTTGCCAGAGTTCATACGCGAGGCCCGCGGTCTCGGCATGTCCAAAGGCGGCGAAGCCGTGATGAATTGTGGCAGGCTGAGTATGAAAATCTGGCGAGTACTCGAGGACCTGCCGCGAGCGTTCGTGTCCGGTCAGGTGATCCTGCTTGCCCTGCTGCTCGGCAACGCGATGAGCGTGCGCGGAGCCGTCGCGTAATTCGGCGGCTTGCTGGTGTGCGTCATGCATGGTTTTCTGCGTCTACCGGGTCGCCGCGGCCGAGACGGTCTCTGGTTTGTCCGCGGTAGCTTCGCCGGACGAGGAAATATCCTGTGCGCCAGTGTGCTTCAGAAGATCCTTTGCGCGAGCGATCTCTTCCGAGGTGTCGCAGTGAACGGAAAGCAAAATTCCGCCCGCCTTGATGTGCCCTTCGTAGCGCTTGGCTTCGTACTCGGGAATTCCCATCCCAACCAGCGCGCCTATCACGCCGCCCACCGCGCCGCCCACTCCCAGGCCCGCCAGGGCCGCCATGATTGGACCGGCTGCAATGAAGGGACCGATGCCGGGAATTGCAAGAACGCCGATCCCGGCCAGCAATCCAAGGGTTCCGCCAATGACTCCGCCAGTGGTAACTCCGGCAGTGGTGCCTTCCGGCGCCTTGGTGCTTTTCTCGTGTGCGAAGTCTTTCGTACCCTGATTGTCCGAGAGCAGAACCGAGATATCGTCACTCGAGAATCCCGCTCCCAGCAGATCGTCGACGGTTCGTGTCGCTTGTTTTTGGTTTTGGTAAATACCAAACACCGCTGTCTTTTTTCCTGGCATGATCTTGTCTCCTGATAAAAGTTGGCTACAACCTGGCAACAATTCAGCATGTAGAGGCCCAGTCCGTTAGTCGAGGGAAAGCATCGTTCATCGCCGGGGAGGATTCCCTGCTGTGACCATGCGCGGTCAGGTGACCATATACCGTTACCAGCTGCCGGACAAGAGATTAGACAGAGCAACGCGATTGAGGCGAAGAGGTTGGTTGCTCTCGTGCTCTTAGTACAAATATGAAAATGCTGAAACCGTGCTTGTCCTTGCTGGCAGTTGTGGTCATGGGAACCCTGGCAGGATGCTCAATGAAGTCCACGCGGTCCGCCGACGTTTCTGGCGGGATACGCACCTCACTCGATCAGGCTAACCTCAAGGATGTCTCGGTAACTCAGGATCACGACAAAGGAGTCGTCACTCTGGGCGGGCACGTGACAGCCGACGCCGACAAGTTACAAGCCGCATCCATCGCCCAGGCGGCTGCAGGCGCACAAGTTGTCTCCAATCAGATTGCCGTGCTTCCTCCGGGCATCGTTAAAGATACCAAGAAGGTGAACTCGGACCTTGACAAGGGCATTGAAGGAAACCTGGACGCGGCCCTGCTTCAAGGGCAACTGCACAAGAACGTGAACTACGCGGTCAACAATCAGGTGGTTACGCTGAGCGGCGAGGTGGATTCTCAATCCAAGCGCACGCAGGCGCAAGGTATCGCGGCTGGCGTTCCGAACGTCCAGCAGGTGGTGAACGAGTTGCAGATTAAAGATCAGAAGGCCACGTCGTCGAATTAGGCCGGAGCTGGGCATGTCATTTGCGATTTATATTATCGGCTTTCTGGTGCTAATTGGCGGACTAATCTATGGAGCCGTGATACTGCACCTCGCGACGCATTGGATTGTAGTTGGTGCAACTGTGCTCCTGGGCCTCGCGATTCTGAAGGGCGTCCAGGCAACTCGGGGGAAGGATCCGTCGCATTAACAGGCGGCCGGGAGCCTATTGCGAAATCGCTTCGAGCGCGAGGTTGTTGGTGCGGGGGCCGAGAAGCCCGATGGCCAGCATCACAATCAGCATGCTACCGGCGATCAGCGTAAAGACGCCGGGGACGCCGAAGCGGTCGAGGACAAATCCGATCACAAATGAGCTGAAGACCACTGAAATGCGGCTCCAGGAGTAGACAAAGCCGACTGCAAGGGCACGGATGCGCGTGGGGTAGAGTTCGGACTGGTAGGCGTGGCAGGAAAACGACAGGATGTTGTTCGCCAGCGTGAGCAGCACGCCGAAGAAGATGAGCAGGGCGGCCGCGGTCATCTGTCCGAACAGGATACCGGAGACGGCGATGGCGAAAGCGGACGCGACAATCTGCCATTTGCGCTCGAACCGGTCGGCGATGGCGGCTGCAAGCAGCGGTCCAAACGGGGCGGCGATGGCGATGATGAACGTGTATTCAAGGCTGCTGGTGATGGCGATACCGCGCTTGATCAGCAAAGTTGGCACCCAGTTGGAGAAGCCGTAGAATCCGACCGTCTGAAACAAGTTAAAGATGATGAGCATGATGCTGCGGGTGCGGTAAGGCGGCCCCCACATTTCCGTGAACCTGCCGCGTACAGGCTGCGCGAGCCAGCGCGGACTTTCGGGAACACGGAGGCGGATCCACCAAACCAGGATCGCGCCGGCTGCGCCGAGAAGCACCACCCAACGCCAGCCATCGAGTCCGAACGGAGCGCGCGGGACCAGTAACCATGCCAATAGCGCGACTACGGGGACGGCGCAAAATTGGATCGCTTGATTGATGGCGAACGCGCGTCCGCGCAGGTTGGCCGGCACAAGTTCGGAAAGATACGCGTCGATGGTCACGAGTTCGACGCCAACACCGATGCCGGAAATGAATCGCCAGAGGTTCAGGCCGAAGACGTGGTGCTGGAACGCCATGATGACGCTCGCCGCTGTGTACCAGAGCAGCGAATAAGTGAAGATGGCGCGGCGGCCAAAACGGTCGGCCACAAAGCTGACGAGCGCGGTTCCGATGAAGAGTCCGGAAAACATGGCGGCCACGAATCCGGCGATGCCGGTGGTGCCAAACAGGCCCGGCGTGGTGGGAGTGAGGATGCCGGAGCGAACTAGGCCGGGTGCGATGTAGCCGGTGAAGAAGATATCGTAGAACTCAAAAAAACCGCCGAGGGAGATCAGCGCGACGCGTGACCAGACGCTGGTTGGCACAGATTTGAGGTTACCGCGCTGCGCCGCGGGGGCTACAATTGAGCCGGATGACGTGGACCGCAAAACGAGCTGGGTTCATTACGCTCGCGCTCTCAATAGCAATGACGGGCCTCGGTCAGCGCTTTCGGTCACAAGAGCCAGAGGAAGAGGAACCGCGGCCGGTGTTCCCTGCCCTGGCCGAATTTCATTTCGTTCGCGTCGAATACACGGATCTGCCAGAATATCACCGCTTCTTTGGATTTGCTTCGCGAGGGGCGCGGGCCGAAGGCTGGTGGGTGGTGGATTGGCCGGACGCGGACGATCATTTTTCGCAAGGCGTCGAGCGGCTGACGCGCATTGCGACGGGCGATCCAGTGCACATGCGATTGACCGATGACCGGCTGTTCGATTATCCGTGGGTGTACGCGACGCAAACCGGCTGGTGGAATCTGAGCGACGCCGAGACAGCGCGGTTGCGGGAGTTCCTGCTGCGCGGCGGGTTCCTGGTGGTGGATGATTTTTGGGGCGCCGAGCAATGGGAGATCTTCCGCGAGACCATGGCGCGGGTGCTGCCGGGGCATGCCATCCCGGATCTGGCCGAAACAGATTCAGCCATGCACGTTCTTTACGATATTCAGGACAAGGACCGCACGTTTATTCCTGGAACGCGGCATTTGCGGCGCGGGCCGGGCGGGACGGTGCAGGTGTATCAGCCGCAAGGTTCGACGCCGGCGTGGCGCGCCATGTATGACGACCGGGGTCATATGGTAGTAGCAGTGAACTTCAACACAGATGTCGGCGATGCGTGGGAGTACGCGGATTCACCGATTTATCCGGAGCAGATGACGGCCTTGGCGTACCGGTACGGGATCAACTACCTGATTTATGCGATGACGCACTGAGTGTCACTTTACTTTGAGATTCCCCGCGGGACAGAGCGGCTTGCCTGCCGAGTTCGAAGACACGTTGGTACAGATGTTCGGCATCGACGTTGGCGGTGATTGGCTCACCGATATGTACGGTCACTTCATGCCGCAGCCTTAATCGAGAAGCGAATGGACGGCCGCCCTTCAGGCTGAGGGCGTGGCCCCAGAGGCCGTCGAGGTAGATGGGGACGACGGGAGTGGAGTCAAGCCCGCGGGTGATAACTTCGACGCCGCGCTCGAACGGTCTCATGTGCGAGGTGCGCGTGATCTCGCCTTCCGGAAAGATTGCGACTAACATACCTCTTTCGAGTTCCGTTCGAGCGTTGCGGAGCGCGCGGAGCGACTCTTTCGGCGAGCGAGTCGGGATCGGGATGGCGTAAAACAGGCGGCAGAACGGATTGAGCCATTTGGTTTCGTACAGCGGCTGCCACATCAGGAAACGAATGAAGCGGTGAGTGGCGCAGCCAATGAGGACGCCATCGGCGTACGAGACATGATTGGCAACGATGAGCGCGCCGCCCTTCTTAGGGATGTTGTCAGCGCCGATAATGCGGATCTTGAAGAAGAGGTTGGCTAGCAACCAGACCACCGGCCGAGCCAGCCGCGCTGGGGTCAGCCACACGGTGCAGACCGTGGCGGCAAGGGCGAGCACGCCAAACACCGCGAGGATATGCGACGGCACCCAACGCAGGAAGTCGTAAAACACAGAGAGCGCGCTCGAAGCAAGCACTACTCCGATCATATTGAAGAAACGGCGCACGGCGGGAACGGAACCAACTTCAGCTCAGGACACATTTCACACGGTATGATCTTGGGACAGCGTTCCATCCAGCAAGCGATGTCTCCGAGCTGCGACAAGGTGACTCGCTCCATATGCCGGCCTTGCCATCCGCTGGACAGAACGAGATCTCCCGGCCGCAGCTCGGATTTCAAAAACTCGACCGCCTCCCGAAGGTCCTCGAAAGCACGCACCGATGTTTGGGTCATACCGTCCTCGACCGCGCACCTGGCGGCTAATCGCCCCTCGCGCCCTAAGAACACCGCCATGTCGGCAGCCTTGGCCACTCGTCGGCCCAGATCGCGGGCGCGGGGCCGCACGGTCAACCCGGTATCGAGGACGTCTCCCGCCACGACGATGCGGCGCGAGGCTTGTGCTTTGGCCAAAAACTCGAGCCCCGCTATCAGACTGGGAAGCGTAGCATTAAAGTCGTCGCGAATGACGCAAGCACCATTGGGCAGGTACATCGGTGACATGCGCCCGGGAACCGGCTGGACCGTCTTGATCGCCTGGGCAGCTTGCTCCAGCGGGACGCGGCAAACCACCGCTGTTGTTAGAGCAGCCAATACGGAAGTCAGCAGATGCTCTCCGGCGAAATTGGTTTCCACCTGCGCGCTTTGGTTCTGACACTGAACTCGGAAGGTCAAGCGTTGAGGCCACTCAGCCGAAACCTGATCCGCGACGGCGAAGCTATCCGCCGACATTCCGAAAGTACGAACCTGCGCTGGGCAGCCATCGGCCATAGCCATCACGCGAGGATCATCAGCGTTCAAGATCGCGATGCCCCGCTTGCCAATGCGGCTCAAGAGCTGCGCCTTTTCCGCCGCCATGTCGTCGAGAGTGGGGAAAGAATTCGAATGGATGTTGAGCACCCGGAGCACCACCACCACGTCGGGCGCGATCATCCAAGCCGCGCGGCGCAAGGCTCCTGGCGCGCGTGTGCCAACCTCGATCACCGTGAAGCGATGCCGGAATCGCGTGCTGAGCACGATTCGCGACAAAACCGTGCGAGTGTTCGGGCCACCCGGCCACCAGTTGGTAGGAAAGTGAGCCGAGAGAATCGTGCCCAGGCAGGCCGTGGCGCTGCTTTTGCCGACGCTGCCGGTGATGGCGATGAAGGTGGTCCGAAACATCAGTCGCCGCCACACAAAGGCTGCTGCGCTGACGAAATACTCCGCAAAGAATGCTCCTCGCTTGCTGAACAGGCGACGAGACAGCGCAATCACTGGTGGATTCCCGCCATGGCGATGGACGACTCCCGCCCGCAGTTCCCGACGAATTCGGTCCACCAGTTTTGCAGCATTACGAGGCAGCCAAATTGTGGTTCGCTCGGCGGGCGGCCGGCGAACCAGCGCGGCAACTGCTGCTCCAGATAAGCGCGATCGAACGGACCCTCACTGTCGAGCAACAGCTCGCGGACGTATTTGTCGAGCGGCGGACGCGTCCAGGCTCCCACTGGATACGCCAGGCCCTTTTTACGGCGTCCAGCGATCTCGGGGGGCAAATGGCGCTGCGCCAACGAGCGAAGAATCACCTTTTCGCGGCCGTCCCGGACCTTGAGCCGGGAGGGAAGGCGGAACGCAAATTCCATGATCGAGCGGTCGAGAAACGGTATGCGCACTTCGAGCGAATGCGCCATGCTCATCTTGTCGGTGGTAAACAGAATGGAGTTTGCAAGTCTGCCCGTCAAATCGAAACCCAGCCGCCGCTGTAGCCGATCGGTACAACTTTGGAGCAACTGAGGGCTGATCAGCGTCGGCTGGAGGTCCGGCCCATCCACTTGAAACTCGGGCCGCAGCAGGAGCCGCTTGTCGCGGGGCGTAAGAATCCGGCGGAATTCGGCGTCCGCGAGCCGGACTTCCGGCGCACCAAGCAGTCGGAGTCCGCGGCGAAGGCGTGTCGGCTGGCACCACTCGGCCATCGCGCGCGCCAGGGGCCGTGGGACAAATCCACGCATGAGGTAGGGATAGTTGACCTGGAACCGGCCGTAGCCTCCAAAGAGTTCGTCGGAGCCCTCACCGCTGATGGTGGTCTTGACGTAGTTCGCCGCGAGCGAGGATAGGACGTACCAGACGCCCACAGGCAAGCCGCAGCAGGGTTCCTCCAGATGCCGCGCGATTTTGGGCAACAGCTCAGGCAACAGGCTGCTGCGATACTCGATCTCGTGATGATCGGAGCCGAGATGCGCAGCCATGAGGCGCGAGAAGCGGCTCTCGTCGGCGCCGGGGTCGTCGGGGAATACGACCGAAAACGTTTGCAGCTTCTTCCCGATGGCTTGGGCTGCCAAGGTGGCGGTGAGAGACGAATCCCAGCCTCCGCTCAAGAATGCGCCGACTGGAACATCGGCGGCCAGATGCGAGCGCACCGCGTCGGTGAGGAGCGTGTCTAGTTCTTCGGCGTAGCCGGCATCGGTCTGTGCCGGATCGGGCGTGCGATAACGGATCTGCCAAAACTCGGCCGAAGACTCTCCCGAGGCATCAACCAAAAGATATTGGCCGGGCCGAAGTTTCTCAACGCCGCGGAAGGCGCTCATCGCGGCGGGCACGAAACCGCAGGCCAGGTAAACATCGATAGCGGATAGATCCGGCTCGGGTTCGACCAGACCGGACGCGAACAAAGCCTTGGCTTCGGATGCGAACAGAAAACCTTGCGGGGTTCTGGCGACGTACAGCGGCTTCATGCCTGCGCCGTCGCGCGCGATCACGAGGCGTTGGCGGCGAACATCGTAGATGGCGAGAGCGAACATGCCACGGAGCTGGTCGAGGAAGTCGATTCCAGCGTGTTCGTAGAGATGCAGGATGGCTTCGGTATCGGAACAGCCGCGGAACTGGTGGCCGTGCGACAACAGCATGCGGCGGAGAGCCTGATGGTTGTAAATCTCGCCGTTCAAAACCGCGAATACCGTTTCGTCTTCGTTGGCGATGGGCTGGTTGCCGTGCTCCAGGTCGATGATGCTCAGACGGCGGGCGCAGAGTCCGGCGCCTTGATTGGCGAACACGCGTGACCCACCCTCATCCGGACCGCGATGGAACATGGCGTGCTGCATGCGCGCGAGCGCCGCCTGGATGTCCTCAGGAGCGAGTTGGGTGTTCACGATTCCAGCGATACCACACACCATCACAATCCTAGCGCGACGGCCACTAGGGCGAACGGTTGAACTGTAGGAACAACCGCTGTATTGTGTTCGTATGGGTTCGAGAGTTTGGCCGAGATCGATTCTGGCGCTCTTCGTCCTGGCGGCGTCGGCGCCCATGGAGGCGCATCACTCCTTCGCGGCGGAATACGACACCGCGAAGCCGATCACGCTTTCGGGTGTGGTAACCAGGATCGATTGGAGCAACCCGCACGTCTACATTTATCTGGCAGTGAAGGGCGACGACGGCCAGGTGGTGAACTGGGCGCTGGAGGGGCATCCGCCCAACACGCTGCGCCGAACGGGCTGGCATCAGGGAAGCTTGAAAGAGAACGACGCCATCACGGTCACTGGCTGGCGGTCGAAAGACGGAAGCTACCGGATCGCCGGGCGCGAGGTGACTTTGCCGGACGGCAATAAGCTCTTCCTTGGGCCGCCGGCGCAATAGGGCTGCGATGAGACTCGCGAGATTTTCCGTCGTAGCAGTCTGGTTGTCGATGTCCGCATTCGCGCAGAACGCTCCCGACAAGATCCGGCGCGACTCCGCCGGCAGACCTGAACTCGGCGGAATCTGGCAGGCCATCGGCGTGAGCTTATTTGGTGAGACCGGCGAGGTGCGTCCGGGCGAAGGGCGATCGAGCACGTGGGGTCCGCCGGCGGGACCGCCTCCGTATCAAGATTGGGCGTTAGCCAAAGTGAAGCAGCTGGCGTCGGATGATCGCAACGATCCCACGGTGCATTGCAAGATGGCGGGCGTGCCGCGCATCACCGGCATTCCGGTGCCGTTCGAGATTGCGCAGACGCAGAATAAGATTTACATTCTCTACGAATCGAACCACATTTTCCGCATTATTCCTTCGGACGGCCGGCCGCATCCGGAGGAGCTGGATCCGGCCTATATGGGCGACTCAGTAGGCCACTGGGACGGCGACACGTTCGTGGTGGATGTGACTGGATTCAACGACAAGACCTGGCTTCCCGGCGCCGGACATTTTCACAGTGCGCAATTGCACGTGGTGGAGCGCTACACGTTGCAGCCGGACAACACTATCCGGTATGAGGCGACCATGGAGGATCCCAAGGTCTTGACCAAGCCATGGCAATACCGGTTGATCCTGCGGCATCCGCCGCGGGACGAGCGCATCATGGAAGCGGAGTGCGACCAGAACAATCAGGATTTGGAGCACATTGTTCCGGATGCGCGGTGACTAAAGGGCGACCCGTCGCAGCTACAGGTGGAATCGATCGCCGCATTCAGCGTCTAGTTCGGTGATACATTGTAAGTACGAGGTGCGTATGATCAAAAAGCTTACCAAGCATGGAAATAGTCTGGCCTTGGTGATTGATCGCCCGATCCTTGAACTTCTCAAAATCGATCCCGAAACTCCCCTGGATGTCAGTACCGACGGGAGGCAGCTGATCGTGGCTCCGGCGCGCCCCTCGGAACGGCGGAAGAAGTTCGAGGCAGCTCAGAAATTGGCCCACAAGCGATACGGGAAGGCATTCCGGAAGCTGGCCGAGTAGAGTTGATGGAGCCGGTCTTCCTGTCTTTTGATGAGGTTCTAGAAATCCACGAGCAACAGATCGAGCGGTACGGAGGTTCTTCGGGACTGCGCGATGCTGCTGGACTGGAATCGGCCGTGGCCACGCCGCAAGCGACCTTCGGCGGTGAGTTCCTTCACCCCTCCGTTCCTGCCATGGCGGCTGCGTACCTTTTTCATCTCTGCCAGAACCACCCGTTCATCGACGGTAATAAGCGAGCTGGCGCAAATGCTGCCATCACATTCCTGCTGATGAACAATTGGGATTCCACTTTCACCGAGGATGAGTTCGCGGACCTGGTTCTGTCCGTGGCTTCAGGTGGCCTTGGCAAACCGGATCTGATCGGGATCTTCGAACGTCGCTGCAAGCCTCTTGAAGAAGCCTGAAGCTGGCTGAGAACATTGAAAGCACAGACATGCGCAGAACGGTCAATCAGAACTTTACTTCTTGAAAAGATCCTTCTTCATCTGTTCCACGATGCGGTCGGCTACTTTCCGCTGGCCACCCCGTCTCAGGCCCCCGTACCACAGTGAGCGGTCCCCCGCTTCTCCAGCCCAGACCATCTGCTTATTCTTCACGTCGAGCAATCGAACGTTGCCCTCATTCTTATCCTTGCCGCCAAAAACTGTGTTGTACCATTTATCGTCGGCTTTGATCGACGCGCCGCTAAGAATATATTCAGCATCCTTTTCATCGGTGACAACTACCACCGGAATCTTTTTCTTGATGATCTCTGGAGCGATGAAGCCATCGAGACCATTTTCCATCGGCGCGATGAATACCTTTGCCCCTGACTGTATTTTCTCGTCCCCCATGAGGCTGGCTGCTGAAAAGCAGACAATTACCGCAAGAGTTTTCTGAATATTTGTCATGGATTCTCTAGTGAGCACATTCTTTCACGTTCGGAGGAGCGGAGCAAGCCCCATAGCGAACGCTTGCGGGCGCGGCCAGCGGCGAAGGTTAAAGATCGGCAGGTAAAGGCTTAATACTATTGCTCTTTTATAAGCAATTCCGCTCACTCGTGGTTCTTGGGGAAGCCGACGGTTGTGCTTCCCGTTTTGGGGCACTATCAGACGTGAAATGGTTCCGCGGATTGAGTCTCGGGATCCCGCCCCTGAACGCGCAGGAGCGGGGAAAAATGGAGCTGGCGGAGGGGCTTGAAACCCCGACCCTCT
>Ga0209415_10008305_pt1 | contig 18035 bp, 15 predicted proteins | sample PeaSoiSIISIP2007_FD_187696 | JGI IMG/M metagenome (GOLD analysis project Ga0209415, IMG submission 187696) | Peat soil microbial communities from Weissenstadt, Germany - SII-SIP-2007 (SPAdes) (version 2) | ecosystem: Environmental > Terrestrial > Soil > Wetlands > Peat | place: Germany... | reverse complement strand
CCATGTTGCCGGCTTCCTTCGCCGCCTGCGTGCCTGTATTCATGGCAACGCCCACATCGGCCTGCGCCAGAGCCGGCGCGTCATTGGTGCCGTCGCCAGTCATGGCGACCAGTTTGCCCTGCCCCTGTTCGCGGCGAATCAAATCCAGTTTCTCTTTCGGCGTAGCCTGCGCCAGAAAGTCATCCACGCCGGCCTCGCGCGCGATCGCCGCCGCCGTCAAGGGATTGTCTCCCGTAATCATGACCGTCGTGATTCCCATCGCGCGCAGCTGATCGAAACGCTGCCGCATACCGCCCTTCACAATGTCTTTCAGATGAATCACCCCTAAAGCACGGCCATTCTCCGCCACCACCAGCGGCGTCCCTCCGGAGCGCGAAATCACATCCACCGCGGCGCGCACTTCCGCGGGAAGCGAACTGCCCTGCTCCTCCAGATACTTGGCAACTGCATCCGTCGCGCCCTTGCGGATGGCGCGCCCATCGAGATTCACACCCGACATGCGAGTCATTGCGCTGAAAGGAATGAACTGCGCATCATGCGAACTTATTTCGCGCCCGCGCAATCCGTACTTCTCTTTGGCGAGCACCACAATGGAGCGGCCCTCGGGGGTTTCGTCGGCCAGCGAAGAAAGCTGCGCCGAATCCGCCAGCATCGCTTCGGTAACGCCCGGCGCCGTCACGAACTCCGTAGCCTGGCGGTTGCCAAGCGTGATGGTTCCCGTCTTATCGAGCAGTAGCGTATTCACATCGCCGGCCGCTTCCACCGCGCGTCCCGACATGGCCAGCACATTGTGCTGCACCAACCGGTCCATGCCCGCAATGCCAATCGCCGAGAGCAACCCACCGATCGTGGTCGGAATCAGGCACACCAATAACGACACCAGCACGAATACCGTCTGCGGGGCGCCTGCATAAATAGCAAACGGCTGTAACGTGACCACCGCCAGCAGAAACACGATCGTCAGTCCCGCCAGCAGGATGTTCAACGCAATTTCATTCGGAGTTTTTTGCCGCTCCGCACCTTCCACCAGCGCGATCATGCGATCCAGAAACGTTTCGCCAGGATTGGAAGTAATCTTCACCTTCACCCAATCCGAAAGCACACGCGTTCCGCCAGTCACCGCCGAGCGATCGCCGCCGGCTTCGCGAATCACCGGCGCAGACTCGCCAGTGATGGCAGACTCGTCGACCGATGCTACGCCCTCGACGATCTCTCCGTCTCCGGGGATGAGTTCTCCGGCAGAGACGGAAACCAGATCGCCGGCGCGCAACTTCGCGCTTGGAATTTCTTCGATCTTCCCGCCGGGGCCAACGCGCTTCGCGATGGTTTCCGAGCGAGCCCGCCGCAGCGTTTCCGCCTGGGCTTTTCCGCGGCCTTCGGCCATGGCCTCGGCGAAGTTGGCAAATAAAACGGTGAACCATAACCACAAGGTGATCTGAAGGTTGAAGCGAAAGGCCTCGTGAGGATGGAGAATCAAAAGCACGGACGTGATCACGCTGCCGATTTCGACCACGAACATGACGGGATTCCCCATCATGTTGCGCGGCTCCAGTTTCAACACCGAACTCCATGCGGCGTTGCGAACCAGATTCAGATCCCAGACCGATTTGCGATGGCTTGCCATAAGGTTCCCTAGAAAATCTTTCCTACATACAAAAGAAGATGTTCAAGAATCGGCCCCAGGCTCAGCGCCGGGAAGAACGTGAGCGCGCCCAGGATGAGGATGACGCTGATCAGCAGGAACGTGAACAGCGGCGTCGTGACCGGGAACGTGCCCACCGACGGCGGCACGTATTTTTTCTCCGCGAGATTGCCGGCAATCGCCAACATGGGAATGACCATGAAAAATCGGCCGATCAGCATGGTCATCCCAATGGCCGTGTCATACCACAGATTGGTGGCGATGATTCCTCCGAAAGCCGAGCCGTTGTTGCCCGCTGCCGAAACGAACGCGTACAGAATCTCGCTGAAGCCGTGCGGGCCGGGATTGAAGATGCCCACGGTCCCGAAGTTCTTAGCCACGGAAATGCCGGCCAGCGAAAGAATGATGAGCGGAAAGACCAGCGATACCAGCATCGCCATCTTCACGTCATAGGCTTCGATTTTCTTGCCCAGGTATTCCGGCGTGCGCCCGACCATGAGGCCGGCAATGAACACTGCCAGCACCACATAGATCAGCATGCCGTACAGGCCCGCGCCGACACCGCCGAAGATCACCTCGCTCAGCATGATGTTGACCAGCGGGACCATGCCGCCCAGCGGGGTGAACGAGTCGTGCCAGCCGTTGATCGCTCCGCAACTCGCATCGGTGGTGACCGTCGCGAACAGTGCCGAGTTGGCGATGCCGAACCTCGTCTCCTTGCCTTCCATATTGCCGCCCGGCTGCGTATTCGTCACGTGCTGTGCGACCGTAGAGGGATAAAGCGGATTGCCTTGCGACTCCGCCCAGTAGGCGGTGGTTACCCCGCAGAGAAAAAGAATCGCCATTGCCGCCCAGACTGCCCATCCGTGCGCGGGAGAGTTGGTCATGCGTCCCAGCGTGTAGGTAAGCCCCGCAGACACCGCAAAAATGGCAAACAGCTCAATCAGGTTGGAAAGCGGCGTCGGATTCTCGAAGGGATGCGCGCTATTGGCATTGAAGAAGCCGCCGCCATTCGTTCCCCACTCCTTGATGATCTCCTGCGAAGCCACGGGTCCTTGCGCAATGGTCTGGGTTGAGACTGTGTCCATCACCGGCTTGCCGCTCGGATCGACCACGGGTTTGCCGTCCGCACCCACGCGCTGGACCTGTTGCGGTTCGACCAGCTTCACCGTGTCGTACGCCTTGAGGTTCTGCACCACCCCCTGCGAAACCAGCAGCAGTGCGCCAACCACGCTGAAGGGCAGCAGCACCCAGAGAGTCGCGCGCACCATGTCGACCCAGAAGTTGCCGATGGTTTTCATCTGGCGCCGCGCGATGCCGCGGATGAAAGCGATCGCCAGGGCAATTCCCGTCGCGGCCGAGATGAAGTTGTGATAGGCGAGCCCGGCCATTTGCGTGAAATAGCTCATGGTCGTCTCGCCCGAGTAGACCTGCCAGTTGGTGTTGGTGGTGAATGATGCCGCCGTGTTGAACGCCAGGTGTTCGGGCATGACCCCCGCAAAATGCTGCGGATTGAACGGCATCCACGAGGCGCCTTGAATCCTCTGGATCAAATACAGCACCAGCATTGAAACGCCGCTGAACACCAGCATCGTCGTCGCGTATTCAGTCCAGGGCATCTCGTGTTCCTCGTCAACCCCGGTGACGCGATAGAGCAGGCGCTCGACCGGGCGCAGCACCGGATCAAGGAAGGTGCGCTCCCGCGCGAACACATGCGCCATGAAAATTCCCATGGGCTTGGTCACGGCGAAGATCAGTGCCAGAAATACAAGGATCTGTAGCCAGCCGTTGATCGTCATCTCAGAATTTCTCCGGACGCAATAGCGCGTAGAACAAATAAATCGTGGTCAGCGCGCTGATGATGAGCATGATGAGAGATTGGGTGTCCATAAGCTCCTCTTACCTCACGCGGTCGCAGAAATGTACATAAGCGACCGACAGCACAAAAAACGCAATTGTTACCGCAGTCCAAATCAGGTCTTGCATGTTTTCTCCTTGCGGCAGGGGCCAAGGCCCGCTGGTTAGCGGCTTGGATCGTCAACCCTCCGACCACTGACCACTAACCACTGCTTAGAACTTCACCAGGATTGCCATCGTGGCGCGATCCTCGGTCTGGCGCAAATCCGGGTACCACGTGTTCAGCCCTGAACCGTTACAAGTCGTAAAGCCGCTCAAACAGGTGTAGCTCCCGGGATTTCCGTTGTTGCCTCCCGGAGGCGTGATCCCACCCGGGCCGGTCCAGTAGGGCACGTTGGCATGGCGGTGATTGAACTCCCAGCGGAACGTAATGTACTGGCTGGGCATGTAATCGTATGTGGCCGATATATCCCAGGCCTTGAACGGATCGCCGGGACTCTCCGGGAAGTACGGCGTTCCCGAAGTGGCGGTTGCGCCGTCGATCGGCGGCAGCAGCACCAGGTAGCGGCCCGGATTGTTGATCTTTCCGCCGCCCAGCGTAAACCCGTAGCGGTCCTTTTTGAACCACCAGCGGTTATAGATCATGTAACCGAGAAAGCTCTGCTTGTAGGAGACGATCTGGCCCGATGCGTTTTTCTGGTTGGTCAGGCAATTTACTCCCGCGCCGGTTTCGCAACCCGCGTCGCCAGTGAAGGTGAAAGCCATCTTGTCGAGAAAACGCTCCGGATGATCGTAGTACTTCACTTCCAGGCTGTTGTCGGTGTGCATGCGGGTGCGATTGGGGATACCGAGGTCGTCGGCGCCGACTCCATAATTGTTGGAAAGCATCGAAACCCAGCCGTTCGGACGATACAGCACCTGCCCGCCCAGGCCGAGCCGGCCGTTGTAGCGGCCGTAAGACTGCCATCCGTTGATGATCCAGGGCTCGATCTTCAACTTCTCCGTTGGAAAAATCTGAATGCGCATGCCGGTGAAAAACCACGGCGTGTTCGAGGAAACATACGAAGGCTGGTAGGCCCAATTGTCGAAGTTGTAATAGCTGAACAGCCCGACGTACGACATGAAGATGCCGGCGTCGACGTTGATGCCGTGGAGCACATCGATATGGTACCCGCCGTAGGCTTCAGACAAGTAGCGATACGCGTCAGCCAGATTCCACTGGCCGCGCGAATAGCTGGCATCGTTGCGCGGCGTGGTTTCCGAATACATGCCGAACTGCGTCATCAGGCGCGCCCGCACGTGGTCGAAGTGAAAATCGCCGCCCACTCCGAGTTGCGTGATGTTCACTTCGTTGGAGCGGAAGACCTCGCTCGATCCACCGATCGAGTCGTCGCTGGGGTGGTTGAAGTCGTAGGTATAGTCAACGTCCGCGCGAATTTCCGGAGTGAAGAATTTCGAATCGAATGCCGCTTCCTTGGTGCGCGGATTGCCGTTCAACCACGTCCAGTCGGCGAAAGCGAAAGGCTCAGACGCCGGTGGCTTTGCCGCCGGTGTGGGCTCGGACTGCACCGCCGCAACCGCCGGCGGAGTGCCTGCAAAAGAGACTACAGGAACATTGGGCGAGACCGCGGCGGTCGCCGCCTCCGTCGCTGCGGGAGCAGCCGGGCCAGAGTCTCCCGCGCTCGAACGCTGCTTGAGCTGAGCTTCCAGTTGCTCGATGCGCTTCTTCATCGATTCCAGCTCTTCCAGGATCTCTCTGGGCACCTGCGCAGTGCTGCCGCCAACTTGCGAACCGTTGGTGCTTTCTTTTTCGGCCGCAGGGCTATGGGTTGGCTGTTGACCATGCAGAGGAAGCGCGAGTCCTGCCGCCAACAATGCGACCAGAGCGGCCCGCTCGCCAGTGTGCGCTGGCCATTTGCGTTTCACAGCCTCAGGATTCATCACAATAAGTTCTCCTTGTTTGCGGGGGGTGAACTTTGCCAGGTAGACCTGCAGGGTGTGCGGCGGCGAGCTAATTCTCTCCTTGACCAGGGCAACCAACACCCGCACGAAGAAGCTCACCGTGCCGACACACAGCACCACCATTCCCAGTCTTAGCATCGTTCGAACACTTGTCGCGGAAAAGGGTTCCCAACCAGATTGGATACTGCCGCGCGTAAAAGCGGGATCAGGAATTCATAAAGAATTCGTAAAGGGTGCCTGACAGATTACTCTGGTTGGCCCTGCCTGAAACCAGGCTGGCGGTCGAAAAAGCCTTTCAGCAGCCCCAATCGGCTTCGCCGGGCTTGGCAAAATACGGCCGGCCGGCATCGGCCGGCGCGGCCGTGGCGGCCAGTTCGAGCAGCGCCAGACGGGCTGCGGCGACCATCAACTTGCGCTCGCTCGGCGGGGTGCGATCCCAGGAAGACGTTTCCTGCTCGCCGTTGTGACCATCGCAGTCATGCGCCAGCGCTCCCCGATAGTGATGGAATAACTTCGCCAGCTCTTCCGCCGAAACATCCTGAATCGACCACATAGACTCTTCGCCTTTCTGGATTGCTCTTTCCCCATTCGCGCAGAGGGCAACGAGCCTCGTTTTGCTTGCGCTCAGAGGATTTGATACGGAAGGGCGTAAAGATTGAATAAAGAGTTCGTAGAATGTTCGTAAGAGGAACTGTCGAGAGTAACCGGAACACCCCGGGCGTGATAGGCGGCTTATTCCCCCGGTTCGAACCGGTATCCCACCCACGGCTCGGTCACGATATAGCGCGGCGACGACGCATCCGGCTCCAGCTTTTTGCGCAACTGGCCGACGAAAACGCGCAGATACTCCACCTGCTCGGTGCTCTGCCCGCCCCAGATCGCGCCCAGCAAAGTGCGGTGGTTGATGACCTTGCCCGGCCGGCGCGCCATATAGACCAGCAGTTCAAACTCCTTGGGAGTGAGCCGCACCTCGCGCCGCCGCACCGTAACTTTGCGCGCCCCCGTGTCAATGCGGAAATCGCCGATTTCGATCACCGACTCCGGCTCGCTTTCGGTGGCGACGCGGCGAAGATTCGCCCGCACCCTCGCCAGAAGCTCGCTCATGCCGAACGGCTTGGTGACGTAGTCGTCAGCCCCCGCGTCCAGCGCCTCGACCTTCTGTCGCTCCTGGTCGCGAACCGAGAGCACGAGGATGGGAATGTGAGACACCGCGCGTACGGCGCGGCAAAGCTGCACCCCGTCGATCGAGGGCATGGAAAGATCGGTGATGATCAGATTGGGCGACCAGTCCTTCATGATCTCCAGCGCCATTTCGCCGCTGTTGGCGACCCGGATGTCGTAGCCTTGGGCCGAGAGACTGGTGCGCAGCACGCGGGTGATTTGCGGTTCGTCATCCACCACGAGAATGTGAGGCGGATCAGCCATCAACGCGCCTCCTGGGTTACGATGTGCACATCGACCGAAGGCGAGTCGCGCAGAAACCGCTGAATGGCCGACATGTACAAATATCGCTGCCAGCCGGTGCGGGCGGACCGTCCAAAAATCACCTGCGTGATGTGATGCTCGCGCACCAGTTGCGCGAGCCCATCCGCGATGCTTCGGCCCGCGGTGCGAACCACGCGCGCGCCCAGATTTTCGGCGAAGCTGATGTTTTCCGCCAGAGTCTTCTGGTCCTCGGGACGCGTATCCCGGCCAACATCAATGTAGAAGACGAAAAACTCGCCGCCCATGGCCTGGGCCATGCGTGAGCCTCGAGCGATCAGATACTGCGCCGCCGGATTCGAACTCACACAGACGCCGATGCGCTCTCGCACGGTGTGCGCCTGCTGTTCGTCATCCTTTTCCAGATAGGCGTCGAGACTGCGGTCGACCACGCGCGTGACTTGGCGAAGCGCCAACTCGCGCAGCGCGATCAGATTGCCCGGCCGGAAGAAGTGCGAAAGGGCCCGCTGGGCGCGGTCCGCGGGATACACGTCGCCGCGCAGCATGCGATTCTGCAGGGCCTGGGGGGTCAAGTCGGCGAGCACAATCTCGTCCACCCGCTGCATCACCCAGTCCGGAACCGTCTCGCGCACCTGCACCCCGGTGATCTGCTGCACGGTGGGACCAAGGCTCTCGACATGCTGCACGTTCATGGTCGAGAGCACGTCAATCTTGGCCTCCAGCAATTCGATGACGTCTTCGTAGCGCTTGTGGTGCTTGCTGCCTTCGATGTTCGTGTGAGCCAGTTCATCAACCAGCGCGACCGCCGGTTTACGGGCCAGGATGGCGTCCACGTCCATCTCCTCAAAGACCGTGCCCTTATATTCCAGCTTGCGCGGTGGAACACGATCCAGCTTGGTGGCCAGTTCCGCCGTGGCTTTGCGGCCGTGGCTCTCGACCACGCCCAACAGGATGTCCTCTCCGCGGCTGGCACGGCGGATCGCCTCGCTCAGCATGTTGTAGGTCTTGCCAACTCCAGGGGCATAGCCGAGAAAAAGCTTGAAGATGCCCCGGGTCTTCTCGGTTGAAATCTCGCTCAGCCACTCCTCGGGCGTTTTAGTCATCGCAGCTATTGTCTTTCGGAGCGCCGAAATTGTCACGTCCATCGTACAATGCGGGTGTGAAAACCAGCCCTCCGAAGCAGGCATTTCGCTATGTGGCGGTGGTTGCAGCCATCGGCTTGATCACGGCGGTGGACTTCCGCCTGCACGTGAATCCCACCACCGTTGCCCTGATGTTCTTAGTGGCCGTGCTTCTGGCTTCCGCCTACTGGGGATTGCGCTACGCGGTGGTGCTGGCTCTAGGAGCCACGGCCGCGTTCAATTTTTTCTTTTTGCCACCGATCAAGACCTTCACCATCGCCGATCCTCAGAATTGGGTGGCATTGTTTGCCTTTCTGGTGACCGCGCTTGTAGCTAGCAATCTGGCGGAGCGCGCCCGCCGCGAGGCGGAGCGCGCCAAAGGACGCCGGCGCGAAGTGGAGCGTCTTTACGGCCTCAGCCAGCGCCTGCTCACTTCCGAGAATGTCCTCGAACTGCTGGACGCCCTGCCGCGCTATGTGCAAGAAACGTTCTCGGTCGGCAGCGTTGCCGTGGTCGCAGCCGACCGCCCCACGATCCATCGTTCTTCGCTCGATATGGTGTTTGAAGAGAGTGTGCTGCGCTCCACTTTGCTGCGCGGAGAGCCCATCACCCAGACCGGCGTCTCTTACGTCCCGTTGCGCCTGGGAATGCGCACGGTGGGGGCCTTGGCTGTCACCGGCGACGAACTCTCGCGGGAGACTCTCGACGCGCTCGGAAGTCTGGTAGGTCTGGCCATCGAGCGCGCCCGCGCTCTGGAGGCGCTCAGCAAGCACCGGGCGGAACAGGAGCATGAGCGCCTCCGATCTGCCCTGCTGGATTCCGTAACTCACGAGTTCCGCACCCCACTCACTTCCATCAAGGCCAGCGTAACCACCCTGTTGTCCAGCGCGACCCTCGACGATCAAGGCAGAAGGGAACTGTTGACCGTCATGGACGAGGAGACCGATCGTTTGAATCGCCTGGTCGGCGAAGCCGCGGAAATGGCCCAGCTCGATGCTGGTATGTTTCAGCTCGATCTGCGGCTCCACTCCCTCCAGGATGCCCTCCAACCCGCGCTTGAGGACGCCAGGCTGCCGCTGGAAAATCACCCGGTCGAAGTCATGGCCGCGGCGGATTTGCCCAACCTCCGCATGGACGCCCCGCGCATTCGCGAAGTGCTCATGCATTTGCTGGAGAATGCGGGCAAGTATTCCCCTCCGGGATCGCCCATCAAAATTACCGCCGAGGTCAAGGAGGACCGGGTTGTGATCAGCGTTGCCGACCGTGGGCCGGGCATCGATTCCTTCGAGCAATCGTTGATCTTTGAGAAGTTCTACCGGGGCCAGAATCAGCGTTACACCGCGCCGGGGACGGGCATGGGCCTGGCCATCGCCAAGGTCATCGTCGAAGCCCACGGAGGCACAATCGGGGTGGTCAGCCAGTTGGGAAGCGGCTCAGTTTTCTCCTTCAGCTTGCCGATTGACAAAAACCCTGCTGCGGGGCAGGCACCACGAGGACCGGTTGTCGCCACTGCTTCGTGAGGCAGGCCGACTTCTGCATCCCTGCGCCACGCAATCGACACATGCGATTCGATCAGTAAAGCCCTGTCGTCTGGGCTACAATCATGCGTTTGAGTTGTTAGGCAGTTGGCCCGCTCTTCATATCAACCAGTGACGACGAACGGTGGAAACACATTATGACGGCTGAGATCGCAAGCAACACAAACTCTGTGGTCAATCAAAAGTCCTTATCCTTTTACAACCGATTGTTGCTGGCGGTGGCCGGCCTGGGCGGCCTGCTCTACGGAGCGGTCGTCGGCGTCATTGCGGGCGCCCTGCCCTACTTGCAGGCGACCTCCGATCTGAATGCCGGCCAGCTGTCCTATGTCGTTGCCGCTCCCATGTTGGGAGCCGTGCTCTCGACTCTTTTCGCCGGCCTGTTGGCGGATTGGATGGGCCGCAAGTCTCTGATGACAGTCAGCGGCCTCCTGTTCGTCATCAGCATTCCGATGATTGCTCTGTCCCACGGTTACGGACCGCTGGTGCTCGGGCAGTTGTTGCAGGGGCTCAGTGTGGGGCTGATCGGAGTGGCCGTCCCGCTTTATCTGGCGGAATGTCTGCTGGCCTCGGGCCGTGGCAAGGGAGCGGGCATGTTCCAGTGGATGCTGACGGCCGGAATCGCGGTTGCCGCGCTCATCGGTCTACTGTTCAGTTTCCGTCTGGAGCATGTGGCGCAGCTTGCCGATCCGGCCGCTATCTTCCACTTCAAAGACTCAGCTTGGCGCGGGATCTTCTGGGCTGCTCTGCCTGGCGGCATTCTGTTTCTGATCGGGAGCCTGATGGTGGCGGAGTCGCCGCGCTGGTTGCTGCGCCGGGGGAAGAAAGATGCCGCCTACGCCGCCCTCCTGCGTTCCCGCGACGCGGAGCAGGCGAACCGGGAAATCCGGGAAATGGAGGAAGTCCTTGCCTCCGAAAAGAAGAACACGTCGGCCGCTGGTGGCGCCAAAGAGTCCCTCCTGCGCCGCAAATACGTGATCCCCTTCGTTCTGGCCTGTATCGTTCTCGCCTTTACCCAGGCCACGGGCATTAACTCGATCATCGCCTACAACACCAACATTCTTTTGCAGAGCGGGCTTTCCGACCTGGCTGCCCATGTGGGCTACGTCTTGTTCACCTTTGTCAACTTTTTCGTGACGCTTGTGGCGGTGGTGCTGGTGGACCGCAAGGGCCGAAAGTTTCTATTGGGAATCGGGACTGCCGGCATCATCGTTTCCGTCATCTGCGCCGGCCTGCTGTTTGTTCGAACCGAAAAGCAGCGCGTGGACACGCGCGGCGCGGTGCAGGGCATGGTCGGCGCCGATCAGAAACTCACCCTGATCTACAACGACGAATTAGCCGGCAGGCTCCTGAAAGAAACCGGCGGCAGCAGCGATGCGGCGTCGGGTCGGACAACCTCGCTGGTCGTCATCTATTCGTACGGCGATTTCCGGGCGGCGAGCCAGGCCGTGCGTTCCGACGATCCGGCTTCCAAGCCGATCCAAATTACGCGCGCGGGCTGCGTGCCTGTAAACAAGGTCGTAGCCTTTTTCTCCAATCCGTTTGGCGATCTCGATGCCTCGCGCGAGGCGCCCCTGAGGATCGAAAATGCGTTGATCACGCCCCTTCCGGGCACCGGCAATGGCTGGCTTGTGGCCCTCACCCTTTTCCTGTTCATCGCATCTTTTGCCATTGGTCCGGGCGTGTGCGTCTGGCTGGCCCTTTCCGAGTTGATGCCCACCCGCATCCGCTCCAATGGAATGAGCATCGCGTTGGTGCTCAACCAGGGAGTCTCCACCGGAATCGCGGCGATTTTTCTTCCCACGGTCGGCAAGTACGGCTACTCCACCATGTTTTTCGGCTTTGCTGCCTGCACCGTGATTTTCTTCATCACAGCCGTCTGGTTCCTCCCGGAAACGAAAGGGAAAACGCTGGAGGAAATCGAAGCCCACTTTGAAGGCAAGGGCGCAAACTGAGGCATTGCCGATTTCAGATTGCAGATTTCAGATTGAAAAGCAGATGAGGACGAAGACAGAACAGCTCTGATAGGGTCGGATCTTCGACTCTGAAATCTAAAATCTCAAATCTGCAATCGCACGCCCTCGTTTGCCCCACGCCCCGCGAATGATTTAGTCTCGCCTTGTCCCCATGACTCCGATCAAACCGAAGAAAAACGGTACCAGCCAGCATTCCCACATCATGCGGCGGGAGATCTACGAGCAGCCCGCGTCCATCGCCAAGACGGTCGCCAAGCACGTCAAAGACGATATGATTTTTCCCGGCGAGTTACATGCCATTGAAACTTCGCTGCTGACCTTCGGGAAGCTCATCATCGCCGCCAGCGGATCGAGCCGTCACGCAGGCCTCGCCGGCGAAATCATGATCGAGGATCTCTCCGGTATACCGGTTGACGTCGAATACGCCAGCGAATACTGCTATCGCTCGACTCATGCCGCCACTGCTCCCATCGTGATGGTGATTACCCAGTCGGGAGAAACTGCGGACACGATCGCGGCACAACGCGAGGCTTCCCGGCGCGGGGTGCAGACCATCGCCGTCTCCAACGTGGATCGGACCACGATTGTGCGCGAGGCTTCCGCTGCCCTGATCTCAGGAGCTGGCCCCGAGTTGGCCATTCCCGCCACCAAGAGTTTCACCGCGCAGCTGACCATCCTCCATCTGATGGCACTGTTTCTGGCCCGCAAGCGCGGACGCATGACTTCGGAAGTCACCCGCGTGTACCTGGAGCGCCTCGAGCGCCTTCCGCAGGCCATCGAGCAGAACCTGCGCTCATGGGACGATCTCGCCGAGGAGTTCGGAGCCGTCCACTTCAAGGCGGAAAAGTTCCTCTATCTTGGGCGCGGCGTGCACTACGCCATTGCCCGCGAGGGCGCGCTCAAGTTGAAGGAAATTTCCTACGCCCACGCGGAAGGGTATCCCGCGGGCGAGCTCAAGCACGGTCCCAATGCCCTGGTGGATGAGACTTTGCCCGTGGTCGTGCTCGCCACCTGCGACCACAGCGATCCCGATTCCGTCTTGCGCTATCGGCGAACCCTCGAGGTTATGAAGGAAGTGAAATCCCGCCGCGGATCACTGGTGGCTGTAGCGACCGAGGGCGACACCGAAGTCGCCAACATCGCGGCCCATGTTTTCTACGTGCCCGCTGCTCCCGAATTGCTGCTGCCCGTGGTGGAAGTGATTCCTCTGCAGCTCTTCGCCTACCACGTTGCCACAAAGAAGGGATATGACGTAGACCATCCCCGGAACCTGGTGAAGTCGGTGGTCACGGAGTAGCGGCGGCGAAGTGCGGGTGCAGGTGCTGGTGTGGGTCCGGGTCGGAGCCTGTCCCGAGCGAAGTCGAGGGAACCCGGACAAGCCGCACGGGGCACGATGAGTCCGGGAAAGCCGAGCCTCAGCTCGCCGGCGGGTTTCCCATCTCCGTTTCTTCCGCGTGATGGCTCTCCACCGACAACTTCCTTAGCGATAATCTCTCGTGATGCGACAGCAGTAATCCGACCGGAACGACCGCCGCAAACGTTACCAGCCATAGCAGGATCCCGCAACTGGCCGCCATCTCCGGGGGCACATCAAACACGCTCGACAGCGTCGCAATGGTCGCCATCTGTGATCCGCCGCCCACGGCCGGGAGCTGCAGCATCGATCCCACCATGCTCGATCCCATCAGAATCAGCAACTGTGAAACTGGAATCTCTAAAGCATCCGCTCCATAAGAATGCGTCACCGCTTTGTACGCCAGCGCAATCACGTACCACATGCCCACCGAAACCAGCGTCAGCCAAAGCAGCGACCATGGTCCATGAATCGTGTTCAGCCCGATGCCGAATTCCCGCACTTTTTGCCCCAGCTTGTGCCCAAAGCTCGCCCCGACTTTCGACGGCACGTGCGCGAACCGTTGCTCTACCCATCGCGCTGCCGCCTCACCCTTGCGACCGATTACCACTGCTGCCGCTGTGGTCGCTAACACCAACGCAATCAGAAGGAATCCCGCTTCACGAAAGCGCGTGTAATATTCCGGGTGCGGAATCGAAGGCAGCGCGCTCGGCAGAAAAATTGCCAGCACGATGAGAAAAGCGAAGGCGCCGATGTCAAAAATTCGCTCCACCGCCCAAACTGCCAGTTGCGAGGAGAAGGGAAGATCTGTCCGGCGCGCGATCAAATACGGGCGAATGAACTCTCCCGCACGCCCCAGCAAAGCTATCCCGGTGAATCCGATCAGCGTGGGCGAGAGCAGTTCGGCCGCTTTCACTGTCGGTTTTACCGGCCTCAGGAAAATCTTCCACCGTACCGCCCGGAGAACGTATGCGAAATAGATCAGAGCGACTGCGTACAAAACGCGAAACTTGTTGATACGGTGGGTTTGGCTCCAGAAAGTTGGCCAGTCAAACGTCCGCCAGTGCCGGTATTGCAGATAAACCAGAACCGCCAGGATGAGGAACACCACCACGCTGGCCAGAATGCGCTTTCGATCCATGGGGGAGAGTATCTCCGCGCCGCGGCCCTTGCAACGCGAAGTGGGAAACGGCAGTTCCCAAGGTAAATGACCTCGCGCACCGGGTCAAACCTGTGGCGCGGGCGCGCTCACCCGCGCTCTGATCTTTCCTTGTTTCTCGGTTGTGTGGCGCGGGCACTCTTGCCCGCGGCCTTTGGTTTCGCCCTACTCGCTCGCCTGCCCGGCGCTGGCCTTGTTCTGATTCACAGATCCGGAATTGTGGCCCTTGCTTGCGGCGCCCTGCGCACTGGTCGCTTTGGCGGGAGCCGTTTTCTGCCCTGTCGCCGACCCGGCCTTCTGCGCCACTTTCTTTTTATTGAAATCTCTTACCACACGCGCCACATACGCCCGCGTCTCGTAATACGGAGGCACGCCGCCAAACTGCTCCACCCGCTGCGGCCCGGCATTGTAAGCGGCCAGCGCCTTCACCAGGTCAAAGTTGTAGCGCTCCAGCAATTCCCGCAGGTATTTCGTCCCACCCTCGACGTTGGCCCGCGGATCGAATACATTGGGCACGCCCAGCTGCGAGGCGGTTCCCGGCATCAGCTGCATCAATCCCTGCGCGCCCTTCGGCGACACCGCCCGCACATTGAATCCGCTCTCCGCCTTGATGACGCTGTTCACCAGGTCCGGATCCAGCCGGTAGCGCCCGCTGGCCTCGTTCACGACTTCACCCAGGTCGGTGTTCGGTCGCCCGGGAAACCCAGGTCTCTCGGATCGCCCATCGTTCGCCGTTCCCAGGAAAGAAGGTGCTGGCAACTCCGGCGCCGCTTCGAAGTGCTCAATCTCCGCCGTGGGCACGTCCACATAACTCGATCCGTCGGCGTTGACATAGAGCCGTGTGACATCGCCTACCACTTCCCGCCGTTCATAGCGGATCGAGAACCCGTTTCTAAGCACCGCAACTTCTGCGGCAAAGCAGGGAAGCACCGCCACCGCGATGATCGCGATTGCTGCACCCCTCAGCCGAAATGACCAAAACCGTCGCATTCGCCCGCCCGTTCACTGACCACTGACCACTGGCCACTGGCCACTGACGATCTCCTCCACCGCTGCCGCGACCCCACAATCATCGTTGCCGCGGGTCACCCTCCAGCCGCGCCCGCGCAACTCCTCGCAGGCATTCCCCATGATAACCGGGTGCCCGGCAAACTCAAGCATCTCCACGTCATTGTGATTGTCACCGATGGCCATGACCTCATCGCGCTGGTAGCCGCGGTGCGCCGCCCATCGCTCCAGCGCATGTCCCTTCGAGCAGCCGGCATTGAGCACATCAACCATGGACAAATCCCGCGCCGGATACTCCGTCCGTAGGACCGTGATCTTGCCATCCATTCCTGCCGCATCGAGCGCCCGCAGCGCCTCATTCATCCGCGCCATCGTTCCACAGAACATGGTTTGCACCGGATCGCGCACCACCGCCTTTTCGATCGGCACCACGAACTCGATGAACTCCATGTTCTTCTCCACCCAGCGCCGGATGCTCGGCCCGATCTCATCCAGCCGCTCCAGTACGATGGCTCCCTTCGATTCGCTATCAAAAGTCAGAACCGTGTTGCCGCGGAATTCTTGCATGGCCCGGCAGAGCTGCCGGCAGGTTTCTGCCGGCATCAGGTCGCGATGAAACGTCTCGCTCGCCAGCGACCGCGTCACCGCGCCATTCGAACTGATCAGCCACAAATCAAACCCTAACTGCTTCGCGATGGGCAAGGCAAACGTATGCCGCCGCCCAGTCACCAACACGATTTCGATGCCCGCCGCGTGCGCCTGCCGCAGCGCCGCCAGGTCGCCTTCGGAAATCTGAAATTGAGGATTGAGCAGCGTGCCGTCGATATCCGTGGCCAGCAGCCGGATAGAACCCTTGGAACTCGTCACCATCCGTAATTTTAGCATCTGGCCATGTGGGGACGGTCGCCCGTGCTGAGACATCTCACCCGGCCTTCAGCCGCCCCAGCAACCCGCTAGCCTTGCGGAACCATGGCCGTTCTCGCCGTCGCAAATATCCCGGCATGGTCGGCTTCTTGTCGAGAATCTTTTGCGCCCACTCGCGCGCCTCGGCCCCGCGCCCCTGCGACTGCAGGAAAAGCGCATAGTGGTAATACGTCTCCGAAATGGTCGAAATCCTCGTAGCCTCGCGAAACAGCGCGTCCGCCTTCTCGTTCTGGCCGGTCTGCGCATACGCCCACGCCAGCAGTCCCATCGCGCGATAGAAGTCATAGTCGGTGTCGGAGCTGACGACGTGTTCCAGATCCGGCATAGCCGCGGCAAAGTCCCCGAGTTCGATTTCGGCGATCCCGCGCCGGTAGAAGGGATCTACGTGGTCAGTGCGCGAGGAAATCGCCTTGTCGTAGCAGGCGCGGGCCTTGGCGAAGTTGCCGTCGTCGAGATAGAGCAGGCCGAGTTCTTCGTAGTTTCCCGCCGCCGGATTGTCCAGAACAATCCGCTCCAGTTCGCCGATTCGCCGCCGCCGCGGGAACATCTGAAAAGAATCGCGCAGCAGCCCCGCATCCGGGATTACCTCGACCGCGATGTAGACCAGCGCCCCGATTGGATGAATCAGGATTACCCAAATCCAGAAGAAATCCGGACGCCGCCGGATGAAGTGGACAATCGCCACAACCCGCACCACAATCCCCCACCATGAAAAGGCGAAGAAGAGAAACGATCCCATAGCGTCAACGCACTATAGCACGCGCGCGCGCGGCCGCGGTTTCGGCCATTGCCGTCGGACGAACACGCCGTGGTAACTTCAGCATGAGACCGAGTAAGAAAGCGAGGTCTCGTCAACGTGATTCCGCTGAAATCGCACGATGTGCTCCTGATAGAAGTCGATTACACTCTCGTGGCCACAATTGTGGTGGGAGCTATCATCGGCGGCTTGAGTGGCAAACTGGTGTTGCTCCCGGAAGCGAAGTGAAGGAGATATGCCGACGAGTCCGGGCGGCATTATGCGGCATTATTACGGGACGAATGCCGGCATCGTGAGTGCAATCGCCTGGTTACGCCAACCATCCCCCATCAAGCTTGTTATGGGCACGGACTCGAACAGCAGCGCAATCTGGAAGAGTCTGATCGATACCTAGTTCGCCTTTCTCTAGATCTGAGCGGTGATGTGAGCGATTTGGCACAGACTGTCCCACTTCTTACCGGGTAAGGTTGTGTTGTTGTTTCACTTGGGTGCTCCAAGTTTTCCAGCCGGGGCCTGAACGCGCAAGAATTCGACAGAGAAATCGGAGGCACAATCAAACCCAAGCGGAGTTCAGACCGCCGCAAGGCGAGACTTCTCGGAGGATTCCATGAAGAAAATATTCCTGCTGATCGTAGTACCGGCCCTGCTGGTCGCGATGGGGTTTGCACAGACTCCCACGGCGAGCGACAATACAGACCAGATCAACATTAAAGGTTGCCTGGGTGGCTCGTACGGCAACTACACTGTTGCGGAAGACAACACGGGCAAGATTTTCAAGATCACCAGCAGCGCCGATCTCAAGGCGTATGTGGGCCAGGACGTAAACTTCATTGGGCACAAAGCAGGTACTGCTGAGAACAGCATTGCTGTCACCGAATTCAATATGATCTCCGAACAGTGCGCGACGGCCGCGGCTGCACCTGCTGCGACTGTCAGCACGACTCCGGAGACGATCAGCACACCTCCTGCGGCCGCTGCCGCACCTGCCGCGGATGCACCCGATGCGGCTGTCAGCGCGCCGGTCAGCACGCCTCCTGCGGCTGCCGCCGCACCTGCCGCGACTGTCAGCACGCCTGCGGTAACTGCCAGCGCGCCCCCTGCGGCCACCCCCGTTCACCGAACGGAGCCGGCAGCACGACCTCGGAAGTCGTCCGCAACACCCGCTGCCGCAGCTGCACCCGCTGAGCCTGTCAGCACACCTGTCGCGGACGCGGCTGTACCTACCGCGCCTGTCGGCCCATCTTCGGAGACTGCCAGTACCCCTGTTGCACCTGCCGAAGCTGCTGCAAAGGCGTCC
>Ga0209415_10008304_pt1 | contig 18036 bp, 17 predicted proteins | sample PeaSoiSIISIP2007_FD_187696 | JGI IMG/M metagenome (GOLD analysis project Ga0209415, IMG submission 187696) | Peat soil microbial communities from Weissenstadt, Germany - SII-SIP-2007 (SPAdes) (version 2) | ecosystem: Environmental > Terrestrial > Soil > Wetlands > Peat | place: Germany... | reverse complement strand
GCGTGTTCGCCTTCGGGGATGCCCGCTTCGAGGGCTCGGCCGCAGATTTCCACCTCAACGAGCCCGTGGTGGGCATGGCGTCCACCCCCGACGGCGGCGGCTACTGGCTCGTGGGCGCCGATGGCGGCGTGTTCGCCTTCGGGGACGCCCGCTTCGACGGGTCGGCCTGACCGACGGCAATCTCAACCCCGGCGCCTGCCAGCTGAACAACAACCATCCGAAGAATCGAACCGTTGCCCTGATCGTGCGTCACACCATCTCGTCGGTCTGCCGCCGTCCGCCACCCAAATATCAGGCTTGTCTGATAGGCCCCAGAACGTCGGTTACCCGGTGATGAGATCCGACCCCCTGCGCCGCCGTGCATGCCCGACTCCGAAGTGGCACGATCTGGCGATCATGAAGGTCCTGGTCGTCTCCACACCCGGTTCCGGACACGTCAACCCACTCCTGCCGCTTGTCGAGGCATTCCTTGCCGGCGGAGACCAGGTCACCGTCGCCGCCGCAGCCGAAGCGGCGCCCCTGGTCGAGAGAACAGCCGCCCGCTTCGTTCCCGCCGGCAACAGCGAGGGGGAATGGTTCGGACGGCTCCAGGCCCGCATCCGTGGCAACCCCGGAGACGGGATCGCCCCGGAACGGATCAACCACTACTTCCTTCCTCGGCTCTTCGGCGAGATCGCGACGGACGACATGATCGACGACGTCGTGGCTTGCGGTCGGGAGTTCGACCCCGACCTGGTCCTGTTCGAGACCTATGCCCTCGCCGGTCCCCTCGCCGCGGACTTGCTCGGTGTCCCGAGCGTCCACCAACTTCTCAGCTCCATCCCGGACCACGGGGTCATGGAGCTCGTCGACGACGCGGTATCCCCGCTGTGGGGCTCCTTCGGTCGGGAGACTCCCGGCTACGCGGGCATCTATCGAGGTGTCACCATCGAGATCTGCCCTCAGTCCCTGGAGTCGCTCCGGGTCCCCTCCGGCGATCGGTTGATGCTCCAGCCGGCTCCCCTTCCCCGCATGGCCCCACAGCAGAGCACCCCCCCGCTCGTCTACGTCACCCTGGGGACCTTTTTCAACGCCAATCTCGACATCTTCCGCGCCATCTTGGACGGACTGGCCGACGAGCCCATCGCAGTGGTGGCGACGATCGGCACCGACCAGGACCCCGCCGGGCTCGGCCCGGTCCCGGGCAACGCCCGGGTGGAACGGTTCATCCCCCAGGCCACCTTGCTCCCGACGTGTGCTGCGGTCGTCCACCACGGCGGAGCGGGCACGACGTTCGGCACGCTGGCCCATGGGTTGCCCCAGGTGGTCATTCCCCAGGGGGCCGACAATTTCGACAATGCAGCCATGGCCGAGCGCGCCCGCGCCGCTGTGGTTCTACGCCCTGGCGAGGTGACGGCGCCCAACGTTCACCACGCCGTACGTCGGATCCTGAACGAACCGGGCTACAGCGAGGCCGCTGCACGGGCCGCTGCAGAGATCGCGGCCATGCCTGCCCCCGAGGCGGTGGCGGACGACCTGCGCGCCCGCTACGGCAACGGCTGAGCGAGAAGCTCCGTGCGGTTGTGCAGAGCCCCTGAGTGCGATCGGTGTGAGATCCCAGTCACGTTGTACATCGCTCTGCGAGTAGCCTGACTCCTTCCTGCCCAACGATGGGATGACCACGAGGGACCACCCCCACATGGACCATGGCACCGCAACAGGGGGAGATGCACCCCAGGCCGAACACATCCGTTTCCTTTTCGATCCCCCCGCCACTCTGTGCGCGCTGGCTGGGCAGCGGCGGCGTTTCGGTTCCACGGTGGCCACGTTGACTGTGGATGAACTGGCTGCTCCTTCCCGCTGCGAAGGTTGGACGGTCGCCGACGTGCTGCGCCATCTCGTCTGGGTCGATGCCACCATGCGGCGACTCTGGTCCGGCGACGAATCCCCCGCTGTGCGTTTCGACCCCCGCACCACCCCCAACGACTCCGTGAATGCCGATCGATCGGTGCCGGACGATGAGATTCAGCGGCGCTACCTGGCTTCGACCGAGACAATGATCGTCGAGCTGGAGTCCGCTGATCCCGAGCGCTTTGGTCATCCCAGCCTGTCGCCTGCAGGCCGGGTGCCATGGTGGCTGAGCGCCGTGCACCAGGGGTGGGACTCGACCGTCCACGAGCGAGACGCCCTTGCTCCGTTGGGGCGCGCCGTCGAGGCGGTGTCAGATGAGATGGTGCCGTGCCTCGCCTACTCACTCGTACTCGCTGCGTTGTTCGACAGGCGCGGTCACTTGGATGTGCAGATAGGGACGAGTCGACTTTCCCGAGGCGGCGGGCCCGTGATCGCTTGGGCGACGGCAGCGGGTACCGGCGAACACATTGCCAACCTCGATGGCTCCGATGACGGCGTCACGGTGTTGAGCGGTGATCCGGCCGCGACCATCGATGCTCTGTGCGGGCGCGGTTCGATCACCGACACACTCAAAGGCGACAGATCGGTCATCGACCGACTGAACGGGCTGGCAAGATACTTCACGGCAACCGGTTAATGGACCGGGGCAGGTACCCGACCGGCTACTTCGACCAGAGCACCTCGAAGAGTCTCGTCTCGGGGGGTGCCGTGACGTTTCCGGCGAGATGCTCGTTGAGCCGAGGTCGGACCACGCCGGCCGCGGTGTCGGCGTTCTCCTGCGTGTCCCACAGCACATAGATTCCGTACTCACCCTCGCCGTGATCCCCGAAGACCGTGACGGCTTGACACCCGGGCTGCACCGAGATGAGCGCTCCTAGTTCGTTTGCGAGTTCCTGGGCCTTCGTCTCGCCTCCCGGTCCGAGGGAGAACCTGACCAGACGTGCGTACATAGAGCGACCTCCTCAGTTCGCCTGACGGTCCACAGTTTGACCTCCTGACCGGGCCGAAGCACTGGCTGAGGTAGGGCCCGAGGGAACCACCCTGGAAGGCCTCCTGAGGGTGGGCGCGATCGAAGGCGCTCCGCTCAGCATTCGCGGCCCGGAGCGATTCGTCTTCACCCATCGGCACACGTCATTTGAGCTGATTTGCTGGTCGTCGAGCGTCCAGAGCCCGCGAGGGTTCGCATCAGACTCACGTCGTCGACGCCGCGACGATGCGCCACATGAGCACGTGGGTCCCGATGACCGGCTCTTCGTAGACGTCGCCCAGCGTGGAGAAGCCCGCCCGCTCGTAGAACGAGACGGCACGGATCCTTGCACCGCACCACAAGAGCCCACCACCTGTCGAGGCGACGTGGTCGACGATGGTGTCCAGTACACGTCGACCGAGGCCCTGGCCCCGGAAACCATCCTCCGTCGCCATAGCTCGCAGTCGCCAGGCATTCGCCGCCTCGTCGCCCGCTGCAAGGCGAGCGTCCGGTGGCACAATCAAACGATTGTCGGGCCCGACGTGGTCGAGGCCTATGCGAGTGCGCGGTTCCCAAGGTGGTGTCTCGCGCTGAACCGAGGCGGTCGCGAGTACCTTGCGGGAGGTCGCGTCACGGGCGACGTAGAAGGCCGTGTCCGGGTCCTCGTCACCCTGACGTTTCATCTCCTCGAACCTCTGGTACGGACGCAGCACCCGCCAGCGGAGGTCGAAAGTCTCTGACGCTGGCACTCGTTCCACCAGAACGTCCATGAAGACAAAGCTACTAGCGTCCCGTTCCGGAGCCTCGTCGGTTCCTCTTCCCCAGGGTAGGGCCGCAGCGGCGCCCGGCTAGTTCCCGACGGCAATGACCGGGAACCTGCAGATCCTGAGCTGCGAACAAGCATCGAGCAACGCACCGCCCTCGAACGCGTACCCGATATCCCCGAGCTCGACGGGCCGTTGCTGTTTCTCGCATCGGACGCCTCCTCGTATGTCACCGGGCACACGCTTATCGTTGACGGCGGTTGAACCGCCACCTGACGCGAACCACAGTCGCTTCTGCTTCTCTCAAGACTTGTTGCGCGCGCAGGAAGTGCTCCTGTCAGCATCCCTGGCCCGGGGGGGCCAGGCGGAAACGACCGCCGAGAGCAATACAGGCAGACCGCCCCTTCTCGCGGCAAGACTATCGGCGTGGCGCCAGACCTCTTCGAGCGGATCGTCCGAAGGGAGCCGCTTGCGGGGGACGGCAAATCTGGTTCGCAGCTCGAACGCTGCTGGCTCGACAGTGGTTCGGTGGTTGTCGTCAAGCACGCCGACGCCGTGCACGACTGGATCATGCAGGCCACGTCAGACGACGGTCGTATCGCAACGCTCTGGGATCAACGGGTGTTCGCGCAAGTGCCCAGATCTATCGAGCACGCGATGCTCGATGCCAGGCGCACACCTACGGGGGCAGTGGTGGTCATGAAGGACGTCTCGGCGTCGCTATTCATTGAAGGCGCACAAATGCGGGTTGCTCATAAGCGCGTGATAGCGGCCGCCGCCGAGGTTCATCGGCGGTTCGCGAGACACACCCTGCAGGGGTTATGCCCTCTCAGCCACCTATACGCATTTCTCTCGCCAGGCGTCTGCGCCCGCTTCGCGGAGGACCACGACGTACCCCGCTTGGCCATCGACGGCTGGGCTCGTTTCCACGACATCGTGCCCGACGAGGTGTCCTCGGCTATCGCCGCCATTCATGCCGAACCCGACTTGCTCGCCAATGCACTGCTGGCGCGGGAGTCGACGCTCGTGCATGGTGACCTCAAGCTCGCCAATTTGGGTGCCGAGGCTCGGCGCATCATCGTCATCGACTGGGGGACGCTGACCACCTGGGGTCCCCCAGCCGTCGACTACGCGTGGTACATGGCGATCAACGCGGCCGCGCTAGGCGTCGACCACGATCAGTTGCTCGCCGACGTCCGCGCCCAGCTCCAACTCCACGACGACGCCGCGCTTCGACTCGCGCTCCTCGGAGCGCTCGCCCAGCTCGGGTGGGAAAAGGCGCTGGGGGCAACCAGCGACGACCCGATGATCCGCGAGCGCGAGGAAGCGGGGCTTGCGTGGTGGATCGCCCGGGCACGCCAAGCACTCGAGCGATGGACTCCCTGACACGAGGGTCATCCCGCCCAGCACCCGATGGACAGGTGACTCAGCTTTGGCATTCGGTTGCCCAAACCGCCCGCGATGTGCCGTGAGCGAGTGGTCTGGCCCAGCCGAGGACCCAACGGCAAACGATCAAGCCGAGACGTTGCCTGGAACCGACATCTCTGCCAGGAGAGACCATTCCGTCCCCGCGATCTCGGCGTAGAGGATCTCCGGGGTGTCAACCAACATCGACGGTGCCTGACGGATCGCCTCTTTGAAATGCTCGGAGTTGACGTGCTCAGCTCCGGCATCAGCGTCACGGAATCCTTCGATGAGGACGAACCGATCCGGGTTCTCCACGCTGCGCGACCAGTCGAACCAGAGGTTGCCCGGTTCTCGGCGCGTCGCCTCAGTGAAATCACTTATGCGATCGATCCATTGCTCACTGCACTCGGCACGCACGTTGAACTTTACGACGATTGAGATCATGAGACTTCCTAGGCATGGGATGTAGCACCCACCTTGCGGGCGCACCTTTCCCCAATGGTACCTGCTCGACACCGTCCACGACGTGCCGCTTGCCAGCGCGAGAGCGCCACTGGCAACCCGAGCGACATCAGCGCTCAGAGCAACTCAGGCCGGACACGAACTCTCGTCATCACCCCGCAGGAGGTGCCACTCGGTCAGACCCGCGGCGCGGGTGATGAGCGCTCGTTGGAGCAGTTGCTGGGTTCGCTCAGACTTTGCGCCCGGCAAAGGCGAGCAGCCTTGCGGTAGGGGTGGCGCCTTCCGGTGCTGGTTGCTCGGGGTCAAAGATGCCGGGAACTCGCAGATCGGGGCCGATCATCTGGTGACCGACCTCCATCGCTGTCTCCACCAGGGCGGTGTCGTCAATCGTCTGGTTGGTGGCGCTGGCGATGTCGGCAGCATGGGTGAGAACGTCAAACACTGCGATGTTCAACGCGACACCGGCAGGCATCTCCCCGAAAGGTAACTTGACCATCTTGTCGAGGGCACCCGGTGCCTCAAAGGCCGCTATGGCGCGAGACGAAGCTGCCTCCCAGGCCCCCACGAAATCGTCGCCGAGATTGTCGCCGGCCATGAGCTTGCCGAGCAGGTCGTCGGGGACCGACCCCTCCTCGACACAGACCGCAAACATGGTCGATCCGCCGGTGATGTGGTTGATCACGTCCCGAACTGTCCATTCCGTGCAGGGAGAGGGGAGACTGAGTTGCGATGGCTCGGTGCCCTTGACGACCTTGTCCGTACTGGCGATGACCTGTTTCATGAGGGCAATGCTGTCCATGACCGTCTCCCGTCCGCTGGTGCGACGGTGCCGATGGCACCTCCGCCGTTGGTGCCGGCAGCATATCCACAAGGACGCGGCCTGTGTGGTGGAGCGTCGCCCATCTGAAGGGCCCCAAATCTGGGGGGAATAGGGGCGCACTGTAAGTCAATGAGCCGATCTTCACGCCGTGTCACCCACTCAGTCGTGTTCGGAGGGTCGACGTTCGACCGGTCCGACTGGGCGCCTGTGGCCGACCGCCAAGAGCGATCCCGGAAGGCCCGGCCCAGGGGCCGCCCCTCGGGCGCATGACCCCGCTGGCTGGACGGCCTGAGAGGACCGCCTGGGGTTAGGCACACCTTGAGCCCGCGCCTGCACGCCCCGGGCCCAGTGAATGGCTGGTGTCGCCTCCTGACAGCGACGTCGGGGGACCCCCGGTGGTGCTGGCACGGTAATCGGGTCACCGGCTGCCCACCTTGGACCACGCTACGGCGCAGGTCAGACTGGGCCATGAGAAGCCCTGAAGGCGCGCGTCATCGGAGAGCTGCCCGATATGAGTGAGCGAGGACGGGACCAGTAGGTGACGGGCCAGGTCCTTCGCGTCAGCTGGTTCCGGTTCCGAGCCACCCTCGGTCGTCGGCGGGGTGGCTATCTGGCCATGGTGATCCTGATCGGGTTGATCGGTGGGATCGCCATGGCGTCAATAGCCGCGGGGCGTCGCACCCAGTCTTCCTACCCGACCTTCCTGGCCAGCACCAACCCGTCTGATGTGTCGGTGTCGGTGTACGCCCCGAACTCGGGCGCGGCCGTCACGCCCTTGATGGCCAAGATCTCCCGCTTGCCCGGAGTGAAGCGGCTCCGGACGGTGGTGTCGCCCACCTTCATACCGCTCGCCCCGAACGGCGCCCCTCGACTGGCCAGCCTGGGTGCGGTCACGGTCTTCGGCAGCCTGGACGGCGAGTTCCTGGATCAGGACCGCCCGGCCATCGTCGAGGGCCGCGGCGCAGACCCCGCCCGGGCCGGCGAGGTGGTCATGACCGCCACCGCGGCCCGTCTCCTCGGCGTCCACGTCGGTGAGGTCGTGCCCCTGGGCCTCTACACGCGGGCGCAGGAGAACCTGCCCGACTTCGGTTCCCCCGGGGTGCAACCGCGTCTACGGGTGCCGGTCAGGTTGGTCGGAATCGCCGTGTTCGACAACGCCGTGGTCCAGGACGACGTCGACCGGGCCTACGGATTCGTGTTCTTGACGCCGGCCATCGTTCGCCAGGCCGTCTCTGTGGGGGCAGCGGCAGGTGCCCCCATCGGTTACGCCGTGCAACTCCACCACGGCGACAGTGACGTGTCCGTCATCGAACCGAAGATCGTCTCGCTGATCCCGCACGGGGCCACGAGCGACATCCATGTGACTGCCCGCGTCGTGGCCGATGTCGAGCTGGCCGTGAAGCCCGAGTCCGTCGCCCTGGGCGCCTTCGGGGCGATCGCGGCACTGGTCTGCCTCGTCCTCGGGATCCAAGCCGTCTCCCGCCAGCTACGTTCTGGTGACGAGGACCGGCAGGTGCTCCGTGCGCTGGGCGCAGGTCCGGTCGCCACGGCCGGCGATGGGTTGATCGGGGTCCTCGGCGCCGTGGTCCTCGGCTCCGTCGTGGCGGTGGTCGTCGCCGTCGGACTGTCTCCGTTGTCCCCTCTCGGCCCGGTGCGTCCCATCTATCCCGACGGTGGCATCGCCTTCGACTGGACGGTGCTCGGCCTGGGGCTCGTGGCGCTCATTGGCGTCCTGGGGGCCGCAGCGTTGGTGCAGTCGTACCGATGGGCACCCCATCGCACGATGGGGGTCGCTCCGGTGGGGAGCCGGGGCTCGGCTGTTGCCCGGAGCGCGGAATCGGCGGGCGTGCCAGTGGCCGGGGTGATGGGGCTCCGATTCGCGCTGGAACCCGGACGTGGTCGGACAGCCGTGCCGGTGCGCTCGGCGCTGGTCGGAACGGTGATCGCCGTCGCCCTGGTCGTCGCCACCCTCACCTTCGCCACCAGTCTGCGCACCCTGGTGTCGCATCCCACGCTCTACGGTTGGAACTGGACGTACGCGCTCAATCCGAGCAACAACATCCCACCCAGCTCCGAGCGGCTCCTCGATCACGATCCCGATGTCGCTGCTTGGACCGGGATCGACTACAACGATGTCACGATCGACGGTCAGAGCGTTCCCGCCATCATGGCGCGCTCGCTTCCCGAGTCCCTTTCCCCTCCGATCCTCTCCGGACACGGTCTGGGTTCCGACCGTCAGATCGTCCTGGGTGCAGCCACCCTTGCGGTCCTGCACGAGCACGTGGGCGGCACCGTGCTCGTCGGCTACCAGAGCCCCCAAGACGCCCCCATCTACATCCCTCCCACCCCGTTGCGGATCGTCGGCACGGCCACGTTCCCCGCGGTCGGGTACGAGACGCTGGTGGCGGACCACACGTCCATGGGCACGGGCGCGCTGTTCTCGGAGGGGATCTTCCCACCTGCTTTCCAGCACGCCGTCTCGAGCGGTGACCCCAACGGCAGCGGACCGGAGATCGCCTTCGTGCGCATCAAGACCGGCGTCAGCGCCGGCGCGGGGCGCGCCGACATGGAACGTATCGCCAAGGCGGCCGACCATACCTTCGCCGCTGATCCGAACACCCAGGGAGAGATCGTCACCGTGTTGGGGGTGCAGCGTCCCGCGCAGATCGTCAACTACCGCAGCATCGGACTCACCCCCATCACCCTCGCTGTGGGTCTCGCCCTGGGGGCGGTGGTGGCGCTCGCCCTCAGTTTGGCGTCGTCGGTACGCCAGCGGCGGAGAGACCTCGCACTGCTGAAGGCCCTCGGCTTTACACCGCGACAGCTGATGGCCGCCGTCTCCTGGCAAGCGACGGTGGCAGCAGTGGTGGGTATCGTCGTGGGCGTGCCCGTGGGTATCCTCATCGGGCGCACGCTGTGGACACTGTTCGCCCGGAGCCTCGACGCGGTGCCCGATCCCACGGTGCCCGCTGTCCCGGTGCTGCTCGTGGTCGTTGGTGCCCTGCTCTTCGCCAACCTCGTCGCCGCACTCCCCGGGCGCGACGCGGCCCGCACCCCGACGGCTCCGCTGTTGAGGGCCGAATGACCCGAACGGGATGGTGTCGAACCCAGGACGTCGAGCTAGGTCCTCGACCACGGTCTTGCGGCCGGTGAACTCATTCCTCGCGGCACTCCCCCGTGTGACGAAACGCCGTACATACCGTCTTTCAACCGCCCGTTAGTGCCCGGCAACTTCTTGAGCCTCTTTGGCATCCCTGTACTTACGGTGCTGCTCAAGGATGTGTTCATGCGAAGCACCTTTGTTCGGAACATCAGGATGGTGGTGCCGGCACAAGATATACGGAGTGCCGTCTAAGGGGTGATGGCCAATCCTCCAACACCCCTTTGTGTGGCAATTGACCTTACGGGCACCGGTGTACACCCCGATGCCGACTGCGCTGATGAGGGTCGCTTCGCCAAGGTCCGAGCCGAAGCCTGACCAGAAGTTGTAGTACAGGTCCGGCCCACCGTGGAGTGTGCCGGTGTGAAGCGCCAGCCAATGCCGTACGACGCCGAAGAAGGCAACGAGGAGGGCAATTCCCACGACCAGAAGAAGGAGGAGGAAGAGGCCAAGTCCCAACCTCATCGAGGAGTGACCACCGCCTTCCGTACCGAAGTCAGCTCCCGCCGCGCCGCTGTTCCCACCTGAGGACAGCGGCGTTGAGGGTGTAGCGGTCGTGTCGGTCGCGGCGGGGGGAACGGGCATCGTCATCCAAGTCTGTCGGGAAATTTGGTTGAGAAGGGTTCCTTCGAGTCGTTGGAACAGAACGATGATAATCGACGACACATCGGGACGAAGGATCTGGCGATCATTCGGCGGTGGCTCGCGACGAGTAGTTCGGAGCGAACCGCGAACAAGATGCGGGTCAATAAGACCGTGCGGAAAGGACGTCGGCCGGAAGAGGGCCGCCCGGCTCTAGGGTTCCGGAGGCGACCTGCTCGGCGGCCCAGTCGATCCACTCGAGCTGCATTGCGTAGAAACGGCGACCGAACTCGATGCTCAGCCTCGCGCCCCGTGTTGTCTGCGTGGACGCCCAGTCCACGCTGGCGATGGCCTTCTCGATCTGATCGAGGTGTCCGGCGTACTCGGCCCGGTCCCTCTCCAGATGGGCGAGTGCCTCTTCCTTCGGGAGTACCCAGAGGCAGAAGACACGCAGAAGGGCCTCGTAGCGGACCGAGTAGTCGGGTTCACTGTCGCGGAGCCAGGAGCGCAGAGTCTCGAGCCCGGCCGGTGTCGTCTCGTAGACCTTCCTCCCCCTCGGGCCCTCCCCGGTCTGGGTGATCAGCCCCTCAGACACGAGCTTGGCGAGCTCGGGATAGATCTGGCTGTGCTGGGCCGGCCAGACGTTGCCCATCGATGCGCTGAAGTACTGGGCCAAGTCGTAGCCACTCTTGGGCCCTCCGGCCAGCAGGTCGAGCAGTCCGTGCCGCAATGACATACCTTGATTCTTACATGTTGAACTTGACATGTCAATCAGGATGATGTTCGATGTGACCTGTCAACTTCAACATGTAGGAGGAGCCATGCGAAACCCGACCCCCGAACAGATCCACTCCCGGCGCTGGGCGACCCTCGCGGTGCTGTGCCTGTCCCTGCTCGTCGTGGTCGTGGACAACTCCATCGTCAACGTGGCCCTGCCCACCATGGTGCGCCAGTTGCACGCTTCGACGACGTCGCTGCAGTGGGTCGTCGACGCCTACACCCTGGCCATGGCCGGGTTGCTCCTCACCCTGGGCAGCCTCGGCGACCGGATCGGACGGCACCGGACGCTGGCCGGAGGCCTCCTGGTCTTCGGGGTCGGCTCGGTGCTGGCGGGGGTCTCCGGCTCTGCTACCGAGCTCATCGCCTGCCGGGTGCTCATGGGGATCGGGGCGGCGGCGATCATGCCCTCGACCTTGTCCGTCTTGACGAACGTCTTCACCGACGCATCCGAGCGCGCCAAGGCGATCGCGATGTGGTCCGCCGTCGCTGGTCTCGGGGTGGCGATCGGCCCGACGCTCGGAGGATGGCTGCTCGAGCACTTCGGCTGGGGCTCGATCTTCACGGTGAACCTGCCCATCGTGGCAGTCGCCTTGGCCGGCGGGCGGCTCGTCGTGCCGCCCTCTGCGAACCCGCATCCGAAGGCCCTCGACCCGACAGGGGCCCTCATGTCGATCGCGGGTCTCGTCGCCGTCGTCTACGCCATCATCGAGGCGCCCTCGAACGGGTGGGCGAGTGTCAGGACCCTCGGAGCCGCAGGAGCAGGTGCAGCGATCCTCGTCGCCTGGATCATCTTCGAGCTCCGCAGCACCCATCCCATGGTCGATCTGCGAATCTTCCGAAACGCCCGCTTCAGCGCGGCGAGCTTCGCAGTGACGATGGTCTTCATGGCTCTGTTCGGGTGGCTGTTCCTCTTCACCCAGCAGATGCAGTTCGTGCTCGGCTATAACACGTTGCAGGCCGGGGTTCGCGCCCTTCCCTTCGCCCTCACCATCGGCATGATCTCCCAACCGGCGGCGAAGCTCGCCGCCCGTGTGGGCACGAAGGCGGTCGTCTCGTCGGGGCTCGCTCTCATGGGCATTGGATTGGGTCTCATGTCGAGCTCGACCGTGCACACTGGATACCCGTTCCTGCTCGTCGCCAGCGTGATCGTCGCGGCCGGGATGGGCCTGGCTATGGCGCCTGCCACCGAGTCGATCATGGGATCCCTCCCCCGGGCGCAGGCGGGTGTGGGGTCAGCGGTGAACGACACGACACGGTCACTGGGCGGGGCGCTCGGGGTGGCGGCCATGGGATCGGTCGCCTCCTCGGTCTTCGCCAGCCGCGTGCACCCGTTCCTCGCACACGTGCCCGGTCGGTACGCCACCCAGGCCCAGGCATCCGTTGGTGCTGCGGTCACCGCCGCCAAGCACGCGCCTGATGCCATAGGTCAAGTGCTCGGCGCAGCAGCTCGCCACGCATTCATCGCCGGTTCGGACCAGGCGACACTCGTAGCGGTCGCAGCGGCCGTGCTCGGCTCGCTCGTGGCCTTGGCCTTCCTCCCGGCGCGAGCCAAGGGAGAGGTTGTGAGCATCGCGCCAGCTCAGGCCGATGTCGTCGGGATCGCAAAGGTAAGGGTCGTCGAGTCGGCATAGACGCAACACCACGATCTTCCCGGGTTAGATGGCGGGGAGATGCTCCGATGCCAGCCCTTTCTAGGTCCGAAGTTACCCATGGAATGGGAAGAGACGAAAGCTCCTGTCCGCGGAGCACGCCGCCCCAAGAAGGAGAAGAACAACGGAAGCATCAAGGCTGTCCCTTGAGGGATGGGACATCACCAGCTGCGCACCGATTCTGGGCGAGAGCGAGTGGTTGGACTTCCCTCCGGGATGGCACGGTGCCAGAGCACGCGCCTCTTGGAGCGGTCCGGAGATCCCGCCTTGGTTCAGACTGACTCTCCCCATCTCGTAGTCTCCGTGGTCGATGGCGAACAGACCCGACTCGGATCTCACGGAACTGCTAGCGGAGACCATTCGGTTTCTCACGCTCGAGCCGGCGCCCGGCGGGTGGATCGGGCAACCGCCGGAGTGGCCCGGTGAGTACCTCTTTGGCGGATTCGTAGTAGCCCAAGCCCTGATGGCTGCGAGCCGGGATGCTCCAGCCGGCACCCGGATCCATTCGATGCACGCCTACTTCTTGCGGCCCGTCGGGTCGAACGCACGGGTCGACTATCTGGTCAATGACCTACGCCGGGGACGCAGTTTCACAACTCGACGCCTTCAGGCAACACAAGGCGACAAGGCGGTGCTCGACATGACGTGCTCACTCACCTCCGACGCCGACGGCTATGTCTACGACCTGCCGGCGCCAAGCACGTTTCCCTCCCTCAACGACAGATCCGTCGAGCCCGGGCCTGGTCCATGGGAAGCCGTCTACTTGGGCCCGAGCACGGCATCGGCAACCGGCACCAGAGAGTCCACGCACCGCATGTGGTTCCGCATTCCTGGCGATCTGCCGGATGACTCCCATCTCCACACCGCTCTGCTCGGTTTTGCCAGCGATTGGACAGGTGTGGGCGGCCGGCCACTCCACTTGGAGGATGACACTCAGGGGATGGTGAGCATCGACCACGCGGTGTGGTTCCACCGTCCCGCTCGCGTCGACGCGTGGCTCTCCTACGATGTCCAATCGTTGGTCAACGCTGGAGGCCGCGGGCTCCTGCGAGGCGTGATGCGCAACCCCGATGGTCACATCGTCGCGTCGGTCGCCCAAGAGATGCTTCTGGCCGTCATTTGATCTCGGTCTCCTGTGCGGCTCACATGTCCACTTGAAACCCACCAGATCACTCGATCGGTCGCACATCCCTCCACGTGGCTGCTCACATGGTTCGTTCGGTGTCCACCCCAGATGACGTCAGTGGGGTATCTGCCCATGACTCGCACGAGTCACGGCGAAGGCCCGGACGGGGCCGTCCATGCCCTGTAGCGCATGCTGGTCGAGCTCCTGGAGGGCCCAGGGATCGGCCGGCAGGGCCGCAGCCGCGTCCTCGGTGACCACCAGGGTGCCCGGCGCAGCCACCTTCACCAGGCGTGAGACCAGGTTGACCAAGGGGCCGAAGTAGTCGCCCTCCCGCGGTGTCACCGGGCCATGACCCACCGCTCCCCGAGCCGGGGGCAGAAGCGAGTCCGCCGCCACCGACTGACATATCTCGATCCCGATGCGACAGGCGGCGTCTACCGAAGGGGCGGTGAAGAACACCTCGTCCCCGATCATCTTCACCACCCGCCCGCCGCCCAAGATCGCACTGGACCAGGCGGCCGACTCGAATCGGGACAACGCCAGGCTGTGGTCCCGCAAGCTCAGTCCTTCGGCCCACGGCGTGGAGCCGACCAGGTCGACGAAGCCGAGGGCCACGAGCTCGCTTGGACCCGCCGTCGCCTCCCCGCTCGCCTGCTCGGAGGGAACCGACCAACCCCGGGCCAGCACAGCGCGATGGGCGGCCCGGTCGAATTGGACCAGCACGAGATGTGACAGCACCTCAGGGACGGTGGTGAAGGCCAACGTGGCCGCCTCAGACATCCGGGCGCGGGCCAACTCGTCTGATCCAGCGCGATCAGTCCCCGGGCCGAGCTCGGCGTAAAAGAGCGCCACGGCCGCCTCGGCGATGGTCGTAGCCGCCGCACCAAGCACCCGGGTGAAGGCCAGGATCGCGTCCTCGCCCATCAAGACGGCCCCTTGCTCGAAGGCCGACATGAGCGAACCGAGGTCTTCGGGCAGCCTGCTCGCGGTGGTCGCTGGCAGCCCCGCGGCCAACAGCACCCGCAGGACGCGCTCCACCGGGACTCCGGAGCGGGTCGCCACCTCCCCCACCGACACGGTCGCCGGGTTCGCTCCTCTCACCAGGTCGCCAGCGACAGCGGGGAGGCTCTCCAGGCGGTGGGCCTCCACCATCTGTTCGAGGGTGGCGCCTCTCGCCGTCAGGTATTCGAGCAGAGCCTTGCGCTCGTCGGCCCGGGAATCTTCAGGGCGGTAGAGGCCGGCCTGCTCCCACGTGTCGATGTCCACCGGTCCATGGTCCCACGGGGACTGACACCGCACCTGAACCTAGGACGCAGGCACGAAGATGCATCGCGATTCGGCGTTCGGCACTGTGTAATTGCGATCGGTCGAGGTAATTGCGATCGGTCGAGGTAATTGCGGCGGTCGAGGTAATTGCGGCGGTCGAGGTAATTGCGGCGGTCGAGCTGGTCGGGACCGGAGATCCCCCAGCACGGAGGACGTGAACAGTAGCTGACCCCAGCTCGGCGACCGCACCCTCGAGAACAACTAGGTGGAATCACTTAGGTGGATCGAGGTGATAACCCGCTATTTCTCACCCTTTCCCCAACCAATACTGAACCAGGTTTCCCCGTGACATTCCGCACCAGTCCCTCCGATGACGAGGGGTCTCGGGTGGCCAAGTGTGGCGCCGTTGTGGCCCTCGGCTGCCGTACGTCTACGGTGCTGGTTGGGCGGTTGCCGGGAGCGCGTGTCTGTGGACAACTCACAGGGAACAGACCCACTATCGCTTCCTGAAGAACAACGAGAAATCACTCGCTCTCGCATCAGGCAAGCGGCGATGGAGGTCGTGGCCCGACGAGGCTTCGACGCCACCGTGGTGGACATTGCCGAAGTATCCGGAGTGAGTGAGCGTACCGTCTTTCGTCACTTCATGAGCCACGACCAGTTGATCGCCGAGACGGTAAGGGACATGTTCGAGGCGTGCGGACTCCCTCGACAGAGCGTCGACATCGACCGCTGGGTCGAAGGCATACCGCACCCTGCTGAAGACCTTGACGACTGGATTGAACACATCGCGGTGACATTCCACACCAGAAGCGCCTCGATCTTCGGGGCCGCCTTTTGGGATATCTACGCACCCCCCGCCGGCGATGCATCCGAGATCCTGTCCGAGATAGCTGTCCTCCGACGTGACTACCGGCTCCGGGGAGTGAGCTATGTGGTGGACTTGATCTGGCGGACGGCTGGTGGGACGGGCAAGCCCCCCGAGGATCTGGTCATGGCGTTTGCCCTCAACCTCTCGGTGTTCACCACCAACGCCCTCATGGTCGATTTCGAGCAGACTCCCGCCCAGGTCGGGGCGCTGACGGCCGACATCTTGAAGATGCTTCTGTGGCACGCCATCGAGTCGCAGCCCTCACAGGAAGGCGATTGCCCCGACGCGCCGTAGCGAGCACCTGTGCTGTTACTGTGCGGAGGGGTCGATCATCACACACGGCGGGGGGCTGGAATGACGATCGGGGTGCAACTCGATTTCCCAGGCGCGACGCTCGAGCAGTACGACCAGGCTCTGGAGTGGTTGGGGCTCCTACCCGGCGGACCGGCGGCGCGGGGGCAACTCTTCCACTGGGTGACAGTGGTCGACAACGGCATTCGCCTCACTGACGTGTGGGAATCGCGCCAGGCGTTCGATTCGTTCCTGGAGATGAGAGTTCTGCCGGTCCTGCCAGAGGTCGGGGTGGCCACTGCGCCGGAGATTCAGTTCTTTGAGGTCCACAACTTCTTTGCTGGCAGGCGGTCGAGGGGCTGACGCGCCCGACCGCCAGTGGGTGTGGCAGAGGGCATATCCACGGCGCAGAGCAGCAGCCCGCATTCTCAGGAGTTCATTCGGGTCTCCCGAACCCGGCGATCGCCAATCCGAGAAACAGGACGGCAAAGCCGCACACGATTCCGATCTCGGCGGCGAGAGGCAACGTGTAGCCGAACAGGCTCACGCCGGTGGAGAATCGGGCCGCGGCGGACGGCGGCATGTGCTGCACCGCGAAGACGACATGACGAAGTGGGTCCACAGCGTAGGTAAGCGGGTTGATGCGGGTGATGACAGCCAACCATGACGGGAGGCCCTTGAGCGGGAAGAGCGCCCCCGAGAGAAAGAGCATCGGGAAGAGCAATAGCTGCATCACGACCTGGAACCCCTCCATCCTCTGGATGCGGCTGGCGATGAACACTCCGAATGTGGTCATGGCCACGGCCATGAGCAGCTCGAGTCCAATCACCTCTACCACCAAGAGCGCGGTGAGGTGCACACCGATGAGGGGGGCGAGCACCAGCATGATCGTTCCCTGGACGGTGGCCACGCTCGCCCCTCCCAGGGTCTTGCCGATCACGAGCGCCCCTCGGCTGACGGGGGCGACAACCATCTCCCGCAGGAAGCCAAACTCGCGGTCCCACACGATCGAGATGGCGGAGAACATCGCCGTCATCACCACCGACATGGCCACGATGCCCGGGAACACGAACTTCTTGAAGTCGAAGCCGCCCGTCGTCCCGACGAGGGGCGACATCCCGTAGCCGAGGACGAAAAGGAACAGGACGGGCTGCATGAAGCTTGAAAGGATCCGGGTTCGGGTCCGGACGAACCGGATGAGCTCACGCTCCCAAACCATGCCGATGGTTCGCAGCTCCGAGGAAAGGCTGTCGCGCTCGTCGACCAGGACCGAGCTTCGAACGGGCAGGTCCACGGTGGACATCGTTCCTCCTAACGGCGTCGCGCCATTGCCCGCATGCGCATCGGCATGGCGTGCTCGGCGTGGTCCTCTCGGATCTGGCGCCCGGTGAAGTGCAAGAACACGTCGTCGAGGGTCGGCCGGTGGACGTGGACGTTGCTCACCGGCACACCGACGACCTCGATGAGCCGGGCGACCAGAGCTTCACCGTCCTCAACGAAGACGACCAGAGCATCTTCGCTCTTCTTCACGCGGAAGCCGGCGTCGGAAAGGCGCGTGGCCCCCGCGGCGTCGTCGGCCGTGGTGAGCTCGACCGTATCCGCCCCCACCAGACGTTTGAGCTCGTCGGGGGTGTCGAGGGCGACGATCGAACCCTGGTCGATGATGGCGATGCGGTCGGCGTATTCGGCCTCGTCCATGTAATGAGTGGTGAGGAAGATCGTCACCCCCTCCTCACGGCGCAGGCGGAGCACGTCTTCCCACATGAGCGCTCGCGTCTGGGGGTCGAGGCCGATTGTGGGTTCGTCGAGGAACAGCACCGCGGGGGTGTGGAGCATTCCCCGGGCGATTTCGAGCCGTCGAGCCATGCCCCCTGAGAAGGTGGAGATCAGGTCGCGCCGGCGGTCCTCGAGAGCAACCAGGCGCAGCACCCGGTCGATGCGCTCGTCGACCTCGGCGCGGGGGACGTGGTAGAGGACGGCGTGGAAGCGGAGGTTCTCCTC
>Ga0209415_10008303_pt1 | contig 18036 bp, 18 predicted proteins | sample PeaSoiSIISIP2007_FD_187696 | JGI IMG/M metagenome (GOLD analysis project Ga0209415, IMG submission 187696) | Peat soil microbial communities from Weissenstadt, Germany - SII-SIP-2007 (SPAdes) (version 2) | ecosystem: Environmental > Terrestrial > Soil > Wetlands > Peat | place: Germany... | reverse complement strand
TGCTGCCGTCAAGCGTGACTACCTTCACAAATCGATTCTGCGGCGCGATTTGCGCCCCAGGGTTCAAGATCTCCCGTTCAAGTTCAACCGAACGGCGATATTTCCCGATCTCGGTCAAATCGGGCCCGACACGAGATCCCTTTTGCCCTATCCTGTGGCAACCGTCGCAGCCCCGCATCTCAAAAAGAGCCTTACCGTGCACCGGGTCGCCTTTACTGGAGGTGTTTCGCGTGTTGTCGGCGGCCATCGCGTGGAGGTAGGAAACTACCGCGCCTGCCGCACTTTCGGACATCTTATTAGCCGGCATTCCCGTGCCGGGGATGCCGTTCCGGATGATGTCGATCAGCCCTTGATCCGTTGTGGCTCGACGAAACGTGCCGTGCGCTAAGTCCACACCGCTGACCTGGTCACCATCCTGTCCGTGGCAGGACGCACATATGCTGAGATAGCGCACAGAACCCGCCTCAACATCGTGCGGATCGGGATCACGTCGTTGAGCGGAAAGAGGCATGACCGCTCCAATAACCAAAATGAGGAGCAGCAAGAAGAGTAAACTTGGTCTTTCGTCTACCGTAGAGACACGCCGATTGAGAATCACGATTCGCCCTTGCAACGTCGGGTAAAGCCTCTTTTCCCCCACTGGAAAATAAAAAAGCCGCCCCTTAGGAACGCACAAAGCGCTGCTAAGGGGCGGCTTCTCTTGGACTCTGCCGCCAAATATCTAGGTTAGATTAACACCACGTTAACGGCAGGTCAAGTAAAAAAGTAAGCTGAAAGCACTACCGGCTAAAAGCCGGTAGGTTCGTTTGGCGACTGAAAGTCGCCTGAAGGCGTGGGCATCGCGGGAACCAGCGGCGCTCCCTGCCCTGGGAAACACACCGCACGGCAGAAGTTGTCAGGACGTCAGAAACGGAAGAAAAACAGAACCTGCTGGAAGCTCACCGCCTCAAAGGCGGTGGGCTTAGACCTGGAGGCAGGAGCTAAAATGCACGATTCAGAACAGGCGTGACTGCGAGGTGGCTTTCTTGGATTGATCTACAGCTGGTAACGATGCAGATTGGAGGGGAAACCCTCAGCACCCCCTCCTGTGCCTCTTTCCTCAGGCCAGGCGGAGCGCCATCGATCGACGATTGTCGCGAGGAACGTTGTCGCTTTGCGTTGTGCTGGTTGTGCAGACTCGCGGGGTTGATAGAAAACGATACCCAATATCGGCGCGACCCTTCGTTTGCACTCATTCGCGGTAACATTCCGACCCGCTCCGGTATAGAATGCCGACAGGAGGCTGTATGCGCGCGGTCATTCGGAATCTCGTTTACTTCGTGGTTTTGTCCCTGGCCCTGGCCTTGAGTTCAGGGCGCGCACAAAATTCTGGACAGGTGGACAAGCCGGCTATATCGCCGACGATTGCAGCCAAGAAGCCCGTATTCGCCGGGGCGTGTAAGGCGTGCCCGTGGGGGATTCTCGCCAGAGTGACGGCGGACGCTCTGAAGGCGTACGGGTATGAGACAACGATCTGCTGGGTTTGTTGGTCTAATTTTGGTCCAAGAGAAATGGCGGATAAGACGAAGCCGGTGATGCCCCCCGGCGCAGAGTTCGAGATTCCCGAATACATCGAGCCTCCGCCAGATGCGGTGCCGGATATCAGTGCGACCAGTGAATCTAATCTGATCGACGCCTGGAATGGCACCGGCCCTTACGCCAAAGACCACAAGCAACGGCACAATTATCGCGTAATCGCCGTCGTGCGGACCTCGACTTACATGCTTGCCGCGGCGAGCAGGAAATCGGGAATCACGGATCTCAGACAGATCAAGGATCGTACCCAACCCACGTGGATCGTCGGCGGCAACGAGATCATCTTCAACTACTACGGAATCAGGCCTGAAGACTTGAAAGCCAAGGGAGGAGGCATCATGCCTCCGGTGGGATCGGATTCGAGCCGGGTTTCGCGCGAACGGCGGGCCTCGGGCGATGTCTTTATCGGCACCGGGCTACTTGCGAACACACCCGAGCAGCGATCGTGGTACGAAGCCAGCCAGTTGAACGATCTCGTATTCCTTGATATGGAAGAACCGCTGCTTGCGAAACTTGCGCAAGAGCCTGGATATGAGCGCGTCACGTTGCCCCTGGCCATTTTTCGAGGCGTAGATCGGACTATCCCTACGGTGATGCGACCCAATCATATGATCTACGTCCGCGACGATGCGCCGGAGGATTTTGCCTATGCAGTTGCCAAGGCATTGGATGAGCACCGCCAGTTGTTCCAGGTGCAGCTTGAGCCCTGGTACTACGATCCGCAGACGGTAGCAATCAGCAAGGTAATTCCGATGCATCCGGGAGCGATGAAATACTATCGCGACCGCGGCTTTGTAAGGTAGATCGGCCCTCGCCTGAATCAGCTGCGCTTTATTTCTTGACGCGCAATTCTTCGGTAATTGCCGCGAGAACGTCGACACCTGAGCTGTTGAAGCGCTCCATCTTCGAAGTGGTGTCAATATTGAACCAGTACTCGTCCTTCGGGTTGTACTGCGCCCAGTTCTCGAGCCCCGGCCCATTTGGATTCAGGTTTTTCGCGAAGCTCGACCACCAGGAAGACATCTTGTCGGCAACCGTCCGGTCGGCCTCAGTCCAGGGCAGGTCCCGCATGCGCAGGTTGTTGAACACGTAGATGACTTCGGAAAAGTGGACGGCACCGACCTGCGCAGCCGGATTGTTCCCGTTGCCCTGAGGATGTGGCGGCATGTGGCTGAAGTCGTACACGAAGACAGGCGACTTGCCGGTAGTGGCCGCGAGTTTCGCCCACGTGCGATGGCCAACGAAGTTGATGTCGCGGTATACGTCGTGATATGCGTGGGCGACTTCGGCGTCGCTCTTTGCGGGGTACAGCTTCAGGAGTTCGTCGGCGTGCGCGCCGAAACTGTTGCGCATCCACTGGGTATATTGCGCGAGGGTCGCCGGCACCGGCGTGCGGGGCGGATTGCCCGGCGCACCGGCGGCGACGAGATTTCCGCCTTCGTCATTGGTGGTTCCCGTGATGAGTGGAATGTCGGTCTGTTTGCCCTGCGAGTAAATCGTGTAGATGTCAGCTGGGAGGAACCACCCGTCGACTGTCGCCGCCATCAGGCCCTGGGGATGTTTCTCCCACGCGGCCAACGTTTCGTCCGACGACAGTGCCCGAAGTTCGGCAAGGGAGTTCTTCCCTACAGCCCTCGCCAGATCCACGCCGTCCATCTCGCCCTCAGCGAGACTCCGCATCCGCCCCAAACTTGTATGCGATTCCGCAATTGCACCGCGGGCATAACCCTTGAGGAGTGGTGAGGCGACAAGGAAGTTTACGCTGCGGCTACCACCCGACTCGCCCCAGATCGTGACCTTGTCCGCATCGCCTCCGAATTTCGAGATATTGTTCCTGATCCACTTGAGGGCAGACAGTTGAGCGAGTGAACCGTAGTTGCCCGAAGCGTGATGCGGCGACTCTCTTGTCAGCTCGGGATGCGAAAACCACCCGAAGATGTTCACCCGGTAGTTCATGCTGACGACCACCACGCCCTTCTTGGCCATCATGTTGCCGTCAAAGTAGGCTTCTGTGCTTGAGCCATTCACTCCGCCGCCGCCATAAATCCACACAATCACCGGCAACTTCTCACTGCTGGAGGCGGCTGGTGTCCAGACGTTGAGGTAGAGGCAGTCTTCGCTCAGGTGAAGGAGTCCGCGAGTGCGGCCATCGTCAACGCCGTTCCAGGCGCCCGGGTTTTGGGAAACCGATCGCTGCATGCACGAAGAACCAAAACGATCCGCCGCGCGAACGCCCTGCCAGGGAATCACAGGCTGCGGTTCTTTCCAGCGCAGATTGCCGACCGGCGGAGCCGCGAACGGAATGCCGAGATATTCCCGGACTCCCCAGCCCCAACCGGGGACACCATTGATCATTCCACCCTCAACGGCAATCGGTTCCTGAATGCCCCCCGCGAGGCGTAGCGCTGCGGAGAGCGCAAGAACAAGACGTAGGAAATGCATCGTTCGCATGGATACCTCCGGGCAGGATTTTAGCAAAGCTTAGGCTTGCCACACCATCAACGCCTGTGCGAGGTCGTCCGCGACTGGGTGTTCCTTGGGAAGCCAACCGGCCTCAATGGCACGAATGTTGACCAGCATGTTCGATCCTCGTTGACTCGGTTCACGCTTTGCCGATCGGGTTCTTCAACGGATGAGCAGCTATTTTTCAACCAAGCACACGCTGCGGTGGCTTTGCAGAAATTGGGTCGCGTCGGAGGGCGCCTGCAGAGCATTCCACACCGCAATCCGAGTGTTGACTTCCAATCCGGTCGAGTGATAGTCTGCTCAAGAGCGTCGGCGATAGAGTTCTAGAGAAGCCGCCGTTCAGTGAGGTTGCGCGTAGTTGGGCGCCCGCTGAATGGCGGCTTTTTCATTGCGTCTCTCTCCGATTTGAAGTGGTTTTCCGTTCAATGGGTTTTGGGGGCTTTGGGAATAGGGCAAAATGAGTAAATCACCAATCATGCAGGCCAGCATCAAGAATCGCAACGGAGTGGATCGCCGGGAGTTTCTGGCCACTGCAGGGGCGGGCATGGCAGCCTGTGCCGTAGCCCCGTTTATAGCCGGAACAGCCAGTGCTCAGCAGACCCAGGTAGGCGCAGTCGTCGAGACCGCGGATGGGAAAGTGCGCGGCATGGTTCACCAGGGGATTCATTCGTTCAAGGGAATCCCCTACGGCGCTCCCACCGACGGGAAAAATCGGTTCATGCCGCCGGTAAAACCCGAGCCATGGAGCAGCGTGCGGGATGCTTTCCAGTTCGGACACTGGTGCCCGCAAAATATCGGTTACGCCGATGTGCTCGCACCGCAGGCGGACATCAGGGCCGAGGGAACCGGAGAAGATTGCCTGTGGCTGAACATCTGGACTCCGGAGCCTAATACCAATAAGAAGCGTCCAGTGATGTTCTGGTGCCACGGCGGGGCATGGTTCCAGGAGAGCGGTTCCTGGCCGTGGGTTTACGGTGAGTCGCTTTCCCGCCGCGGAGACGTGGTTGTGGTCACCCTCAACCATCGTCTGAACTTATTCGGCTACTGTCATCTGGGAGATCTGGGTGGCGAGAAGTATGCGGCATCCGGCTGCGCCGGCATGCTTGATCTCGTGCAGGGCCTGCAGTGGGTGCGAGACAATATCGCCCAGTTTGGTGGCGATCCTGGCAACGTCATGGTGTTTGGTGAATCCGGCGGCGGGCTCAAGACAAGCACTCTGCTCGGTATGCCTGCGGCGAAAGGGCTCTTCCATCGTGCCGCCATTGAGAGCGGGGCGCTCCTTCGTTCCAATACGCGAGACCGTGCCAATGAAACGGCGAAGGCTCTGATGACGGAAGTGGGCCTTTCGCCTGACAAAGTGGACGAAATGCAGACCATCCCCGCCGAGCGCCTGGTCGCCGCGATGGCTGCTATGTCGCGCCGCACGGGCGCACAGGGCGCTGCCACCCAATTTTCACCGCTCATGGATGGCAAGTATATACCTGCCCACCCATTTGACCCCACGGCGACGCCGGTTTCGGATACCATCCCGATTCTGGTCGGTTGCAACACTCACGAACAGGCGTACTTCGCGCTGTCGCGAGATCCCGAAGCGTTCACTCTGGATGAGGCCGGTCTGCGCCAGAGAGCAGTAGGCTTGATCGGCGAACAGAAGGCGCCGCAACTGCTCGATTTGTACAAGAAACAGTTCCCCGGACGGAGCCCCGGTGAGGTTTACTTACTGATGGCGACCGACCGCACCACGCGCCTCACGTCGATTTCGCTGGCCGAACGCAAGTTCGAACAGGGCAAGGCGCCCGTCTACATGTACCTGTTCGCTTGGCGCAGCCCGGCGTTGGGTGGAAAGCTCGGCGCGCCGCACACGGTGGAAATCCCGTTCGTGTTTGACAACACCGATATCCCCAAGGTGATGACCACGGGGAGTGAAGCGGAAAAGGCTCTGGCCGCTCGAACGAGTGAGGCCTGGATTCAATTCGCGCGGACCGGAAACCCCAATCACAAAGGCTTACCGAACTGGCCCAGCTACAACACGAAAGATCGCGGGACGATGGTCTTCGACAACACCTGCAAGGTAGTCAACGATCCGGGCGGGGACGAACGGAAGTTCTGGCAGAGTGTCGGTGGAAGCTGATCGGAGGGATTTGTTGTCGGTAGTTTTCTAAAGATCACGGATGCCGCTCTCCGTCTGCCTAAATCCAAAACCGCGGATCGTTGACTGAGCCGGTGTCTATTCCGCCGGCAAGGACTTCGCCCGAGTTGATTGTGGCATACCTTTAAAAAAGAAGAACTGGGTTTCCGCCCAAGCGTGCCCCTCTGCGGATAAATCTCTCGACGCTCGTTGCGCATCGTTGCGCCTTCATTAGTCATATGAATCACTTGTGAGGGATCGATCCGGCTGGGCGGGCGCTGTCGTCCCACGTTTTGAGGTAAGCATGATGACGTGCCAAGAGCACATAAGGACAGTTATGACAACCACTTCCTGCGATGCAAAGATTCTCAACCTGTGGCTGAATCGCCAGTCCAGCCCGCATACGCGGGGCTGCTACCAGCGCGACTCCGCGCGGCTGCTGGCACATGCCGGCAAACCATTGGCCCGCATGACCTTAGGCGACCTGCAGAGCTTCTCGCGGTCGCTCATCGCTTTGGGTCTCGCTCCGATCTCTCGCGCCCGCACGATCGCCGCAGTCAAGAGCCTGTTCGGCTTCTACTACCGCATGAGGTACCTTCCGTCGAACCCCGCTTCCGAACTCGCTTTACCCTGCTATGAGAACCGCCTGGCGGAACGAATCGTGGAAGAGGATGATGTGCTACGAATGCTCGCAGCCGAAACGCAACCTCGCAATCGCATCCTGCTCTCTCTGCTCTACGCCGCCGGCCTGCGGGTGTCGGAAGCGTGCCGCTTACTGTGGCGCAACCTGCGGGCGCGCGGCGATGCCGGCCAGATCACCGTTTTCGGCAAGAACGAACGTACTCGGGCCATCGCGTTACCCCCGGTTCTGTGGTCGGACCTGGCCAGCCTGCGCGGGGCGGCCGGCGCGGAGGATCCAGTGTTCCGGTCCCGGAGTGGGAAGCTACTGGACCGGGGCCGGGTCCGCATGATTGTACGCCGGGCAGCCGAGCGAGCTGGCGTAAACGGCGCCGTCTCTCCCCACTGGCTCCGGCATGCCCACGCATCGCACGCCCTGGATCACGGCGCGCCGATCCATTTGGTCCAGGCCACACTCGGCCATAGCTCGGTGGCGACGACTAGCCGTTACCTCCACGCCCGACCCAGCGACTCCAGCGCGCGGTTCCTCGCCCTGGAAAGATTCTCGCCCGCATCTTGCAGAATCCCCTTGCCTTTTCTTCCAACTGGAGTGATGGATGTCATCACCGCGGTGCCCACCGCGCAAGGAGAAAATATGACCTCGATTCCAGAAGAAACCACCACCGCCCCCGCCACCGCGAAGGGCGAACCGCCGAGAGCCGCTAGAAAGGCCAACGTCGCGCAACGGGCGCGCCACGCTGCGTTAGCCAAGGGCAAGGCGGGGAAGAAGGCCACCCCGCCGAAGAACGCGCCCAGGGGCGCTAAAAAGGCGAAACCAGCCAAGCAAGCTGACGGGGCGCGCCCGGGCAGCAAGACCGCCAAGGTCCTGGATTTGCTGAAGCGGCCGGGCGGGGCAACCGCCAAGGAACTGATGAAATCCACAGGCTGGCAGCCCCATTCAGTCCGTGGCTTCCTGTCCGGACATGTGGGCAAGAAGCTGGGGCTCACGGTCGAGTCCATCAAGCGGGAGGACGGCGAGCGCGTCTATAGCCTCCCGAAGTAGCCCTCGTCCCACCCTTTTCTGCCCGCCCGGTTCCGGCCGCGGCGGGCTTTTTTGTTGCTCTCCCCGCGAAAATAACCCGTGCTGCGACGATTAAGGCTTGTAACTCCATGAGTACTTGCAGGTTAGGGAGAAATCAGTGCCCAATCGGACGGCTTTGATTCTTTTTGATTAACCTTTGAAAAAACGCTTGCTTGCGGCGTCTGTGCACGTCAAAATGCACATTTTGGGTAAGTTTCGGTTGAATTACCGGATCTATCGCGTCGGGGGCGGGCGCGCAAAATCAATGTGCGCCGCGCCCGGAATCGGTGTTCGAGGACGCCTTTGCCGGGCCTCACTTGGGGAGATGGGTGAGTATCCATACCAGGCTCGCCAGCAGCAGCGAAATCACGATGGCCAGCACCACGTTCTTGGCATCGCGGGAAACGCCGGTGTGGGGATTGAGTTGGGCGTCGCTGGACGTGGGCATAGGGTGCGGCAGAGCGGGAGGCGCGGCGTGGGGGTTGGCCTTCTTATATTCGCGCCACGAAATGCCAGTCCCGGGCAGGCCCGCGCTCGTGTATCGGCGACCGTTCGAATCAACTCCCGCGTGAAAGCCTCGGCCGCCGACGGAGAAGCCGATGCCCGACTTGCTGAGGTTGATCCTCAGGCCGGGCAGGATGTTGATGCGGCGCTGGAATCGGAAGCCCATGCGCGGTATATCGACAGTAGCGCAGGAATCCGTTACGGAGCGTTGAAAACGAGCCTGACGTCCCGGACCCGGTAGCCTATCGAACCGATCAGTACGGGCTGATTTGGACCCGCTCGCTCAAGAAGACAATCGTTTGCTCTTGCGGAGCCTTGTGCCACCGCAGCAGAATTTGTGTCATGGCGTCCACTTGATCATCATGAGCGCCATTGGGGAACTGCACGCACTCTTCGATGAAGTCGTTCACCCACGGGAACATCTGCGGGTGCGGCAAGTAGACATTGCCGGCCTCGATTAACGGGCTGACCGCGGCAGCGCGAGCGACCTTGCCGCCTTCGGGATTGACCGGGAGGAGGCCGGGGATCTGGTTACTTAGCATCTGAATCACAGCCGAGCCGTTGGCCTTGTCTTCGATGAGCTTGGCGCAGCAGCCGGGCCACTTCGTTGATAGTGCGCTGACAGCTCTGACCGTCGCCGGGCAGTCCATGCGCGTGCGGACCTGATCCAGCAGCAAGAATGAAGCGCCGACCCGACCCCAAACTTGTCCGACTACGTAGTCAGATGTCTCCTGATCCTTGAAGGCGCAATCCCAGCTTTGCGCCTGTTCATCGACCTTCCCGATTTCGTGGGCAATCACCAGGCGTTCGGTGCCATCGGGGAAATGCACGGAGATGGGCGGGAGATTGGCTCCAGGAGACTGCCAGAAGCGGAACCAAGGGCGCTTGATAATGCCTCCACCCGCGGGCGACGGCCGTTGCTGTAGTTGCCCCGCGACTCCATAGCTGCCAAGGCTGATCTTCAACCCTTCGATCTCAGCCGGCCCGAAGCGCTCGGGCCAAAGCAGTTCTCCTGGCTGAGTACGGGGGTCGGAGAATCCGATCGACGTTGTGCGCGTCGGCCCTTCGTACTCAGCGGGCAAACAAAGATGCTCCCAGCCGCCTTGTTCGAGGAGATGCCCGCCCAAGTCCAGTTGGTGACATCGTTGCATCACCACAACCTTCGCCGCAGTTTTTGGATCGTTGACGCGCGTCGACATCACCACGTCGAACCACTCGATGGTGCCCTTGCGAATCGAATCAGAAAGGGCCTCCTGGACGTTGTGCGGGTCGTCGCAGACGACCCTGTCCCCGCCCTCTCCCGTAGCAGCGCCTTCGACCGACGTAGCGATGCGATAACCCGAGCGATCATTGTCGAATCGGGTTTTCGTGTTCTGATCGCTCGCGAGCGCATAGCGGTCGCCCCAGAAGCGCTGATACCAGGGCGACTCGATCAGCGTCCGGCACTTCACCGAATCGCGAATGCTCAACGACGCCGTATAGCTGCTGTACAGCCACCGCCGCTCGGGATGGAGAATCCATTCCCAGGCCGGCCACAATACCGACACCAGCAGGCTCTTCATGTGTCGCGGCGGGACATTGATCAGTAGATTGCGAATATCGCCCCGCGTCACCGCTTCCAAATGATCGACGATCGCGTCGATGTGCCAGCCGGGCACAAAGGGAGTGAGCGGCTCGATGACGGGCCAAGCCTGGCGCACGAACTCTCGGAGACTCCGCGTCGCCAACTCGCGCTCAACCTTTGCGCGGGCGTTCGGTTTTGCTAACCAGTAGGCTAAGTTGTTTGAGTTCTTCATCGGTTAGTTCCCCAAGTTCCGGTGCTGGGCCAATCACGATCGGACCCCCACCTGGGCCGCTGTGCTCGTTCGAGAAGTAGTCTCTATAGCTCAATAGATTCTTGGATAGGAAAATATTGGCGGCCGGGTTGCCCTTGTTGGCCAGAGCCCATAGGTTGCGGCGGAGAGACACCCGTCCGCGCGCTTTGCCGCGCTCCATGGCCTCGGCAAAATCGGGTTGCTGCTTCCTACGCTCGATAGTGCGCACGCTCACTCCGATGACCGACGCAATCTCCGCTTCGGTGCACTGAATCGCGGCGAGCTTCTCGACCTGTTCCAAGTCGATCTTTACCGTCTTACGGCCCGCGCCGTCCCTTTTCCCGCCAGTCATAGGGCCCCTTTTCTAAGCGAACATTTCGCTTGGCCTTCGCTTCGAAGAGAGCAATCGTTCCGCAGGATCTTCAATTCCGCCGACCAATCCGATAGCGCAAGGCACAACCCGGCGACGTCACGATGGCCGCCGCGGAGAGCGTCTTCCACCGCCGCGATCTCGCGCTCGCAACGCTCGATCTCAGGCGACGGCAGGCACCCGCTCGGCCGCAACGTCGTTGAAGCTGAGCTTCGTTCCATCGAGGATGACCTCCTTTCCCGTGAGCTGCTGCCAGCGCTTCATAATCACGTCGCAGTACTTCGGATCGAGCTCGAGGCCGTAACAGACCCGTTCAGTGAGTTCCGCGGCTGCGAGCGTTGTACCCGATCCCAGGAAGGGGTCATACACCAGTTCGCCATGACGAAGGTGATTCAGAATCGGCCGCCGCATCAGCTCTACGGGTTTCTGAGTTGGATGGTCGAACTTGTCTTCGTCGGAGCCACCCATGATGAACTTCGGCGATGGCGAGTCCCAGATTGTCGAGTTCTCGCCGGCTTTCCCGAACCACGGCGCGTTCTTTTTGCGGACGTACCAAAGGGGTTCATGACCATACCAGTAATGTGTGCGTGTCAGCACGGTTCGGCCTTTGTTCCATATGATCTGTTGCGGATACAGGAAACCGATTCTGAGTAAGCCGTCGAGGACTTCGCGGGTGAAAACCGATGCGTGAAAGACGTAGGCAGCCTCGAGGCTGGGCACCAACTCGAAGGCTTCAGACCAATCGGCCCGTACATCGCCGGAAATCGAGGTCTCGGTGTGACCCTTCGTGCGCTTTTTCATGTAGCTCGGCTCCGCCGGCCCGCAGGAATTTAAGCCGGCTCGATCCCTCCATTCGCTGTCCAGGGAGATTCCATACGGAGGATCAGTCACCATCAACCGCGGCTTGCGCTCTCCGAGCAACCCCGCGACGTCCCGCGCGCTGGTCGCGTCGCCGCACACCACGCGGTGCTCACCACAGAGCCACAGATCACCAAGTCGGCTGACCGCGATTTCCGGGAGCGGCGGAGCTTGGTTCGCCTTCTCCTCGTCCACGGGATCGCGTAGGAGAGTGTCGAGTTCGTGCACGTCAAATCCGGTGAGTCCGAGATCAAAATCGAGATCGTTCAGTTCGGCGAGCTCCAACGCAAGAAGCTCTTCGTCCCACGAAGCTTCCTGATTGGTGCGATTGTCAGCCAAGCGAAGGCCGCGAATCTGCGCCGGCGTTAGATCGCGAGCCACATGCACGGGAACTTCAGTCAATCCGAGAAACTTTCCAGCGGCGCGCCGCAGGTGGCCAATGCAGATCACCTCGTTGGCGTCAACCACCACGGGCTGGCGCCATCCATACGCGCGAATCGAAGAAGCCACCTTCTCCACCGCGTGGGCGCTCCACTTGCGAGCGTTCTTAGGGTAGTCCTTCGGGCGGTCAATGGGCCAAAGTTCGATTAGCATTCTTTCCCAAATGTAAGCGAAGTTCGATTCATTTTCCAGAAGGAAATGCTCTATTTACAATGAGATAGCTCAGGAGCTATCAGGCTTGCTCAGGCGTGCTCACTCGCCCAGATGGTGCCGCTGCTTGAGCGCGGTCCACTCGCGCCGCTGATCGATCCAAGAGAGTAGATTGGCGATCTTGCGCATCGCCGTTTCGCTGATTGGATAACGCCCAGTCGGCGTCGGCGGCAAGTAGAGTAATTCGAGTTGGATTTCGGGCACAAGATAATTCAGACGTGCGATCTGGCTGACGCGCTCGCGACAGAGACAACTGAGCCGCGCGATGTCAGCATAGTCCTTCGCATCGCCCCGGCGAATCATTTCGTCGAAGTGGATCGCCAAGGCGACGACCCGGGTGATTGGCGGCAGCCGGCCGGCACTCCTGCTTTCGGATCGCGGCACGTTCGCCGCGCCGCCTAGCCTCGGTCGAAGCTGGAACTGAATCTCGAGGGGCGCGCGGGTATTCATCTCTGGCAAAGCTCCTTGATGCCCTCGCTATGGAAGCCTACCGTTACCGTGCCGGTGGGCCCGTCGTACTTCACTTCGGCAACCAGGGCGCGGATGAACCGCTCCTGCTCCGCCGTGTTGAGTTGTTCCCACAGCGGTTCAAATCTCAATAGGGCGTCCTGCACATCGGCGGGCTCCGTCATCGCCATCTCGCTTGACTCGCGGCGCATTTCTTCAAGCCGGCGGAGCACGCCCGAGAGCATCGCGGGTTGTTGCGCGAACCGGCGAATGTTTTCGATCACCGCGCCTTCAAGCTCCGCCGCGGGGACCGACTTCGTCTCGCACTTGTTCCAGCCCTGCTGATGAGCCTTGATGCAGACGTAGTATCGATACCGTGTCTGCTTCTTCTGAACGTAAGTGTGCGTCATCGCGGCGCCGCAACCGCATCGCACGAGGCCTTTCAGCAGCGCACAGCCTTTATTCCGAACGCTCCGCCCGCCTCTTCGCCCGTTGCGGCTGAGCTGGCCCTGGACCAGATTGAAAGTCTCGTCGTCGATGATCCGTTCGTGCTCGCCCTCGTAGAGTTTCCCCTCGAACTTCACGCGGCCGGTGTAAACGTTGTTCGTTAGCAAGTTGTAGAGCGTGTTCTTGCTGAAGTCGGCCCCACCTCGCTCCCGTCCACCACGCGAGGTCCAGCGTTTCATCCGCCAACCGCGCCGATCCAGTTCCTGTACGACCGGCATGAGCGAGCTGAGTTCCAGGTAGAGCCGGAAGGTTTCGCAAACACGATCGGCTTCCGTTGCATTTACGCTCAGAGCGCCGCCTTGCGGCGCAATATCATAACCCAACGGAAGATTGCCGCCGATCCACTTCCCCTTGCGGCGAGCCGCATGCATCTTGTCGCGCGTGCGCTCGGAAATCATCTCACGCTCGAACTGCGCGAAGGAGAGCAGAATGTTCAGTGTCAGCCGCCCGATCGAGGACGTCGTATTGAACTGCTGCGTCACCGACACGAAGGTAGCTCCGTGGTGGTCCAGGACCTCCATGATCCTGGCGAAATCGAGCAACGATCGAGTCAAGCGGTCAACCTTGTACACAACGACGCAGTTAACACTGCCCGCTTCAATGTCCGCTAGTAATCGCTTCAACGCTGGCCGCTCCATGTTCGCGCCGGTGAAGCCACCGTCATCGTAGTGCTCCGCTGAAGCGTTCCAGCCCTCCTGCCGCTGGCTGCTAATGAAAGCCTCGGCGGATTCCCGCTGAGCGTCGAGCGTGTTGAAGTTCTGCTCAAGTCCCTCTTCGGTAGACTTGCGAGTGTAGATGGCGCATCGGACCTCGGCGCCGGCGGACACCGTCGATGCGCGGACGCGTTTGGCTTCAGCGCCCATTCGCCCTCGTCTTTGCCAGCCCGAAGAACGCCAGCCCGTTCCACTTCGTCCCAGTGATATCTTTGGCGATCGCGCTCAGCGACGCGAAACGCCGGCCATCCCACTCAAAACCGGTTGACAGGACGCGCACGAAAATCGTCCTGCCGCGATACCCCTTGACGATCACGCTGCCCGGCATCGGCACGCGCGGGTCATGGTCCGACACGAGGCCGGTGACCGTCGCATGTTGGAGACGATCCTGCCGGCGCGGCTGGATCGCCCCCGCGCGAATCCGTGCGCCGGATTCTCTGGCAAGCGCAAGTGCGTGCTGTCTAGCCGACTCTGGCAGCCTGCCCTCACGTTCGGCTTGAACATGCCAGGCAATCCGCCGCCGCGCCTGCTCTGAGTTTCCAGACGGGACATCGCAGCCGAACATATTCCGATGCCACCGTTGAAGTTCATCGGGGCGCATCCGCGCGAGCCGCTCCAGCTCCATTGGCTCCGCTGGCGACGTACGCAATAGCTGGAGTTTGGTGTTCATGAGACGACACCATGAACGCTCTCGGGGCCGGAATTTGCAAGCGCGGCTTCGCCTGACTTCATTTGCGGATCGGACCCTGCCCGTTGAATCGCGGAGAACCGCCGGTATGCTAGCGCGAGCAACTCGGCGATCTCGCTGCGGGCCGCCTCAACTGAATAATCTCGATGGCCTCCGTTCCGTTCGGAATCGCCGATGCCGTTTCGACCATGGCGGTTTCGCGCTGTCATCGCTATCGTTCTCGCCCGTCAGCCTTCTCAATCTGGCGTACTCGACCGTTCAATTTCCGCTTGAATCGCTGCACCTCTTCCCGAAGCGCCTGATCCTCGATCCGTGCAACGATCTCGATCTCTCGATCAGTCCAAACCTCACCGACGTTCGCGCCCAAGCAGGACGTCGCTAAGTTGGCATCATCTTCATCGGCGACGATGAAGTATCTTTCCCCAGTACGCCACAGCTCAACTGCGTGACCTTTTAATCGAAGGGCTTCAAGCTCGGATTGCGAATCGCAATCAGACGGGATCTGTCGGCGTTCTGGGTTGCAGGGACCGTCCCCGAAGACCTCCGCCGCAGAACATTGACCAGTGTCAGGGACGGCCACGCCTGACTGGCGTGATCCCTCTTTGCTCAGGAGAGCAATCGCCTCAGCTTTGCCGTTCCGCAGAACGTCAATGGTTGCTTGCAACTCCGCCCGCGCTATCTCGGGAAATCTTAACTTCAGGTTGCCGTGAGAAACGCCAACTGTACCGACCTTACGGAGGATGTCAAGCGCCACAGGCACCGTCACAGCTCCACCTCCGCCATCTTCTCGGACGATTGACTGTGAGTGCGAGCAGATTCTTGTTCCTGTGCCGTGCCCAGTCCAGGATCGCCATTCGTCTTGGGAACGAGAATTGGTTGTTCTGTTTCAGCAGTATCCGTAGCGTTATTGGATTCTTGTTCCGTTGTTCCCATAGCAGGGGAGGAATCCGGGAACGAGGATTGTCGTGCGATGCTATAGCGGTAAGGATCGCCCTTCTTCCCCGTTCCTTCTCGAACCACTCTTCCGCTTTGGAGAAGTTCGCGAAGAGTTGCCCGTTTACCAGCCAACCGGCCTTCAACAGCGTCACAGATTTCGGGTTCGGTCAAACCACTGCGATCTTTGACGCAGCCGATAATGTTGTCGGCAACCCGCGTTGCTTCGGCCTCTGCCTTCGTCACGCCCAGCGACACCGCCCGCCGCTCGACATCGAAATTGAGGACCGTCTCAGGCAAGTCCTCGCCGTACCGCTGCACAGTTTCGAGCGTTCGATAATGCTCTTTTCTTTTAAGACTGAGGATGGTGTCGACTGCCGCGGCAAAGGCTGTCGAACCGAGTGCAGAGTCCACCGCGTCGACTGTCTTCCCCTTACCGGCGTGATACACGAGAAGCACGTGGGCGCCACTCTCACGCGCAAGGTTCAACAGCGGTTCGAGCGCGGCGGTCACCTGTGCATAATCGTTCGCATCTTTGACGCGGGTGAACTTCAATAGGGAGTCCACAATCACCAAACTGGGTTTGTGTTGCTCAATGATTTTTTGCGCTGCCGACACGGCCTGGGCCGGCGCGCGCTCTGCATGGATGAGAATAGGCTCCTTTCCGGTCGCCCCCAGTGCTTTGAAATGCTTTCGCACCTCGTTTCTTTTTTCTTCCAGCGCGAGATACAAAACTGTTCCCGGCGCGGTGTTTTTGCCTAAGAACTCTTGTCCTTGTGAGACCGCCAGAGCCAAACATCTGGCCCAGGTCGATTTTCCCGCCTTCGGTTTTCCGGCAAGCAACGAAAGCCCAGCGGCCGGTAGAACTCCCTCCAGAACCCAGTTCTTCAGTTCCTCAGGTTCGTCAAGTAAATCACCTAAGCGAACCAGCTTGAATGTTTCGAGAGGCGCATTCTGGTCTGATGATTCGCGAACGGGCTTGTACCGCGCCATGCTCTCGGCGATTCGCCGCACTTCATCATCGGCCAGTGGTGGATCACATCGTCGTCGATTTTCCTCAAGCAACGCTGCTTCAATGGTTTCGCGGGAAAAGCCACAGCGCCGCATTGCTCCTGCCCGTGACGCCAGTTTGTTGTTGCGTGCGCCCGCGCCCCATTTAGTGCCGTCCCCCACCGACTCTTCGCGCCTTCTAGTTCCACTCGTAATTCGCTCGATGAGCCAGGCTGGGGCCTCCGCTACGTGCAGAAAGGCTCTCGCGCCGGCCATTCCGTCGACGTGGTATCGTTCTCCGCTCGAATGAATCGACGGCGGAGCCACCACGTAGCCACCATCTCCCTTCAAGTCGACCCCTCTGGCGAGCGCCTTAGGAACCGCGCCGCCAGAGTACCGGAAAAAGAAATGCCGCCCACCGCCGCCGGTTATGACCTCCGCTGTCTCCGGGACCGGCCCAAATAGCTCAACAAAGCTGCTTCGATCGACTGGACCGCCGTTTCGCGGGTCACAGTCAACTACCAGTAATCCGGTGGCTGCGCCGGTAGGGATTCCGATGTTGGCATCTGGCCAGCGGCCCCAGTACTCTGAGATGCGTGCAAGGTTGGTGGTAGCATCCTTGAACCCGTGCGGCGTGAGCGGCTCCTTTCCGCGCGGCTTGCACGGAAAGACGGGGATTCCATTTTTCGCGTACCAGAGGGCAGCGGTTAGGAGGGGTGGGGTCATGGCTTTCTTACCTCCGCTATGTGCTGTCCGCCCCAGGCGGGACGCGACGCCAGCCATGCGTCGAGCGCTACGAGCGGATAGCGGACCGCACCCCCACGACCTGCGCCGAGCTTGATATAAGGTGGACCTTCGCGGCGAAGACGCCAGCGCCGGAGGGACCCCAAGCTAATGCCGAGCATCTTCGACACGGCCCGCTCGTTTAAGAAGGATTGCAAATGGGAACCTGGGTTAGCCATTTCTTACCCAGGCTCTCACCGCGCGGGAATCGCGTCACGGAAATAAGGGTGCGCACCCTTGTGTCACAGGCTAGAATCCCGATTCAGATCTTTTCATCATCGAGGCCAATGAGGTCAAATTGATCTTTGACGGCCTTGATGATCGTGCTGACGTCGACGCCCTCCCCGGTTTGGTCCAAGTGATCTTGGGCAATCTCTTCGAAGCCCAAAGCTCTACATTGCCGCTGGACCGTCCATTTCATCTTTACCAGAGGAGAAATCTTGCTTGCGCGGGATCGTTTCACTTTGACCAATCCGCGCTCTGCTGCACCACGTTCCGCGTCGGCGCAGTAGTTCTTCAGCGCCTGTTCAAACTGTTGCCGCGCATCGGCGATGAATCTCTCCCTTCGCTCCAGCTCTACGTCCCATCCGCTGTCCTCGAGCCAATCGCGCGTGCCCTCACGCGTAACCTCAAAGACGGGGACCTTGTACGTAAAGACAAAAGGCAACGTCTTGCCCGCCCTTCGCCTTCGTTTAACCAGATGAAAAAGTGGATGCCACGGTGGGTTCGGCTGGTCCTTTTTGGAGAAAGCGGGATACAATGTCCAGAGAATCAGGGTTTCGAGAACCTGATCAAAGACCCACCGAAATCGAAGGTGGTATTCGTCGGACCACTTCCTCAGAGCCGTCGTGAATGGTTGCATGTTCGAGTCGGGCGAGTGGCTAGCGTCGCGATAATGAGGAAGCACGTG
>Ga0209415_10008301_pt1 | contig 18038 bp, 16 predicted proteins | sample PeaSoiSIISIP2007_FD_187696 | JGI IMG/M metagenome (GOLD analysis project Ga0209415, IMG submission 187696) | Peat soil microbial communities from Weissenstadt, Germany - SII-SIP-2007 (SPAdes) (version 2) | ecosystem: Environmental > Terrestrial > Soil > Wetlands > Peat | place: Germany... | reverse complement strand
GGAAAACCGCACGTACAGATCGAAAGGGGGATGGGGAACCGGGCCGTTGTGGCACCGCGCCCCTGACTACCAATGCCGGGGCGCTACTGGATCGAGACGCTCGGCTGCCCGAAGAACCAGGTCGACTCCGAGAAGCTCGCGGGGTCGCTGGTCGACGACGGCTACGAGCGGGCGGAGTGCGCCGAGGGCGCGGATCTCGTCGTCGTGAACACCTGCGCCTTCATCGAGGCGGCCCGGGCCGAGTCTGTCGAGACGATCCTCCAGCTCTCCGAGGCACGCCGCCCGGGCGCGCGCCTCGTGGTCACGGGCTGCCTGGCGGCGCGCGCCGGCGAGGAGCTGGCGGACGCGCTCCCCGAGGTCGACCTCGTCGCCGACTTCGGCGTACCGGTCCAGCTGGTCGGCGGTCCGCGCGTGCGCAGGGCAGGCGCTGGCCGCGTGCCTTCATTCGATCTCCTGGAGCTGGCGCGGCCGGCGGCGAGCGCGCCCTGGGCCTACGTGAAGGTGGCCGAGGGCTGTGACCGCAAGTGCGGCTTCTGCGCCATCCCGAGCTTCCGCGGCGCCCAGCGTTCGCGCACGCCCGAGTCGATCCTGGCCGAGGTCGATGCGCTCGCGGTGGCCGAGGTCGTCCTCGTCGCCCAGGACCTCGCCTCCTACGGCCGGGACATCGGGCGTCCCGGGGCGCTCGCGCCCCTCGTCGCCGAGGTGACCCGGCGCGTCCCGCGCGTCCGGCTCCTCTACCTCTACCCCTCGTCGCTCACGGACCGGCTGCTGGAGGCGATCGTCGCCACCGGCCTGCCGTACTTCGACCTCTCGCTTCAGCACGTCTCGGGGCGGCTGCTGCGCAAGATGCGCCGCTACGGCGACGCGGCCCGCTTCACCGAGCGCATCGAGCGGATCCGCGAGCTGGCGCCCGACGCCGCCCTGCGCTCCTCGTTCATCCTCGGCTACCCGGGAGAGACCGAGGAGGACCACGACACCCTGCTCGGCTTCCTCGAGGAGGCCCGCCTCGACTGGGCCGGCTTCTTCACCTTCTCCGAGGAAGAGGGCACCTACGCGAGCGGGCTCGGCGACAAGGTGCCCGCCGACCTCGCCGCTGAGCGACTGCGCGAGTGCGCCGAGCTGCAGGACGCGATCACGGCGTCGCGGCGCCGGGAGCTCGTCGGGGCACGCCTCGACGTGCTCGTCGACTCGCCCGGGGTCGCCCGCTCGCATCGCGAGGCCCCGGAGATCGACGGCGTCGTCAGGGTCCCGGCGTCGCTCGCCACCGGCAGCTTCGCCTCCGTCGAGGTCGTCGACGCCGAGGGACCGGACCTCGTCGCACGGGCCCTCGCAGGAGGCGCGCAGCCGGCGGGGCGCGGGGAGGGCGCGAGGGCGCGACGCTCGACGGGGGCCGTCGCGTGAGCGGGGAGCACGGCTCGGGCAAGCTCTTCGGACCGTCTGCCGTCGCCACGCCGGCCAACGCCCTCAGCATGGCGCGGGTCGTCGCGGCGCCGGTGCTCGCGGTGCTCATCGGGGAGTCGAGACCATCGTGGTCCTGGCTGCTCTGGTCGCTGTGGACGGTGCTCGCGGGTTCGGACGGGCTGGACGGTCACCTGGCGCGGCGCCAGGGGGCGACCCGCTCCGGCGCCTTCCTCGACCCGCTCGCCGACAAGGTCCTGGTCCTCGCGGCGCTGGCCGCGCTCGGCGGCGTCGGCTACGTGAGCTGGTGGCCCGTCGCGCTGATCGCCGTGCGCGAGGTCGCGATGAGCGCCTTTCGCGTCTACGCCGGGAGGCGGGGCGTGTCGGTCCCGGCACGCCCGCTCGCCAAGGCGAAGACCTTCATCCAGGACCTGGCGGTCGGCTTCGCACTCTTCCCCCCGACCGGCCCGCACCCGGGTGTGGCGCGCGTGATCCTCTGGGTCGCCGTGGCCTTCACGCTCGCGACGGGGGTCGAGTACTTCATGGACGGCCGGCGGCTGCTGCGCGCCGCCCCGGCGGTGCCGGGGCGGGTCGCCGGCGGCCCGGCGGCCTGAGCGGGAGACGGTGCGCGCGGAGATCGTCGCGGTCGGGACCGAGCTGCTCCTCGGCCAGATCGTCGACACCAACTCGACCTGGATCGCGGAGCGGCTCGCGGCGGCGGGCATCGACTGCAACTACCAGACCCGGGTCGGCGACAACATCGGGCGCGTCGCGGACGTGCTGCGCATCGCCTTGTCGCGCGCCGAGGCGGTCGTGGTCTGCGGCGGCCTCGGGCCGACGCAGGACGACCTCACGCGCGAGGCGATCGCCGAGGTGATGGGCGTGGAGCTCCGCCGCGACCCGGCGACGCTCGAACGGATCGAGGACCTGTTCCGGCGGCGCAACCGCACCATGGCCGCCAGCAACGCCCGCCAGGCCGACGTGCCCGTCGGGGCGGCGACCATCCCGCAGCGGATAGGGACCGCACCCGGGCTCGTCTGCCCCGTCGGGGACAAGGTGATCTACGCCCTCCCCGGCGTGCCCGACGAGATGAAGGAGATGGTCGAGCGGGCGGTGCTGCCGGACCTGCGGGCCCGCTCGGGCGAGACGGCGGTCATCGCCAGCCGGACGCTGCGCACGTGGGGCATCACCGAGTCCGGCCTGTCGGAGATCGTCGCGCCCCGCGTGGACGCCCTGGAGCACGCCGGACCCGGGGCGGCGACGATCGCCTTCCTGGCGAGCGGCATCGAGGGGATCAAGGTGCGCTTGACGGTGAAGGCGCCGGACGAGGCCGCGGCGGCGAACGTGCTCGACCGGGAGGAGTCCGAGCTGCGGGCGCTCCTCGGCGACGCCGTCTTCGGGGTCGACGACCAGACGATGGAGCAGGCCGTCGGCGCGCTCCTGGAGGAGCGCGGCCTGCGCCTGGCCGTCGCGGAGTCGTTCACCGGCGGCCTCGTCGCCTCGCGGATCGTGGCGGTGCCGGGCGCCAGCAACTGGTTCGCCGGCGGCGTGGTCGCCTACGCCAGCGAGTCCAAGCACGCCGTCCTCGGCGTCCCCGACGGCCCGGTGGTGACGGGGGCGGCCGTCGCCGCGATGGCCGACGGGGTGCGTCGCCTCTTCGGCGCGGACGTCGCGCTGGCGACGAGCGGCGTCGCCGGGCCCGACCCGCAGGAGGGACTGCCGCCGGGCACGGCGTTCGCCGGGATCGCGCTGCCGGGACTGGCGGCCGAGCCCGTCTCGCTGGCCCTCGTCGGCGGTCGGGTACGGGTGCGGGAGATTGGCACGATCACCGCGCTCGACGCCTTGCGGCGACGGCTGCTCGCGGCCCGCGAGGCCTGAGGGCCGTGCGAGCGCCGGCTGCGCTGCTCTGCCCGCAGCGCGCTCGCCCGCTCAGGCGCCGGCGAGCGCGTCCTCGTAGTGACGGAGCGTCTGCGCGTCGAAGGCCACGAGCCGGATGAGGACCAGGCCGGTCGGCGCGGTGCTGAGCGTGGCGACGGCCACGCGGGCCGCGGACTGTTTCGGGTAGCCGTAGATGCCCGTCGATATCGCCGGGAAGGCGATCGAGCGCGCGCCGACCTCGTCGGCGAGCTCGAGGCAGCGCCGGTAGCAGGAGGCGAGCAGCTCCGCCTCCCCGTACCCGCCGCCGCGCCAGACCGGTCCGACGGCGTGGGCGATGTGCCGGGCGGGGAGGGCGAAGCCCGGGGTGAGCTTGGCGTCGCCGACCGCGCAGCCGCCGAGCGCGGCGCACGCCGCGTGGAGCTCGGCGGCGCCCGCCGCCCGGTGGATCGCACCGTCGACGCCGCCCCCACCGGCGAGCGCGGGGTTGGCCGCGTTCACCACGACGTCGACGGCCTCGCGCGTGATGTCTCCGAGGACCGCTTCGATCCGTGTCGCCACGGAAGGATTCTCCCGCGTCACGCGGGCGTGGCGGGAGCGCGCCCGGGACCGCGGGCCGCTCGCCGGACGGGCGGCTCGCGTAGGCTCACGCGTCGATGCGAGGCCTCCCGCCGTCCCGGGCACGGTGAGTCCGGGCGATGCCGATCGCGCCGCTTCGGCGCCGTCCCCGCGACGAGCGCAAGCTCGCGCGGCTGGTCGCGGCCGCCGGCGAGCCAACCGGGAACGCGGTGATCGATGACGCCGCGCTGCACTACCTGGCGCTCCTCGCGAGCGTGTACGTCGTCACCACGCTCATCTTCTTCGGCTTGGGCGCATTCAGTGCCGCCGAGGCGAGCGCACGTGCGATCCCGTTCTTCACCGTCGGATGTGCCGATCTCGCGATGGTCGTCCGGATCGTCGTGCGCTCAGCCCGTTTCCGCCGCGCCCAATCGCCGGGCGACTCGGCCGTCGAGCCGCCGCTCACCCACCGCGTCGACCCGCAGGAGAGAAAGTTGCGCTGAGCTGCAGAACTCGGTCGGACGACGCAGGTGATCACCGCCGGTCGACCCTTGCTGGCGCAGGAGCAGGTACCCCGCGAGCCGAGCGCCGTGCCAGCCGACGAACGGCAGAGCGCCGCCCGGCGCGGTCGGTCAGGCTTTTCGCTCGCGATCTCGGCGCGGCGATCGCCGAGCTTCGCCGACGCCGCGAACCGCTGGGCGACCTGCGCTCCGCCGGACCGGGCGCTCAGCCGAGCGCCGGGAGGACCTCCTCGCGCAGGAGCCGGAGCGGCGTCATCTCGAACGGATGGCCGATGGCGATGATCCAGGACGAGACGCCCACCTCGGCGTAGCCGCGGAGCTGGCCCGCGACCTCGGCCGGGGTGCCGAGCAGCCAGTTGCCGCGCTGAGCTTCGAGGTCCTGGTCGTGGCTCGCGGCGATCCGTGACGCGAGGCGCTCGGCGTCCTCGTGCGTTCGCGCCAGGGCGAGTTGGGGGTGCACCGACAGCTCGATCTCGCCGAAGTCCGTCCCGGCCGCCTCGCAGCAGCCGCGGAGCAGGGCGGCTCGTTCGGCGACCTTGTCGGGGGGGCCGATCATGTTCCAGCCGGTCGCGTGCTTGGCGGCCAGCCGCAGGGCGCCGAGGCCCGACCCGCCGACGGTGATCGGCGGGTGCGGCCGCTGCAGTGGCTTCGGCTCGCAGGGGGCGTTCTCGATGCGGTAGTGGCGGCCCTCGAAGGTCGTGCGTTGCTCGCTCCAGAGGGACTTGACGATTTGGAGCGCCTCGTCGAGACGCCCGTAGCGCTCTGCGAGCGGGGGGAAGGGCAGGCCGTACGCGCGGAACTCCCGCTCGGCCCATGCAGCTCCGAGGGTGAACTCGAGCCTGCCGCCGCTGATCTGGTCGACCAGGGCCGCACTCTTCGCGAGGGTGGCCGGGTCACGGTAGAGGACGCCGTTCACCAGGGCTCCGACGCGGACTCGAGCGGTGAGGACCGCCATCGCCGCCAGCGTCGTCAACGTCTCGAAGCAGGGACCGTCATCGGCTCCGGAGAACGGCAGCAGGTGGTCGAAGGTCCATGCGGAGTCGAAGCCGAGCTCCTCGATGGCGCCGAGGGCGGTGACGAAGTCGTCCCAGCTGGTGCGCTGCGCTTGAAGCTGGACTCCGAAGCGCAGCGGGCGGCCTCGTACCTCCATGGCCTCTTCCTTCTCTCATGGGCCGCTCCCGCAGCTCGGGTCGGTCGGTCGTGGACTACATGGAGCAGCCACCCGACGACAGCATCGAGCGGCCCGAGTACACCCGGCGCGGGCAGCCGCACGACGATCGAACGTGCGCCGGCGCCCGCGGAACGCCGATCCTCAGTCAATCAGCTGTTTGCTCCGGGTGTGGAGCCGACGGAATCGATCACAGCGTGGCCCGCAGCACCCTCCGAGCGCACCTCGTCGCGAGATCGACGATGAGTGCGCTGACAACACGGAACTGGCGGGCGCCGCGGCGGGCCGTCAGACAAGAGAGGTGTTCCCGGAAGGATGACGCCGACCCCCTGTTGGATGCACGTCATTCGTCGTGGATACGTGGGTACCTGCATCGCCTGAGCAACGCTCTGGCGCCTGATATGTCATCCGGCACCCCTCAATGCTGAGGGGTAGCGATCCTTATGGGGTGCCCTAAGGGCAGCCGGGCAGGTAGTCCAGGTTGTTGTCTCTGATCGCATCGGCGCTCGAGCGGATGGTCGCCACCATGCAGAACGGTTCCTTGCAGGTGTCCTTGTGCACCCGTGCCCGTCGCTCGGTCGTCGGACTCTGCGTGTAGAAGGTGTCCCCGCTGTCGATCATCCGGCGGACTTCGGCAATCGTGAGTCTCCGACTCGGGTTCCGGTCATTTCCCCCGACGCCAACGCTGATGATGTGCCGGTGCGGATGCTGTGTCGTGACGCAGACGATGCGATAGGTGCTCAAGGCCCCTCCTTGTTGCCACCCCGGCTGGGCGAGCGGCGAGGAGCGGTTCCGCCAAGCCGTCATCGGTGGGTGCAGACTGAACCGTTCGTCCAGGTCGGGATGACGCTTGCGCTTGCGAGTAATCAGGCTAGCCACGTCACACCGCGGGTCGTGGCGTGTGGTCGCTGGCCGCGTTCGTCAACTGCCAGCGCGCGCGTTCCGGGAGGCCTCTTGTTTTGTCACCGCACACATCGCCGCGAGATCCACCACCGAACACACGTTCGGAACTACAGTCTTGGAAGTCGTTGGCGGGAGGCGCGCGGGTCGGGGCGATACACCCGGCACGTAGGTTGCCCGCCCGTCAGGTACGAGTCGGATGCGAGGGCCCGGCGACGCGGTCCGAGGAGGAAAGGGACAAGCGATGGAGCGTGAGAAGGCACTCGACGCGGCGCTGGGTCAGATCGAGAAGCAGTTCGGCAAGGGCTCAGTCATGAAGCTGGGCGAGAACCCGAACATGGCGATCGAGGCGATCTCCACCGGAGCGATGTCGCTCGACCTGGCGCTCGGCGTCGGGGGCCTGCCGCGCGGTCGCATCGTGGAGCTCTACGGACCGGAGTCCTCCGGGAAGTCGACCCTCGCCCTCCATGTCGTGGCGGAGGCGCAGCGCAACGGCGGGATCTGCGCCTACATCGATGCTGAGCACGCCATGGACCCCGTCTACGCCCGAGCGATCGGCGTCGACATCGACGAGCTGCTCATCTCCCAGCCCGACACCGGGGAGCAGGCGCTCGAGATCTCGGAGATGCTGATCCGCTCCGGAGCGATCGACGTGCTTGTCGTCGACTCGGTCGCTGCGCTCACGCCTCGCGCCGAGATCGAGGGCGAGATGGGCGACAGCCACGTCGGTCTCCAGGCCCGCCTGATGTCTCAGGCACTGCGCAAGCTGACGGGGACGTTGAGCAAGTCGAACACGATCGCCCTGTTCATCAATCAGCTGCGGGAGAAGATCGGGGTGATCTACGGCTCGCCAGAGGTCACCCCGGGCGGTCGGGCGCTCAAGTTCTATGCCTCGGTCCGCCTCGACATCCGCCGCGTCGAGTCCATCAAGGACGGGGCGGAGATGGTCGGCAACCGCACGCGGGTGAAGGTCGTGAAGAACAAGTGCGCCCCCCCGTTCCGCTCGGCCGAGTTCGACATCATGTACGGCAAGGGGATCAGCCGGGAGGGCTCGATCCTCGACGTCGCCGTGGACCTCGGCATCGTAAAGAAGTCGGGCGCCTGGTACACCTATGAAGGTGAGCAGCTGGGTCAGGGACGGGAGAACGCCAAGCAGTTCCTCCGCGAGAGCCCGGAGCTCATGGTCGAGCTCGACGAGCGGATCCGCCAGGAGGTCGCCGCTCAGCGCGCCGTCGACGTCCCTCTCGGGGTGGGCGTGGGCGACGACGAGCCGATCTCCATCGAGAGCTGATCGGAACCTGGCGCGCACCGGTGACCGGAACCGGCAGAGCAGCCGCTGCTCCGGTCGCCGTGGCGGATCGGCGCCCCCGCGGGCTCAGCGGGGGATCGACGTGTGCTTGAACTCGTTGAGCTCGGGGTGCTCGGTGAGCAGCCCGAGCACCAGCTCGGTCGCCGCGATGGCGAGCGCGCCGTCGCCTGCAGGGCGCGTCATCAGGCGGACGAAGGCCGCGTGCTCACCGATGACGAACGTCGGCACGCCGAAGGCGGCGTGCTCGGCGACCGAGCGCTCGTGCTCGGCACGGAACGTGGCGAAGGGCCAGCCGTCAGCAAGCTCCTTGAAGACGAGATCGTCGTCCGCACCACCGCGGCGGAGCGCCGCGCGCAGCACCTGCTCGTCCCGGAGGTCGTCACCGTCGTCGTGACGCACGGCGAACAGCGACAGGTGCGTCGCTCCGAACGCTTCCGGGAGGCGGTCGCGCACCACGATCCCCGCGGCGACCGCCAGGAGCTCGGGTCGTTTCGCGGCGTCGTCCCAGACGGCGGGATCACCCTCTTCGACGTGGACCTGGCTGAGGGAGAAGGGCACGAATCGCACGTCCCAGTCCGCGCCCGCCGCCAGCCCGACCACCACGTGCTCGTTGGCGTTGCGGGCGAACGGGCAACGGTAGTCGAAGTTGATCGAGAAGCTGGTCGTCATACTGAGGCCAACACCGCCGTCGCGTGCGTATTCCGCCGCGCGGGCATCGGGACGGGTGCCTCGCGCCGGGAGGTAACATCGTCCGGTGCCGGAGGTGCGTAGAGCGCTGCCCGAGGACGTACCGGGTCTGGCCGCCTCACTCGCCCGAGCGTTCGCAGACGACCCCGTAGCGTCATACATCTTCCCCGACGGGTCGCTGCGCGAGACGGGGCTACGCCGCTTCTTCACGCTCCAGTTGCGGCACAACTACCTGCCGCGTGGCGAGGTGTACACGACCTCCGAACGTGACGGCGCGGCGCTCTGGCTGCCACCGAGCCCGGAGCCGGCGCGTTTTTCCGACGTCCTCGCCCACGCGCCGCTCGTCAGCCTGCTGGCGGGGCGCTTCCTCGCGACGCGTCGCCTCGCCCGGATGCTCGTCGCGCACCATCCGCAGAACCGGCACTACTACCTCGGCACGCTCGGGACCGACCCCTTGCACCAGGGGAGGGGCGTCGCCTCGGCGCTCCTGCAGCCGGTGCTCGCCCACTGTGACAGCTCGGCGACCCCCGCGTACCTCGAGTGCTCGCGCCTCGAGAACGTCGCCTTCTATGCGAGGCACGGCTTCACGGTCACCTGCGAGGTGCTGGCGCCGGACGGCGGGCCACCGCTCTGGTTGATGTGGCGCCGCCCGCTCCAGCGCCCCTGACGCCGAGCTCAGCGGAGCGGAACGATCCGGGCCGTCGGGAGCAGGTGCGGGTGCTCGTGGTCGGGAGGCACGGCGCGCACGCCGGGGGGCGTGCGCTCGCCGTCGACGACGATCTCGGTGAGGATCTCGAGCACCGCGCGCACGGGAGCGCCGGGCAGTCCCCGCCGGCGCTGCGCCACCCCGACATGGCGGGGTGGCAGCCCCTCGACGGGCAGCAGGACGAACTCGTCGCGCAGGTAGTGCGGCAGGGCGCCGGAGGGAAGCACGGAGAACCCGCAGCGCTCGAAGGTGAGCGTCGCGACCAGCCGCAGGCTGTCCATCTCCGCCCGGGGCCGCAAGGTGACGCCGACGGCGCTCGCCACCGCGTCGAGGTCGTCGCGATAGGCGGTGCCGGGCAGCGGGAGGATGAGCGGCAGCGTCGCGAGGGCGTCGATCGGCACGGTGCTCAGCTCGGCGAGGGGATGGTTGCGGGGGAGGACGAGCCCGAGATCCTCCTCGAACAGCGCGACCGTGCGGACCTCGGTGCCCGAGGCGGGGAGCGCCATGACGCCGAGGTCGACGTGGCCCGAGGCGAGCTGGTCGCCGAGGCCGATCGTCGTCGCCTCCATGAAGATGAGGTGCAGGTGCGGGTGGCGCGTCGGCACGATCTGGAGGAGCTGGGGGACGAGCCAGCGCGCCGCCGTGCCGATCGCGCCGAGCCGCACGGTGCCGATCACCTCGTGGCTGAGCGCCGTGACGTCAGACGTCAGCGCGTCGAGCTCGCGGATCACCCGCCGCGAGCGCGCCACCACCAGGGCGCCGGCTTCGGTGAGCTCGCCCGTCGTGCGGTCGACGAGCTGGCTGCCGAGCTCGCGCTCGAGCTTCTTGATGTGCGTCGAGACGTTCGACTGCACCGTGGAGAGCGCGTCTGCCGCCGCGGAGAACGATCCGTGCTCGGCGATCGCCACGATCGCGTTCAGCTGGCGAAGGTCCATCGCATTTTACGATAGCCGATATCTACTGAAGCTGTTTGACCGATGTGGAGGCGGGAGACATACTGGTGGCAGACCACAGGAGATAACGGACCCCCCCTCCGTGCCTGTCGAGTCTACTAAGAAGGGGCCGGTCCCCCCACCGGCCCCTTCTTCGCGCCCGGGCTCCGGGCGCCCCGTCCGGCAGGGCTCGCGCACCGTGGTGGACGCCCGCCCGGCGCCCTCCGGCTACCAGGGCTTGGAGGGGCCGAGGCGCCGCCGTTCCCCGCTCTTGCGAGCGCTCGCGGGCAGCTCCCAGCTGCGCCGCCACTCGGCGACGTCCGGGCCCCGGAACGGCGGGGTGGCGCCGGCGGCGGCACGCCGCCGGGCCGACCACCAGTCGCTCTCGGCCTCGTCGGCGAGCTCGGCCACCGCCGCCTCGACGCGTGCGCCGAAGCGCCTGGCGTCCTCGTCGCGCCTGCCGTCCTCGCCGGCGGCGAGGGGGCGGAGCGGCCTGCCGAAGCGGACCTCCACCTTGCCGGGCCGCAGGCGCCCGCTCCCCTTCGGGAACACGGGCCGCACGCCACGGAGGTGCAGCGGCACGACCGGCACCCCGCAGCGCTTGGCGAGGTAGGCGGCGCCGCCACGGAACTCCTGGCCCCAGCCGTCCGGGCTGCGCCCGCCCTCGGGGAAGATCACGAGGCTCCAGCCTTCGGCGAGCAGCTCGGCGGCGAGGTCGGCGCTCCGGCGGTTCACCTTGGTGCGCTCGATCGGGATCGTGCCGAGAGTGAGCGCCCACAGCGCCGACTTCCAGTGCCGGTCGAAGAAGTAGTCGGCCGCCGCGGCGACGACGGTGTGGTGGCGGAAGCGGACCGGCAGCGACGAGAGGACGATGGCCGTGTCGAGGTGGCTGCTGTGGTTCGCGGCGAAGATCACCGGGCCGTCGAGCGACTCCAGGTGCTCGATCCCGCTCACCTGTGGGTCGGCGGCCAGGCGGACGAGGGGCCGGGTGACGTTGTCCACGAGCATCGCCCGGGCGAGACGGGCCGCGGGGGAGCGCGCCCAGGCCGTGTCGTAGTCGACGCCGAGCCCCCGGTCGGGCGCGGGCCGCTCCAGGGTGCCGGGCCAGGTCGGCTTGCGCAGGACCCGATCGAGGGGGCGGGGGAGCTCCAGCCTCACGTGGACCGCCTCAGACGACGTCGGCGAGGAACAGCGGCGGGAGGTGCAGGTGGGTGATGGTGGGGTCGCGCCCGACGACGTCCTCGGCCATCTCGAGGGCGTCCGCCAGGCTGGTCGCCGGCTTGAAGCCCATTCTGCGGACGGCGGCCCGGTCGCCGCCGACGACGATCACCTGGCCGAGGTGGTCGAGCGCGTGCGCGCACCAGTACCACATGTAGAAGGGGTGGACGCCGTGGTAGGCGTAGGAGGTGCGGTAGAGGTGCACGTACCACGGGTCTCGGGCGAAGGACTCCTCGTAGCGCTTCTCGACCTCGAGCGGATCGGTCGTGTCGGCGAGCACCTGCTCGAAGAAGTCGATGTAGCTCGGGTGGTGCACCGGGTTGAACGCCCACGGCGTCGGGTGGGACAGGATGCACACCCCGCCCTGGCGCACGACGGGCCTGCCCCGGTAGAGGTTGAAGAAGTACCCGAGGCCGAGGCAGGCGACGAGCAGCGGGTTCATGATCGAGTTCACGTTGTAAGGACAGATGTACGGCAGCCCCATCGTGACCACGTCGCTCTGGCCCTCCACGCGGACGAGCTGCTGGCGGTGGACGTTGGCGAGGGCGAGGTCGTGGACCGCCTCCACCTCGCCGGCCTGGATCGACGAGAGGGCGTGCGGTGAGCGGATCGAGTGGAAGATCTGGCGCTTCAGCGCGGGCGGGGTCCGCTCCAGTGCGGCACTCGTGGCGTGGAACCCGGCGCGGTCCTTCAGCGACCACTCCCACTCCCGGTGCTGGAGGAAGCCGAACTGGGACGGGAAGGTGTCGGTGTTGAGCGTCGTCTCGATCTGGAAGAGCTTCACCGACTGGGCGATGAGGCGCCCCATGCGCCAGTTCGAGGTGTGCAGCTCGGAGTTGTGGCGGTCCATGAACGAGCGGCTGTGCTGCATCGTCCGCACGTTGTGGTGGTGGCGGATGCTGCGGTAGCTGGCGAGGCCCGTGGCGACCGACTTGTGGCCGCCGTCCATCGCGACGAGGTTGATGTTGACGTAGACGAGCAGGTCGCTCTCGGCGGCGCGCCGGTTGATCTCGACGACCTCGCCCTCCTCGGTCTGGCCGAGGTCGACCATCCCGTCGGGGTCCTCGGCGTCGTGCTGGAGGAGCGTGCCGTGCGGGGCGAAGGCGTCGAAGATGCGGCTGCCGAGGGCGTGGCGGAGCTCGTCGTCGGTCATGCGCCGGTGCAGCGCCAGCGCCGCGATGAGCACGACGTCGTCGACGCCCGCCGCGGCCGCCTTGTCGAGGACGGCCTCGATCACCCGGCCGCGCACGTCGGGTGCCCGCATCGGGGGCAGGGGGAGCGAGATGTCGTCGAACGCGATGGTCAGGCGCATCCCCGGCCGCAGCAGCGCGGACAGCGGCTCGCAGTCCCCGGCCGGGTGCTCGAGCGCGTGCTCGATCGCCGCGTCCGGGTCGTCCAGCGCCGGAAGGGGCTCGGGCGGGTAGATGACGCGGCTTCCGGTCGGCAGGCGCTCCAGGCGGTAGCCCTCGCCGTGCCAGAACAACGTGGGCGGCGTCGAGCGGTCGACCTCCAGGACGAACCCAGGCCTCGGACTCACCTCGCTGCCTCCACTTCCTCGCCGGACGTCCCTGAAGCTGCCTCCCCGTCGGCCGCGGCGAGGGCGCCGGCGCCCCTCCAGCTCCCTGCGGCGCGGCGGAGGTCGAACACGACCTTCACTGCCCCGCGCCGGCCGGCGTTCGCCGCGTGGCGGACTGCCTCCTCGTAGCGCTCCAGAGGGTAGCGGGCCGAGACGAGCCGCTGGAGCCCCGCCGCCTCGACGAGCTCGAAGGCGAGTTCGAACGTCGAACGGGGGCCCTCCGGGCGGTCCTCGGTGCCGTAGGCGTACGCGCCGAGCAGGGTGATCTCGCGCTGCCAGAGCGGGGCGAGGTCGACACGGACGGTCCCGGGCATCCCGACGAGCACGACGCGCCCGCCCGGGCGCACCACGGCGAGCGAGTCCGCGATCGTCTCCGCCGAGCCGACGCAGTCGAACACGACGTCGGCGCCCCCGGCGAGGCGCCGGATCCCGCCGTGGCGGTCCTCCAGGGCGAGGCTCCCCGTCGCCCGGCGGACAGCTCGGGCGAGCTCGCCGGGCGCGACGACGTCGTCGGCGCCGAGCGACGAGGCGAGGTCGCGCTGGACGGCGTGCTTGGCGACGGAAATGAGCGTGCCGGGAAGCGCGAAGTGACGCAGCGCCGCGACGACGGCGAGGCCGAGCGTCCCCGAGCCAAGCACGACAACCGTCTCGCCGGGCACGACCGCGCCGAGCAGCGTCGCGTGGACGGCACAGGCTGCCGGCTCGACCATCACCGCCGCCTCGTCGCCGAGTGCGTCCGGCACGACGTGGAGCTGGGACTCGTGCGCGACGAGCTCGTCCGACCAGCCGCCGCCGGTGTCACGGCAGTAGCCGGTCTGCAGCCCCGGGCGCAGGTGGCCGAAGGCGATGCGCTCGCAGGCGCCCTTTCGGCCCGAGGCACAGGCCGCGCAGGGCGGGTCGATCCCACGGGCCACGCAGCCGAGGACGGGCTCGAGCACGACGCGCCGACCCGCCAGCGGCCCGTCGAGCACGTCGGCGACGACCTCGTGGCCGGGCACGAAGGGGAAGCTCACGATGGGCTCGAAGTAGCGGGAGCTCGCCCCGTCGACGGTGTGCAGGTCCGAGCCGCAGATCCCGGCGAGGCGGGGACGGAGCCGCTGCCAGCCCGGGCCGGGCAGCTCGGGCGGGTCCACGTCGGCGAGGCGCAGCGGGCCGACGCCGATCCCGCTCGCGGGGCCGGCGACGAGGGAGGCCGCGCGGGCCGCCGCGAAGCGGTGCAGCTGGCGCTCGATCAGCAGGGCCTTCATCGGCCCACCCGGATCGCCCTCACGAGGAGGTCCGCCCGCCGAGGACGCCGAGCGGCGAGGGGGTGCGGGGCCCGAGGGCGCGCGTCGCGACGGCGAGCGGGTTGCGCGGCCCACCGCGGGCGCGCTCCCAGCGCTCGATCGACCAGCCGCGCTTTCGCGCGATGGCGGCGAGCTTCGGCTCGGGGTTGACGGCGACGGGCAGGCCGGCGGCCTCGAGCATCGGCAGGTCGCTGGTCGAGTCCGCGTAGGCGACGGTGCGGGCGAGATCGAGGCCGTGCGAGGCGGCCCAGGACTCCATGACGATCGCCCGCGCCTCCCCAGTCGGGGGCGTGGCGACCATCTCGCCGGTGAACGTGCCGTCGACCTCGCCGAGCCTCGCACAGACGATCTCGTCGAACAGCGGCTCGAGCGGCGCGACGACGAAGTCGAGGGCGCCAGTGATGAGGAGCGTCTTGTGCCCGAGCGCCCGGTGCTCGCGGATCCGCTGGATGGCGGCGGGGAAGGACCGGGTGAGGATCAGGTCGCTGAACAGCTCCCAGGCGTCGGCGCGCACGCGCTCGACGGGGGCGCCCTCGTAGCGGCGGTAGAAGGAGCGGAGGAAGTCGCCCCGGTCGCGCCGGTCCACCGCCAGCAGGCGCGGGCCCTCGGCCATCAGGCCGAGCGCGAGCTGGGCGCGCCTGATCGGCTCGAGATGGCGGGTCGCGAGCCAGGCGTAGGACTCGACGACGTTCGAGTTGATGATCGTCTGCTCGAGGTCGAACACGGCGCAGCGCGGCTCGGGCGAGAGGATCGCCTTGCGGGACCGCTCCTCCCTGTTCGGCCCGGCGCGCCTGCCCGGCGTCGTGCGCACGCGGGCGTGCTCGATGATCGAGGGCAGGTGGACCTCGGTGACGTAGCGCTCCCAGTCGACGACGGCGGGGTCGAAGCCGAAGAGCTTCTGGTCGAGAGCGTCCAGCGACTCGTGGAGGGCGAGCGTGCGGTCCATCCGAAAGCGCGCCTCGGTCTCGGAGTAGGCGCCGTAGAGCTCCACGTAGCCGAGCGCCCGCTCGGCGAGCGCGCGGCGCTCCTCGATTCGGGCCGCCTTCTCGGCGAGCTCGCCCCGGATCGGGAGCATGCTCACCAGTCGCTCGGCGGCCGACAGGGCCTTGGCCGCCCGGCGAAGCTCGCCCTGCACCTTCCCCCGTCCGGGGAAGGACCACGTCGGCACGGCGATCGGTTCGCCGCGCGAGTCGTAGAGCGGGTGCTCGGTGAACCACCGCTCGCAGAGGTTCACGAGCGTGCCGTAGCGGAGCGGGTTCCGGACGCCGGAGGCGACCTGGTACACCGCCGGGTCGCCGCCGCGTCCGTCGTCCGGCTCGGGGCCACGTGCCGCCACGGCGATGATGGCCGCGACGACGAGGTCGACGGGGATGACGTCGACGACCCCTTCGGGGACGCCGGGGAACTGGCGCAGCATGCCCCGGGCATAGGAGATGATCACCGGCTCGGCCATACGGAAGCCACGGATCCACCCGGGCCGGGGCTCGGCGAGCGCCGACTCGACGATGGAGGGTCGCACGACCGTGACCGGGAGCTGCCCGCGGCTCGCCGCCAGGGCGACCTCGCCGAGCGACTTCGTGAAGGCGTACGCGTCAGGCCAGCCGAGCGCCTGGGCCCGTGCCCGGCCGAGCTCGACCAGGCGGTCCTCGATCCACTGGTCGCGCAGCCGCTCGGTGCGCTCGGCGAGGAGCGAGGTGCCAGCCGCGCCGAGCTCGTGGCGGGCCGCCTTGCGGAACGACTCCAGGCGCTCGGGGTCGCGGCTCTCGGCGTCGGTATCCGAACGGACCCGGCGCGCCGCCGCCACCTCGGCGTTCCAGTCCGGAAGTGCCAGGTAGCGGCTGGCGCTGACCGGCTCCTCGGCAGCGTCGCCGTGGTGGCCGCTGTTCACGTAGGCCGTCGAGACGGAGACGAGGTGGGGGAGCGGCGTTCCGGCGGGGCGGTGCGCGGCGCTGACGTCGAGGAGCGTCGTCGCGACGCGCGCCGGGCCGAGGAGGTTGACCTCGACGGCGCCGTCGAGGGGTGCGTCGAAGCTCACCGTGGCTGCGGAGTGCACGACGATGTCGCAGCTCGCGAGCGCTCGCCGGCCCTCGTGGTCAAGGGCGAGCCCGTCGGTGCCGACGTCGCCGGCGATCGTCGAGAGGCGCCGGGCGATCTCCTCGTCGAAGCGGTCGCCGAGCTCGTTGCGCAGCCGGTCGAAGCAGTCGTTGCGGACGATCTCGCGCGCGGTGCGATCGGCCGCGCTGGCCCGGCGGCCCGGCCGCACGAGGACGACCACTTCGCAGCCGGGGACGGTGCGCAGCAGGCGCTCGACGAGTGCCGTACCGAGGAACCCTGTGGCGCCGGTGACGGCGATGCGCTTGCCGGCGAGCGCGTCGGCGATCACGACGCGGGCGCGGCCCCTGCCGCGCTCAACAGCGGGGCGCCCGGCCGCCCCTGGCCGGTCCGCCGGGCACGGCGCCCGGCAGGCCGAGGGCGCTGTACGAGGCAGGGGACGGTCCGCCAGCCGACAGCGCCGTCATCGCTTGCGGGCCGGGGTGGCCCGCGCACCCGCGCGGGCCCGGGCGCGCTTCGGCGGCGTGTAGCGCGCCGACGGGGCGGGGACCGCCGCCTTGGTCGCTTTCGCGACGCTTGCCCCACCGGTTCCGGCCAGCTTGGCGACGGCCTGGTCGTGGCGCTGCTTGCGCATGACCCGCACGATCAACCAGCCGCCGAAGAAGAGGTACAGGATCCCGGTGACGTCGCTGAACGAGATCATCTGCATGCCGGCGATGAACGAGGCGAAGCCGAGCAGGGCACGGCGGCGCAGCAGGGTGCCGAGGAGGAGGATGCCCGACACGACGAGGCCGGCGAGGAGCAGCGACGTGGCGAACTTGCGGTCATTCGCGACCGTGGAGTGCCGGTCGGCGAAGTACCCGAGGATGGTGAGCACCGCGGCGAGCACGACGGAGACGTAGCCGAGGAGGCGCTCGCGCCGGTCCAGCTTGTCGACGATCTCCTTGCCGGGCGGCAGCAGCTTCGGATCAGCGTTGCGGCTCGACTCGCGTGGGCCGGGCTTCTGGTGCCAGAGCTCGAGCAGGATGTCCTGCAGCCGCCGGCGCGGGAGCTTCGGCTCGTCGCCGCCGTCCTCGACGTGCGCGGCCGGGGTCACGTCAGGCATCGTCCTACCGGGGTCCGGCTCCGGCGCCCCGTCGTCGGTGGCTCCGGCATCGCGGCCGTCGGTGTCCCGAGCTGTCACGGCCAACAAGGCTACTTGGGGCTGGAGGCGCCCGCGGACGGGTGGGCGAACCCGGGGTGCGGGGGGACTACCATGCGGCGTGCGGGCGCTTGGCTCAGGTGGTTAGAGCGCAGCCTTCACACGGCTGAGGTCGGGGGTTCGAGTCCCTCAGCGCCCACCAGGAGAGACGGTTATCGTCGCAGCTCAAGGGCGATTTCGACTGCAATGCCGAGTGACCGTGAGCTACCCCAGACGACCCGTTCGTACCATTCCATCTGGCACGGATCTGGCACGACCAGAGACGCCGGGCTCGGACCCGTGGCTCATCGTCTGGGGATCCCTCCAGGGTGTTATCGGTAGTCAGGAGGGGCTAACGATCCATGTCACCTGCCTGGGGCCCCAAATGGACGAAGGCACTTAATGGTGGGGTGGTCAACCAATCTCGATCCGATCGTCTTGATCGGTCGACGCCGTCTCACCTTCTCGACGAGATCCTGACCATCATCTGGCCGGACCCCCTCGCCGTAACGCTCGTCCACAGAACGGCGAACCATTTGCGCCGTGTTCGCCTCCCACGGTGGCGAGACAGCACCTAGATTGCCGCGAGATCAGCTCAAAGGAGGACTGGACATGTTGAATTTCATCACCACCACAGCGGAGCCAGTTGGTTTTCAAGTCGCTGAGATCAAG
>Ga0209415_10008300_pt1 | contig 18039 bp, 14 predicted proteins | sample PeaSoiSIISIP2007_FD_187696 | JGI IMG/M metagenome (GOLD analysis project Ga0209415, IMG submission 187696) | Peat soil microbial communities from Weissenstadt, Germany - SII-SIP-2007 (SPAdes) (version 2) | ecosystem: Environmental > Terrestrial > Soil > Wetlands > Peat | place: Germany... | reverse complement strand
GGCTTCCCCTACATCTTCCGCGGCGCCCTCGACGTGCGCGCCTCCACCATCAACGACGCCATGAAGATCGCGGCCGCGAAGGCGCTCGCGATGCTGGCGCGCGAGGATGTACCCGACGAGGTGGCGGCAGCCTATTCCGGCAATCGCCTGCAATACGGACCCGAGTACATCGTGCCGACGCCGTTCGATCCTCGGCTCATCTGGGCGGTGCCATCGGCGGTGGCGAAGGCGGCGATGGAGAGCGGCGTCGCGCGCAAGCCGATCAAGGACATGGAGGCCTATCGGACCAGCCTCAAGGGGCGGCTCGATCCGACCGCGGCGAGCCTGCAGCGGATCCTCGACCAGGTGCGCGCGCATCCCAAGCGAGTGGTGTTCGCCGAGGGCGAAGAGGAAAGCGTGATCCGCGCGGCCCTCGCCTTCCGCGCCAGCGGCTACGGCACGCCGGTCTTGATCGGCCGCGAGGAGCGCATCCGCGAGAACCTGGCGCAAATGGGCCTGCAAGCGCCGCCCGACCTCGAGATGCATAACGCGCGGCTCTCCAAGGCCAACGAGGCCTATGCGGATTTCCTCTATACCCGGCTGCAGCGCAAGGGCGCACTGCAGCGCGACTGCCAACGGCTGGTGAACCAGGACCGCAACGTGTTCGCGGCCTGCATGGTCGCCTGCGGCGACGCCGACGCGCTGGTCACCGGCGCCACGCGGAATTATTTCGAGACGTTCGAGCAGGTGAAGCGCGTACTGGGCGCCAAGCGCGGCCATCGTGTCTGCGGGCTTGCCATGCTGCTTACCAAGGGCAAGGTCGTGTTCATCGCAGACACCACCGCGCACGCCTATCCGACCGCCGAGGAGATCGCGGACATCGCGGTCCAATCCGCGGCGAAGGCGCGGCAGATGGGGCAGGAGCCGCGGGTGGCGCTGCTCTCCTTCGCGAATTTCGGCAATCCGCCCCGCGAGGAGGTCCGCCGCGTGCGCGACGCCGTGACGCTCCTCGATCAACGCAATCTCGATTTCGAGTATGATGGCGAGATGAGCGCCGACGTGGCCTTGGATTTGCGCCTGATGCGCGACCGCTACCCTTTCTGCCGGTTGAGCGGGCCGGCCAACGTGCTGGTGATGCCCGGCCTCAACTCCGCCAATCTCGCCTCGCAACTCCTGGAGCAGCTCGGCGGTGGCATCCATGTGGGCCCGCTCATCATGGGTCTCGCCAAGCCCGCTCAGATCGTCGAGATGGGCTCCACGGTCTCCGACCTCGTCAACCTGGCGGCGCTCGCCGCTCACGAAGCGATCGCATGATCGCCGCCGGCGCCCTGCCATGACGCGGCGGGCGCCGCCTTTTGCCCGGATCCTCCTAGGTTCGCTGCTGCTGACGCTGCCGGCGGCGGCGGTGCTTGGCGTGCTGGTCTGGAGCGAGGTGCTGGCGCCCGAGACCGCGGCCCTTGCGATCCTCGCGGTCTATGTGGGCGTGGCAGTGGTCTCGGGTCCGATGTTCTCGGGGTTGGTCCAGGTGAAGGCGGCGCTGCAGGCACTCGCCCAAGGCGCCACCACGCTGCCGGATATCGTGACGCTGAGCCCGACCGCGCGCGAGCTCGGGCGCGATGTCGGCCGATTTGCCCGCGCGCTTCGCGAGACGATCGCCAAGAGCGCGGAGGCGCGGGCGAGCGCGGAGTCCGTCCTATCGGCGCTTCCCGAACCTCTGCTGTTGATCAACGCGGAGCGCCGCATCGTCAGCGCCAATCCCTCGGCGCTCGATCTGCTGGGGCCGAGGCTCGCCGGCCGCGATCTCGGCGCCGCGCTCCGGGTCCCGGCGGTACTGGAGGCGACCGACGCGGTCCTCGAGGGCGGCGACGGCCGCACGGTCGAGGTGGATCTGCCGGGCTCGCGCGAGCGCCACCTGAGCGCCCAGGTCGGCCCGCTCCGGCCGCCGACCTCCGAGGGCGCCGCCGCTGTCCTCACTCTCACCGACATCACCGCCACCAAGCGCAGCGAGCGGATGCGGCAGGATTTCGTCGCGAACGCCAGCCACGAGCTGCGCACGCCGCTGGCGACGCTACTGGGCTTTATCGAGACGCTGCGCGGGCCCGCCCGCGACGACAGCGCGGCGCGCGAGCGCTTTCTCTCGATCATGGCGGAGCAGGCGAGCCGGATGGCGCGGCTGGTCGACGATCTCCTCTCGCTCTCGCGCATCGAGCTCAACGAGCACTTGGCGCCGAAGGAGCAGGTTGACCTCCGGCGCGTGCTGATGGCGGTCGCCGACAGCTTGGAGCAGCGGGCCGAGAAGCGGCAGATGCGGATCGATGTCACCTTGCCAGAGGTGCTCCCGGAGGTGGTGGGCGATCCCGACGAGCTCGCCCAGGTGTTCCAGAATCTGATCGACAATGCGATCAAGTACGGCCGCTCGGGTACCGCCGTGGAGGTGAGCGCCGGTGCCTCGCCCAAGCGCCTCTCCGGCGCGCCCGCGGCCATGGTGGCGATCCGCGATCATGGCGAGGGCATCCTCACCGAGCACATTCCGCGCCTCACGGAGCGCTTCTACCGGGTCGACCCCGCCCGCTCGCGGGAACTCGGCGGTACCGGCTTGGGCCTCGCCATCGTGAAGCATATCGTTAACCACCACAGGGGCTTGCTCGAGGTCGAAAGCGAGCTTGGAGAGGGCTCCGTCTTCACGGTTCATCTGCCGGTTGTCGAATCTTCGGAGACGCCGCGCGTTTAGCGCGCAATTGCCGCACCAGCCGTCACAAAACCGTAATCGGACCGTCATAAGGTCGTCGCCGGCCGGAGGCTATCGACGGCAGTGCAATATGAACGGCGCTCTCGGCCGTTCCCAATGGTCCCACTCAAATTCGAGGAGAACAGGCTCGTGAAGGCAAAAACCATTCTGATGCTGGGTGCGATGCTGGCCGGGCTGGGCGCGGTCGGCTCCGCCGCCAACGCCGCCGAGATCTCCGGCGCGGGGGCGACCTTCCCCTACCCGATCTATGCCAAATGGGCGGAGGCCTATAAGGCCAAGACCGGGGTCAGCATGAATTATCAGTCGATCGGCTCGGGCGGCGGCATCCAGCAGATCAAGAAGAAGACCGTCAATTTCGGCGCCTCCGACGCGCCGCTCAAGCCCGCCGAGCTCGACGAGGCCGGCTTGACGCAGTTCCCGATGATCATGGGCGGCATCGTGCCGGTGGTGAACCTGCCGGGGGTCAAGCCCGGCGAGATGAAGCTCACGGGGCCCGTCCTCGCCGACATCTTCCTGGGCAAGGTCGCGAAGTGGAACGATCCCGCCATCGCCAAGCTCAATCCGAGCGTCAAGCTGCCGGATCAGGCGATCGCCGTCGTGCATCGCTCCGACGGCTCCGGCACCACCTACAACTTCGCGGATTACCTCGCCAAGGTGAGTCCGGAGTGGAAGGACAAGGTCGGCGTCAACACCTCGGTCGAGTGGCCCGTCGGCCTCGGCGGCAAGGGCAACGAGGGCGTCTCGGCGGTGACCTCGCAGACCGCAGGCTCGATCGGCTACGTCGAATACGCCTACGCGCTGCAGAACAAGATGACCTACGCGCTGATGGGCAACAAGGAAGGCAACTTCGTGGCTCCGAACGCCGCGAGCTTCCAGTCGGCGGCGGCCAACGCGGATTGGAAGGGCACGCCCGGCTACGCCCTGCTGCTGACCGACCAGCCCGGCAAGGACAGCTGGCCGATCACTGCCTCGAGCTTCATCCTGGTCTACAAGAAGCAGGACGACGTCGCGACCGCCAAGGCCGTGCTCGATTTCTTCGCCTGGTCTTACGCGAATGGCGCCAAGATGGCGGAGGAGCTCGACTACGTGCCGATGCCCGCCAAGGTCGTGAGCCTGGTCGAGGAAACCTGGAAGAACGAGATCAAGGGCGCCGACGGCAAGCCGATCTGGACCGGCCCGTCCTCTTAAGCTGACGCGTAGCGCGGAAGGGAGAGCGTCGCGGCTCTCCCTTCCGCTGCTGCTTAGAAGAGAAAGAGCAAAGGCTTGGCCGACATCGCCTTGAAGGGCGCCGACTCGGGCGCACGCCAGCACACTCTCGACGTGGTGTTCCGGGGCGCCACCTGGTTCTTTGCCGTCTTCGTGCTGCTTATCTTGACCGGAGTGATCGTGTCCCTTGTTGCGGGCGCGCTGCCCGCACTCCAGCATTTCGGCTGGGGCTTCATCACCAGCAGCGACTGGAACCCCGTCACCGAGAAGTTCGGCGCGCTACCGGCGATCTACGGCACCTTGGTAACGTCCGGAATTGCGATGCTGATCGGCATTCCCGTTGCGTTCGGCATCGCGATCTTCATCACGGAGCTCTGCCCACCCTGGCTCAAGCGGCCGATCGGCACGCTGATCGAGCTCCTGGCTGCGATCCCCAGCATCATCTATGGCATCTGGGGTCTCTTCGTCTTTGCGCCGGTGCTGCAATCGACGTTGCAGCCCTTGCTCATCAACACGCTCGGAAACCTGCCCTGGATAGGCTCGCTCTTCGGCGGGCCGCCACTTGGCATCGGCATCATGACCGCGGGGCTCATCCTCGGAATCATGGTCCTGCCCTTCATCACCTCGGTGATGCGCGATGTCTTCGAGACAGTGCCGACCGTGCTCAAGGAATCCGCCTACGGGATCGGCGCCACCACTTGGGAGGTGGTGTGGAACATCGTGCTGCCGACGACGCGGGTCGGCGTGATCGGCGGCATCATGTTGGGGCTCGGCCGCGCACTCGGTGAGACCATGGCGGTCACTTTCGTGATCGGCAACGCGCACCGCATCCAATCCTCGCTGATGGCGCCGGGGACCACGATCTCCGCGACGCTCGCGAACGAGTTCACCGAGGCGGTGGGCGACCTCTATCTCTCTTCGCTCGTCGCGCTCGGCCTCGTGCTCTCCGTCATTACCCTGCTGGTTCTGACGGCAGCCAAACTCATGCTGCTTCGACTGCAGCAGCAGGCGGGGCGGTGACCACATGAGTCCCTACGCGCGCCGCCGTGCTACCAACTCCCTCGTGCTTGGCTTGTCCCTTGCCGCGACGGTCTTCGGCTTGGTGTGGCTCGCCTTCATCTTCTGGACGCTGCTGCGGAACGGTATCAGCGCCATCACCCTCGATCTCTTCGTCCAGACCACGCCACCACCCGGCAGCGCAGGCGGGCTCCGCAATGCCATCTTCGGCAGCCTCGTCATGACGCTGGTCGCGACCCTTGTGGGGTCCCCGATCGGTATCCTTGCCGGCACCTTCCTCGCGGAATACGGCCGCGCAAATCCGATCGCCTCGGTGGTGCGTTTCATCAACGACATCCTTTTGAGCGCGCCCTCGATCATCGTGGGAATCTTCATCTATCAGCTGATGGTGCTCCAGATGGGGCATTTCTCCGCCTGGGCGGGCGCCATGGCGTTGGCGATGATCGTGATACCCGTCGTGGTGCGCACCACCGAGGACATGCTCAACCTAGTGCCCGGCAGCCTGCGCGAGGCCGCCTTCGCGCTCGGCACGCCCAAATGGAAGGTGATCGTCATGGTCACCTACCGGGCGGCGGTGCAAGGCATGCTGACGGGCGTGCTGCTGGCGGTAGCGCGGATCAGCGGGGAGACCGCGCCGCTGCTCTTCACCGCGCTCAACAATCAGTTCTGGAGCACCAACATGAATGCTCCGATGGCCAATCTGCCGGTGGTGATCTTCCAATTCGCGCTCAGCCCCTATAAGGACTGGCAGAGCCTCGCCTGGGGCGGCGCCCTGCTCATCACCGTCGCGATCCTCGTTCTCAACATCACCGCCCGACTCCTCGCCAACTTGAAGAGCTTCGCAAAATGAGCACCGACGCCAACCTCCAACCGACGGGGCCGGACCGGCCGCAACGGTTCGGCGCGGCCCAGCAGAGCGGTAACGGCGCGCCTGCGCCGACCCATGCGGCCATCATCGCCGAACGGGCGAAGGCGGCCACCGCCAAGGTGCCGGCGCCTCCGGAGAAGGTCCTCGTGCGCGACCTCCGCTTCTATTACAAACAGTACGAGGCGCTGAAAGGCATCAACCTGGGCTTGCGCGACAAGCGGGTGACCGCGTTCATCGGGCCATCGGGCTGCGGCAAATCCACGCTGCTGCGCATCCTCAACCGCATCTACCAGCTCTACCCCGAGCAGCGCGCCACCGGCGAGGTGCTGGTTGACGGACGCAATATCCTCGACCCCAAGGAGGACCTCAATCTGCTCCGAGCCAAGATCGGCATGGTCTTCCAGAAGCCGACGCCGTTCCCGATGTCGATCCACGACAACGTCGCCTTCGGCATCCGGCTCTACGAGAAGCTGCCGCCCAGCGAGCTCGACGCGCGCGTGGAGTCGGCGCTCCGCCGGGCGGCGCTCTGGGACGAGGTGAAGGACAAGCTCAAGCAGAGCGGCTTGAGCCTCTCCGGCGGCCAGCAGCAGCGGCTCTGCATCGCGCGCGCGATCGCGGTCAAGCCCGAGATCCTCTTGCTCGACGAGCCCGCCTCGGCGCTCGACCCGATCTCGACCCAGCGCATCGAGGAGCTCATCAACGAGCTCAAGACCGACTACTGCATCGTGATCGTGACCCACAACATGCAGCAGGCCGCGCGCAGCTCCGACTACACGGCGTTCATGTACTTGGGCGAGCTGGTCGAGTTCGACGAGACCGAGGTCATCTTCACGCACCCCAAGAACAAGCGTACCGAGGACTACATCACCGGCCGCTTCGGCTGATCGAGGGCAGAACGCAAATGGTCTCCGAACACATCATCAAGAGCTATGACGAGGAGCTGCGCCGGCTCGACAACACGATCACCCAGATGGGCGGGCTCGCCGAGACCCAGCTGGCAAGCGCGATCGAGGCGGTGGTGAAGCGCGACAGCCGGCTCGCCGCCGACGTGGTCGAGGCCGATGTGCGCGTCGACGAGCTGGAGCACGATATCGAGGGAATGGCGCTGAGGCTCCTGGCGCTCCGGCAGCCGATGGCGGTGGACCTGCGCCAGATCCTGGCCGCGCTCAAGACCGCGAGCGACCTGGAGCGCATCGCCGACTACGCCACCAACGTCGCCAAGCGCTCGATCGTGCTCAACCAGGCGCCGCCGGTGAAACCGGCCTTCGCGATCCCGCGCATGGGCCGGCTCGGCCAGGCCATGATCAAGGACGTGCTCGACGCCTACGTCGAGCGCGACGCCGACAAGGCGCTCCTGGTCTGGGCGCGCGACGAGGAACTCGACGAGATGTATACGAGCCTCTTCCGCGAGCTGCTGACCTACATGATCGAGGACCCCCGGAACATCACGGCCTGCACGCACCTGCTGTTCATGGCGAAGAACATCGAGCGCATCGGCGACCACGCGACCAATATCGCCGAGACGCTGTATTTCATGGTGCACGGCACGCCGCTCGCGATGTCGCGGCCCAAGCGCGACCTCACCACATCGACCTCGGCGCCGCTCGCCGGCGAAGGCAGCGCGAATGGCAAGGATGAGATTGGCCGGGAGGATAACGAGCGATGAACCCGCTCATCCTCGTCGTCGAGGACGAGCCCGCGCTTGCGACGCTGCTGCGCTACAACCTCGAGAAGGAGGGCTTCTCGGTCGCCGAGGCTCATGACGGCGAGGAAGCGCTCCTCCAGCTCTCCGAGCGCACGCCCGACGCGGTGCTGCTCGACTGGATGCTGCCGCAGGTCTCGGGGCTCGAGATCTGCCGCCGCATCCGCCGCACGCCGCAGTGGCGAACGCTTCCCGTGATCATGCTGACGGCGAAGGGCGAGGAGGCGGACCGGGTGCGCGGTCTCGAGGGCGGCGCCGACGATTACGTCGTGAAGCCGTTCGGCGTCACCGAGCTGGTGGCAAGGCTCAAGGCGGTGCTGCGACGCGCGCGTCCCTCCGCCGGCGCGGAGATGCTGCGCTACGCGGATCTCGTGATGGACCTCGCAAGCCACCGCGTCACCCGAAACGGCGCGTCCGTGCACCTGGGGCCGACGGAGTTCCGGCTACTCCGCGTGTTGCTGGAGCGGCCGGGCCGAGTGTTCTCGCGCGAGCAGCTCCTGGACGCCGTCTGGGGCCGCGAATCCGAGATCGAGCCGCGCACCGTCGACGTGCACATCCGCCGGCTCCGCAAGGCGCTCAACGAGGACGGCCGCCGCGACCTCATCCGCACCGTCCGCGCCGCGGGATACGCGGTCGACCAGACGGGGCGGTAACGGCTATCGCGGGCTCGTGCTGTACGCGGGCTGCTGCCGGTAGTAGGGCGCGGGGACGGGCGGGCGCGGGCTCGCGCCGAACAGACGCTCCAGCCAGCTGGGACCGGAAGACGGCCGCTGCGCAGCCACGGGGATCGGCGTGACCGTCGCCGCCACCAGCGCCGGCGCGGCGTTAAGCGGCTTCACGGGCTGGCCCTTCGTCGCCTCCACCATGAAGGCGTGCCAGGTGCGCGCCGGCAGCGTGCCGCCGGTCACGTTCTTCATGGGCGAATTGTCGTCGTTGCCGAGCCAGACGCCGGTCACGAGGTCGGCGGTGAAGCCCTCGAACCAGGCATCGCGATAGTCCTGAGTCGTCCCGGTCTTGCCGGCGATCGGCCGGCCGATCTGGGCGCTCCGTCCGGTGCCGTGATCGACCACGCCCACCAGTAGCTCCGTCATCTCCGCGGCGATCTCGGGCGCGATGACGCGGCCGGGTCCCGAGCCCGTGCGGCGATAGACGACGGTGCCGTCCTTGTCCTTGATCTCGGCGATGCCGTAGGGCCAGGCGCCGTCGCCGCCGCTCGCGAAGGCGGCATAAGCGCCGGTCAGCTCCATCAGCGAGACCTCGGCGGTGCCGAGGGCCAGGCTCACGTCGCGGTTGAGCTCGCTGGTGATGCCGAGCCGGTGGGCGGTGGCGATGACGGCGTCGACGCCGACGCGCTGCTCGACCTGGATGGCGACGGTGTTGAGCGAGTGCGCCACCGCATCGGCGACGCTTACGTCGCCCATGTATTTGTTGCCGTAGTTGTGCGGCTGATAGTTGCCGATCCGGATCGGCGCATCGACGAACCGGTCCTGCGGCGAGATGCCATGCTCGAGCGCGGCCAGGTAGACGAAGGGTTTGAAGGATGAGCCGGGCTGGCGGAGCGCCTGCGTCGCGCGATTGAACTGGCTGTCGACATAATCGCGTCCGCCCACCATCGCGCGCACGGCGCCGTCGGGCGCCATGGCGACGAGCGCGCCTTGGCTCACGTCCGACTTTTCGCCGTCTTGGTCGAGCGTCTGGTCGACCGCGCGCTCGGCGGCGTCCTGCAGCTTGGGGTCGAGCGTCGACACCACCGTGAGATCGCGATTGCCGAGGCCGGTGAAGCTGCCGACCTGCTCCGCGACCCAGTCCGCGAAATACCGGCTGCCCGCGCGCATCGGCACCACCCGGGCGAGCTGGCTTTTCTGGCTCTCGGCCGCGGCCATTTGCGCATCGGTGATGAAGCCCGCCGCCGTCATGTTCTCGAGCACCTGGTGCGCGCGGGCGGCGGAGCGCTCGCGGTCGCCGGCCGGACTGAAGCGCGTGGGCGCTCTCAGCAAGCCCGCGATGACCGCTGCCTCGTAGAGCGTCACGTCCCGCGCGGACTTGCCGAAATAGCGCCGCGCCGCGGCGTCGACGCCATAGGTGCCGGCGCCGAGATAGACGCGGTTCAGATAGATCTCCAGGATCTGGTCCTTGGTGAAGCGATGCTCCAGCCAGAGCGCCAGCAGCATCTCCTGGATCTTGCGACTCATCGTGCGCTCGGGCTTCAGAAACAGATTCTTGGCGAGCTGCTGGCTGATCGTGCTGCCGCCCTGCACCACGTGCCCTGCCCGGAGGTTCGCCACCATGGCGCGCAGGAGGCCGATGGGATCGACGCCGAAGTGATAGTAGAACCGCCGGTCCTCGGTCGCGATCACCGCCTCGGGCAGGTACTTCGACATTTCCTTGATGCGGATGGGCTCGCCGAAGAGATCGCCGTAGGTCGCGATGAGCGAGCCGTCGATGGCGAGCACGGTGATGCTGGGCCGGCGCTCCGCCACCGTCAGGTCGGCTGTGCTGGGGAGCGTCAGCGCGAAGTAACCCACCATCAGCGCGAGCAGGACGATGCCCCATATCCCTGAGATCACGCCGATGCGGAGTATCGTGCGCCCGATCGAGCGGCCGCCCTGCTTGGCCGGACGCGGCTTGCGCTCGCGCGGCTCCGGCGCCGGCTTGCGCGGGCGGTCGTCCGAGTCGACCTGGAGGTCTCTGGAGCTGCGTCTGGGCATGGAAAAGACGCGTGGCTTCTAGCACAGTTGCGCGCCGCGCGGCAGGGGTGACGACGGGCCAGTTGTCGCGCGCCGCGCCTTAGAAATGCCATAGTCGATCCTGGGATGATCGCAGCGCTCGTCGTCTTCGTCTGTACCTATGCGGTGGTGGCGCTCGGCCGGCTGCCGGGCCTGCGACTCGACCGTGCCGGCGCCGCGCTGATCGGCGCGAGCCTCATGGTGGGTTTCGGGGTGCTCAGCCTCGAGGATGCCTACCGGGCGATTGATCTCAACACGATCGTGCTGCTGGTCGGCATGATGATCCTGGTGGCAAACCTCAAGCTTGCGGGTTTTTTCTCGCTCGCCGCGCGCTGGATCGCCCAGCATGCCCGGCACGCGCTGAGCCTGCTTGCCGGCGTGGTCTTGGTCTCGGGCACGCTCTCGGCGTTTCTGGTCAACGACACCGTTTGCCTCATGCTGACGCCGCTGGTGGCGGAGCTCGCGCTCGGCCTTCGGCGCAATGCCGTGCCCTACATGCTGAGCCTTGCCATGGCCTCCAACATCGGCAGCACCGCCACCATCACCGGCAATCCCCAGAACATCCTGATCGGCAGCTTCTCCGGCATTCCCTATGCGCAATTCGCCGGCGCCTTGGCTCCGGTGGCGGCGCTTGCGCTCGCCGTTCTGCTCGCGCTCGTCGTGATGATGTTTCCTCGGGAGTTTCTGGTGCGCGGCCGCTTCGAGGTTCCGATCGCGCCGGCGCGCGTTCACCGGGCACTCCTGATCAAGGCCCTGATCGCTTCCGTCGCCATGATCGCCGCCTTCTTCGCGGGGGTGCCGCCAGCGGAAGTCGCGATCATCGGGGGCGCGCTGCTGCTGCTGACGCGGCGGCTGAAGCCCGAGCGCGTCTATCGCGAGATCGACTGGGCACTCCTTCTGCTGTTCGCGGGCCTTTTCGTCGTGGTGCGCGGCACGGAACAGGCGCTGCTCACGCCCGAGGTGCTGCGCGCGGCGGAGCATCTCGCGCTCGACGAGCCGGCCGTGCTGTCGCTGACCGCCGCCGTGCTCTCCAACGTCTTGAGCAATGTGCCGACCGTGCTGGTGCTGAAGCCGTTTGTGGCGGCGCTCGCGCATCCCGGCCGCGCCTGGTTGGTGCTTGCGATGGCCTCGACCCTCGCGGGCAATCTCACCATCGTGGGATCGATCGCGAACCTGATCGTGGTCGAGCGGGCGCGTCGACACCACGTCGCCATCGATTTCTGGACCTATCTCAAGCTCGGCGTGCCCGTGATCGTCATCACCATCGCGATCGGCGTCTGGTGGATGCGCTGAACGCTACGCGAGCACCTTGCCCAGCCGGACGCGGTCGGCGCCGCGGCCCTCGATGACGATGTAATTCCTCGCCACCGCCTCCCGCTGGAAGCCCGCCGCCTCTGCGAAGGAAAGGCCGCGCGAGTTGTGGGCCTGCACCGCGCCCGTGAGGCGGCGAGCGCCGTGCTGGCGCGCCCAGGCCTCGATCTTGCTCCAGAGCCGCCGGCCGATGCCGGTGCCCGAGGCCTCGCGGAGCACGTTCACGGAGGCGAAGCCGTCGTGACGCGAGCGCGACCACGGGTCGAGCCAGGCGCCGGCATGCGCCACCATGCGCTCCCGACCCGGCTCGCCCACAAAAGCGCACCGCACGAAATGCCGGGGGTTCTGGGTGCTGTCCGCGATCTCCTTCTGGATCTGCGCGACGGACGCCACTTCCCTCGCCTGCTTCGCGAAGACCGGTGCGCCGGCAAGGAGTGCGTGCTCCCACGTGCGCAGGCGCGTCGCGTCGCCGACCCCGATCGCACGGATCGAGACCGGGCCGAGTGGCTCACGCTCTGTCGGTGGCCGCAGGTCGACCGGCTCCCAGCGGGACTCGAGCTCGGCCGCGAGCGGCCGGCTCATCCAGTAATGGTCGCGCCAAGCGTCCCCGATCCGCGCGGCATCGGGAACCCGGCCTTCGATCTCGTAGCCGCAACGGCGGTAGAGCGCCAGCGCGGGCGGGTTCGCGACATCGACGCGAAGCTCCAGGCGACGCGCCTGCCGGGCGCGCGCCCAGACCTCGAGCGCCTCGAACAGCCGCGGTCCGATCCCCCGGCCGCGCCGAGCCTCTCGGACGCCGACGTGCGCCACGTAGACAATGCCGCGGGTGCGCTCGAAGCCGCCAGGGAAAGCACCGAGAAACCCCACGATCTCGCGGGAGTCGAGAGCAATGATGTAGACGCCGGTGCCGCGCTCGCGCATCTCTCGCAAGCCCTGCGCCGGATGCTCGGCCCAGAGCGGCCGATCCTCGGATGTCCCAAGGAACTCGGTCTCCTCGTTGATTGCCATGATGACATCGACGAGCGCCGGCCCGTCTGCGGGCAGCGCTTCGCGGATCCTCACCGCATCCGACCTTGCCTCGATCATCGTGAACTCCATTCTGCAGCAGCGCTGAAACGAATCTGGAAAGCAAAAGCCCCGCCGGGATGCCGGCGGGGCCTTGCGAAATTTCGCAGATGTCGCTGCTGTCAGCGCATGCGCAACTCGCCGGGCCCGCCGGTGGTGGTACCGGAGGGGCTGTCGAACGCGGTGAGCCGGGCCGTGATCATGTCTGCGTTCTAGAGAGCGGCGCGGTGCTTGTCAATTGGGGGCGGCGCCAACACGCCCAGAACAACGCCAGCAGCACGAGCGGCATCAGCGGCAGATGCGCGTGCCGCGCCAGGCTCGAGCCGACCGCGGGCGAGAGCCACGTGATCACCAGAAGAGTCCGCAGCCCCGGCATCCAGCCGGAGCGCAGCCCGTCCGCCGCCAGGATCGCGATCGGCACCGCCAGCAGGACGAGGTCGTAGTCGTAGAGAGCGGGTGCCGCGAGCGCGGTCCCCGACACCGCAAGAGCGGCGCGAGCCTCGAGGTCGCCCCGGCGCCGCCAGGCCGCGACGCAAAGCGCCGCAGCCCCGAGCGCCACGATGGCGTGGAGGCCGCTCGCGAGCACCACGCCCGCTCCGAGGAGCCGCGCCGCCGCGAACACGCTCGCCATCTTGTCCCAGGGCAGCACGCCGGTGCGAAGATAGTCGCCGGCGAGCGGTAGCTGAGCCCAGAACGCCTGCCAACTCTCGGTTCCGAAGGCGAGCCAGGCGAGGAGCGCGAAGACCATCGTGGCGAGCGCGGCGACGCCGATCACCCGCCAATAGCCGCCGGCCGCGAGGACCAAAGGCACCAACAAGCCCAGATGCGGCTTGTAGGTGAGGAGGCCCAGGAGCACGCCGGCAGCGACGGGCCGCGTCTCCAGCAGGATGAGCCCGCCCCCCAGCAAGGCCGCCGAGAGAAATCCGTTCTGGCCGCCGAGCGCGTTGACGAGGACGGCCGTAAAGGCGACGGCCACGAGTACGGCTCGCCGATCCGGCAGGATCGCATAAATGAGCCAGAGATAGAGCGCCAGAGTCGCGCTCATGAAGAGCACGAACGCCACTGAGTAGGGCAGCAGCGCCAGGGGCAGGATCAGGAGCGCGAAGGTCGGTGGGTACTGCCAAGGAACGACCTGCCCGGCGGCCGAGGGCACGATCGCCTGCTGGGAGTCGGCCATCCGCGCGATGTCGTAGGCGTCCGCCAGGCGCCCGTGCAGCGCGAAGTCCGACGCCGCGTAGAAGTTGATGAAATCGGCGCCGAGCGGCTTGCCCGCGGGGTCGATGAAATCGCGGCTGAGGACGACCCAAAGCACCGCCATCGCCGCATAGACCGCGAGGGCAAGCCTGGAATAGCCGACAACGCGCGCCGCGGTGATCCAGCGCTCGGAGATCACCGCCGTTGCCGCGAGGGCGTCAGAGGCTCAGGAGGCAGATTGCGGAAGCACGAGGCTGCTGACCGCGGGTGGGCAGCGGTGCCAGGTCTCGACCGGCGACTGTTGCGCGCTTTGCGCGTCGGTCGCCATGGTGACATGCACGGTGTTCTCGTTCATGAGCGCCATGTACACGGTCTGTCCCGCGCCTGGGTCGGGGGCCGGCACCTGGTAGGTAAAGTAATGGCGGCTGTAGTTGCCGTGGGTCGGGGTGCCCGCGGGCGTCACGATGGCGGGCCCTTCGATCGACATGCGCTTGCCGTCGGCAGAGCACCAGTTGCCGTCGATCGCGTCCGCCCAGGCCGCCGGCGCGGAGAGGGCAATCATTGCGCCCGCAGCGACACCGACCGCAAGCGTCCACCGACGTCGAGCCATCGCTCGCCTCCTCTCGATCGTGAGCGGAGCCAGCATAGCGCGGGGAGGCCGGCGCCCCAAGAGGCGGCGGAGGCGCGCGCCCGGGCAGCCTCACGGTTTCGTGAGAAGAGGCCGGGCCAGCAAGCTCTTGGCGAGCATGCCGTGGATGCCCTTGTTGCCGTCGACGAGCTGCGTCACCCGGAAATCGACGCCGAGGCTGCAGAGCATGTAGGCGTCCTCGGGCGAGAGGCCCGCGAGCTCGCCCAGGAGCTTGATCATCTGCCGAAGCGCCTGCTTGGCGGCGTCGTCGAGATCCTCGTCGAGACCGAGGGTGATGTGGTGGGTCGGCGTCTGCGCCCGCGGCATGTCGAGGCGAAGGTCCTTGCGCAGGATGAGCTCGAAGGTGCCGCTGAGCGCGGTCTCCAGCGCGGTGATACAGACCTCGCCGTCGCCCTGCACGCCATGCCCGTCGCCCACCGAGAAAAGCCCATCCTGGGTCCAGATCGGCAGGTAGAGCGTAGTGCCCGCGACCAGCTCCTTGAGGTCCATGTTGCCACCGAACTCGCGCGGAATGATTGTGGTGACGCGCCCGTACTCCGGCCTCGGCGCCACGCCCATCACGCCGAAGAAGGGCGCCAGCGGAATCTCGATGCCGAAGGGCGTCGTGCCGACGCCGCGCTGGCGGTCGATGGCGGTGTGCCAGGTCTTGCGCGTGGGAAAATCCTCGGGGAGCGTGCCCTTGAGGGGTGCGATCCGCGAATAGCCCCAATTCTGCCGGAAGTCGATCGCGTGGATGCGGACCTCGAGCGTGTCGCCGGGCTCCGCGCCCTCGACTGCGATCGGCCCGGTTAGGATATGGCCGCCGCCGAAAGCGGGCGTGAGCCTCGCATGGATCGCGTGGAGCTCCGGCGGTACATGGAATCCCGCGCCCGCCGGTAGCATCTCGGGCGGGCCCGAGACGCAGTCGACCGTGACGGTGTCGCCGGCGGCGACGGTGAGGACCGGCTTCAAGCCGGCATCGAAAAAGCCCCAATGACAGGTCTCGGGGCTCGCGCGGAGAGCGTGGTGCTTTGGCATGGGGCCAGCATGCCAGGGATCGAGGCACCGCGCCTAGAGAGAGATGCGCAAGTCGGATGGGCGTCCGTCGCATGGGCCTTGCTCGCCGCCATTGCGGAGCGGGAGTGACTTCGCTCAACTTGGCATGAGCGATCGCGGTGCTGAGCGATTGCCGGGAAGGCGCATCAGATCATGAAATGGTCGGCGGCGAATGCGCGGGACATTCGGCAGAAGGGATGGACACTTCTGCCGCGGCGGGTGAGCGCCGCTTTGGTCGAGTGTGCGCGCGAGCTCATTGCGGAGGATTTCACCCGCGATCCGCCCCGCGATGACGAGGAGTGGGAAAAGTGTGGGGCGGGCACGTTTTGCAAGCGGCTGGTCGTGAGGGACGCGCTCAACTTCCTCGCGACGGAAAGCGGCGCGCTCGCCTTCGCGGCGCAAGCCATCGATCATCTGCACGATGGTCTCGGGGCTCAGGTCGCCCGCCGTCGTCGAGGCGATGCGGGCGTGCCGCACATCGACGGGTTCTATCCCGAGGACGACGAGCCCGCGAACACGCCGGACGCGATCATCGGCATATATCTCACCGATGTGACCCGGCGCGAGCATGGCGCGTTCACTGTCTGGCCCAAGGCCCGAGAGCGGATTGCGCGCTGGGCTCGGGGGCACGAGGAGCTGCCGAACCGATCGGACGGGACGCCGCCTCTGGGCCGGCTCGGCAAAAGCGCCGCGTTGCTCGGCCGCAGGGGCACGGCCTTTCTGGCTCACGGCGCCTTGCCCCACTGCAATCTTCGCCGGGAGACGAGAGGCTATCGGGACGCCGTGTTCTTTAGGCTTTACCGCCGCAAGCCCTATCGCGACGTGTTGACCCTGCTGCGAAGCGGCGGCACGGGCTGGTGAGTCGCGTCACACGTCCAGGTTCACCACGTTGAGGGCGTTTTCCTGGATGAACTCGCGGCGGGGCTCGACGACGTCGCCCATCAGGGTCGAGAACATCTCGGCAGCGGAGTCCTCGTGCGCGACCTTGACCTGGAGGAGCGTGCGCGCGTCGGGATTGAGCGTGGTCTCCCAGAGCTGCTCAGGGTTCATCTCGCCGAGGCCCTTGTAGCGCTGGATCTCGCCTTTCTTGGGGCCCAGCTCCATCACCGCCTCGACCAGCGCGGTCGGACCCGAGACCGGGAACTCGCGTTCCTTGGCGACGAGCTTGCCGGGCTTGGCGTAGGTCTCCTGCAACTCGGCCGCGCGCTCGTCGAGCCGGCGGGATTCGGTGCTGCGGATGAGATCGGCATCGAGCGGATGCCGCTCGGTAACGCCGAGCCGCGTGCGCAGAAAGATGAAGCCGTTTCCGGGCCGGGCCTCGCCGCGCCAGCCGCGCTCGTTCTCGTGGGCGAGCGTGTCGAGCCGGGTCGCGACATAGCGTGCGGCGACCTGAGCGTTCTCCGGCTCGTTGAGCAGGTTCGGCGTGAGCGCGCCCGCGATCGCGGCCTGCTCGACGACATGCAAGCTCCCGGCCTTGCGCGCCATGGGCTCGAGCCAATGGCGATAGAGCCGCGCGCGGTCGATCAAGTCGCGAAGGTCGTTGCCGCCGCGTTGCACGCCATCGTGCTGGACGAACACGGCATCTCTGAGGCCCGCGCTGATCCGATACTCCTCGAGCGCCGCGTCGTCCTTGAGATAGACCGCCTTGCCCGAGCCGCGTTTCACCTGATAGAGCGGCGGCTGCGCGATATAGAGGAAGCCCTTCTCGATCACCGGCCGCATTTGCCGGAAGAAGAAGGTGAGCAGCAGCGTGCGGATGTGGCTGCCGTCGACGTCGGCGTCGGTCATGATGATGATGCGGTGATAACGCGCCTTGTCGACGTCGAAGTCCTCGAGCCCGATGCCGGTGCCAAGCGCCGCGATCAGCGTGCCGATCTCCGCCGAGCCCAACATCTTGTCGAAGCGGGCGCGCTCGACGTTGAGGATCTTGCCCTTCAACGGCAGGATCGCCTGGAAGCGCCGGTTGCGGCCTTGCTTGGCTGAGCCGCCGGCGCTGTCGCCCTCGACGATGAAGAGCTCGGATCGGGCGGGATCGCGCTCCTGGCAATCCGCGAGCTTCCCGGGAAGGCTCGCGAGATCGAGCGCGCCCTTGCGCCGCGTCAGGTCCCGCGCCTTGCGCGCGGCCTCGCGGGCGATCGCGGCCTCCACCACCTTGCCTACTATCTTGCGGGCCTCGGCTGGATGCTCCTCGAACCATTGCTGCAGCTTGTCGCCGACGATGCTCTCCACCACCGGCCTCACTTCCGAGGAAACGAGTTTCTCCTTGGTCTGCGACGAGAATTTGGGATCGGGCACCTTGACCGAGAGGATGCTGGTCAGTCCCTCGCGCATATCCTCGCCGACCAGCGCCACTTTGTCCTTCTTCGCGACGCCGCCGGCGACCGCGTAGTTGTTGATGGTGCGCGTGAGCGCGGCGCGGAAGCCCGCCAGGTGCGTGCCGCCGTCCCGCTGCGGGATGTTGTTGGTGAAGCAGAGCATGGTCTCGTGGTAGCTGTCGGTCCACTCCATCGAGACTTCGACCGTGATGCCCTCGCGCTC
>Ga0209415_10008299_pt1 | contig 18039 bp, 19 predicted proteins | sample PeaSoiSIISIP2007_FD_187696 | JGI IMG/M metagenome (GOLD analysis project Ga0209415, IMG submission 187696) | Peat soil microbial communities from Weissenstadt, Germany - SII-SIP-2007 (SPAdes) (version 2) | ecosystem: Environmental > Terrestrial > Soil > Wetlands > Peat | place: Germany... | reverse complement strand
CGCGTTCCTTCTCCCCTTGCGGGAGAAGGTGCCCCGCGAAGCGGGGCGGATGAGGGGTTGCGCGACCCCTCACCCGGCCGGCTCCGCCGGCCCCCCTCTCCCACAGGGGGAGAGGGTTCGCACGTTGCGGATTGCTTCGCTTCGCTAGCAATGACGGCAGCCGACATGTCACTCCGCCTCATTCATAAAGGCGCACGTCGACATCGCCAGCGAATTCGGGCTTGGCCGGGCGCGCCAGCAGGGCTTCGATCGCCGCATCGATTTCGATACGCTCAGTGAGCACCGCTTCGACCGCCGCCGAGATCGGCATGTCCACCGACTTTCGGTGGCCGAGGTCGACGAGAATGCCGCAGGTATGAACGCCTTCAACGAGCCTGCCATCGGCGCTTGCCGCGGCGAGGCTTGCGCCGCGCCCCAAGGCGAAGCCGAAGGAAAAATTCCGCGATTGGTGAGAGGTGCAAGTCAAGACGAGATCGCCGAGGCCGGAGAGCCCGGCAAGCGTCGCGGGATCCGCCCCGAAGGCGCGCCCGAACCGGGTGAGCTCGGCGAAGCCGCGCGCGATCAGCGCCGCGCCGGCGCTCGCCCCGAGCCCGCGGCCCGCGGCAATCCCGCTGGCGATCGCGAGAACGTTCTTGGCGGCACCGCCGATCTCGACACCCCGAATATCGGCGCAGTGGTAGAGCCTGAACCACGGCGCCGCGAGCGTGCCGGCAAGCGCCGCGGCGCGCTCATGATCGGCGGCGGCGAGCGTCACCGCGGTCGGCAGGCCCTTGGCAACATCGGCCGCAAAACTCGGCCCGGAGAGCACGGCGGGCGGATTCTCGGGGAGGATTTCGGCCACGACCTGGCTCGGGAAGAGGCCGGTCCCCCGCTCAATGCCCTTCGCGCAGATGACGACGGGAATATCCGAGGCAACAAAGCTCAGCAGGGCCTGGCAAACCGGGCGCAGCGCCTGGGTCGGCACCGCGAGCAAGATGATGTCGGCCTCGGCCGCCACGGCAAGAGAGTCGGTCGGCGTCACGTTCGAGGCCAGCGGCACGCCGGGCAGGCGCCGCGCGTTGACGCCGGTCGCCGCCATCTCGGCGGCATGGCCGGCATCGCGCGCCCATAGCGTGACTCTGGCCTCGTTACGCGCGGCGAGGTTGGCAAGAACCGTACCCCACGCACCCGCGCCGAGAACCGCGATTTGGCGCTTGCGCTCCGGCATCCCAGTCTCTCCTCGATTGGCGCGCGTCCGGCAGGAAGAATCCGGCCGCCGCGCGTGGCTGTCGCTTCAATTGTGCGTGTGCTTGCCGGCCGCCCGCTCGCTGCAGGGCTGGAGCATGATCCCAAAAGTGTGCGGCGGTTTTGCAAAAAGCTCATGCGAGGGGCGGACTCTAGAGCAGGCGCGATCGCATCGGAAGCGACCCTGCTCTAAGCCTTGCCGTGATGCGCGGCTTCCCCGTCCGCGTCGAGCGGCCAGCGCGGACGTGCGGCAAACGTCATATCGTCGCTGAGCCCGAGCATCAGCCTCTCTATGCCGGCCCAGGCAATCATGGCGCCATTGTCCGTGCAGAGGTGAATGGGCGGGACGACGAGCCGCAATCCGCTTTCGCCGCAAAAACGCATCAAGGCGCGGCGAATCGCGGCATTGGCGGCAACCCCGCCGGCGACCACCACGGCGTGGCACGGGCCGAGCCGCTCGCCGAACATGCGCACGCCGGCGCGCAGCCGATCGACGAGCGTATCGACGACGGCGGCTTGGAAGGAAGCGCAGAGATCGGCGACATCGGCGCCAGTCAACGGCGCGATCCGCTCCGCCTCGAGCCGCACCGCGGTTTTCAATCCCGAGAAGGAGAAATCCGGCTTCGCCCGGCCTAGCATGGGGCGCGGCAGATCGAAGCGCGCGGCGTTGCCCTTCACCGCCTCGCGCTCGACGACAGGCCCGCCGGGATAGCCGAGCCCGAGCATCTTAGCCACCTTGTCGAAGGCTTCGCCGACCGCGTCATCGACGGTGGCGCCGAGGCGCAAATAATCCCCGACGCCCTTCACGGCAACGAGCTGCGTATGGCCGCCGGAGACCAGCAGCAGAAGATAAGGGAAATCAAGGCCGCCGGCGAGCCGCGCGGTCAAGGCATGCGCTTCGAGATGGTTCACTGCGACAAAGGGCTTGCGCGCGGCGAGCGCCAGCGCCTTGGCCGTCGTCACGCCGACGATGACGCCGCCGATGAGACCGGGCCCCGCCGCGGCCGCGATGCCGTCGAGATCGGCGAGTGTGAGCTTGGCATGTTCGAGCGCGCGGACGACCAGCCGATCGATCACGTCGATATGGGCGCGGGCGGCGATTTCCGGTACCACGCCGCCGTACGCCTGATGTTCGGCGATCTGGCTCATGACCTCGTTGGCCAGAATCTCGCCGCCGCCTTCGGGCTTAAGCCGGACGACGGCCGCCGCCGTCTCGTCGCAGGTGGTTTCAATTCCGAGCACGCGCATGAGCCAAACTTACCACAATATCGCGGCCAATCCCCTCGCCCCTCACCCTAACCCTCTCCCCATTCGCTGATGCTCATGGGGAGAGGGGACGCTGGACATGCTCTAGATGAGCATATCTGGAGTTACACCCGGCGAACCGCCGCGTGGCGGAAAGCCTGCTTTTGGTGCAGAACTTATTGTACAACGCCATAAGGGCAAAACAGCAAGGAAATCAGCCATTCCTTCTCTTCATTCATCGCTCGGCGCCGGGCCGCGGCTGAGGATAGGGACGCGCGGCAGCCCCTTGGCGCTGGCGCAGGCCCATGAGCTCGAGCGCCGGCTCGCGGCGCTCCATGCCGTCGGCCATTTCGAGATCGTCACGATCAAGACGAGCGGCGATCTGATCCAGGATCGCCCGCTGAGCGAAGCGGGCGGCAAGGGCCTCTTCACCAAAGAGCTCGACATTGCGCTGGAGCGCGGCGAGGTGGATATCGCCGTTCATTCGGCGAAGGATCTGCCGACGCTCCTGCCGGAGACGATCGAGATCATCGGCTATCTGCCGCGCGAGGATGCGCGGGATGTCTTCATTTCGGCAAAAGCGCCCGACCCGCGCGCGCTGCCGGCCGGGGCGGTCGTCGGCACGGCGTCGCTACGCCGTGCCGCTTTGTTGAAACGGCTGCGGCCGGATCTCGCCGTCACCCTGCTGCGCGGCAATGTCGAGACGCGGCTGGCGAAGCTGGCACGCGGCGAGGTCGATGCGACAATCTTGGCGCTCGCCGGGCTCAATCGGCTCGGACTCGCGCATCAAGCCACGAAGGTTCTCGATTGCCAGGATTTCGTTCCCGCCGTCGGGCAAGGCGCGATCGCCATCACGGCGCGGCGCGGCGATGCTGCGGTCATGGACCTGCTCAATCCGATTCTCGATCCGGCGACCGGCGTCGCATTGCGGAGCGAACGAGCCTTGCTGCGCGTGCTCGACGGCTCATGCCGCACGCCGATCGGCGGTCATGCGCGTCTTCAGGGAACGACGCTCGCCCTGCATGCGATCGTGTTGCGGTCGGACGGGGCGCAGTTCTTCGAAACGCGATTGAGCGGGCCGCAGGCCGAGGCCGAAGAGCTCGGCGAAAGCGCCGCCCGCGAGCTGCTTGCCCGTGCGCCAAAAGGCTTTCTCGAGGGTTGATCCGTGCTCGTCTTGCTCACCCGCCCCTTTGATGAGGCGACGCGCAGCGCCGCGAAGCTCGCCGCCATCGGCCACACGGCGGTGCTTTCGCCGGTCATCGAAATCGTGCCGACCGGCGCGGTCTGGCCGCGGGGCGTCATCGACGCGGTGATCGCCACGAGCGCGCGTGCTTTCCAATCTCTCCAACTCGCGCCGGAATGGCCGCCGCCGGAGCTGCGACGGCTTGTGCCACTCTATCTCGTCGGCGCGAAAACGGCGGAAGCGGCGCGCGCCTGCGGGTTTGAAGGCCCGCTGCGGATTACCCTCGATGCCAAGGCGCTTTGCTCCGTGATCAGCGACAGGTTCGAGGCTCCGACTCGCGTCCTTTATCTCGCCGGACGCGACCGCAAGAGCGATCTCGAGGCGTGCTGCGCTGACGCCGGGCTTGCTCTCGAGGTGGTGGAAACTTATGCGGCGCAAGCCGCGGGCAGCCTTTCGGACGAAGCGGTTCAGCTTGCAGCGGCGGGTGCGCTCGGCGCGATCGTGCATTTTTCCCGACGCAGCGGGGAAATTTTCCTGAGGCTCGCGGCAGATGCCGGACTTGATCCCGCGCCGCCCGTCCATGTGGCGATCTCCGAAGACGCGGCGGCACCTTTGCAAGCGGCGGCTCTGCCGCACGTCGTGGTGGCCACCGAGCCGAACGAGGACGCAATCCTGGCGTTGCTGCGCAAGGCCCCCGAACCCGGGGCGTAAGCGACGCTTTCCGCTTTGGCCCTGCGGCGCCAACGTCGCCGCATTGTGATCGGAGCACACGATTTGAGCGCCGGAAACCTTGATAAGCCTGCTCCACGCGAACATCTTAGCGCCAACGCCCCGGCCGATTGAATGCGGACGCGCCGCTAAGCAAATATTTCGCGTCGCAGCAGGAACGTTTCTTACAACAATCTTCCGACCTCCAACGGCCGGCTATGATAGACGTGAATTTGAGCCCAACAGACCTGTGTTCAAACCGATCCAGCTCGGATTTTTCCCTTTGGCGAGTCGAAGTCAGGTACATCCCAAAAGGAAAAACATTTTGACCCTGGATGACACAATCATGCGTGAACACGACACGGTGCGCACCGCCGCGCTGGAGGTCGTGGGGGTCAGCCATTTTTATGGCAAGCGCAAGGCCCTGGACAATGTTTCCTTCATCGTCGAGCCGGGAAGTTTCACCGTGCTCCTCGGTCTCAACGGAGCCGGCAAGAGCACGCTCTTTTCGCTGATCACGCGGCTTTACGCCACCCGCAGCGGGACCATCCGAATCTTCGGCTTCGATGTCAGTCGCCAGAGCGGCGAAGCGCTCCGCCGCCTCGGTGTCGTGTTTCAGCCGCGCACGCTCGACCTCGAACTGACGATCATGCAGAATCTCATCTATCACGCTGCCCTGCACGGCATCGGGCCGCAGGAGGCCAAGCGGCGAGCAAGGGCCGTGCTGGCGCGCGCCGGGCTCGCGGAGCGTGCCTCGGAGAGGGTGCGGAACCTTTCAGGCGGCTATATAAGGCGCGTCGAAATCGCCAGGGCGTTCCTGCATCGCCCGGAGCTGTTGCTGCTCGACGAGGCGACCGTCGGGCTCGATGTCAAGGCGCGGGCCGATATTATCGCGCAGGTGCGTGGTCTCGTCGCCAGCGAAGGGATCGGCGTGCTTTGGACGACTCATCTCATCGACGAGATCGCCAAGACCGACTCGGTCGTCATCCTGCACGAGGGCAAGATCCGCGAAAAAGGCCTCGCCACCGAGATCCTGGCGCGCAGTTCGGCGCCCGACATGCGCACGGCCTTCGTCAAGGTCACCGGCGCCGACCTCTATGAAGGGAACGGCCAATGACCAGCCTTGCCAGCATTGTCAGCATTGGCCGCGCGCCGCGCAAAGGCTTCACGCTCACCCAATATGCGATATGCCTGCAAGGGATCGTGTGGCGCGAGGCCTTGCGCTTCCTGCATCAGCGCGGACGTTTCGTCTCGGCCTTGGTGCGACCGCTCGTATGGCTGTTCATCTTCGCCTCCGGCTTCCGCGCGGTCCTCGGCGTCTCGATCATCCCGCCCTATGAAACCTATATCACCTACGACGTCTTCATCACGCCGGGGCTGATGGCGATGATCCAGCTCTTCAACGGCATGCAGTCGTCGCTGTCGATGGTGTATGACCGCGAGACGGGCAATATGCGGACCTTGCTCGTGAGCCCCTTCCCGCGCTGGTATCTCTTGACATGCAAGCTGCTCGCCGGCGCGGCGGTGGGCGTTCTTCAAGTCTATACCTATCTCGTGATCGCCTATTTCTGGGGTATTTCGCCGACCTCGCCCTGGGGCTATGTGACCGTCCTGCCGGCCCTCGTTCTCTCCGGACTCATGCTCGGCGCGCTCGGCATGGTTCTTTCTTCGTTGATCCGGCAATTGGAGAATTTCGCCGGGGTCATGAACTTCATCATCTTTCCGATGTTCTTCGCTTCCTCGGCGCTCTATCCGCTCTGGCAAGTTCAGGAAAAGAGTCCCTGGCTTGCCACGATCTGCTGGCTCAATCCTTTCACCTACGCGGTCGAGCTGGTCCGCTTCGCCTTCTACCAGCAGGTCGATTTACTGTCGCTGGCGGTCGTCTCCGGCTGCATGATTGTTTTCCTTGCCGGCGCGATCCTCGCGTATGATCCGGCGCGCGGCATGCTGATCCGCCGCGGCGGAGCCGCCGAATGAACCGTGCGAGCGAGCGCAGGGCGCCTTGCGCCGCCGCCGCGCGGCGGGGTGATCGGGCGCGCCAGCCCGGCGGCGGTCAACGCATGCCTAGGCGCGCCGATCTTCGTCGGAACGATCGCTCGTCCGGTTCCGCGCGGTGCCTATTTCTTGGAACCGTCCGCCTTGAATTGGGAGATATAGGCCCAGATGTTGTCGCGGTCGCTCTCCTTGGGAAGACCGGGGAAGAGCATCTTGGTGCCGGGAATGTCCGCCTGGGGATTTTCGATGTATTTCTTGAACGTCTGTTCGTTCCAGGTGATGCCGGAGTTCTTGTTGGCATCAGAGTAATCGTAGCCGGGGGCCGAACCGCTCTTGCGCCCGTCGATACCGTTGAGTTCCGGACCGACGAAATTCGCCGCGCCGGGACCGATCCGATGGCAGAGCTTGCAGGTGTGATTGAAGATCTGTTCTCCGGCGGCCGGATCGCCCGCCGCGAGCGCCGGCCCCGCCATCAGGGCGAGCATGCCGGCCGCAACCAAGACAATGCTTTTCTGATTCATGATTTGCTTCCCCTCTGCAATAGCGGCATCCGCTGCCTTCGCTCGTCCCGACGATCGGCGATATCGTTGTGCGCCCGACGATGTGTAGCCCGATCGGCGGATCCGAGACAATCCCCGCGACAGCGAAGCGGAACCCCGGAATAAGAGAAGTGCTTCATTTGCAAGTCGAGGTTGCGATGCGTCGAAATCCAGGCCGCGGAATTGCGGCGTTTTGCCTCGCCTTTCTCCTCATGTGCTGCGGCGAAGCACATGCTGCAGACGTTCTGCGCATTGCGGTGCAAAAGACCGGAACCTTCAGCTGGGAGCTCGCCGTGATCAAAGATCACGGGCTCGATAAAAAGGCCGGCCTCGATCTCCAGATCACCGAGCTCGGTTCGACCGATGCCGGCAAAATCGCCATCATGGGCGGCTCCGCGGACATCATCCTGTCCGATTGGCTCTGGGTTTCGCGCGAGCGCAGCTTAGGCGGCAAGCTCAAGTTCTATCCCTATTCGAGCACGCTCGGGGCGGTGATGGTGCCGCCGCACTCGCCAATCAACAGCCTCGCGGATCTCAAGGGCGAGAAGCTCGCTGTCGCTGGCGGCCCGCTCGACAAGAGCTGGCTGTTGCTGCAAGCGCTCGCCAAACGCTCCTCAATCGATCTCGAGTCGGAGTCGACGATCCTCTATGGCGCGCCGCCTCTGCTTTGGCAGGAGGCGCTGCAGAGGAGGAGCGATGCAACGCTCAATTTCTGGAACTACTGCGCCGATCTCGAACTGCACGGCTTCAGGCGCCTGATCGGCATCGATGAGGTCGAGAAGGAGCTTGGCGCGGCCGGCCCCGTGGCCATGATCGGCTACGTGTTCGACGAAACTTTCGCGGAACAGCATCGCGACGTGCTGCGCCGGTTTTTCGCGATGACCCACGAAGCGCAGGATATTCTGGCGCATTCCGATGCCGACTGGCAGAAGCTTGCGCCGCTGATCGGCGTCTCCGACCCGGCGGCGCTCGCCCTCTATCGCAAGCGCTACATCGAAGGAATCGTGAAAAGGCCGATCGCGGCCGAAGAGGCGGACGCGCGCAAGCTTTATCTCGTGCTGGCGCAAGTGGGCGGCGCCAAGCTCGTCGGGCCGGCGACCGAACTCGATAGCGGAACTTTCTACAAAGAGGCGGCGGAAAACTGACGTGGCTTTGAGAATTCTATCGCTCCTCCTGCTGATCGCGATCTGGCAGGTGGCCTCGATGATCGCCGACAGCCGTCTTCTGCCGGCGCCGCTTGCCGTCGTCGCCGTCATCGTCAAGGAAGCGCAGTCGGGCGCGCTTTTCTTCAATCTCGGCACGACGCTCGCGCGGGTGGTCGTCTCCTTCGGCCTCGCGATGTTTTTCGGCACTTTGTTCGGCATCCTCATGGGCCGCAATGAGACGTTCGACCGGCTCGGCGACTCCTGGCTGGTGGTCCTCCTGAACCTGCCGGCGCTGGTCATCATCGTGCTTGCCTATATCTGGATGGGCCTGACCGACGCCGCCGCGATCCTCGCCGTCGCCCTCAACAAATTGCCGAATGCGACGGTGACGATAAGGGAGGGCGCGCGCGCCCTCGATTCGGGGCTCGAGGAAATGGCGACGGTCTTCGCCATGCCCTGGCGGACCAGGGTGAGGCACGTGCTGTTGCCGCAGCTCGCGCCCTATATCGCCGCCGCGACGCGCTCCGGCCTGTCGATCGTCTGGAAAATCGTCCTCGTTGTCGAACTTCTGGGCCGCTCGAACGGCGTCGGCTTCGAGATCGGCACGGCCTTCCAGCTTTTCGATGTCGCGCTCCTTCTCGCCTATGCGCTTCCCTTCGTCGGGATCATGCTCGTGATCGAGGCGTTCATCGTGCAACCCTTCGAGCAACATGTCTCCCGCTGGCGCCCAAAAGCAGCTTGATATCAAGATCGTACGCAAGGCGTTCCGCACCGCCTCGGGCGAGGTGCGCGAAGTGCTGCGCGATTTTTCGCTGTCGCTGGACGCCGGCAAGATCCACGCGCTGGTCGGGCCCTCCGGCTACGGCAAGACGACGTTGCTGCGCATCATCATCGGCCTCGACCACGATTTCGACGGCACGGTCGATCTTCCGCCTGAGACGCGGATCGGCATGGTGTTTCAAGAGCCGCGGCTTCTGCCCTGGCGCAGCGTGCTCGACAATCTGCGTCTCGCCGCGCCGCAGGCGAGCGAAGCGGATCTCTTAAGGATCGCCGCCGATCTCGGCATTGCGGAACATCTGCGCCATTTCCCCGGCGAATTGTCGCTCGGCCTCGCCCGCCGGGCCGCGCTTGCGCGGGCCTTCGCGATCAATCCGAACCTCCTCGTGCTCGACGAGCCCTTCGTCTCTCTCGACACGGCTTTGGCGATGCGCCTCGGCGACGAACTTGCGGGGCTGGTCGAGCGCACGAAGGTCACGACGCTGCTCGTGACCCACGACATAGACGAGGCGATCCGGCTTGCCGACCACATCATGCTGTTGAGCGGCCGGCCGGCCAAGATCGTCGGGGATTTCGATATCGCTTTCCCGCGCTCTGAGATGACAGCGGACTATGCGGCCAAGACCAAGGCCGAGATCGGCTCGATTTTGGCGGGAGCAATGGCGTGACTCTCCTGATCTTCGACTGCGACGGCGTGCTCGTCGACTCGGAAATGATCGCCCTCGATCTTCTCGCCAAGATGCTGACCGACCTGGGCTGCCCGATCGCCGTAGCCGAATGCCGCCTGCGTTTCATGGGCAAGAGCACGAGCGACGTGCTCGCCGATGTCGAAGGAATGCTCGGCCGCCCGGTCCCGGCGGAATTCGGCGACGGAATGAAGGCCCTGCTGTTCGAGCGGCTGCGCCGCGACCTGCAGCCTCTCCGGGACGTTCGCGACATCATCTCCGCGCTCCCTTATCAAGTTTGTGTCGCCTCTTCGTCGCAGCCCGAGCGCATCGCCCTGTCGCTTGAGGTGACCGGCCTCGCGCCTCTCTTCGAGGGGCGCGTCTTCAGCGCCGCCGAAGTGCGGCACGGCAAGCCGGCGCCGGATCTTTTTCTTCACGTCGCCGCGCGGCTCGGCGTTGAACCGGAGGAGGCGATCGTCGTCGAGGATTCGCCGGCCGGCATCACCGCCGCTCGGCGCGCCGGCATGCGGGCGATCGGCTTTGCCGGCGCAAGCCACGCCGATTCCGCCTTGGCCCGGATGCTCGTGTCGGCAGGTGCGCAGGACGTGCTCACCAAAATGGTCGATCTCCCCGCCGCGATCGAAAGACTTCGTGCCAAATCGATCGCCGCCGCGATGCACCCATGAAGCTCGTCCTCGTCGTCGCCGCCGCGCTCGTCGATGCAGATGGGCGGGTGCTGATCGCGCAGAGACCGCCGGGCAAACAGCTCGCCGGCCTCTGGGAATTCCCGGGCGGCAAGGTCGGTTGCGGCGAGCGGCCCGAGACGGCGCTGATCCGCGAGCTTGGCGAGGAACTTGGCATCACGGTTGAAGAGGCCTGCCTGGCGCCGCTCAGCTTCGCGAGCCACACGTATGAGGACTTCCATCTCCTGATGCCGCTCTACGTCTGTCGGCGTTGGCGCGGCGTGGTGCAAGCCGGCGAGGCGCAGGCGCTGAAATGGGTGAAGCCGCAAGAGCTGCGCGATTACCCGATGCCGCCGGCCGACGCGCCGCTCATTCCGGCGCTGATCGACCTTTTGGGGTGAGCTCCGCTTTCCCGACCGAAGCCAGGCTGCAGCTCATGATCCAAGCGCTTGTGCGTTCGCTCTGCCCCCGGATCTCCCGCTTGGGAAGTGGGGGTCATCGCCCGAAGGGGTTGAACTGCCAGCCTTGCACCGTATCGGGATAATAATGGGCCGGCGCGTAGGCGAGCCCCGGGTAACCGCCGTAACCAGCCGGCGCCGCGGCATAATAGGTCCGGTGGTGGTGGCCACCCGCCCCGGCATAGAGCTGGCCGCGCGGCGGCGAGCCCGAAATGGTGATCACCGCGCCCTCGGCTTTGACCATCTTATACAACAACGCGGCGTTCGCAGGGTCGAGCCTGACGCAGCCGTGCGAAGCAGGGCGGCCGAGCGCGCCCGTCTCATAAGTGCCGTGGATCGCAAACCCGCCGGCGAAGAAGATTGAATGGGGCATCGGCGACATGTCGTATTTGCGCGAAATGCATGAGTTGCAGGCTATAGGGCCTGAACGTGCCGCGCGGCGTCACATAGCCGGCGCGCGCCGTCGAGACGGCCCAAGAAGAATAGCTGCCGGTCGAAGATGCGACATGCATGGTCTGGGTGGTGAGGTCGATGTCGATGCGCACCGTGGCCTCGGCCGGCGCGAGCCAGAAAAATCCGCAAAGCACAAGCAGAAGGCCAAGAAAATTGCGCATGCCCAACCCCAAACAGCGTTAATGAATGCTCCCGCTGACACCCAAAGATCTCATTCCCAGGGAATTGGGTAAACCGCAAAGTTTAAGTAAGGTTTATTATAAACTGATGATCTAACGTCGATTTATCGAATCCGTGACCGATCGGTCGGCGGCCGGGCATGGTTGACGAGAGGTAAATACTTGCCGCAATGCTGCAGCGAACTTCGAAAGCCAGGTTGGTAGGGATGCACCGCAGTATTTTGGTCATGATCGGTGCGGCGGTCCTTGCGGGGCTGGTTCTCAAGGCCCATGCGCAGGACATGGGCACGCTCGACCCCAAGCCGCTGCCGCCGCTCGCCCATCCCAACGATCCCTCGACTCCGGCGAAAGCTCTGTTCGGCCGCGTGGCGACGCCGGCCGGGGTCGCCACGCGCACCATCGGATTTTACGCGCGCGGCTGTCTTGCCGGCGGCGTCGCGCTGCCGGTCAATGGCCCCGACTGGCAGGTGATGCGCCTGTCGCGCAACCGCAATTGGGGCACGCCGCAGCTCATCGCCTTTCTCGAACGGTTCGCCAAGAAAGTGCCGAAGGTGAGCCATTGGCCCGGCATCCTGGTCGGCGACATGTCGCAACCGCGCGGCGGGCCGATGCTCACCGGTCATGCCTCGCATCAGATCGGCCTCGACGTCGATATCTGGCTGAAGCCGATGCCGAGCCGCACGCTCAGCCGCGAGGAGCGGGAGGAGATGATGTCGATCGACCTCGTGCGGCCGGACGGCCTCGACGTCGATCCCTCAGTTTGGACGCCGGATCATGTCGCCGTCATCAAGGCGGCGGCGCAGGATCCGGAGGTCCAGCGGATTTTCGTCAACGCGGCGATCAAGAAGGCGCTCTGCCGGGATGCGACGGGCGACCGTTCATGGCTCGCGAAAGTGCGGCCCTTCTTTGGCCACGAGTATCATTTCCACGTCCGCCTCGTCTGTCCGAAGGGCCAACCCGCCTGCGAGGGGCAAGATCCTGTGCCGCCCGGCGACGGCTGCGACAAGGCCTCTTTCGCCTATTGGTTTTCGGATGAGGTTTTGCATCCCCGCCCGAGCCTGGTGCCGGCAAAGCCGAGGCCCGTCCTGACGCTCGCCGATCTTCCGGCCGAATGCGGGACGATTCTGACGGCGAAATAGCCCAGCCCCCGTACCTCAACATCCAGCTAAGGGACTGTTGCGACGTGAACCAAATGGTTAATCCAAGCCTGCCAAATCCGCTGCTCGAAGCCTGGAGCGGCCCATTCGGCGTGCCGCCCTTCGCGGACGTAAAGCCGGAGCATTTCCGCCCGGCCTTCGATTGCGCCTTCGCCGCGCAGAGAGCCGAAATCGCCGCCATCACGGCCAATCCGGAACCAGCCGACTTCGCCAACACGATCGCCGCGCTCGAGCGTTCGGGCCGCGGCTTGACCCGCGTCTCATCCGTCTTCTTCAACCTTGCCGGCGCCGACACGAGCGAGGCGATCGAGGCGATCGAGCGCGACGTGGCGCCGCTCCTGGCCAGGCACTCTGCCGAGATCCATCTCGATCCGGCGCTCTTTTCGCGCATCGATTCCCTCTATCAGCGGCGCGACGCGCTCGGGCTCGACGTGGAACAGGCGCGCGTCCTGGAACGCCACCATCTTACGTTCCGCCGCGCCGGCGCCGGGCTTGCCGACGACATCCGAGTCCGTCTCACCGAGATCGGCGAGCGGCTGGCGGCGCTCGGCACGCAATTTTCCCAGAACGTGCTCGCAGACGAGAATTCCTTTGCTCTCGTGCTCGAAACCGCGGACGAGCTGGCCGGCCTGCCGGATTGGCTGACGAGCGCCGCGGCCGCGGAGGCGGCCCGACGTGGGTGCGAGGGCAAATATGCGATCACGCTGGCGCGCTCCAGCATCGAGCCCTTTCTTCAGATGTCGCAGCGGCGCGATCTGCGCGAGAAGATCTTCCGCGGCTTCGCTTCGCGCGGCGAGAGCGGCGGGGCGACCGACAATCGAGCGATCGCCGCCGAGATGGTGCGGCTTCGCGCCGAGCAGGCGCGGCATCTGGGCTATGAGAGCTTTGCGCATTTCCGGCTCGCCGATACGATGGCGAAGACGCCGGCGGCCGCGCAGGATCTCCTCGAACGCGTTTGGACTCTCGCCCGGGCCCGCGCCTTGCGCGAGGAGGCGGCGCTTCAGGAGCTCGCCGCGCAAGAGGGCGGCAATTTCGCCCTCGCCCCTTGGGACTGGCGCTATTACGCCGAGAAGCGCCGCAAGGCCGAGTTCGATTTCGACGAATCGGCCTTAAAACCCTATCTGCCGCTCGACCGGATGATCGAGGCGGCCTTCTTCACCGCGCACAAGCTCTTCGGCCTCGATTTCGAAGAGCGTTTTGACATGCCGCTTTATCACGAGGATGCGCGTGCCTTCGCGGTCAGCGATGCGAGCGGCCGCCCGATCGGGCTCTTCATCGGCGATTATTACGTGAGGCCCTCGAAGCACGGCGGCGCCTGGATGGGCGCCTTGCGCGATCAGGAGAAGCTCGACGGCGAGGTTTTGCCGATCATCGTCAATGTCATGAATTTCACCAAGCCCGCGCCAGGCGAAGCCTGTCTGCTCAGCTTCGAGGACGCCCGCACTCTGTTCCACGAATTCGGCCATGCGCTGCATGGGCTGCTCTCGGACGTGACCTATCCCTCGCTCGCCGGCACCAACGTCCTGCGCGACTTCCTCGAGTTTCCCTCGCAGCTCTACGAGCATTGGCTGGAGCAGAAGGAGATCCTGCGCCGCTTCGCCCGCCATCACGAGACGGGGGAGCCCATGCCGGAGATGCTGCTCGAACGGCTCGTCGCGGCGCGGCAATTCAATCAGGGCTTTGCAACCGTGGAATATACGGCCTCGGCGCTCATCGACCTCGCGATCCATCAAAGCGCGGCGATGCCCGATCTCGACATCGGCGCTTTCGAGCGCACGATGCTCGCCGAGCTCGGCATGCCGCGCGCCATCGCCATGCGCCATCGGCTGCCGCATTTCCTTCACGTCTTCGCGGGCGATTCCTATTCGGCCGGCTATTATTCCTATCTCTGGTCGGAAGTTCTCGATGCCGACGGTTTCGCCGCCTTCAGCGAGGCGGGCGACATTTTCGATCGGGCGGCGGCCGACCGGCTGCGCGCGCATGTCTATGCGGCAGGCAATCGCGCCGATCCGGAATCCGCCTATCTTCGCTTCCGCGGCCGCCCCGCCTCGCCCGACGCCCTGCTGTTGAAGCGCGGGCTCATCGAAGCGTGAGGCTCGGTCCGAGGCCAAGAGAGTCACAGCCTTTCGAGCGTCAGGCGATCGGCTTCGCCCGCGTAATATTTTTGTAGCGCCTCGTTGAAGACGGCATTGCCGGAACTGGCCTCGGCGAAGAGAGTCATCGAAGAGCGAAATTTCAGATCGTCCGGCGCGGCGAAGATCTGCCGCGCCGTGCGGCCTTCGACGTTGTTGACGAGCATCGTGCATTCGACGAGCCGCGGCCCGAGAATCGGGTGGGCAAGATAGGCTTCGGCCTCGGCCAGCGAAGAGATCGCGAAGGCCCGCGCCATCGCGCTCGCGCCGAGGCCGGCGATCTGCGGAAAGACGAACCACATCCAATGGCTCTTCTTTTGACCGGCGCGCAGCTCTTTGCAAACTTGCGCATAGACCGGCGCTTGCGCTTCGACGAAGCGCTGGAGATTATGGGGATCGCCCATATCTAATCGCCGTTGTGCGTTCCCGACACTCGTCCGCCTTCCATCTTCGTAAATGGGACGAACGAGATGGGAGCGCCGCCGTAGATGTCGGAGCGCGCCGTGGTGATCGCCCCGTCATCGCCGCGCGCCGTCAGGATCTTGAGGACATGTTGCGCGCCGGGCGGCCCGACCGGAATCACCATGATTCCGTCCGGCTTCAGCTGCTTCAAAAGCGGCGGCGGAACATGATCGATCCCGCAGGTGACGATGATTCTGTCGAACGGCGCGAACTCTTCCCAGCCATAATAGCCGTCGGCGTTCTTCGTATTGATCGATTTATATTCGATGTAGCCCTGCGCAATGAGATCGTCGTAGAGGCGGCGCGTCCGCGCCGCGAGCGCCGGAATGATCTCGATGGTGAACACGTGGCCGGTCAGATTGGACAAATAGGCGGAATGATATCCCGACCCCGTGCCGATCTCGAGCACCTTGGCGCCGGGGCCGACGTCGAGCGCGCTCGTCATCCTTGCGACCGTGTGCGGCCCGGTGATCGTCACCCCGAAGCCAATATCGAGATAGTGCCATACATAGGCTTGACCCAAATTGCGTGGCGTGACGAATTTTTCGCGCGGCGTCAGCAGAAAGCCGCGGATATTCTTCGCCCCCCAAATATCCTTATGGCTGAACAGGGCCTGGAGGCGATCCCAGCGTTGCGCCAGGAACGCAGGATCTTCGCCCCGATTGGCCTGCATCCATTTGACGAAATGATCCTGCGTGTCCGCCGGCGGCATCGCAATTTTGTCTGCGGGAAGCGGAACATTGGCCCAGCCTCTCTCGGGGATGAGCCCGAACGCACCTAATCCAACGAAGCCTGCAAGCAAATCTCGGCGACGCATGGCAGCCCCCTAATGAGGTCCTGTTCTCGCAAGAAAGATTCGAACCCCTTATTGCTACTATAGCAAGCTAGAGGGCGAGGATGATGCGCGGGTGGGTGCCAATAGCATAGGCTCGCTCAGGCCGCGATCGCACATCACATTCAACCTCGCGACGAGAGCGGCGGGTCATAGGCGGACACACAGCTAGCGTTCTTTACGCACTCTACTTCCTTGCTGTCTGTCCGAGGGGCGCGCCTGCCTCGCTTCCAGGAAGAAGCGCATCATCTCTCGACTCGCATCCGGCCCGCGTGGATCGGTATATGAACCTCTATGGCTTCCGCCGGACCAGGCATGGCCCGCGCCATGCAAGATCCACTGCTCAAGAAGGGGTTCACCGGCCTCATTCGTCACAACCGTTCGCGTAAAAGCCATGCCCCTTGCAGACCGGCCGTGGCTCATATTCCCAATTGTGCTCGCGTCCGACTTGAACTGCTCGACGACCTGGTCGGCGTTCGTCGGGCTTACCGTCTTGTCGCCGCTGCCATGGAACACGATCGTCGGGATGGCTGATTTTGACGGCCTCACCTTCCCCTTCGGTGCGCTGCGCATCGCGGCGAATGCGGACGGCACGTCCTTAGCGGACCCGCACGCGAGGCCAGAGTGCACGCACACACCTTTATAGAGATCCGGGTATTCATGTGCCATGATCGCCGCGGCCGCCCCTCCGGCCGAAAGCCCCGCCACAAACACGCGTCCAGGATCGACGGAAAATTCGCGCATGATCCGACGCGTGATGCTGGCGATAAGCGACGGCTCGCCGCGTCCGCGTTGCTGATCGCTGGGCTTGAACCAATTCCAGCACTTGGAAGCGTTGGCCGCCTTCGTCTGCTCCGGATAGGCGACAAGAAACAGAAGCTCCTCTGCAAGCTCGTTCATTCGCGTCCCTGCAGCAAAGTCGTCGGGTGATTGTGTGCAACCATGCAGCATGACAACGAGGGGCAGCGGCTGCCCTTTGTAGCCGCTCGGAACGTAAAGCTTGTAGCGCATGGTTCCCGCGGCGTTCCTGATAGAGTGTGTGTTGAAGCTCGCTCCGCTCGGCAGAGGCTCGAGCACGCGTCTATCGACCGCTCCGGGCACAGGCCCATGCCATGCGTGCAGTTTCGCCATTGGGCCCAACGACCGCACCAATTCAGGCGCGGGGAGAGCGCTCAGGGTTTCGGGAGGTTCTGATGTGGGCGGCCCAAACGTCCGGGCAGTCCAAGCACTCTCGGCTGCGTGGTGTCGCACCATGTCGATCGTGGACCGAACAGCTTCGTGGCGATCGCGATCTGGTCGATCGGTGTGATCGGACCGGCGCCTGGGACTGGATATGCCGCACAGCCCTCTTTGCAGCATGGACGTTGCCTCCAGAAGCCGCCCCGCTCTGGTGAGACGCGTCACCTCGTTCATGTTGATGTCTGAAAGCGCATTCATGGGTGCTGTCCTCTAAGATGCGGAGCGAGGGCCTTGGGGTCTTTTTGAAGTGCGGGTTCAGGCAATGCGGTCGCTCAGAGCTGCCTTCACCGCCGGACTGGCATGCAGAGCGCCGAGCACGCGAATTGAGGAAATCGAAGCGCGCGCCAATTCCGGGGAAACGTCTTCGGCGATGCTGGCTAGACCCAGCACCTGGATTTTGAGGGTTTGGCCGGCAGCGGTGACCTCCTCAAGCTCTTCGCGCGTGATGTGACGCAATCCGAGGTCGAGCGCGTTGCGCGCGACCGACTTGCTCACGGCCTCGCTATGCCTTTCCAGCTGATTGCGAATGGCGGTGCGAATAAAATCGGTCCGATTGGAATAGAAGCCGTCGCGCACCATCAGATCGATATGGCCTAGATCCACAAAGCCCAGGTTGATCGTGATCTTTTCATTTTCAGGCGTTTTCGGGCCAAGCTTGACTGCCACTGGATACCATCCGCGTACCATCCACACAGATGGAACATAGAACTGTTCCTCGGATTGTCAAGCGGGACGAAGATCGGAGCAACAGGATGCGCGCGGCGCGGCGGCTCCGGCCAAATATGGCGCCGAGATCAAGATGCGGCGTCTGCTCGAATATCTCGCTGGGGCGCCTCGTGGCGTCCCCGCCATCGACGGCATCGCTCTTCGCGCCCGTCGCGACGATGCGCAGTGCCTCCGCCGGCAGGGGCGATGTGGCATCAGACACGGGACATCGGTCCTGGCAGTTCGTTCCAATCGAGA
>Ga0209415_10008298_pt1 | contig 18042 bp, 16 predicted proteins | sample PeaSoiSIISIP2007_FD_187696 | JGI IMG/M metagenome (GOLD analysis project Ga0209415, IMG submission 187696) | Peat soil microbial communities from Weissenstadt, Germany - SII-SIP-2007 (SPAdes) (version 2) | ecosystem: Environmental > Terrestrial > Soil > Wetlands > Peat | place: Germany... | reverse complement strand
CTGAGCACCGCCGACTTCGACCCTGCTGCTCCAAATCCCTCGAACACGGCCAACGCCGTGGAATCAACCATCTAGGTTTCCGAGCCCGGGCCCGGCGAGCGCTGCGAGACCTCGACGCGCAGCCGCTCCTGGGCAGGCGAGACGGCCTGCGGCTGCGTGGCGGCGAGGCCCGCCAGCATGCGCTTGGCGTCGGCCAGCTGCTGCTCGATCGCGTCGAGCCGCGTGGCGATCCCGAGGGGCGTCCCCTCGAGTGCGTCCTCGAGGCGCGAGAGCGCGTCCTCGATCGCCTCGAGCCGCTGCGAGACGGAGCGCACGCGCCGCGTCAGCCGCTCGATCTGGGCGGCGGAGGGGAGGTTCAGGAAGTCCATCGCGACCTCCTGGGCCTGAGACGCCTTGCCGCGCGCCTCGAACGCCGCCGCGAGCGCGGAGTTGACCCACGGGTTCTCGAGCAGGTCCTGGGCGATCCTCCCGAGCGCCTCCTCGCCGCGCGCCGACACCCTCTCGCGCAGCCCGTCGAGCCGCGCCTCGTCGCCGTCCTCGCGGCCTTCGGCATGCTCCTGCTCGCTCACCCGGCGAAGCGTACTCCCCGCCGCGCCGCCCGGCGAGGACACTTCAGCGCCCGCTGAAGCGCGGCGCGCGCCTCTGCAGGAACGCGGCGATCCCTTCGCGCGCGTCGGCGCTGGCGAAGACCGTTGCGAAGGCCTTCTGCTCGGCGGCGAGGGCGTCGTCGAGATCCTCGCGGCTGCTCAGGGCCTTGATCGCCGCGACCGCGACCGGCGCCTGCGCGGCGAGCCGCCGCGCCCACCCGAGCGCCACGTCGAGCAGCTCGTGGTCCTCGACGACGCGGTTGACGAGCCCCAGCTCCCAGGCCTCGAAGGCGTCGATCGGCTCACCGGTCAGGCTCAGCTCGAGCGCGCGGCCGGCGCCGATCAGGCGCGGCAGCCGCTGGGTGCCGCCGAAGCCGGGGATGATGCCGAGCCTGATCTCCGGCTGGCCGAAGCTCGCCGAGCGCGCGGCGATGCGGATGTCGGCCGCCATCGCAAGCTCGCAGCCGCCGCCGTAGGCGAGGCCGTTGACGGCGGCGATCGTGACGATCGCGGAGCGCTCCATCGAGCGCGCAAGCGCGTGGAAGCGCTCGACGAACTGCGTCTGGGTCGCGGCGTCCATCGTCGCCATCGCCTTGATGTCGGCGCCGGCGCAGAACAGCGCCGGGCTCGCGGAGGCGAGCACCAGCACGCGCACCCGCTCGTCAGCCGTGATCGTCGCCCACACCCGTTCGAGCGCGGCGACGAGCTCGAACGTGATCGAGTTTGCCGGCGGGTTGTCGATCCAGGCGATCGCCGTGTCGCCGCGCGACTCGAGCTTGACCGGCCCCTGCTCGCCGGCGTCCGGGCGCGGCGACGGGAAGAAGCCCTGACCACAGGCGCTGCCGAGCCTCCCCTGCGACACGAGCCGCCGCAGGATCAGCGGCGCCGCGAACTGCTCGCCCCACTCTGCGGCGGCCCGCTGCAGGCGCGCCAGCGTCTCGAGCAGACCCTGCGCGTCGGCGCTCCGCAGCGGCGGGCGCAGACCCGCGCCGGCGGCCATGGCGAGATCGATCTCGCGCGCGCTCGCCGCACCCTCCTCGAGCAGCAGGCAGCACTCGACGAGTGCCCGCAATTCGAATCGGGCGGTGACGTCGGCCGTGTCGAAGGCATCTGCGCCTCTGTCGCCCGGCTCGTCCGGGGGGAGGTGGAAGCGCGGACCGTAGGCCTCCGCCAGCCGGCCGGCGAGCGTGAGTGCCGCCTCGCGGCTGAGCTGCTTCGCGAGCGCGAGGGGTCCGACGGTCGCCGCCTTGGCGTTGACGATCGCCGCGTCGATGGCGTCCGGGTCCAGGCCCTGCTGCTCGCACGCGAGCCAGAGCTCGCCGGCGGCCGCGAACAGCACCCTGTTGACGACGAAGCCGGGGGTGTCGATGCAGCGGATCGCGCTCCTGCGAAGGGCGGCCAGAAAGCTGGCCGCGGTCGCGATCGACTCCGGTGCCGTCTCGAGCGCCTCGACGATCTCGACCGCCCGCATCGCCGCGAGCGGCTGGAGGAAGTGCAGGCCGAGCACCCGCTCGGGCCGCGCCGTCGCGTCGGCCAGATCGCCGACCGACAGGGCGGCCGTGCTCGAGGCGAGGATGGCCTGGCCCGCCGTCGCCGCGTCGAGCTCGGAGAACACCTGCTGCTTGAGCTCGAGCCGCTCGGGCACGGCCTCGATCGCGAGGTCGATGTCGCCGAAGCCCTCATAGGTTGTGCTCGCGGCGATCAGCGCGAGCGTGCGCTCGAGTTGCTCGCCGGCCTGCTCGCGGGTGAGCGCCCGTTTCGCCACGAGCGCGTCGAGCTCGCCCGCGGTGCTCTCGCGGATGCGCTCGAGCGCAGCGTCCAGCGCGTCCGGATCGACGTCCCGAAGCAGCACCGGAATCCCGGCCGAGGCGATCAGCTGCGCGATCCCTGCGCCGATCCGGCCGGCGCCGACGACGCCGGCCTTGTGTACGAACATGCGCAACTCCTCGGGTTCGGAAGTGTCTGAATCTAGCGGCCGGGGTAATCCCGCGCAGCGGACGGGGCCGGCCCTTGAAACCTGAGGAGGTCGCAGCGATGTCGCGGATTGGACGTTGGACGTGCGCAGCTGCCGTGGGGGCCGCGGCGCTGGGGGCCTTCTTCGCAGTTCCGGCCCTGGCAGCGGCGCCAACCGCGGTGACCGGCGCCGCCGGCTCGGTCACCTACCAGTCCGCGACGCTGACGGGCGCCGTGAATCCTGGCGGCGAGTCGACCGAGGTCTATTTCCAGTACGGCACCACCAACACCTACGGCGTGCAATCGGCGCCGACGGAGCTCCCCGCCGGCGCGACCGCCGTGGCGGTCTCGATCCCGATCGCCGGGCTCACCGCCGACACGAAGTACCACTACCGGCTCGTCGCGACGAACGCCACCAGGACGGCGCTCGGCGCCGACAGGACGCTGGTCACCGCAAAGATCCCGCTGGCGCTCGCGATCACGGCCGCGCCCAACCCGGCGCCCTACGGCGGCGCCGTGACGGTCGAGGGCACGCTCTCGGGCACCGGCAGCGCCGGCGCCGCCGTGCAGCTGCAGCAGAGCGCGTTCCCCTACACCGAGGGCTTCTCGGACATCGGCAACCCGGAGCTGACGTTGGCCAACGGCACGTTCGTCTTCAACGAGCTCGGCATCGCCCTGAACACCGAGTACCGCGTCGTCTCGGGTACCGTCGCCTCGGCCGCCGTCGGCGTCTCGGTCTCGGTGGCGGTCACGCTGAACGCCCACGCGACCGGCACGCACAGGCATCCGAGCGTGTTCTTCTCCGGCACGATCGCGCCGGGCGAGCCGTCGGCGCGGATCGCCTTCGAGCGCCTCGTCGGCACCAGCTGGAAGGTCGTCGGCGGCACCGTCGCCAAGGTCGCCGTCAACAACGGCGTCGTCGGCTTCTCGAAGACCGTGCGCATCAACGTCGGCGGTTTCTTCCGAGCGCTCGTGCTCCCGGTCGAAGGGGCCCACGTCTCCGGCTACAGCCAGACCGTGGTGATCCGCCTGAAGTGAGCGCTCGTTCGCCTCGCCAGGGGGCCGGCGCGGCCTGCGCGCCAGCTCCCGCGCAGGCGCGCGCGGCCGCGTCAGCCGCGCCGAGCGGCGAGCAGCTCGCGCGCGATCACGATCCGCTGGATCTGCGAGGTGCCCTCGTAGATCTGCATCACCTTCGCGTCGCGCATCAGCTTCTCGACCGGGTAGTCCTTGATGAAGCCGTAGCCGCCGTAGACCTGCACGGCGTCGGTGCTCGCCCGCATCGCGGCGTCTGCGGCGAAGCGCTTGGCGTGCGCGGAGACCAGCGTGTTGCGCTGGCCCTGGTCGATCAGCACCGCGGACTTCCAGGCCAGCAGGCGCGCCGCCTCGACGTCGGTCGCGATGTCGGCCAGCATGAACTGGATCGCCTGGTGCTGCGCGATCGGGACGCCGAACTGGACGCGTTCCTGGGCGTAGGCGAGCGCGAACTCGAGCGCCGCGCGCGCGATGCCGGTCGCCATCGCCGCGACGCCGGGGCGCGTGCGGTCGAGCGTCGTCATCGCGATCGCGAAGCCCGCGTTCTCGGCGCCGATCAGGTGGTCGGCGGGGATCTCGACGTCGGGGAAGGTGATCGTCGCAGTGTCGGAGGCGCGTTGCCCCATCTTGTCCTCGTGGCCGTCGACGATCACGCCGGCATCGCGGGGCACGAGGAAGCAGGACAGGCCGCGGTGGCCGGCCTGCGGATCGGTCTTCGCGAAGACGATGAAGAAGGCGGCGTGGCTGCCGTTGGTGATGAAGCACTTCGAGCCGCTGATCACGTAGCTGGCGCCGCGGCGCGCCGCCCGCGTCTTGAGCGCAGCCACATCGGAACCGGCGTCGGGCTCGGTCAGGCAGAAGGACACGAGCAGCGGCTCCGCCACGAGCATCTCGAGGTAGCGCCGCTGCAGCTGCTCGGAGCCGGCCAGCAGGAGCGGTGTGATCGCCAGGTTGTTGCCGCCGAGGGAGGTTTGGACGCCCGAGCAGCCCCAGGCGAGCTCCTCCTCGATGATCGCCCCCTCGAGGTAGCCGATGGCGGCGCCGCCGAGCGCCTCGGGAATGTGGACGTTCATCAGGCCGAGCGCGTGGGCTTTGGCGATGATCGCGTGCGGGAAGGCGGCGTCGCGGTCGAGCTCCCAGGCGACCGGCCGTATCTCGTTCTCGGCGAAATCGTGCGCGAGCTCGCGCAACGCGAGCTGCTCGTCGCTCAGCGTGAAGTCGACCATCGCTCGACCTCCGGAGCGGTCCGCGCCTCAGCCGCCCGTCGAGCGGTGGGCGTGCCTGGCGCCGTTCAGCAGGCCGCCGAAATCCGCGCCCGAGCCGGCGAACAGCGACGCGAGCGAGCCGAACTGGCTCTCCAGATCGAAGATCCCGTTGAGCAGGCTCGATTGCGGCTGGACGTTGGCCGGCGGCGCGATCGTCTGGCGCTTGTTGAGGTCGCTGAGCGTCACGTCGAGCTCGAGCGAGCCGCCGCTCAGCCCGTCGAGCGCGCCGGCGGCCAGCGCGGGCACGCCGAAGGAGACGGCGAGGTCGAATCGGCGCAGAATGTGGTCATCGACGCCGGTGTAGATGTCGACCTTGGCCGAGGTGATCGCTTGCGCGAGCAGCACGAGCAACCGGGCGGGACCGCTCGCGCCGATCGCGGCGGTCGCGCCGGTCGAGCCGCTCCCGGGGGTCGAGCCGATTGCCGCGGTCGAGCCGATCGCCGCGGTCGAGCCCAGCGCCGCTGCCGAGCCGACCGCGCCGGTCGAGGCGCTCGCGGTTCCCGTGCCGCCGTCGGCGAGCTTCGCGATATCACCGAGCATGGCCGCGACATCGACGCGGGCGCTGAGGTGATCGGTCTGAACGCCGGCGACAGGCGCGGTGCCTTCGTAGTGGGGGTTGGTCAGCCAGTCGCGCGGATCGATGCCGAGCGTGCCGAGCAAGCCGCTGGCGCCGCTTGGTCCGCTGTCAACGAGCCCATCGCCGTGGCTCTTGCGCGGGAGATCGTAGAAGGTGCTGCCCACGCCCAGGTAGAGGTGCCCGGGAGCCAGGTCGAGGTCGAGCTTGGCGGTCGTCGCCGCAGCGGTGACGCTCACGGCGAGGTCGGCCGAGAGCTGGCCCGCTTCGTTGCGCTGGAATGGGCCGCTGAGCGCAAGCGTCACGGGCTCGCCGTCGAGCTGCTTGATGCCGTCGAGCGTCAGCGTCAGCGACAGCCCGAGCCTGCCGGAGTCGACCGTGGTGCTCGCCGAGAAGGCCTGCGAGACGAGCCTCGCGGCGCTGGTCTTGCCGTCGCCGGCGCAGGCGGCGATGAGAATGCAGGCGGCGAGGGCGAGGGGAAGAGCCAGCGGGCGTCGAAGGTTCGCCAGTGACGCCCGGCGGTTTCCGCTCATGACGCCGCAGGCTAGCACGCGCCCGCGCCGCCTCATCGCGCTTTCCGCCGCCGTTGCGGCTGCGGCGAGCGCCGCGCTCGCAGTGGCTGTGACGACGCCGGCGCACGGTCGCGGCGGTCCAGCTCCGGCGCCGTACACGCCGCTCGAGCTGGTCCTCGCTCACGGCCACGTGCACCCCGCGACGACGCTCGCCGCAGCCGCGTCGGCGCGGTCCGCGGCAGGAGCACTGCCGCTCGCGGGGGCAGCCGCGAAGGCCGGGCTGACGTTCCCACAGGCGCTCGCCGCGCTCGGGCAAAAAGGCGAGCTGCCGGCAACGCTCGCTGCGAGCGATCGCGGCACCTGGATCGCCGCACGCGTCGCCTTCAAACGCCTGCGCGGCACGCGGCAGGCCGAGCTCGGCGCGGTGCTCGCAAACCTGACAGCGATCGCGCGCGCCGGCGAGCTGACCCCCTCGCGGGTACCCGAGCTGTTGCTGACGCTCGAGCGCAACCGCGAGTGGTGGACGACCGGGCCGCTGCTGGCGCCCGACCAGCGCGTCGGCTTTCCCGGCAGCGCGCTGGTCTGGGAGTACTACCCCGGACAGGGCATCGAGATCCAGTGGCTCGGCACCTTCGGCGCCGCCAACGGCCTCTACGACGAGCGCAGCTACCCGGCGCTGACCGCGCTGCTCAACCAGGCCGTCGGCCTCGCCGCGATCCGCGGCGGCGGCATCGCCTGGGAGTACGACTTCTCATTCGACGGTGGCGCCCCGCCGTGGGTCTCCGCCATCACGGAGGGCACCGCCGTTCAGGCCTTCGGGCTCAGTGGCGCGGCGCTGGGCAACGCCGGCTGGCTCGCCGACGCGCACCGGGCGCTCGGCATCTTCACGGTGGCGGCGCCAACCGGCGTCCGCTCGGCCACGCCGGCCGGCGCCCGCTACCTGATCTACAGCTTCGCGCCGCACGAGTACGTGATCAACGCCTTCATCCAGTCGCTGGTCGGGCTGTTCGACCTCGCCAGCACCGGAGACCCGCTCGCCGCTTCGCTGTTTCGCGCGGGCAACGCGCAGGCACGGATCGACCTGCCCGGCTTCAACACGGGCGGGTGGTCCCGCTACGACCAGTACTCCGACTCGAGCCTCAGCTACCACGAGCTGTTGACCGGCTTTCTGGCGCTGCTGTGCGCGCGCACGCGCGAAACCACGCCAAGGGCGCTCGCGATCCTCGGCATCGCGGGCCCCACGGGCCCCACGGGCCCCACGGGCCCGACCGCCGCCACAGGCCCGACCGGCAGCACGGGCACCACCGGCACGAGCGGCAGCACGGGCACGACCGGCCCCACCGGCACGACCGGCCGTACGACGTCCACCGGCGGGACCCCGTCCGCTACCAGCGGCCCGACCGGGACCACGGGCAAGACGAGCCCGACCGCTCCGGCCGCGAGCCCGAACGCCGTCTACTGCACCGTTGCGGCCGCCTTCAAGGCGGATCTCAAGAAACCTCCGGCGATCACCCTCGCCGGGCCCGCGAAGACTCGGGCGACGCTGCCGGCGCACGTCCTGATGGCGATCGACAAGCCTGCAAATGTGACCTTCGCGGTCTCCTTCGGCGGCCACGTCGTCTCCCAGACGACGCTCGCGCTGAGCGCCGGCAGCCATTCGCTGATCTGGCGCCCGCCGCACTCCGGCACCTGGACGCTGACGCTCAGCGCGGTCGACCTCGCCGGCAACCACGGCCAGGTCACCGCCAGCGCCACGATCCTCGCGCCGCCGCCGCACAAGCACCACAAACACAGCGCCTGAGCGCGCGTACAATCGGATCAGTGGCTCCTGTGCGGACCTGGATCCTGACCGGCTCGCCGGAGAACTTCGCCGTCACGCGGGCGCACGGCTTCAGCGTGATCGGCCTCAAGGAGCGCCGCCGCCGCCAGGCACTCGAGATCGAGCCCGGCGAGCGGATCGTCTTCTACCTCACGCAGGTGATGGCGTTCGCAGCCAGCGCATTGATCGCGGGCGAGCTCTATGAGGACCGCACGCCGCTCTGGCCGGGCAAGGCCAAGAATCCCGACCCCTATCCGTGGCGCTTCCCACTCGAGCCGGAGTGGATCCTCGACGAGCGCGACTGGATCCCGGCGGACAGCCTGGCCGACCACCTCGAGCATGTCCGCAAGTGGCCGCGCGAGCATTGGAAGCTCGCGTTTCAGGGCCAGCTGCGCACGGTCAGCGACGCTGACGCCGCACTGCTCGGCGAGAGGCTCGCGGCTGCCGCCGCGGTGAGCGTGTGAGCACGGCGACGCCGCGCCAGCGTCCGGCGCGCACGACACCGGGGCTGGGGATTCGCATCATCAGGGCCTGGCGCGCGCTCTCCGGCGAGCAACGGCTGTCGGCGGTCGCGGCGACGTCGCTGTGGATCACGATGTTCCTACCCTGGTACAGCGAGAGCCCGGCCGGCACGATCACGAAGGGCGAGAGCGTCGTCACCTCCTCGCTCACGGCATGGGGCGCCTTCTCGTGGGTTGAGGCGGCGGTCCTGGTCGTCAGCGTCGGCGTGCTCTTCCTGCTGTTCGCGCGCGGCGAGCGCCGTGCGTTCCACCTGCCCGGTGGCGACGGCGGCGTGATCGTGCTCGCCGGCAGCTGGACCGCGCTTCTGATCATCTACCGGATGTTCGACAAGAACAGCGTGAAGGCCGGCAACCTCGCGATCACCGTCGGTAACGAATGGGGCATCTTCTTCGCACTGTTCGCCGCGATCTGGCTGACGTGGACCGGAGCGGCGATGCGTCGCGCGCACCGCGCCGAGCCGTCGCTCGCCGACGACCCGACCGTGCACCTGCAGACCTCGCGGCCCACGAGGAGCGAGCGGCGGCCGGAGCGGCGGTCGGAGCGCTACGCGCCGGCGCCGAGCAGCCGCGAGCGCGAGCGCCCTCAACGCGATCCGGAGCCGCGGCTCGAGCACCGCGGAGTCACGCGTGAGGACGCCGAGCAGCTCTCGTTCGAGCTGCCCGACGACCGCGGCGAGGGCTGACCGGGCGCCGGCACGGCCCGCTCGCCTTCGCGTTCAGCCGGCCGCCGGCACGGCCTTCCTTATGATTGGGCTGCAATGAACGAGCTGCCCGAATCGGTGGACGCCGTCGCCGACGGGCTGCTCGCGGCGGGCTACCTCGCCAGCGGATCGACGGCGCTCGTGGCCTACCTCGCCACGCGGCTGGACAAGCCGGTGCTCGTGGAGGGCCCAGCCGGCGTCGGCAAGACCGAGCTGGCGAAGGCGATGGCCAGCTACCTCGGGCGCGAGCTCATACGCCTGCAGTGCTACGAGGGCCTCGACGAGGCCAAGGCGCTCTATGAGTGGAACTACCGCAAGCAGCTCCTGCGGATCCAGGCCGAGGCCGACGGCGCCGGCTGGTCGGAGGTCCAGGACGACATCTTCGGCAGGGAGTTCCTGCTCGCCCGCCCGCTGCTGGAGGCGATCTCGAGCGAGGCGCCGGTGGTGCTCCTGATCGACGAGATCGACAAGACCGACCAGGAATTCGAGGCGATGCTGCTCGAGCTGCTGTCGGACTTCCAGATCACGATCCCCGAGCTCGGCCGCGTCAGCGCGACCTCCCAGCCGGTCGTGCTGCTGACCTCGAACAACTCGCGCGAGCTGACGGAGGCGCTCAAGCGCCGCTGTCTGTACCTCTGGCTCGACTACCCGACCGTCGAGCACGAGCTCGCGATCGTGCGGCTGCACGCGCCGGAGCTCGCCGAGACGGTTGCGCGCAAGCTCGTCGAGGTCGTTGCGATGGTGCGCGAGCTCGACCTCAAGAAGCCCCCGTCGATCGCGGAATCGATCGACTGGGCGCGTGCGCTGCTGCTGCTCGGCTCGAGCGACATCGACGCCGCCACGTTCACGCAGACGATGTCGGTGATCGTCAAGCACCGCACGGACATCGAGCTGGTCGCTGAGCGGGTGGGGCTGGCGCTGGCGTGAGCATCGATCGCCAGCTGCTCGAGCTGGGCGATCAGCTGCGGACCGAGGGCGTGGCGATCGGCACCTCCGAGCTGCTGGACGCGTTCGCCGTGCTCGGCGAGATCGACTGGCGCGAGCGCGATCGCTTCCAGGAGGCTCTCGCCGCGACGCTCGCCAAGTCGCCCGAGGACCGTCGCGTCTTCGACCTGGTGTTCGAGCGCTTCTTCTTCCGCGCCACCGAGGCTGCGGCGATCGAGGTGGGCATCGGCGAGGCGGGGGCGTCCAGCGGCGGCGACGCGTCCCCCGGCCAGATCGACCTCGAGGAGCTGCGCACCCAGATCGCGCAGGCGCTGGCCGAGGGCGACGAGGCGCGCATGCGCGACCTCGCCCGCCTCGCGCTCGCTGCGATCGGGCGCGGCAGCGACGAGTCGGGCGTGATCGGCATCGACGTCCAGCGGATGCGGCGCCTGCTCGGGCTGCGCAGCGACGCCCAGCCCGAGTATCCCGCCGAGGACCCCCGCCACGACGGCTTGCCGGCCGAGGCCCTGAGGCGCTTCGAGGCGATGCTGCGCCGGGAGCTCGAGCGCGCGCAGATCGAGCGCACGCAGACGCTGCCGCCGTCGCGCCCGCTCGGCGAGCTCGACCGGGCGCTGCCGAGCGGCCCCGCAGCCGACCTGGCGGCCGTCCATCGGGTCGTCGCGCAGCTGCGGCGACGCCTCGCGACGCACGGCGTCGAGCGGCGCGGCTCGCACCGCCACGACCACGTCGACATCCGCCGAACGATGCGCGCGTCGCTGCAGACGGGCGGCGTGCCGGTCGTCGTCAAGTACCGGCCGCGGCGCCCCCGCCGCCCCGAGATCTTCGTGCTCTGTGACGTCTCCACCAGCGTCACCTCGGCGTCTGTCTTCTTCCTCTCGGTGCTGCACGCTCTGCATGACTCGTTCCGGCGGATGCGCTCGTTCGTGTTCATCGAGCGGATCTCGGAGGTGACCGACATCTTCGCCCGCGAGCGCAGCTTCAGGGCGGTCAGTGATGCGATCGCAGCGGACGCCGGCGTTGCCGACGTCTCCGGCTACACCGACTACGGTCGTGTCTGGTCGGAGTTCCGCGCGCTCGTCGAGGACGAGCTGCACCCCCGCGCGACTGTGATCGTGCTCGGCGACGCTCGGACCAACGGCCGCGACCCGCGTGCCGACATCTTCGCAACGATCGCCGCGGCGGCAGGGCGGACCTTCTGGCTGAACCCCGAGCCGCGCCTGTACTGGAACTACGGGGACTCGGTGATCGACGCCTACACGCCACATTGCACGGCGTTCGAGTGCTGGACAACGCGCCAGCTGGAGGACTTCGTCAAGGCGCTGACGGCCACCGCGACGCGCTGAGCGCCCCGGCCGCCGCCTCGCAAACCACTACGATCCCCCGGTTCGATGACGAGGCGCCCGGAGCTACGCAGGCGCGGCCTGCTGCTCGCCGCGGGCCTGATCTGCACGGCCGTTTGCGCCGGCTGCGGCGAGGCCCACTTCCCGACGCCCCTGGGGCCGCCGCGGCCGCTGGCCGTCGCGATCGACGGCCCGCCGAGCGCGCTCTACGCCCCGCTGTACGAAGCGCGGGCGAACGGAGCCTTCAGACTCGGCGCGCTCGCGGTGACGATCGAGCCGGGCTCACCGGCGAGCGCGCTGGCGGCGGTCGAATCCGGCAGCGCAGCCGTGGCCATCATCTCCGAGCCGGCGCTGCTGACGGCCCGCGACGGCGGCGCGCGGCTGGTCGCGATCGGCGCGCTCGTTCGTGAGCCGCTCGACGGGATCGTTTCGCCGGCGGCGCGGCCCGTCGCGACCGTGGCGGCGCTCGCCGGCCGCACGCTCGCCGTCGGCGCCGGCGCGCTCGCGCAGGCCGAGCTCGCGACAGCCCTCGCCGGCGCCCACCTCGCACCCACGGCCGTCAAGCAGGTCCCGCTCGGCGCCGACGCCGCCGCCACGCTGCTTCAGCAGAGCGTTGCCGCCACACTCGGCGGCAACTGGGCAATCGAGGCCGCCACGCTCGCGCAGGCCCACCGCCCGGCGCACGTGCTCGCGATTCAGCAGCTCGGCGTGCCGAGCTTCAGCGGACTCGTGATAGTCGTCCGCGTCGACGAAGCCCACTACCAGGGCTCCCTGCTGCGCGCCTTCTTGCAATCGCTGACGCGCGGCGAACGGGCCGCCGCGGCGCGACCGGGCGCCACGGCGGCGACGCTGGCGCGGGCGAACCCGCGCCTCGCCCGCGGCCTCGAGCGCCTGCTGCTCGCGGCGGTCCTGCCGCTGGCCTCGCCGGGCAGCCCCAGCCGGCCGTTCGGCTACCAGGACCCCTACGCGTGGCAGGCGTTCGGCGCCTGGATGGCGCGCCACGGCCTGATCAAGCATGCCGCCGACGGCGGCCTGGCGATCACCGACGAGTTCCTGCCCGGCATCGGGGAGGCGACGGTGTCGGGAGACTAGGCGGGGCGCAGGCGCATCGCGTAGACCGCGGCGAGGCCGCCCCAGGGTGCATAGGGCGTGAAGAAGTCCCGCACCTCGGCCTCCTCGGCGCGCGCGAGCGGGTCGCCGCTGCGCAGCCGCCCGACGAGCTTGCGCAGCGAGAGGTCGCCGGCGGGGACCTGGTCGAAGCGGCCCTGGCCGTGCAGGGCCAGGCACTCGACCGTCCAGCTGCCGATCCCGGGCACGGCGCGCAGACGCCGCCAGGCGCCCTCGTGATCGCCGCTTCGCAGGTCGATCCGCTCGCGCGCGACCTCCCGCGCGACGCGGCGAAGCGCCAGTGCCCGCCCGGCGGAGAGGTCGAATGACTCCAGCAGCGCCGGCGCGGTCCCCGCCAGCACCGCGGCGCTCGGCACGTCGCGGAGCGGCGGCGAGGAACCCCGCGCCAGCGATCGCCCGAGCGCCCGCACGATCCGCCGCTCGATCCCCGCGGCGCGCACGTACTCGATCAGCTGCTCGCAGATCGCCCAGGCCAGCGCCTCGAACGGCTCCGGGCGCCGCGCCGGGCGAAGCCACGGCATGCGCCGCACCAGCCCTCCGATCAGCGCGTCGGAGCGGAAGCGGGAGTGAAACGGCGCGAGGTCGTCGTCGACGCCGAGCGCGAAGCGCATCCGCTCGATCGCCACACCGCAGCATCCGCGCGACGGGCCCCAGGCTCCGATCAGCACGCCGTGACCGTCGCCGCGCGCCGCCGCACGCACGATCACCGGCTGCTCCTCGACGTGCAGCAGCCGCTCGAGCACGCCGCCGCGCGAGCGCATGACACCATCGGCGCCGCCGCCCGGGAGTCGCAGCGGCCAGCGCGGGGCCACCTCGACGCGGATCTCGACGGCGGCTTCGCTCACGGTGTGCCATTCAAGCGCTCGCCGCGGACGCGCGGCGAGCCGCGTTGCGGTCTTTGCGTCTAGTGCCGCGCGATCGTGTGCACGTCGACGACGTAACGGCGCGAGGAGAGCACCTCGTAGGGCTCGGCGCGGCGTAGTGGCAGCGGTGCCGGGGCGCCGGCCGCGCGACGCGCCTGAACCCGCGAGAAGCGCCGGCCCAGCACCGCCGCGGTGGCGGCGCCGGCGACGAAGCCGGTGGCGGCCACGGCCGCGACCTGCACGAACGCCGGCGGACCCTCCCGCAGCGGCACAAGCGGACGCGCGCCGGTCAGCACGACGACGCCCTCGACGACCTCCTCGACACCGTCCCCCTCGAAGCTCTCGCGCTGCTCGTCGTCCACCGTCAGACCTCCCTAGCCACGGCCAAGTCTCTCAGATCAGTCGAGCGGGCGTTCGTACACGCGGAAGCGACGGACGATCCGCCCGCCCATCCCCTCCATCGCACGATTCATCGGACGGTTGGTCTCGAGCACCCAGCCCATCTCGCCGCCCTTCTGCGGGGTTCGCTCGGCCGCGTCGAAGTGCAGCTGGTAGAAGCGCGCGGCGACGCCCGTGTGCTGATACTCCGGCTTGACGCCGAGCGCGAACACGCGCACCGCATCGATCTTGCGCCGGTAGTAGAGCGCCTTGGCCCAGCCCAACGGCAGCAGGCGCCCGTGCAGGTGCGCGAGCACCTGGTTGTAGTCAGGCAGCGTCAGCGCCGCGCCGACGACCTCGCCGGTGTCGATCCGCTCGGCGATGAAGGCCCAGTTCTCATCGAGGACCGGACGCAGGTCCTTGGCGTAGTGGCGGACCTCCTCCTCGGTCAGCGGCACCGCCGCCCAGTTGCGCTCCCAGGCGGCGTTGTAGACCTCGAGGAAGCGCGTCACCTCGTTGTCGAGGTCGCGCTTTCGCATCGAGCGCACGACGATCCCGTGTTCGGACTCGACGCGCTCGGCGCGCCGCCAGATTGCGTCGCGCACGCTCGAGCGGCCGCTGATGTGCAGGCTCCACATCAGCAGATCCATGGCCTTCGTCAACCCCTCCCCCTCCTCGAGCAGCTCCTGGTAGTAGGGGTGGTGCCAGGTGGACAGGATGATCGGCCGGCGCTCGTGGCCCTCGATCATCAGGCCGCACTCGTCGTTGGTCGTGAAGTCCATCGGCCCGACCATGCGGTCGGCGCCGTGCTCGCGCAGCCACGCCTCCGCGGCCCCCAGCAGGGCGTGCGCGCTCTCGCGCGAGTTCTCGCACTCGAAGAAGCCGAACATCCCCCAGCGATTCGCCTGGAACTCGTTGAGGCGGCGGTCGATGTGGGCCGTGATCCGCCCGACCGGGCGCCCGTCGCGCCAGGCCAGGAAGTATTCGGCCGTCGCATGCTTGAAGAACGGATTGCGCTCGCGGTCGAGGCGCTTGCGCATGTCCATGTTGAGCGGCGCGATCCAGCGCGGCTCGTTACGATAGAGCGCCGAGGGAAGCGCGATGAAGCGCCGCAGGTCGCCACGGCCCGCAACCGGCCGGATGTCGAGGCTCACCCGCCCCAGCCTATATGCCCACTTCCGCCGAGGTATCCGCCGTGACCCACGCCCCGGACGTGTTTGCCAAGATCCGCGGCAACGAGCGCGTGGGGTTGATGCGAGCCGCTCGCGAGGCCGGCCTGCTGCCCTACTTCCACGAGGTCGAGTCGGCGGCGTTGCCGGTCGTCCAGATGGAGGGGGCGCCGCGGATCATGCTCGGCTCCAACAACTACCTCGGCCTGACCGCCGACGAGCGCGTGATCCAGGGCGCGCGCGACGCGCTCGAACGCTACGGCACCGGGCTGACCGGATCGCGCCTGCTCAACGGCACGACGACGCTGCACCTCGAGCTGGAGCGCGAGCTCGCCGAGTGGATGGGGACCGAGGACGCGATCGTCTTCTCGACCGGCCACCAGGCCAACGTCGGCACGCTCGGCACGCTGCTCGGCCCCGGCGACACGGTCGTGGTCGACTCCGGCGATCACGCCTCGCTGCTCGACGGCGCGGTGATCTCGCGCGCCAAGCTGCGCGCCTTCCGCCACAACCGCGTCGACAAGCTCGAGAGCACGCTCGAGAAGGCGGTCGCCGACGGCGGCGGCGTGCTGGTCGTCGTCGACGGCGTCTTCTCGATGGAGGGAGACGTCGCACCGCTGCGCGAGATCAGCGCCCTCTGTCGCCGTTTCGGCGCGCGGCTGATGGTCGACGAGGCCCACGCGGCCGGCGTGCTCGGCGCGCGCGGCGCCGGCACGGCCGAACTGCTCGGCGTCGAGAACGAGGTCGATCTGCGAATGGGCACCTTCTCGAAGTCGCTCGCCTCCTGCGGCGGCTTCATCGCCGGCGACGCCGAGGTGATCGAGTTCCTGAAGATCCAGAGCCGGGCCTTCCTGTTCACCGCCTCCGGCGTGCCGGCCGCCGTCGGTGCGGCGCTCGCGGCGCTGCGCGTGATCCGCTCGGAGGAGGGCCGCGAGTTGCTCGCGCGGGTGCTGGTCAACGCCCGTCAGCTCAATCGCGGTCTGCACGAGCTCGGCTTCGACGTGGTCGAGCCCTCGCCCGTGACCGTCAACGCGGCCGGCGCCAAAGAGCTGATCATCACGCCGATCGTGCCGGTCCGCGTCGGCGAGGACTGGAAGGCCGGCATGCTCTGGCGCGCGCTGTGGGACGCCGGCGTCTTCACCAACGTGGCCGTCCACCCGGCCGTGCCCCCGGGCGGTGCGCTGCTTCGCAACAGCGTGATGGCGACACACGACCACGACACCATCGACCGCGCGCTCGCTGCGTTCGCGACGGTCAAACGCGAGTTCGAGGCCGAGCACGGCCCGCTGCCCGCGCCGGGCGGCTGAACGCGCCAGCCGAAATTGTGCAGCCGCGCACAAGCGTCGCGCGAGCGAAAAACATCGCTCTGAGCGAATGGTCGCGAGCCCAATTCGTTGACCAAGCGACGGGCGCTGCGTAGCGTCGTACAGCGCTGAGCGTGGAGGTGCGGGGGGGGACTTTGAGAGGGGTCCTCGCAAGCTCCCGGGAGGCAACGGCACGGTCAGCCGCGACGTTGTTCAGCCGGGCTCTCGCGTCCACGTTTGGGTTTACAACGTTAACAATCGAGTTTGTGCGCTCGCAAAACGAGCGCGGGGAGCCAGATGAACGCGTCAGCGACCGCCCACGGGCCGCAGCACATGCGAGCCCTTCAACGCGCCAACGAGGTGCGCCTCGCGCGCGCCGAGCTCAAGCGCCGAGTGACGGAGGGCGAGACGAGTGCCGCAGCTGTGATTCTCGATTGTCCCTGGGAGGCCGAGAGCATGGCCGTGGCGGAGCTCCTGATGAGCCAGCACCGCTGGGGGCACACACGCGCGCGCCGGTTTCTCGCCGGTGTCCCGATGACCGAGACCAAGACGATCGGCTCGATGACGGAACGCCAGCGCCTTACCCTCGCCGCAATGCTGGAGACGCAACCGGCTCCCGTCCGCGTCGCCGTCGTGGCGCTGCGCGACGAAGTGCTCGTCTGATCCGGCGGCAGGCGCGCCGGAAAGCCGGCGCGCCACCGGCTCCGCCCCTACGTTCGGGCGAACACCGGGGCCGTTGCTTTGTCCACACGGACAAGGCCCGCCAGGGCCGGAGCGCATAAGGTGTTTACCCGCCGCGCTGCTCGCAACGGGTCGCACGCGCGAGAGACCGCTCGGACGCGCGCCGTACCCACGAATCCTCAGGAGGACGTCGAACCATGCCCCGGACCCGGATCCACAACGTCTCCGCCGCTCAATGGAGCGCCAACGGCGAGAGCCTCGGCGCTCGGGATCTGACGCAGGTCGCCAATCAGGTTTTCGGCGCCAACGTCTTCAGCCTTGCCGAGCAGCGCAAGCGCCTGCCCAAACACGTGTATTCGCAGCTGCGCGCCACGATCGCGCGCGGCGCCGAGCTCGACACCTCGCTCGCCGACGCGGTCGCCCAGGCGATGAAGGAGTGGGCGCTCGAGAACGGCGCGACCCACTACACGCACTGGTTCCAGCCGCTGACCGGGACCACGGCCGAGAAGCACGACTCCTTCTACGGCCCCGCCGGCGACGGCTCTGCGATCGCCGATTTCTCCGGCAAGGAGCTGATCCAGGGCGAGCCGGACGCCTCGAGCTTCCCGACCGGCGGCATCCGTGCCACCTTCGAGGCGCGCGGCTACACGGCCTGGGACCCGACGTCGCCCGCGTTCCTGCTCGAGAACCCCAACGGCGCGCTGCTGTGCATCCCCACCGCGTTCGCATCCTGGACCGGGGAGGCGCTCGACCACAAGATCCCGCTGCTGCGCTCGATGGACGCGCTCTCGGAGGTCGCGGTTCGGGCGCTGCGGCTGCTGGGCGACGACGAGGCCCAGCGCGTGTTCACGACGGTCGGGCCCGAGCAGGAGTACTTCCTGATCGACGAGCAGTACTTCTACGAGCGCCCCGACCTGCAGATCACCGGCCGCACGCTGTTCGGCGCCAAGCCGCCGAAGGGGCATGAGCTCGACGACCACTACTTCGGCTCGATCCCCGAGCGCATCCTCGCCTGCATGCTCGAAACCGAGGCCGAGCTGGCCAAGCTCGGCGTCCCGGTCAAGACGCGCCACAACGAGGTCGCGCCCAACCAGTACGAGATCGCTCCGGTGTTCGAGGGCACGAACGTCGGTTGCGACCACCAGATGCTGACGATGCAGATGCTCCAGAACACGGCCCGTCGCTACGGGCTCGTCTGCCTGCTGCACGAGAAGCCGTTCGCCGGCGTCAACGGCTCCGGCAAGCACAACAACTGGTCGATGGGCACCGA